>ORJL010094933.1_pt1 | contig 22480 bp, 19 predicted proteins | sample 1779941 | NCBI WGS metagenome assembly ORJL01 (sample SAMEA104232317, study PRJEB22302) | groundwater metagenome | biome: forest; feature: aquifer; material: groundwater | place: USA | collected 2011-08-07 | depth 5.8 m
GATGCGTTCCACCGCCCCGCTGCGCAGGCTCAACGTCGAGCCGTTGACGACGAGCGGCTGGTAAGAGACGACGCCGGTGTTGTCCACGCCTTCAACCAATGCAAGCGCAGTGGTCGTGCCAACGCGCACCGCCTTGGTCAGCCCGGCGAATACGTAGCCCGCCGCAAGGTCGCTAGCCGTCGCGGCTTTGAGGAGACTGGTCGCCGTCGGGGTGACACCGATGCCGAGGCTGTTGTTGGCCGCGCTGACCTGGAATGTCGTGGCATCGACGGTGAAATCGTTCGTGACGACTGCCGCCGCCGCCGTCAGATTCGTAGTGATTTGTAGGTTCGCCACCCGCGCCGTGTCTGCATCCACGCGCGAGACCGGGCTGTCAGCCAGCGTCGAGGCCCCCGAGAAATAGGGCAGCACGCCGGGCGTGCCTGTGCCTCCCACGGTGCCCACCCCAAACGGCCCGACTACCGTCCCGGCGCTGTTGCGCTCGAACCAGCCCGTGCTTTTCGGATAGAGCAACCGACTGCCGGCGACCGGCGCTGCTGGGTCACCTGCTTGTTCGCCGCCGGTCAGGCTGAAGCCGCCCGCGCCTGTACCCGTGATCGTGCCGGCCTGCGTGGAGTTGCCGCTCACGTCCACTTGCCAGTTGCCGCCCGCCGCGTTGACGGCACTGGGGGCTGTGAACAGCGTCTTGGTCGCGCTCCACATGTTCCCCGCGCCCGTAACGTCGTAAAGAGTGGTCGAAGCTGAGCCTTGCCGGAAGCTGGATTTCTGAACCACCCCCTCGGTGCGGTCCAGCACGAACATGTCCGTGCCGGCAGTGCCGCCCTTGACTGTGAGCTGCACCGTCGTCGCGGTATTGGTCCCGAACGTTGCCGCCGTGCCGATGGTGCCGAAGTCCTGCCACGTCCCTGGCGAACCCCCGCTGACACAGATGAACCCAAGCTTCCCGTTGGCCACCGGGTTTTGGTGCCACACCAGATCGCCGGTGCGATAGGTGCCAGTCGCGGGCGAGGCCGTTCCAAACTCGCCCTGCCGCGCAAAGGATTCGATCACCGGCGCGACGGCGGAAATCACGGCCCCCGTCACGGTGGTCGAAGCGGCGTTGAACAAGTAGATCGTTCTCACCGTGCCCGCCGCGTTGACCTTCATATCGACGATGCGCGTGGTCAGCGCCGCCGCTGCCGGACCAGCCCCGGCAATCGAGATCACGCGTCCGATGTACAGATTCGTCATCTTGTTCACGGTCGCCAGCGTCGCGTCCGTCACGATGTTGATCGTCGCCGTCGCATCAATCACCGTCGCGTCGTAGTAGCCGGGCACGCCGTTGACGACGGCGGCGCGGTAGAGGGCGAGCTTGGGCGTGTCGTTCTCCAGGATGAAGACCTCGCCACTGGTCGCCTTCGTCGGCTGGGTGGACGTGACCGGTGTGATGCGTTTGAATTCGCCGCTCAGTTGTTCGTAACGGTCCCGCCCCATCTGCGGCGTCTGCGCGTACCACTCCGCCCCGCCACCGGAGCCGAATTCGGTGCGCAGTTTGACGAAGCTCGAATCTCCTTCCCGCACCACGCCATCCGCCGCGTTGCCGTTGTGGTCCAGAAAGAGCGGCTCCGTCATCCAGGTGTTGTTGCGGCTCCGCACGCCCATCGTCGCGCTGACTTCCATTTTCGGGAATCGCACGTTGAACACGCAGTTGTTCAGTTCCAGCGGAAAGCCCGTGGAGCCGACGCTCGGGTTGTGGTAAATCTTCGGCTGGATGCGATTAAATCCGGTGTCGAGTGAAAAGAGGTTCACGAACACGCTGTCGAAAGTCGTCGTGGAACGCCAGCCCTTCAACCAGGCGAGCATGGGTCCAAACCCAAAGTCTTCCGCTTCGACCGCCTCGATATGGGTGCCAAACAAATGGAAGTTGTCACCCCAAAGCGCCGCCGCCGGCAGGAAGACATAGACTGGACTGCCCACGATAAGCGTATGGTTCACGTTGCCGATAACGCCCAGCGCCCAGGTGGTCGGATTGACGCTGGTGATCTGGTTGAGGACTCCCCACTCCGGCACTCGCGCCGCGCCTGTCAGGGCCTCGTTGCCTTCCACCAACGCGAACATGTTCGTGGTCACGTCGGCAATCGAACCCGCCGTGATATTGGTCGTGAGGGCAAAGCTGGCATTGCGGACCTTCACCGTCTTGGTGAGGTTCGTCAGCGTGATCTGACTGGCCGCTGCGGCAGCCACGGTGCCTTGGAGGAGCACACCATTGTATTCGGTCAGCGGTGAGAGGAAGCCGCCGAACACCTTCACGGGCGGGCTGGGGAACACCGCGTCCGCGCCCATCGCGTTCCAGATCGGGATGCGCGCCGAGATCGCCCCGGAGAAAATCTCAGTGAGATAGGCGTTGTAGTGATTCACCTTTACGCCAATGTCCGTGTACGAAATCCGGGTGTCACTGATCCGGTTCCAATCTGAAGCTGCCGCCGCGGACACTCCGTAATCGCCGCCGATGTCGATGGCTGTGCCCCAATGCTGGAAGTCGCAATTCTCCACGTCGAAGAAGGAGGAGAGCGCATTGTGCCGCACCCCGATGCTGGTTACGCCCTGGCCCGTGCCCACGAAGGTCAGGTTCTTCAGTTTGATGTTCCGCTGGTAGTAGCCGGTTTGGAGACCGAGCTTCCCAGTCATCGTGCCCGTGAATTTGATGACCGCCCCCTTGCTGTACGTTTGGTGCGGCGTGGTGTCGATGCGGGCCAGGCGCTTGCCGGCCTCAGCGCCCTCAAGAGTCAACGCGCCGAACTGCGGTGATTCCTGATAGGGAGTCGTGGGATGGGTCGCACTCTTGAGACCCATGACCTGGTCGTAACTCGAATAGCCCAGCAGCAGCACATAATCGCCCCACGCGCCGGGTGCGACCAGATAGACGCCGGGCGGAAAGAAGACATGCCCCTTGTTCGTGATCGCCGCGTCAATCGCCTTTTGGATCGCCGCCGTGTCGTCGATCACGCCGTCGCCCTTGGCGTTGAATGGGGGCTGCTTGACGTTGATGGAAAAGAAATTCGAGGACCAGAAGTTTGACGGTGAGATGACCAGTCGGTTGGTATCCGTCAAGACAGTCGATGTCGGAGTGATAGCGCCGAACAGCGGTGCCAGCCCAAGGGCCAGCACGAGTGAAAAGAGAAATGTCTTCATGTTACATGCGCCGGAACCAGCGCCCGGTGTTGCCGCTGTCGGCGATTATCATCACGTCGTCCGCGCCGCTCGCGTCGGCCAATACCCACTCGTACCAATGTCCAACGGTCTCACTGCCCACATCCGCTGTGTTGGACGAAAGCCACGCCATCTTGATCGTGGTGCCGGGGATCAGCGCCTTAAGCGCAGCGAGATCGGCGCAAAACTTAAACTCCGACACACCCGCCGCGGGCGGAGTGGCAGACGTGTAGTTGAGAGTACAATCCGATGGTGTCACCTGGGCCAAGGTGTAAGTGCTGGCCGTGTCCGGCACACGGATCGTCAGATGCTTGCCGTCGCCGATCAAGACCCTGTAATCACCCGCGAGCAACGTGACTGAGAACACGCCGCCCGCATTTGGTGTCACGGAAATATCACCGCCAATGACCATGTAACTCGCCGCCTGGATTGGCGGAGAGGAGAGGCGGAACGTGATCGCGGTCGTGTAAGCCGTGTTATTCGGCTTCTTCAGCGTGTCTGTGATCGTCGCCATAAACAAAAGGGCCAGCCAGCTTACCAGGCCGGCTGGCCCCGAACCAACCCTTCACCTGACTCTAGGACACCCGATACGCAATGAAAGTGTCTGCTGCACTTTTCCGACAGCGGAATGTGCCGCTATTCAACCGCGTCCCGGAGGCGTGAACGCTTTGAACGATCGGATCGCCAACGATGCTAAAGCCTGCCGCGGCCGTCAATGTCACCGTGTCCGCTAGAGCCGCACTCAGATTGATTATCGTGATCTCGAACGCCTCATCGTTGCCGACCGTGGCCGGCAGCGCCGTGTCCATGTCGGTCCCCAGTGGTAATGTGTAAGCCTGTGTCGCGCCCGCCGCGTGCGTCGCTGTGATAATCCCACTCAGGATGCCCGCGACAGTGATTGTTGCCGCGGTCGTCATAGCCGTGGGTGCGCCTTGCTTGCGCACAACCACGCCCGCGTTGCGGATCACGCCATCAACACCAGTGCCCGCCTTGACTCCCGGGGTGAGTGTCACCGAACCACCGTCACGGTTTCCACCACCGGCTGCTCCGCCCGTTACGGAGACCGAGCCGCCGTTTGCATCATTGCCACCGGCACCACCGACCACACTCGCCGCGCCGCCCGCGCCGGTCGTTGTGCCAAGGCCACCCGTGATGGAAGCTGCTCCACCTGTGCCAGCGGTTGAAGCCGCGGCCCCGGCTGTCAACGACGCCGCGCCGCCATTACCCGTCGCGCCGGTCGCTGAAGCACCGCCTGTGATTGCCACCGCGCCGCCCGCGCCAGTCCCGGCTGCACCACCAGCACCCGCTGTGATCGTTACCGCGCCACCTGCGGCAGTGCCTTTGCCAGCGCCGCCGAGAACCTTTGCCTCACCGCCCGTGCCGTTAGTCGAGGTTGCCGCGCCAGCTTGGAGTTTACCCTCGCCGCCGTTCCCAGTCGCGCCCGCGCCGGAAGCGCCAGCGATCAGAGCAGCCGCGCCACCCGCGCCTGTGCCCGCGCCTGCGCCCGCGGTGATAGACACCGCCCCGCCCGCCCCGTTCGTTGCGCCAGATGCGCCGGCGACCGCTGTGAGCGCGCCGCCAGTGCCTGTTGCACCGGCCCCAGAAGCACCAGCCGTGAGCAGGACCGCTCCGCCAGCGCCAGTGCCAGCACCAGCCCCACCAACCACCGAAGATGAACCACCCGCACCGTTGGTGGAAGCCGCTGCTCCACCTGTGACGGAAGCTGCGCCACCGGCTCCGGTTGCACCAGAAGCCGAGGCACCACCAGCAACCACAATCGCGCCACCATTGCCCGTGCCAGCCGCGCCGCCTGCGCCGCCGGTAACATTCACTGCTCCACCAGCACCCGTGCCCTTGCCAGCACCGCCCGTTGCGTTGACTGCGCCGCCTGTGCCATCTGTTGAAGTCGCTGCGCCGCCGATAACCGTAGCCGCGCCGCCGTTGCCGGTTGCCCCAGCGCCCGAAGCCCCGCCTGTCAGATCGACAGCGCCACCAGCACCCGTGCCCGCGCCAGCACCGCCCTTTACAGAAGACGCCCCGCCGGCACCGTTGGTCGCGCTTGAGGCACCAGCCGTGAGAGTAATTGCTCCACCTGTGCCAGTCGCCCCAGCCCCGGACGCGCCGCCAGTTACCGCCAGCGCGCCACCGTTCCCAGTGCCAGCACCGGCTCCGCTCTGAAGCGTTGCCGTGCCACCCGCGCCATTCGTGGACGCCGCCGCGCCAGCCTTGACGGTAATCCCGCCGCCCGCGCCCGTGGCACCGCTGCCTGATGCGCCCGCGATCAGCGTGAGATCGTCGCCGTTATTCGTTCCTGTGCCAGCCGTTGCGGCCACCTGGCCTGCCGTTAGAATTGTCGATGCCATAAGAAAAAGTCAGTTGGGCCACGGAGTAACGCGAAGCTCGCCAGCGACGGTGAGCGTTCCCGCGACTGTCAGTTGCGAATAGATTGCGGCCTGTGAATTCGCGTCGATGGTGAGACTGTTTCCCGCGTTGAGCGTCGTCACGTTCGCGCAGACTGTCTGCGTGAAGCTCGCTGCCGTGACTGTCGGGGCACTCAGTGTCGGTGTTGTCAATGTCGCCCCAGTGCCGAACACCATCGCCCCCGTGCCGCTCTCATCCGTGATCTGCGCCGCCATCCCGGAACTCGTCGTCACCGTGCTTGACTCGGTGACTGCCTTGGAATAGGTCAACAGCCCTGAGTCCGATTGGACTTCGTACACCCGTGCGGTGTTGAACGGTCCGACCGTGACAGTAGTCGAGGCTGGAACTGCGGTCGGATTGTACTGTGTCGTGGTGCCAGCCTCAGCCACACGACGCACCGACCCGCTCGACGCGGCATTGGCTACCACTGATAACTGGTAGCCAGCCGGTAGAACTTCAGTCTCGGTGTAGGGACTCATGCGCCCAGATTAGCCGAGCAGAACCGCGACATGCGCCTCCTTGATGACCGAGTAACCCCAACACGCCGAGACGTGATAGACGTTCATGCGGAAGCCGGGGTAGAGGGCGAACTCGAAGGATAGACCGGAGTTTGGATCGGTGACGGTCATGCGGTCCGATGCCAGATCACCCTCAGCCGGAATCGCCGGCAACCGCGTCGCGAGGAAGATCGAGTTGCGTGTGAACGCCACGTTGCGCGCGCCGGTCGCGCTAACGGTAATGGCCCGCGTGACTGCGGTCGTCGCCTTGCGGAGACCAGGAGCACCAATGGTAATGGTGTCACCGACTGCAGGGTTCGCACCGGCGAACGTTGCCCCAGTAACCACGTACTTGTTTGCTGAGTCGTTGGCGAGAGCGATGACATCGCCGGCAGCAACGATGCCCGTTCCCGCTGTCGCCAGGGCCAGCGATGTAGCGCCCACCGCATGATTTGCCCCGTCGGTTGTCGCATTGGCCATCGTGCCAGCCGTTGCGGTCACGATCTGCGCGGATTCTCGGATACCGAAATTGTGAACATCCAGCAATGTTCCCTGACGCAGCGTCGCGCTGGTCCCTGCTTCGTTGACCTTCGTCAACTGGGTCAGCAAGCGCAGGTTCACGCCCGCGGTCGTGTCGATGATAAGCTGACGGTCGGTTGCTGGCGCTCCGTTATCGTCGAGGATTTTCTTCAGGTTGGCGGTGTCTGCCAACGTGCTGCCAAACGGCGTTGTTGCCGAAGTGCCGTAGGCACGCGAGGCGCTCTTGTAAGCCGCCGTGGCCAGATCGGTTTCCACCTCATTCACCAGCGCTCTTAACGCCTGGGCGATCTGGTATTGTTTTAAGGTCAGAAAGCCGGGGCCGTAATCCATCGCCTTCTGCTCCTCGCCGGTCCAGGAGAATGGCGCAAACCGCTGCTTGGAGATGGTGATGGTCTTGTTGGTAATCGTCTGGTCGCTGGCCGCGGGGATCGTCATCGCCGGCGTGATATTCCCAACAGCAGCATTGGATGGAGCCACGGGCACGCGCAAGGTCTGGTTGATGGCCAGCCGGTCAGCCGTGGAATCGCGAGCGACTGCCGGGATGAAACCGACCAGCTCGCGCGAGACCACATCGAGCGCAGCGTAAATGTCGGGGATGAGGTTGGTGAGTGTGTTTGCCATAAACTTCGATGCTGATTGTTGTTACTCTGTCACCCGGCCACCGGCCTTGATGAAATTCTGCTGTTCGCGGGCATTCAGCTTGGAAAACTCCTCGCGCTTCATTGTCGTCTCTGCTGAAGGCAATGATGCCCTGGCAATCGGGGCCTGACCCTGACTGGCCGTGATGGTCAACGCCTTGGCCGAGGCGCGGCTTTCGACCTCAGCTTCCTTGGCGGCAAGCGCCTTGGTATGTGCTTCAGAGGATGCCCTCAGAGATTCATCCTTGGCAGCGACCTGCTCACCCAGGGAATGGATCGTCTGTTTGGCTGTGGCCAGGTCCGCAGCGGTGACGGTGAGTTTCGTTCTGGCATCCGCCAGTTCAGCAGTGGCGGTGAGATTGGTTTCCGCTCGCGAGAAGAAGCTCAGAGCGCGTTCGATGAATTCCGGCATTGCTACTTGCATAAAGTGACTTTCGTTTACTTTTTGGTTTGCGTCAAGTGCGCAAGCATAGTTGCTTTACGCGGGAAGATTCCGTCAACGAAACCATTTGTCAAGGCGGAGTCTCCTGAGAACACCTGGCCTTGCATGGCTGCTTCGGGAATCGCCCGGCTTTGGGCCACGAACGATTTGAAGCCGCCGGCAATCTCATCCACCCGCATTTGGAGCAGTTCCCTCTGTTCCTCGCTCAATGACGTGCCGGGAAATCCCATGCCCTTGTAGGGACCGCTGCGAATGATGTCCACTTTCATTCCCGCGGCTTGCATGGCTGCGCTAGAATCCAGCCACGGCACATAGACGCCAATCGAGCCAACGGCAGCCGTCGGCGAGGCGTAAATTTCCTGCGCGCCGCTGGCGACGTAATAAGCCGCACTGGCCATTTCGCCGTCGGTCCAAGCAATCGTGCGTTTCTCCCGCACGTCACGCAGCATCCCAGCCAGTTCTGGTGTGCCGTTGACCATGCCGCCCGGCGAGTCGATGTCGAACAGCAGTGTGTGAACTTCGGGCGTCATCATCGCGTCCACGATGTCACTCGCGATGTCCGCCGAATCCACTACGCCATAACCGCGCTCGATAGCAGTCAGCTTGTGACCGATCACACCGCCAATCGGAATGTGAGCGATGCCGTCTTTGACCATCATCTTGGGCATCTCCACCGCTTCGCCGCAGAAATCGGTTGCGGGTCCGCGCTCGGCCAGCGGATGCGCGATGCGATGCAATACGAGTTCGCGGATGGCCGCGTGAGCAGCGGGTGTAATCAGCGCCGGCTCAGACCAGAGTAGTTTCAGAATATGGGCGAATCTCATTCGGTTTCCGGGTTTGAAGGTTTGTCTTCCTCCTTTTTCGGCTGTTCTGCTGGGGCGTTTTGCGGCGCGCCGAACGCTTCAGAGACAATCTCGGGCACAGCAACCTTCGTGAGATCGAGGCCGATCTCGGCAGCCTTATCTTGAAACCGTTTCTGTTCGCGGAGCCATTGGTCCTGCACATCTTCCCAGTATTCCCCACGACGACCGCAGACCTCTTTCCAAGTTGTGATGCGCGCGGACAATTCCTGAATGTCCACGTCGCTGTCGTATTTCGCATCCGCCGTGAGCCGGCGGTGCCCCTGGAATTCCCACTTCCACCATTCGTCTGACATCGGGATTGCCCCAAGCTGGATCGCCTTCGACACCGCCCAGCCAATCACCCGGATGGCGCATTTCTCCCGTTGCCGGCGCCGTTCCTCAATGACCCGGTTCACCTTGTCGATGACGATCCGCATCCCCGCTCCACCTTGCTCCGCGGGGCTGAGGGAGAAAAAGAAATCCCACTGCATGCCTTTGAAGCAATCCCGGAGAACCTTCTCCTGAAATTTCATGCTGTCCGCGCCGGGCCGGTTGTAATTGTGGGCCGTGATCTTGCCAAGGCCGTTCTTGAAATACCGGTACGTGCCGCCCACGAGCTCCTGAGTATCGAGCGCAGTCTTCTGTTTGGTAGTGGCGTCGAACGTCGCTGCGCCGGTAATCACTGAAGCCGCGGTATCCACTTCACCGGTCTCGTTTTCTTCAATCAAGGCGACGGCGGCAGAAGCCTTTTGCGCGATCAACTCAAAGGACCGCGAGTCCCTCACGTCCTGCCAGTCTAAGAGCGCGGAGGCGAGACGCGAGAACCCGCGCACTTGATCGGCCCAATCGGGAATGAAACTGAACACGACATTGCTCGCTGGCACGTCGGCAAGAGTGTTGTAACCGCCTTCGTCGAGCACGCGATAGCCAATCGGCCTGCGGTAATCGTTCACGATCACGCCGTCGATGATTCGCGCGCCATCGAAGCCACCACCATCTACCACCGAGAGGCTCGTGGATAACGGCGAACCGATGCGATGCGCTGGGAGCAGTTGCAGAAACGGCCAACCGTCTTCGTTTGTCACAAGCACCGTAGCCATATCACCGTCGCGAAGTTCGGAAATGTCCTGAAGGCGAAGCCAGCTTTGAAAATCGTAGGGTGGACCGGCGATGTCACAAATCTTGAACCATTCATGCAGCCAGTTCTCAGCTTGATCGCCCCATTGATGATCTTCGCCGTAGAACTGGGGAATGAAGTTGTGCGAAGCGAGTCCGGCTTGTTCCAGGATCGCGCCGGTGACAGCCGGAAAATTTGAGAACAGCCACCGCCCCATCGTCATCAAACGCTTCCTGCCGTACGACCAGATATTGAGATGCGTATCGTAGTGCAGTGGCTCAACCTGCGTTCGCTGCGGGCTTTGCTCGACGGCGGATTGGAAAAGCCGGTTGCTGCCAACATTGAGGCCACGCCGATCAACCACGCGGTACGGCTTGCCGTTACCCTGTGTCGGGGTGAGTTTGATGGGTGCCTTGGGCATTTACTTGAACACGATCTGCGTGCGGTCAATCGGTGTCACATCAGCCACGGAATAAGCACAGGGATCGAGCAACGCGAGGTCGTGGGTCAGCATTTGAATCCGTGACGCCGCGCTTTGCTCGATGGCCATGCCACGCGAGAAATCGCCGACACCGAGGCTGGTGCTGACACGACCTGAAGCGCGATCTTCCAACACGAGATTAAGTGAGTCCTCAAGTTGTTTTTGGGTCCAGCCAGGAAAATAGCGTCGCGGCATGGCGCAACAAACCACGCACCGGGCTTGGCGTCAAGCGTCAAGCCGGACTCACTTGACGCAACTACACCAGCGGAATTTCCACGAACGCGGTTTCGTTAGTGGCGACGAAGCCGAGTGTGATGTCGTTCTGCGTGCCAATGCCGCAATTCGATCCAGCTTGCCGGCCCAGTGGAAACACATTCGATCCGAGCGCATCGGCAGTAATCACAGCGGATTTCAGCACCTTGCAGATCACTGGGAATGGCGGCGAGCCGCAACCCGCTGGATTGAGCGAGCCGCCGATGACCCACTTCCACCAATGGGATCCGTCGATCTGCCACCAGCCATCCGGCACCGCGCCGCACCCTTGAGCCTCCGCGCGAACGAGAGTGACAGCCTTTGAGATGGTGCCGTAGGAGTAACAGTGCTTGACCACCATTCCGAACTGCGTGGACACCATGTCCGACCACGCGGGCGGGATTGCGTTGAGCGCATCCGCGTTGGACAGTGCGATCCGAAACTCAGCATCGGTGCGAGTCGTATGCAGAACGAAGTTCGATCCATCACAAGACGAGTTGGACAGTGACGCACCGAACGTCGCCGTCGAGGCAGTGCAATCCGCCCAGGCATCGGTTGAAGTCAGCGTTGAGCCGGGTGGCGGCTGGCCTTCGTGATAGACATCCAGATTGGATACGACCGAACAGACGCCTGGTGTGCCGTCGGAGTCGAGTGCCGCAACAGTCTTGTCGCCGGTGTAATGAATCTGCCGGCACTCCGCTTTGACCGGCAGCATCACGCGGAATTTGTTGAGGAGGTCCACGGCGGCGGCGAACAGGTTGAAAGTCTCCGCGTGCATGTCAGTGTTCGGAGGCGGGCCGAACCCTTGGGGCTTGTCGGAGCGCAGCACAGCCGGGAGCAGGCTGATCCATTGCATTGTCTGGCCGCTGGCGTCGAACATGAGATTCTCAAACGTGTAGTCGATCAGTCCCTCAGTTGCCCACGTGCACGATACCGCTTCTGTGTTCGCCACGTCCAGAGCACCCTCACACATTGCGCGAAGGTACAGTTCCGCCTGGGCCAGCGTATCGTGAAACGTCTTCGTGTCGTGGGTTTCCAGGGTGTCATTGTCCGGTGTCTCTCGATAGGGTTTCGGAATCAGCTTCGTGAACAGGAAGTGCGGCCAGCACGCGCCGTAGGGATTGTCCGCCTCATTCCACACGGGCGAGACCCAACCTGAATTGCCTTCCTGCCCGGCCCCAGCCGCGGTCGCGCCCCGCGTGCAGTGCCGGCCTTGGAACTGGTTGCCGAGAAACTCACGGATGCCGTTTTCCATCGTGCGATAGCCCTCTGCTGCCAGCGCCGTCCAATCCCATCCGCTCATGTCGCGCGAGACGGTAGCCGGGGCAGCGGAGTGCGCATGGAAGCGTGTCTTGAAGGTGAGCTTCACGATCTCCTCGCCGTTCTCAATCAAGATCGTGGCCGATTCAATCTCCGGGTCCGGCTCATAAATCCGGCAGGACTTGTAGTGGTCAGCGTTCCCTGCGTTCGTGCCGTGAACGTAGTTGTATCCACTGGGCGCTTCCGGGGCGATGAGCAGTTTGTTGCCGTACCCTTGTCCGCTAAGGACTGGATCCCTGTTGCTGAAATGCCCGACCAAATCCGGCTGGCCCTCCGCGCTCGGCGACCGGAAGTGACACCGATTCGACAGCGCGAAGTATTTCGAGTACGCGTCCGGTTTCCAAATGCTCGAAATGGACCAGTGATAGACTTTGAACTGTGCGCCCATGAGCCATTCGTTTGAGAAGTCCTGCTCCGATGCGGTGGCGTAAATGCCATCCTGCTCGAACACCCGTGAGCCAGTGCCCTCCACAGAAGTCTTTCCTCTCACGCCCTTGAACGTCTGGCCAGTTGAATACGTCTGGCCGTCGTAAACCGCAGAGCCGGTCCGCACGGTGTAAGTCCGGCCCCACTTGATACCACCTTGACCCGCCTCCGCCCGCGCGGGCGCGATACCGTCGAACGCGTCGGCGGCAATCTCCCCGTTCAACCCGTAGGCGTACCGTCTGAAGTAACAGATGCTCTTGCCACCGCTGACTTCGTAACCGACCAGCATCGTGCCGGGCAGGCAACGGACCATCTTCGACCAGCGCCGGGACGAATCGAAAACAGCGTTTTGATTGACGCTGACCAGCTGGCCATTGAGACCAGCATGACCGCGCCGGTTAATGATGGCCCCGTTGGCGAAGTAATCGTCGCCAATCTCCTTCGCCTCAGCGTCGTCAATCCCGCGCCCGTCCGGCTCAGCGATGATGCCGGAAGCGCAGCGCAACACGAGGTAACGGTCATGTTCCTGCGGCTTGTAATCGTAAAGCTCGGCGAATTCGACATTGATCTCCCCACTGGCATCGGTGAATCGCGCATCATTGGCCAGGCGGACCTGGAGCGGCACAGGCCGACGGGCGGTCGTTAACGTCACCAGCAGCGAAACGTCGCCGTTTTGGTCCGGCGTGATCGTTGACGCAGCGAACACCTTGCCGGCGTCGAGCAGTTCCAGCGTGACTGGCGCGAACAGCTTTTTGGCTTGCATGTAATAGGCCGCGACTTTGGCGGACGGATCACACATTCGGCGGTCACTGGATTGCCGGTCATAACGGCCCAGTGTGCCACGGCCAATGGTGGCCGCGCCTTTGAAGCTGAAGTTCGGATACTCTGCCAGCACTTCGCCACCCATTTCCGAGCCGATGGCGGGCGCGAGGAAGTACTGGCTCGCGAGAAAACGCTGATTCGGGAAACCGTTCGTTTTGACTTCGTAATTCTCAGGCTCCCGCTGGGCATCACTCCCGCGAAACTCGTTGCCGAACCGGGCGAGGATGCGGGGGATGATATTGGACGGCTCTTTGCGTAGCTGAGCGCCTTGCGTAAACGGCCCCAGGACGAATTGATTGGCTGGAAGGATGTCCACCACTCCGCCGACCCGGTAAACCGCGTAATGGCTGCCTGGGACGCTCGCAATACCTCTTACGTGGCCGTTGGTCAGTGGACACGTCCCCGGATAAATGCACTTCAGACCGCTGGTCGTGGTATTGGCTGGGCACGCTGCGGACGGATCGAGCTTCGTGAAGAAAATCTCGTAATTGATAGTCGGCGCAATCAAGGCTGTGCCGTCAGCGCAGTCGCCCAGCACGGTCGGCAGCGGCAGATAGCCGCCCCACGAATTGCCGTGGGGCGAGAAACGGCCGGCAAAAAGCTTGTAGTGCTGTCGGGCCGCAGTGAAGGAAGGCGATCCGACGACGCCGGTCACCGGGTCATAAGCACCCCGTTGAAGCTTGCCGAGCTGCCAGACCAATGCGGGTGTGGTCGGTTGCTGTGCGCCTGGCCAAAGTGGTATCCCGCCCGCGGTCTCGTCGGTGAGCCGCACGTCTTCCTCGTCGAGATTGATCGCCGCTGCGCCGAACACGAACGCACCCATGAAGCTGGCGACGTTGGTTCCTTCCGGGTCTCCCGGCCCGGTTAATGGCCAGCGCGCTTCAGCGGGAACAAGATGCTGGTAAATCTCGAAAAACTCGGCCAGCGGCGGGAATAGATTACCCGCTGCGTTAGAGTTGCGAATCTGCCGGAAGGCCGACAGCCAGTAGAAGAAAATGCGCCAGGTGGGATCACCCAGCCCAGCCCGAAGGCGCGCATTGAAGGCATCCACCAGCCCAGCCAACTGCGTGCTGGTGACTTTACTGCCCTTCGCAACTCGCGGGGCGGTCGGAAACGAAAGCGCCACGGACTAAACTTCAACAGCCCACTTCTGGATTTTAACCGTCGCCACGTTGGCAATACCGTAAAGCGTGGCAGATGGATTGGGCAGTAGCGCAATCTCACCGGCTTTCAGCTTGATCGTCGAAGCGCCGGGCACAACCGGATTTGCGAAACCGAATTCGACGAAGTTCGTCGTGTCGAGATTCTTGATGAGCAGATATTCCGGGGTGACCGGCACGCCGGCATAAGTGACCGCCGTGCTGCCGGTCGGAATATCTTGCGTGTCAGCGAGGACGTCGCTGTCACCAGCCGCGTTGAATTGCTTCGTAAGAGTCGCGGAGGAAATCGCCGCGATGCCAGTCACGGCCAAGGAAGCTGTCGCTGTCGTCGTTGATGCCATAATGCTTTCTGTTTTACTGCCACCGCGGGACTGTTTCAGTGCCGGTCCCGATCACATCGGGGTCGAGTTCAATCGTCGTGCCGTTTTGAGTCTGTGTCAACTTGATGCCCGGCCCCTTACGGAGTTCCAATGAGCGCATGGCATCAGCCAAGGTATTGATCGCCGCAGCAATTTTACCCTGCATCCCGGTTTCATTCAAGCGCGGCGGAAGTATCATGCAACTGGATTGTAAAGGATGTTTGACCAGGCTGCAAACGTCCAAGTTTTGTGTTCCTCGACGCGGTTCAAGCGAATGATGGGCCGCGATTGGTCTCCCCGGAGTTTCCAGGCCCACGTCGTGTCAGTCGGTTTATACGGAGGATCAGCAGGTAGCCGAATGGAAATTGCCTCTGGAATGGAGAAGTCGCGGACAAGTTGAGCCGTGGGCCAGATCTTTTCCACTGCGTCGAGGACGACCTGTTTTGAGTACCGGATCGACACCGTGCGAACCCGGCGCAGCACGACCCGGCGCACTTCGTGAGCCGTGTTGATCCCGCCAGCGAGGTAGCAGAGCCGATAAATCGCCAGTTCGCCCGCCGGGAAGTAGCTGACTTCTTGAGGTGTGGGCGCTGGTTTCGTCTTCAGTTTTTCTTCGATCTCATTCCGCCAAAGCGCGAGGCGAACGGAGTCTTCCGCCAGTGCAATCACATTGACGTTGCTCCAAATGCTTTCCTGCACGTACTCGGCGTCGATCTCCCAGTCGTCTTGTGGAACCTCCGCGTCGGGATTCGTGTTGTAAAAGTCTGCCCCCGCTTGAACTGTGAGCGTGTAAAGAGGCCCCTCGTGACTCAACTCAACTCGCAAGCCGACCAGCGCATATTGCTGGGCCAGATTCTCGATGATGGACTTCGGCCCTTCATGGTAAAATTCGTAAGTCGTGCCGGTCTGCGGGCTGTACATGATCCGGGTCCGCTGCGGCTGCGTGGTGAATGGGCCGATGGCGCTCATGGCTGGTTGCTGACAGCGGCTTCCGTCCCTTCTGTCGCCCGAGCGATCCGTTGCTGAAGTGAGAGTAATTGATGCTGCGCGCCGCCTGTGAACCCGCCGATGCGGGCGAGCGAGTCCATGCTTTCAAACTCAGGGAATGATTGGCTGTCCGCTTTGCCCAGCTTGCGTTTCTTCAACGCCTGAATTTGATCTTCGATTTGCGCCACGCTGGTCAACCGTTTGGCTTCGTCAATCCACGGCTCCTGCGCTCCGACTGGCCGTGCTTGAATCAAGCGGTCGCGCTCTTTTTCAAGGGCCAGTAGTTTCTCAGCGGGATCAAGGCTGTCCAAGTAAAGTTTCCGCTGCGCTTCGCGGAGTTTTTCGATGATTGGCAGCCGTTCTTTTTGCCGCTCAGCCAGAGCCGTTTGCACATCGAGCGCATCACCCGATACGCCAACCGTCGGTCCAATGCCCAATTTCCCACCGAAGTCCTTGACGAATTGCTTCGGATGCAGGAGCGGCGTAAGGAACAGTTCAAAACCGCGCGTCATCAATTCACCCAACCCAACGTGAAGACCAAGCCCCTGAGCCATTCGCCGCTCCAAAGCGCCAGTGACATCACTCTCAGTTACACCAGTCGGCGGACCTTTGGTGGCAAGCTTTGCAAGACTCTCCCCGGTTTCTTCGGCGGCGCGCTGAAGCGCCAGCACTTCAGCAGTGGTGACGTGAAATCGGTTTGCCAGCCCGTCAAGTTTGTCCCCCTCTTTAGCAAGTTCTGAAATGCGCTGTGCGGCGTGAATAATGCCGCTGGCTATCGCACCTATACCAAACGCTTGTTCCAGTTTCCTCCCCAGCTTCTTTTCCAGCCGGTTTCCAAAACCAACCGCCACATTCTCAGCTTGTTTTACGCCGGTTTGAAAACCAGACGAATCCAGACCGAGCCGCGCGATGAGGTTGAAAAAGGCCATGCGTCAATTCGCGACCGGCGACGCCTCCATGCGGTGCGCGTAGTCGATCAAATCGCGCTCGAATTGCGAGCGGAGCTTCACTTCGCCCTTGGCCTCCGCGATGGAACACCAGAGATTCCACGCTTCGATCACGGGCAGGCTCAATGCCTCGCTGCGGCTCAGGTGAAGCTCCGACATGAGCAGGACCAGCAGCCGGTATGGCCAGGGGCTTTCGAGACTTGAACGGGAGGTGTTGGCTGATCGTTTCACTTCAGGCGAGCGCAACCCATCGGCACGGTATTCCTCAAGCGCAACGAGTCCATTTAGCAGTTTTCGCTGTGTCAGGAAAAAGCACCAGAACCGGAAAAAGAATCGCAGCCAGACGCTTTGCAGTCCAGCACGGGCAGATTCATGCGCCTGCGAACAGATGAACACGCAGAGGAGCGCGTCACTGACCCGCTTCTGCCCTTCATAGCCGACGTAAGGCGACTCGATTTCGTGCAGCAGAAAGACATGGCCGAGCGTAAGCGGGCGCAGCCGGTATCCGAACACGCGCTCGGGCGCGAATCGGTGCGCGCTGAAGAAGCAGGAGTCCATTCACTAGATGGGCGACCAGCCGGTGCTGTTGTTGAGCGGGAAGCGAACCATCGGCAGAGCATGTGTAACCTCGCCGTCATTCGCGAGATTCAGCGAACCTCCGCCCTCATAAATCCATTGGTAGTTCGTTGCCCCGCCTGTGTTGAGCGCGTCGGCATAAGGGCCGCAGCGGATTATCTTCGCGCCGGTGATGCTCATCTTCGATCCTGCTTTTGGCAGTTGCGCCGACAGTCGAGCGTTGGCGTCTGTTGTCCCGGAAGGCTTGAAGGTGAATTCGCACTCCACGAACTCCCCGCTGAACAGGATGCCGCTCACTTCACCGTCACCATCCATGATGCGCCGAGGGTTGCTGGTGTGCCGCGCGTTGAGCGATTGGGGATCGTTCATGGCCCAACCCGTGATCGCTGTTCCATCCGGCTCGACGAGGGTCGCCACGAATGGCGTGCCCACCACCGCGTTGGGTCCGAGAATAAACCGTTTGTTGATATGTGTTTGTGCCATACGTTTTTCAGGTTAAATCACTCGCGCCGCACCATAAGGTCAGCCGCAAGCTACTTGTCCACTGCCGATTGTCAACGGCGTGCATCGCCCCTTCTGTCACCGCGAACTGACATTCAAACCCAGTCAACGCGGCGGATAGATTCGCGCTCAGATCGCCCGCGTGCAACAGATCGAAGACTTTTTCCACGCGCGTATGATGCGCATCCTCGGTGCTGTCATCGGCCTGGCTGCGCACTTCAACACGGAGCGGAATCTTCCAGGTGCCGGCCGTTTTTGAGACCGGCTCGGCTGATTCAGCTTGCACCGCAATCGCCGGCAAGACTCGAGCGGCGGAATCGAACGCGCGGAAGATATTGGCCGTTGGTATGTCGCCGATGTCCTGCGTGGCGAGCCAGGTCTTGAGCGACTTTTCTGCAAGGGTGATGATGCTGTTCATACCCGCCGCGCGTTGTGTTCGTTGGCGATCCGTTGCATCCCCTCGGCCATGTGCCGCTCCATTTCTACACGCTCATCGTCAAACGCTTTTTGGAAGGCCGGGCTGACGATGGCTTCAACAGTGGCATTCTGCGTGTCTTTTATCCGCGCCGACATGTTGACGGTCACCACCGGATTCCAGGTGCCCGTGGTTGCGATCTGAACCACTGAAGCCGTGCCCTTGTGCAAGCCGACGTTTTCGAGCGCGTGCCCGTATTGCGCAGCCATTGTGACGGCAGCTTGGTTCTCTTTGAAGTAATTCTTGGAGCCGAACTGATTGAAACCGCCTTGGAGTTTCTTGATTCCGCGCACGACCATGCTTTTGAGATAGCCCACTTTACCGACCTGACTGCGAAGAAACTTTGCGGATTTCTTCAACATGGCCTCGCCGTAAAGCCCCTTCTCGCCGGCCAGGGCGCGCCGCCATTGAAGGATCAAATGCCGCGCCTGAAGCTGGCGCTGGCTACGGTACTGTTTGAACTTCCCCTTATTCTTTCCTTTGGCAATGATATACCCACGCAGGGAAGCTTGTTGGTAAGCATACAGAGCTGTGGCCGAACCGGCTTTCCCAATTCCAATGATCCTCCTCTGCCGGCCTGGCGCAGTCAAATAACGCGACACCTGCGCCCGGCGTCCACCTGGATTTCTGGGTGGAAGAATCAAAAAGGCCCGGAGCAGGACGAAGAACATCCGGGCATTGAGTGCCGGGCCGAGCGCGCGCGAGGTCTTGAGGAGATATTGCTTCAAAGCAAGTTGGAACTCGCGCGTATCGACCGTGAATGTTTGCTGGCCGGGAATCATCTGCCGCTGGTGATGTCCGCGAGATCGAGGGCGACAAAGGAGCCGTTCGGGTCCATGCCGACGTTTACCACGCGGAAGTTTGCTCCATTCACAGCCACGACTTTGCCGGCCAGCGTGGCGATACCCAGCCCGGAGAACAGTTCCACACGCAGATAAATCGTGCGGTCCACCGAGACCGACCTGCCGTTGAACTCAACTTCATCCCCGCGCCGCAACGTGCCGGAGGCAACCGGGTAATCCGTGCCGAGATAGGTCATCGTGAGTTCCTGCCAGCGTTCAAGCTCTTTCAGGCCGGTCTCGATTTCTGCAAGTGACATCTCTGTCAAGTTGCACCGGCCAAGCAGTTGACGCAAGCGGTTTCACCATTTCCCCGCCGGGCAATGCAGCGCGTGAAACCACGTCTTCACCCGCATGAAACAACCGCACTTCGGATGGCGGCAACGTTCAAGGTGCGGCTCAAAGAACTCAGCGCATCCCCGGCAGATGGCCAAGCGCTCATCCGCGTTGGCTGAGCGCACAGCCCCAGTCTGACTTATCTCAACCGCGACCTTGCCCATGTCGCGCATGAAATGGATGGGTAACGCAGTGGGATTACTGCGCGGTAGCAAACGCCCGGTCACTTTGAAGTTCATTCGGTAATTCGTCCGGTAAGATGCGCGCCAGCGTGGCCCAGAGTACCTGGCCGTTGGCGAGATCGCGGGCGTGATCGTCCTGCGACTCCCACCAGAATTCCTTGAGTACCCCGGTGGCTTTATCGAGTTTCACTTTCTTCATGCGCCCACCCATCTGGCGCACATACTCACGCTCCAACTCGTCATCGGCACCGGCTGGTTCTTCCCACAAACCGGATTCGATCAAGCTTTGCACGCGCTGATTGTAAATCGGTTTGCCAAAGAAGATCAAGGGACAGGCTTTCTTGCCGCCGCCCGCCATACCGCACTCTGGATCGCCAAAGGATAGCTCAGAGTACGATCGGAGGATGGTCCGCTTGTGGCCGCGGTGAGAAAACACCAGCCGGCGGTCGCCCATGATGGCAACCCATCCGTGCCGGATGCAGGCCGCGTAAACTCCGCGCTCGCCCTTGGCCTCGTAGCGGGCGTCAATAAGCAGATTGTTCGGCTCGATGCTGAATTTCTTGCGGATGTCCTCAAGCTCCTGAACACCGAACGCGCGCCCGAAACCGAGCCGTCGCGATTTCCCCTGCTTGAACCACTTCCGCACACTCCACCAATACCACTGCTCCTGTCGGTCAACGCTCATGCACCGGCCCAGTTCCTCCGGCTCGGTGTCAGTGCGGATTTCGTAAGAGACGCGCGGCAGCCGCACCGACCCCTGTAACAGGGTCCGTTCATCCTCGAATTTCGCGAGGTACTTTTTCGCAAACTGAAGTTTCGGCTCGATCACGCCGCGCCGAAAAGCGTTCGCGGCTTCCAGCCACATCGTCGCGAGTTCAGACCACGGATAATCAATCACTGCTTCCCAGTGGAAGGACCGCTTGCGCCGGTTCTCCTCCGTGGTCCGCAGATATTTACCCGTCCGATTCCACTCGGACTTGAGGCGCGGCGTATCCAAGTGCGGATGGGCGCACAGCGGGCACTCGTAACGCACGGTCGGCACAGTCTTCGCAATGTGCCAGTCGCCATTCGGCAGCTTGTGTTCGTCGAAGATCAACCCCGCCCACTTGCCGTCTTTGCGCTGGTCGAAGAATTTCGGCGCGACATGCTGGCCGCAGCCGTGGCACTGAACAGCCCAGGTATTCAACTCGGCGGTGTGATAGTGCGACCACCATTCATTCTCCTCGATGCGCTGATTTTCATTCGGGCCGCCCTGCGACACGCAGAACACTTTCGACGTGCCGATCTTCAGGTAATCGCCCACGCGCGCCAGGGCCTCGCCCATGCGCCCGCGCGGGTACATCCAGGGTTCATCGAGCACTAGGTAGCGCACGCCCTTGGTCTGAAAATTGGCGAGGCTGGGGCCGTTGTGGTAAACCGTGAATTCGTTGAGCAGCCGGATCTCCGACCAATCCAGTTTACCGCCTGGCATCAAGCGAGCCGTGGCTTGACACTGGCGCAGCAACCGGACGATTCGTTCCTTCGTGTGATCCTCCGCGACATCGTCAGCTTGAAAGCTGCGCATGTAGGGGCCGGGGTCGTTGACGATGCACCAGGGCAGATGAATGTCGGCGAGCAGGCTCCCACCGCCGCGCACGGGTTTGAGGATGTTGACCTCACGGACGTGATCGTCGGCGAGGGCTTCCAGCGGCGCGATGAAGTGCCGCGTGGTCGCCAGGTCAAACGGTCCCGTGCGCGTGAACGGCGGCTTCAGGATCAGGTTGTCCGCCGCCCATTCCCAGATCGGGCGCTGGTCCCGCCACTGGAATACTGACCGCCAGGCCGACCGCTCCGCGTGCCACAACCGGCTCCTGCCACTGAGGTTCTTGCCATTCGTTTTCAAAATCACGGAAGATCGCAAATGTCTGGTCCAGCAACCGCTTCCCGTACACGCGAGCTTGCGCCGGATCGAGGCCAGCCACGGCGCTTGGCCACTCATTGAGCAGCTTCGCTTCCAATACCTGTGCGATGCGGGGCAGGATGCGGTGAATGGTCTCGACGACCTGCGACCGCTCAACCAAGTGATCCGCCTCGCGCTCGTGCTTCAACTTTTCGCGCTTTGCTTGCCACTTGCGAACCTCGGCCGTCCAGTCCACTTTGTCGTCGGAATCTTTCTGCGAGAAAATCCAATGCAACAGTGGGAGCAGTTGCACGCGGCTATGCTGGAATCCAGGGCAGCCGTTCTTTTTCGCAAGGCGAATCAACCCGACCGGAATCTTCGTCGCCGCAGAACAAGAGTGGATCGTGTCGTAGGTGTCTTGCAGAGCGGACTTCTCGCTGCGATTTTTGTTCACGCAAAAAAACATTTGACACAGAACGGGCAGAATGTAAAGTCCCGTGCGTGAGTAATAGATTGACCAGCTTTGACCGGCAGGAGCACCGTAAGCCCCGCGGCCTGCCCTCTGTTACTCACACTCACAGCGACGGTGGTCGGGGCCTAATTTCCTGACATGAGCGCGCTTAAACTTTTCTCCTCGATCTTCCTGGCGCTCCTCGCCGCCGCCGCGGTGCTCGCATTAGTCGCCGAATTGGGCCGGCTTGACCTGGCAAACGACATCGCCGCGAAAACGGGGGCGTGGAAATGAATCCCGCCCGCATCCTCGCCCTTCTCCCGCTGCTTCGGGACCGACTCCCGGCAGCCAGCCTCGCCCGGCTTGAAAACGCCGCACAAGCGATGAACCAGATTTACCGCGTCAATCAGGCGAGTCCTGAGCGCGGATCGAACCGACCTCGGCAGCGGATACTGCCGAGCGTGTAACGTCTCAGGTAGGCACGTCCACCTGAGCGCGTGAAGGCCGAGCGCCACGAGGCTTGAAACTCCGTGGCTCAATTACCGCCGGCATGAGCCGGACAGACCTTCGACGCCCCACGTAGCAGGGCAGGCTAGGGACTGGGAGTCTCGGGGCCGAGGTCGAAGCCAAACGCATACCATACAGCGGCTCCGTCGCGCCTGCGTGCGCCAAGCGAAGTTTCTCCCCCTGAATGACTCAGGGGTGAGCTTCGCTCCCACCAGCCCACCATCACGCCGGTATGCGCCTGCGCGTAAACGGGTTTGAACTTCTTGTAGGAGAGTAGTGCGCTTAGTGTTAACC
>ORJL011434552.1_pt1 | contig 22479 bp, 30 predicted proteins | sample 1779941 | NCBI WGS metagenome assembly ORJL01 (sample SAMEA104232317, study PRJEB22302) | groundwater metagenome | biome: forest; feature: aquifer; material: groundwater | place: USA | collected 2011-08-07 | depth 5.8 m
CCCCCGGGCCCTCCCGCCCACGAGTTTTGTACGACTAAAGCCATGTCTTGATGTCGGCGAGTGACGCTCCCTCTCGGTCAACGGCATCTACCGCCTTTTGCAGTAAGTAAGCCACGCCATCTCCGAGAAAGTAAACGTGGCACATGATCTCTACCAGCTTCTTTGCCCAGGTTGTTCGTGAAGTGCCGGGCGGCGGCGACAAAGGATTGAACGAGAACGGCACGACATCACGGCCAATCGTGAAGACACGAAGTTTTTCAAAACCGGGCTGCGCGAGCAAATCACGGTAGCTTCGCTTCCAGTCAAACACCATGAACGGCTTTTTCTGTTTCACTAGCTGATCCAGCAGAATATGACTGACGTTGGTTTTGCCACTGCCTGTGCGACCGAAGATGGCAAGGTGCTGAATCATTTCCGTTTCCCTGAGTCCGAAACGATAGAGTTCTCTGTTCCCATAAACGATGGCACCCATTTCGTATCTACCGCGTGCTGTCGTTTCATCCGGTGGCAGCAGCAACGGGTTTGTGTTTTCTAAGGTCTGGCCGAGATGCTGCATCGCCAACACATTGAGCAGGCCTTCTATGTCTTTCCTGTTTTGCGGGCGCAACTGGTATTCAAGCCACAGTTCGTCGATTCGTTTTCCGAGCGCAGGCCGCAGCTTGCGAAACAATTCGTCAACCTCCACTGGCGTCACGCTCCATAATTTGTCGGCGGGCCAAGGCGTCCCGGTATTGTTTCTGTGCTTCCCTCAACTCTTTGCGCAAAGCAACTATGTCCTCCCAGCAACGCAGCCGCAGATTGCGACGTTCACGTCGCATGTTTGCCAGCTCGCGCTCGGTCCAGTTGCGTTTGAAGTCCACGGCATCGTTGTAGCCAACCCGGAAATCCAACTGCTTTAGCGAGAACGCGGCGCGGTTGACCTGATAATCAATTTCCTCGAGCTGGCGATCCATTAGACGACGGCGCGAGACAATCTCATCTTCGATCTGGTGAACGTCAAGGCCAGCGTCGTCGGTGCGCGAACGAAGATAGCGCTCGACGGGTTCCAGTTCCGGCAAGGGCATTGGCTGGCCTTCAAGCCGGAACAGGTCTTCAAACCCAAGCCCCTTGTCTTCTATGGCTTCCTCCTTCCATTCAAAAGGATCGTCGCCGCTAAGGACGCGGTCACGCAAGCTCATGCACCGTTGGGGTTCAGCGGTGCTCTTGAGGCCTTGGGCGCTGGCGTGCGGGCTTTGCCAGTGAACACACTCGCGTGGTCGGCATTGTCCTCGCACAACGCAAATCAATCCGGCCAACAAACTGAAGCCGGTGATTTCATGGATGAGAGTTTGGCAAAATGGGAAAGATGGTTGGATCAAAGCCTACGGCTTGATACCGGCTACGCAAAGATTCGGGCCAAAGCTGTTGCCGAGTTGGAAGAGGACGCGGTTGTGCGACAGATCGGCGATGTGTTCGACGTGGAGGTCTACGCGCCGATAAGAAATCAGCCTGACAGATTCAAAGCTGCGTATGACTCGATGCTGCGCGCCATTATCACGCGCGCAGCGAAGGGCCCCTGACACGGGCCTAGCATCAGAGTCTTCTTTCCCCTCAAACGCTTGACCGCTGCCATAACGTCGCTGTGGAAGTTCGAGGCCTTCATGTGAGTCGCTAGGTTCGCGTTCGCATGACTTTTATCGACCCCAGTCACCACCTTCCCACACAAGCACTTCAATACGATTTTCTTCCTCTCCAACCGTGACTACCCTGGATATGGTTGGTGGGCTGAGGATAAAAAGATTGGGGACGGCAGGTTAGTATGAAACGCCTCTAACCAATCCCGCAAATGGCCTGTCGAAGAAATTAGAGGCGCATGAAATGCCCGCGAAACCATTGCTGAGGTTCATTGTCTTAGGCGTTGGCCGATGCCGCTGGTGCGTTAAGTGCGCGCAAGTTAGCAATCACCTTATCCGTGTCTAGGTCTGGGGTGCCGATACGGCTAACGAATCGCAAGTACCAGGAGACCACAGATTCATTGTAAGGACTGTCCAGGGTGGCCAGTCTCAGGTAATTGGTCAAATTGCCAATGGGTTGGCTGCTGATTTGCTGAAAGTCGATGACAAGCGCGGGTAGGTCCACTGCCCCCGGTAGAAAATGGTAACGGCCCTCTTGGCGTTTTTCTGGCTTCTTGGTGGGCGTGCCGACCAGCAATGAAAACCGCGTCTCTTTGCCCTGGGACGGGGGAGGCTCAATCCAGTCCGTGTACTCATTGAACTGTGTTAACGGAATCAGTTTGACGAGTGTTACAAACTCCGCATTGACGGCTTTCGTTCCTTGCTGAGTGAGGTCGCACCACGGGGTAAGAATCAACCAGTAGGACTCATCTTGTCCTGGACCCTTCAGTATGTCTCCGGTTCGGAGACCAGATGTTGGAGGCATCACGTAGAACCGCAAAGGATGGGCTTTGGGATCAGCGGGGAGTGCACCGCCGGTGGGAGGTGATAGTTTTGAAGCAAGACTCTGCGCACCATCAACGTCGAGCGTATACGCAAGTCGCCGACAAATCAGATATGCCAGTGTGCCATCGTCCGGACTGCCGACGATTTTTGACCAATTTGCAGGCACGTACTCCCAGAGATACTTACGCATAGTTTCTTCGATATGCGCGTAAATCTCGCGGGAAAGTTTCAGCAGCGGTGTGTCAAGAAACTCAATTGCCCTTGCATTAAGCCTTGTGAGGCCATCCTGTTTTCCTGCAATTTTGACGAGTGGGCTTTCCAGACCCGCAACGGCCGCTGGAAGAGCCGTAAAGAAAATTACGGGTACGAACCGACGCGCCTTTATTTTTTCGAGAATCTGTATGCCGAGGTCATCCCCGCCCTCCATTTGTTTGCCACGGAAGACGTCCAACATTACAAGGTCGAAACGACGTTGTTCGAGCAGAGCCAGAGCCTCGTCAAAGTCGGTCGTAAACTCGAACACGAATCCGTTCCCATTGTGTTCCCAATGTTCGTAGTGCTCTCTTATCTGGCGAAAGAAGTCCTCGTCATCGTCAACAACCAAAACCCTCCAGGTATTCTCGATAAGCATTTCAGGCCCTCGCTTTCAGCGTAATGCGGAAGCACGCGCCAGACAATGGACCATCAACGAGTTCAAGGCCGCCGCCGTATTCGGAAACAGTTTCACCTGCTATCGAGAGCCCAAGTCCAATACCGTTGGATTTTGTTGAGAAATAGGGCTCAAAGATGAGTTCGCGATTCTCTTCTTTGACACCTGGCCCATTGTCGCAAAACAGGACTTCGATCATGTCCCCATCAACCCGTTTGATCCGAACCAAAATCTTGCGTTGTTCCCCTTTGACGAAGTGTTCGAGCCAGTAGAGACTGTTATCGAGGAGATTCCAAAAGGCGACCTCTATGTCATTTGCGTCAACAGTAACCTCAGTATCGCTGTCGGGCAGATCACATTGGATGCCAAGACGTTTGATCCTACCTTCTTCAACGGAGAAGGCCGCTTTGATAATGGTCTCGATACTGGTTTCTTGTGGCCGGCCGCGCTTGCGGCCACCAAATGGCTCGATACGGGTAAAAAGCTGGTCAAGGAGATCGGCCTGGTGTCGGATGAACTGAAGACTCTTGTCAATCACTACCATGAGACCGGTGGCGCCCTCACCACGTTTGATATCACTAAGCCGATTATCGGCTTCGGTCGCTATCTTGTTGATTGGCGTCCTGCCGTCGTGAAGTATCGTGTCGACGAGCTTTCCGAGTGATGCCAATCGCTTGTAGCGTGCCAGAACTTCCTGAACCTGTTCTACTCGGTCGGCTAGAGTCTGTTCCTGAGCCTCAACGACCTCCAAGATTTGCTGAGGAGTCTGCTTTTCTTCGAGGGCTGTTCTGATCGGTTCAAGGTTGAAACCGGTGAAAAGGCTGCCCTGTGGAGGTTTGGCCGGCTGCTCCTGACGCCGCTCTTTGAACCGCCGTTCTTCCAACAGACTAAGCACACGCTTGGTCAAGTCCTGAAGATCCACGAGCGCCTTGCCAGCCATCAGACCCTCGCGGTTGGTCTGATCCCGCAATGCCGGATTCTCGGCGTTTGTTACGAGGATGCACCCAACGACTTGGTTGTTACTGACCCTCATGGTTGGGTTCTGAACACGGCGAATATCAAGTCTCAACCAGTCATTGTTCGGTTCGCCGTATGGAAGAACCCGAAATTCGTCGCGGTAAATGTAGATCCCCGCGTTATCGTCAAGCTCGGTGCGAGCTTCCTTGGCGGACATATTGAACGCCTCGGTAAGAGACTGGATTCCCGGCCTGTCCCTGTTCCAGACGCGTAATTCAATTTCAAATGGTCCGCATTGGAAAGTGTCGTCCTTACCAAAGGTTCCTTTGATCTTCTCAGATTTTTCAGCGGTTCCAACATATTCGAGGTCATACTTCCCATTCTTAGCAACCGTGCCCTTGACGAAGTAATTGGGATGACTCAACAGTTCCGAGGGGGTTATGAGCCCTGCGAACTTCTCAAAACCTTTGGGCAGCTCAAGTATCACCTCGAAATCCTTGATGTGTTCGAAGGGTGAGATAACCCTGCTGAGAGATCGTCGCAAGTTTTCGATCTCGCTATCGGTCCAGGCGTTTTTGAGTTCCGTGAAATGCAAGACGGTGCCACTGGACTTGGCAGTTTTGGGCGCTCTTTCAAACCACTCGCATTCGACTTCGTCTAGATAGCCAGATTTGTCAAACGCGCTCCAGTCAAAACGCACGACTATTTCTCTATCAGCTCCGGTCTCTTTGGTCACCATTTCCAGCACGGAGCTGAGACGGGCTGCCGCAAACCTTCCGACCCCTTTTTCGCCCAGGACACGTCTCCCTCGCGCGGTCTGCCGATTCTTTTTCTTCATTTGCGTGGCAGGCTCAAGCCAGCCAGATTTGACGGTGTCCAGCGACATCCCGGTCCCGTTGTCGACGACTTCTATTTCTCCCTTTTTGTTTTCGATGTCGCCACGGAACCTGACAATGACCTGCGTCGCGTCCGCGTCATAAGCGTTCTTGACCAGCTCGGTGACCGCAACCATGTCACTGCTGATCAATTCATCACCGAGAATGTGAATAATGTTGGCTCTTGGCCTGAGTTTGGAGCTTCCCTTGCGGAAGGCATCGGTCGACATTACGATACCTCCTCGACGAGCACCTTGCTGAAGAACCTCGCAAACACCTGGGCCAGTTGAACCGGGACGGCGTTGCCTATTCCAACGAACTGAGTCTTTCGACTTTCGGTGAAGATGAAGTCGTCAGGAAAGCCTTGAAGCCGTGCGGCCTCTCTGACGCTGATAGACCTGTCCTGCGTCGGATGTATGTATCCGTTGCCGTCCTTGTGCAGGTGAGACACGATTGTACGAGAGGGAACATCTCCAGAGAGGCGAAAGTATTTGTCGTGAAAATTCTCTGTGCTATAAGTTTTGTGAGTACGGCCATCAACCACCTCGGGCAAACGCTTGACGAGTGCCGAATACTTTTCTCCTGGCTGGAGTGCCCGAATGATGCGCATGTCATCGACGTTGTGCGGTCGGGTGACGTGATTGAAAACAAGGTCGTGAGGCTGGACTCTCATAGAAGGCCCAACCGCGGCCTCTCTCGGACTCAGTGGAGCCACGAAATCGCCACTGGACGGTGGGAGCTGAGGAAGGGTCGCAAGGGCCTCCGAGACTGTGGCTTGCCTGGCAAAGCCCATTTCTGCTCCCAGTTTTTTCAGGTGATCTGCAAGGTCATCAGGCAGTTTCCCTTTGCTCGCCACGAAAAACAAACGGCGCCTTGTTTGTGGAACACCAAAGTCCGCAGCGTCGAGAAACACGGTAGACGTAGTATAGCCCAGCTTACCAAATTTCCGGTCAAGCAGTTTGATAACACCTGCATCGCCTCCGTAATAAGTGACGTTCGCAGTCCCCATGTCCGGAACGTTCTCCAGGAGGATAAAATTCGGTGAAAGGATTCTGGCAATCCGCACGACCTGCATGAAGAGGAAATTGCGTGGATCCTTTTCAGGCGAGTACTTGATATCCTTTGACAATTCAGGCTTGCTCCGGTAGCCAACTCTCGAATAACCCTGACACGGAACGCCTGCAACAAGCACGTCGACTCTGGACCGTCCGGCCCTGGCAAGTATTTGCTTCTTCGTCAACGAGCGTACGTCCTTGCATATGACCTGATCATCTGTGGCCCAGGGATGATTCAGTCTGTACACCTTCACAGTAGACGGGTCGCTATCGACAGCCAAGACAACTTTGTAGCCTTCATTGCGAAAACCCAGTGAGATACCACCTACCCCGCAACAAATGTCTACCATCGTAAGCGCGTCATTGTTTTTCTCGTCCGTTTGTCGGTCTCGCCAGAGCTGGCAGAACTTCTGAATTGCGCAAGAGTCACATTTCGGATTCTGTTCTCGGCACACTTCCTGTCCGTGAACAACCATGTTGACATGAAGCGTGCGTGCAATCACTGGAGGGATAGTGCCAGCTATCAGCGACTGAGCCTCGCGATGCTCAACATTCTGTAACGGACCCACGATTGGATCAAGAAGGCCTGTCCGTCGCAGGATTCGAATCGCGTTAACGTCGGCAGGGAAAGTATCAAATCCCAAAGAATACAGCATCACGCATCTTGCTGTTTTCTCACCGACCCCAGGCAAAGAAGTGAGGTATTCGAGTACCTGCTTTCCCTTTTGTCCTCGTAGATGATCGAGGGAAAGTTTGCCCTCTCTATCCAGGATTGCTTGAAGGAGTCCGCGCATAGCCCGGAGCCGAAGATTCCCCCGTCCGCCGACAGACAAAATCGGCAAAAGGTCCGAGTCGGGTGCCTTGAGAACATCGCGAAGATCAGGGAAGTGAATCTTCAGTTCATGGAATGTTTTTGAAGCAGTGGGTATTCTGGTTCGCTGAGACAGGATCATAAACACCAGTTCATCCATCGGGTCGGAGACATTACCAAGGTCCGGTGTTCCGTGCAGCGCTTTCAGAATCTTGTCCACATAGAGTAGCCTGTCACGAACTTCTATCCGTGCATTGCTCTGGGTTGTTTTCTTTGCGACCGATTTCATCCGACCATCCTGAAACAGTTGAGCTATTTGTGATGTTCGCAGCCTAGCTTTATAAGACTTTCTGCCTCATGTGTCTCGCTAGGAACGCTGGACTTCGATCTTTGCAGGCTTTCGATTGGAATAGACTTTGGCCGGGCCCACACGACGTGAGGCAACATAGCCAAGATCCTCAAGAGCCCTCAGATAACCGGCAACAATGGTTCTGTGCTCGCCGAGCTTGATCGAAAGTTCTTTGACCGACTGGCCGGGAACCTCGTCAAGAAGCAGCTCGATCCTGTGGTAGGTCTTGTGTTCACTCATCTGTGCGCACATCCTTGTGCCGATATGCTAACAAGGGTCGGGGCTGCGGTCAACGGAAAATGACAGGTCTTTTTGGGCAACGACTAATCTACATTGGGCTTCACAGTCGGCTACTCGCGCCTTGCCCTGAGCCTTGAGAAGTATCCCGGCACCAAACTCTCATCCAGGTATGACCTTGCTATCCCCTCGATAGTCCGGTACGTCGGCTCGTCCACGTACCGTTCGCTCTGCAACCACATGCCAACCGCGTCGTAGAGCTTATACCTTGAGCGGCCTAAATCGCGTGCAACCTGCTCCTGGAAGGGACTGCCGCTGAATCGGCGCATGACGCTCCCAACTTCCTCGGCTGTGAGCTGGTGCGTAACGCCTTTCTCGATCTTCCGCCCCTTCTCCATCACCTGAGACCACAAGTCGTCTGACAACGCATCACCGGATCAGATTCGCAGTGAAGCGTAATGTCGTTTGCGTGGCTGGCTTGCCGAGTTTGCGGAAGAACGAAACTCAGATTGGGACCCTTGCCAACCCAAGCTTGTCGTAGACGGCGTCCGAGCTGATTATCTGGCCATCGGACAGCGCTGCGTGAAAAGCGTCAAATACTCCGGCGCCACCCTCGTCTATGTACCGGGCAGCCTGCATCAACTGCTCTAGTGTCGCTCCCCGGACTTCCGTGATCTGAAGGAAGTCACGCATCAACTCTTGAATGTTTGCTCCCCTTCTCTTTGCGACCAGGACGATCTCCACCACGGTGACGACCGAGGTCCAGATAGTGCCTTTCATCGTTGCCAGGAGCTTCTCGGCACTTTTTCGCAATCTGTCGCCCTCATACACTAGAGCCACAAAGAAATCGGTGTCAGCATAGGGCACGCACATCTACCCCTTTCGGTGCCGTTGCTTTCCCCAGTTTGCAAGAGCTTCCTTTTCGCCCAGACGTGCCGCTTCCCTCTTGAACGCTGCCGGAGTCAATTTGTTCATACCTGTCTCCCTGGCGATGCGCTGCAGGTCCTTGACCGGATCGTCCGGGATCGGAACGAGGACAACCTTGTCGCCGGAGGCTACTATGTCAAACCTCTGGCCGTATTTGGTGACAACTTCCTTGCCCAGAGTGACCCTGCCCCGATGATCCGCGCGCACTATGCCCATAATCTTCCCAATGATGACATTGGTGGGGCAGCAATATAAAGCTGTGGGTCAACACAAACCATGACCCACACCGACGCCTCTCACCCACACACGCCGTTCGGCACGGCCGGCAAGGCCCCTGCAAAACCCTTTTCCCGAAGCGCCCACAACATCTCAGTGATACCGTTGGCCGACCCACTCACACCCGCTTATAAAGTTGTCAAGTACATCAAGCACCGCGACGGGACTTCGGACACGGAGGTTGTTGACCTTTACTGCGAAAGCTGCGTACGGGACTACGTCTGGAAGGAAGTATTGCACGGGCCTGGCGAGTTCCCTGTAAGCGACAGGGCAGCAAGGGAAGTGCGCCGAGAGTTGGACGAGCTACCGACGTATGAGTCAGGCACATTGCGTGGACTGTGGGATGCGGCAATGGAATACATCCAGGCTCAGGGAGACGCCTGCCCACACATTTTGCAAAGGTACGGTGGAACTGAACCCGACAAGACATACCCAGCAAGAGCGGAATATCAGCGGCGGGTAGGTCCAAGGACATTGAGAGTTCTTGATTCAGACTCAGCCAAATACCGCGATTTCAGGTTCTCATCATACGAGGACGCTGGCGCAGTGCAGGAAGTGCTTCAATGGCTGGAACCTGAGCCGGCTGTTGGTTCGGCCATTTTGGAGGATGTAGATGTGGACAAGATGATGCGGGAGTGGGAGCAGTTTCTTGGCAAGACACCAACACGAGAGGAGTAGGTGCCGGATGAAAACAACTCAAAGGTGAAAGGATGGAAGAGAAAGAGAGAAGGGAGTACGAGCACGAGCTTTTCGGCAACGTAATCTTCAGCTACACCGACGCCCAGGCCGTTGAGGACGGCGTCCTGTTTGATGTCACCCCCTACACCGTGGACAAGGTGAACAGGGTGACTGCCTCTGTGTACGCCTTGCTGGACGGATTCGACAAACCCGGTGAAGTGCCGAAGCTGTACCGGGAGATGGAAGACCATGCCCTCCGGGCGCTGAGCCAAAGCAAAGACAAGGAGCTAGTTGAGTTTACCTACCGCGACAAAACGCTCTGGCTAATGGACAACGAGACGGGCGGGCGAACTATTATGTTCCCAGAGGACTACTGAGGCGATGGCGTAGCGTTTAGCGATTTCAGTTTGGAAGATGACGACGAGCTGAGGACGGGCACGATCAAGGAGATTTCCGGCCTGCCCGGGTCCGCCCTCTGGCAGGTCTACTTCGGGGAGGACGATCCCTGCCACATTGAGAGCGGTTCTGGGCTGAGGACCCTGGCAAGCGTGTACGGTGGCTTGGTGAACGCCGGAGGGAAAAGGATCAGATACAAAACGGACTTGCTGAACGTGATGACCTATTTCCAGCCAGTCGAGGATGGCGATGCGTGATGCGCTACTACGTCGCCAAGTTTGACTTTGAAGCGCACGAGGGAGCAGGCTTCCCCTTCATTCATGGGGTTCAGGCCCGCGATTCCGATTCCGCGTACAAGAAAGTCCGACGCTACATGCACAGGTGGTACGAGCGAAATCGACCCGACGAAGAGACGGACAAGAGTTGGGCTTGGCACGACTACGGCGTTCGCGTGAAGCTGTCAGAGGTTGTGGAGGTCAAAGACTTCGAGTCGTTGTGGCGGGAGATGATGGCGATCAAGTGAATTCGCGTGAATCTCTGCTAGGGGCTAGGCCATCAACAGTATTCAGGACACTTTAGGTGACTGTGAGCTTTGCTCAATGTGGTGCCGGACTCAAGGAATAATGCGACTGAGAGCGTGTACACCGGCACTGGTGCGAGCCGAAGTTTTTGATAGGTCGCCCTCATGGATGACCGTAGCCACTGCCCGACACGAGCGAACGTCTGCGGCCAGAGTTGACTGATGGCCCAAATTCTTGTCTCAATGGCAATCACCTGAGTGCTCCTTGTGGGGTCGCCGGAAGAACGGAAGTTGGGCGTGAGGCCAGGAGCCAGCCACTCAGCAACAGTGAGTTAACCCATGGGAGGATTATCGGGAAGAAGTAGAACTGAACGACCAGTTTCAATCCCGATTCGCCGAACATGTATTTGGTGAGGCCGATAAGCACACTGACCGGGGAAAGATACAGGTAGACAAGCGCAATGAAAACCAGAAGAGTTAAACCCATGCTTACAACTGAACCGGGAGGGGGACTGCGCTTTCCCAGTAAGTCCCGAACTCCGACTATGGTTAGGACCCGGCAGGCCGGGAACAGAGCGAGCATCATCCAGGCGATCGCTGTGTACTCGGCATTGTTGAAACCCGATGTGAATTCCGACGCTGTTTCAGCGACACGTTCGTCACCGGAGAAGCGGGCGGCCACGGGCAACCCCCACGACACTCCCCATATCCCTACTGCTACGATGATTTGCCAAACGCGAAGCTCATTGGGATCGTAGAGTTTTTTCATAACTACCCTGGTCAGCCACCAATACTGCCCCAACACTGTTTGCCGCCCACCGCCTCGTCTCGCCAAGGTTGGCTTGAACGACTGGTACAGTTTCTTCAGAGAGCCCGGAATCCAGCCAATGACTCCGTAGATGGCCCAGATCATGATGGGAATCGCGACAAGCATATAGAAGAACTGGTACAAGTGGCCGGACAGAAACCATGCCGCTGCTCCGCCTGCTGGCGCGAGCCAGGCGAAGATGGCGGATGGCAGCAACTGCTTCCAGGTGCTTCTTTTCACTATGAGTGCGATGAGCCACCAGGTGGCTGAGGTGAGCAAGGACAGCCCCAATGTCGCAAATCCTAAGACAGGAGAGGCTTCGGCGAAGCCCGCTACCCGGAAGAAGACGGCCATGAAAACCACGAGAAAGACGGTGTAGAGGGAGAACTGGGCGACCAGCAAGTGGCTGCTCTTCACTGTTGTCGTCGTGGCTATGAGAAATGGGTGCGATGAAGCTCTTACATCTGCCTGGTGTGCTCTCAGGAACGTTTTTACAAGGCGCTTCACGGGTATCCCGCCTCTGTACCAGTGTATGGCAAGCATCAATGTCAGCAGACCCAGGGTTATTAGAGACTCGAATCCGAGCAGCAGCAGCGTGTCGTTCCCTGACGATGGCAAGGCGTTGAAGGGAGAATCACGGAGGCTCAATACCTTGAATGATGCCCATATCAAACCGAAGGCCACGACGAGCACGGCCAGAAATCGGCTGTGTCTCAGCACGGTAGACCATGATAGGTCCCCTGTCGCGAGTCTCCATGCCTGAAACCCAACGAGCACAGCCAAGAAAGGCGCACTGCCAAGGGCTATTCCAAGTATTAGAGGAGATGAGAAGGGTCCACATTCCGGGTAACTTGGAAGCCAGCAATCGCTCAGGAACAGTCTCGCCCACATCGTCGTGGGAATGGCGAGTGCAATGAACGTGGCGCGTGTCCAGCATGGTGACGACCAGACCAGACCTCGGAACACGTAGACGCCGAGAGTGCCTCCAGTGAGCCAGATGACCAAGGGAATAATCGCGGTCCCAGCAAACCTACCTCGGAGAATTGGGGCGGTGCCAGTGAGATAAAGGGAGATAAAGTCAAAGGCGATGATGACCGCATCGCTGACCAAAACCAGGATTAACGCTCCTGCCAGAGCGGTCCGTCGCACTCTCGGACTAACCGTTAACCTCATGGCAATACTCCCGCCAAGGTAGGGACCGGACTCGGAAATTCATTGCCTTCGGTAATACTTCGCAGTGTGCTTGATGTTAGACCTGCTGGCTCGCGGTGACAACCTTCGGCTTTCCATGTTAGGCCTCCCCCGTCATTTCCCGCGATAATACTGTGCCACCGCTAAACCGGGATAAGCCGCGCTCGGTTCTCGCGCTAGGCATATTCCCGATTTTCCTCGCGATCGAGGCCGCCGGCACAGTTAGCTCCCAGGCAAATCAGTCCCCTCCGATGGAGGGGGAAATGAAAGAGTCCGAAAAAGCGACGCCAGACGAGCGTTGCTGACGGAGGGGTTTGACATGGCTACGTTGGTAGGAAAGAACGGGAAGCTGTACATAGATGGCAAAGAGGTCATCAAGGGCCCGGTCATCGAGCTTTGCGATTGCGAGCATTGCAGGTGCCCGAAGCTCAAAGGCACGGGAGAGCCGATCCCGATGCTCTGTGTGACATGCAGAGGGCGGAAGCTATGAACGACGTTGTGACGATCAACGGGCGGGCGATGGTTCAGGTTTTGCCGAGATGCAAGCTGAAGGCGGGCCGAGCGGTTTGTGGGTTTTGCGGTTCAGGAGACGTGCGGTTGGGCTACAGTTCGCCACATGACGCGACGCTGATCGAGTGCTGCGGAATTTGGCAGTTTGTACGAGTAGGCTTTGTCGGACCGAAACGCGGATAAGGGAGTGATGATCTATGTATGGATATGACAAGGCCAACTTACGTGATAGTTCGGGATGCTATCAGATACGCGATTGATATGGCGAAGCCACTAACCGACGATCCGAAAGGGGCGCATTATCACCTCGTTCATGGAGAGCACGAGAAATACCTGGCAAGGTTAGGGATACTTGGAGAACCGAAGCGGATCCAGCGGAAAGAATTAGGGATCAAGAACAGTCCGGACCGCTGGTCGATGGTTCGGCCAGTCAATTACGAAAGGGCAGAGGAAGTATTGGACAAGCTCACCGAGATAGAGCGCAACTTGGCTCCAGCGGAAGAAAGGTACAAAGAGAAGGCGGCCTTCGCTCAAAAGCTCGCCCGCTTGAGACTCGATCTGGAAGAGCTTCGTTAACGACCTGAATCCTTCTTGCGGTTAGGAAGGATTTGGTGCCGATAGACGGTCACCATCGCATAACCTCCGAGAGCAAAGATCATGTAGGCAATACCTGATGTCATGGCCCAAAGAAACCCGACCTTAGCCCGATCCACATATTCTTGGGGGCTATAACCTAGCGTTGCCCAGTTGATCGTCCAGGACCAAAGATGGTTCCCGGTTGCAGGTACGAAGCCGACCAAGAAGAACCAGAGCAGCATGGTCGTGAAGGCGGCGATGAACAAGACGAAAATGGCCCCAACGAACGCTGCAAGAACGAACTTGGCCTCCCAATCTCCCAGTTGAACCTGCGGGTCGCTAATGGCTACTACGAGTATGAAGGCAAAGGCCATCAACACAAGTACGGCTAGCAGATATATCTCACCGCCCGGTGTCGTCAATAGCGCCCCAGCAATGTAAACAAGCAGCAAGGGCGGTATCACTGCTTTCGATGCCCGGCCATAAGCCCCGCCCGTTGATTTCGTGCCAAACTGCCACGTCCATAGCCCATAGAAGATGGCAGTTGCTACCGAGGCCAGGAGCAGGTTAACGCCTAGGGCCAGCAGCAATGAGGACGGTTTATCGGCAAAAGCGGCGATGGTAAAGAAGCCGAAGGTGTCCATCCCAGTGAATGCCGATTGTAGCAAAAGGACACTTAACATCACGAAGACAGACACAAAGAGCAACTCGCCGACGACGAAACCACGTCCTGGTTTCAATGCTCCCCAACTCTGTTCGGCAGATGAGACTCGTCGAATACGGTACAAGGTTTGTCCGCATACGACTACCAAAGCTAATCCGACAACCCCCAGGAGCATTAAGGGTCGGTACCCGGAGAATGAATTGAGAACCGTACCGAATGCGCTCATCAGTATTCCGGGTAGGAACACCTTCTGAACGCTGTTGCCTGCGATAGCGAGGGTGCTGTGAGGCAGTTCTGACCCACCGCCCTTTAGCATGTCCCTGATTTCACCGGTTACCTCGGCAATTCCCCCTATGCCCTGCTTGATCTCATGAAGCGAGTCCGAGAGGCGCTCCCCTTCAAGTGTCGGATAACCAGCGATCTTGAGGAGTTCATCTCTGATCTTCCCCGGGTCTGATTGCTTGGAGTGGGACGCCAACGCCTGTGCTACGTAAACAATGACATCCGGCGTAGGTGGCCCGCGGCGACCACGTTCCCAGTGATTGATTTCTGAGTCATCCAACCTGTACTGGTTCGACAGCCTGTTTATGGCCTCAGCGAGTTCCCTTTGGTTCAACTCCTCTCTGGTGAGTGGGTCAACGCTGCCTAATCGGAGCCGCATTAACGCGCGTCCGAACTCTTCTCGCGTTTCCTTGCCCGGCGTTTTCAGCATAGCCCTGCAAAGTATGCAGCTTTACAGGTGCGCCGCCTGCGCATCCCGCACTGCCAAGTTGATCCTCATGGCCTTAGCCTGAGTTTGTCGTTCAGGAAAGCCACTAACCTCGATTGGGGCTGCATGACAACCCGAATGGTATTGACGGCGGCCACAAGTTGTCAAGGTTGTTGACTGAACGGCGATACCGCAAACCTTATCTGTGAGGACGGCACATAGATATGCAGGTGCCATTCATGAACTGCATCAAGATATTCTTCGAAGAGGCCACGGCGGAAGTGGCCTTTGAGGACTTCCGCGCTAAATCGCCGGACGAGTTCAAGGCCTGGAGGGCGAACGTGGTGAAGAACGGCCCGCCCAAGGATCTCACAGACGATGCGTGTGTTGGGTGGGGCGTGTACCTGCAAAAGCTAGGTCTCGACGAGAAATACAAGGTAGGACACAGGCCGGATGCACTCAACTATCGCTGACAACTCTGCTGCCCTCGTAACCGTTGGTCCGATCCTATTCGGGCTGTTCTCTTTTGCGTGGACGAGCATCAGGCAGAGTTGGCGTCTCTTCGGGTTCGGATTCTTCATGTTTTCTATCCCGTTCTTTCTGTTCATCACCTCCAACGTCCTTGCCGTCCAGGAGAAGAGCGCCGATCTCAGCGTGTATGTCGCGGCGTGTGGGTCTCTTGCCGCCTGCACACTCATCTTCGGGTTGGTGGTGCTAGCTATCTGGTGTCGCAAAGATCGGAAAGCGGCCAGGAAGGATTTCGGATAGACCACCTGAAAGGAAGCCGCCATGTCACAGCGACCGCGCGACGGGCGATATGAGAACTCCGGCCAGCGTCTCCAGGGTGGGCGGGTGGCGATGGTGTCACAAAGAATCCATCCGTCAACACGGCACTGCCGAACGACACCGACCCTTGCCCGATCTGTGGCGCACTGCTTCAGAGGCAGCGGTCGTGCGTGTTTTGCGGCAACTGCGGATACAAGTCGTGCGGTCCGGACTAGAGAGAGGAGATGCTTCGATGTCCAACCGCAACCCACCGTTCTGGGTTCACAAGAAACAAAGGGCGGAGGCGCTGCTAGCGGCTAGCGTGCAGCCGATGAACCGGGCTACCCGGCGCGCGAGGCGGACACCGGTCTACCAGAGCAAAGAGCTGAGGCGGATTCAGAAGAACGATCCGCTGGTGATGATGAACCGTCGCAGGCCGCCCACGCGACGGCCAGCGCCGCCGATGGTCACGCAGCGGGTGCCGGAGTACATGAAGCAGAACGGCATCAGCCCCTACGCGCCTCTCAATGGGCGGATGCCTGAGTACCTCAACCCGATGACACCTGTCCCGCAGAGCCCGAATCCTTTGCTGAGAAGAATGCCGGAGATGGACCACTACTAGGAGGCCAGCAATGGTGACACCAAACCCAATGCAGCCAAACGGCGTGGCAGCCCCTGGAATCACTTTCGGCAGGCCAGGTGAAACCGGCCAGCCGCAGAGCGTGACTATTCAGAGACTCGTTCTAGGCGGCTTAGCAGGGATAGGCAAGTCAGCCTGTGAAATCACGCAGAGGACGCGACTCGACGAAAGCGGGCTACTCATCAACGAGGTCACGATCATGGCCGCGACATGCGGGGGCTGTGGCGACCTGATAACGGCCAGCGAATCGCCCCTTGCGACCTGCCTATGGCATGGGCTGGTCGTCTGCTCAGACTGCCGGCTGCGGCTCCGGTGCGAGTGCGGACGGCAGACCTGCTCGTGGTGCTCGGTGATGGTCAGCAGAACGGCAATACGCTGCCGAGTCTGCCAAAGAAATCATAGCCAAGGAGGCCAGACATGGAGTTCATCCGGCAATACAGCAATGGAGCACTTCAACCGACCGAGCCTGCCGACGCCAGCGTGGGGTTTGGCGACAATGTTGAGTGGCATATCACAGGGTTCGCCACGATAGGCCAGCCAGTTTTCCAGATAAGGAAAGCCACGCCTAAAAACGGGAACGTCACCATTATCCGGGCTGCGCTGTGCGCTGGCTGCGGCCAGGTCTTCGATTCGCCGTCCTCGGCACAGGCTGCCTGCTGCCGGGGCAGGGAGATCATGCACAGCGAGTGCGCTGTGGACCTTACGTGCAAATGGTGCCACAGGCCGGTTTGCCGGGAGTGCGGGAGCGAGACCAGTTACGGGTGGACCTGCCATCAGCACCCAACATGGAAGTAGGCTGTGACAAATCCGGCCCACGACCAACAGATACAAAGGCTGCTGTTGCGCATCAAGCAGGCGGGCCTGGAGGAAGACCCGCGCGTCATTGTGCAGCTACAGTTGGCGATCCGGACCGGGAACATCGTCGCGGCTGAGCAGGCCATATCACTGGCCGAGCGTTCGCCAATGGTCCGGCCACACCAGCCTTTCGGTGAACTCCCTCATCCCCAACTGGTGACCGGGGAAATCCTTGTCGGCTATGCCGTTGACGAGGACTGGTCACTTGCCTTCCCTGTGTTCCTCAAACGGGAGCACTTCGACCGCCACGTCGTAAACGTGGGTGCGCCCGGCACCGGAAAGTCCGTAACAAACAGGTCTTTCGCCCTTCAACTCCAGGCGCTGGGCGACAACTTCATCTTCCTTGACTCGGAGAACGAGGCATGGAGCCTGGCCGCATACGCTCCGCCCGGCGCAATCCTTCGCTGCACGATCAGGGACGGCCAGTTCAAGCGCAACCCCTTTGAACCGCTGCCCGGAGAATCGTTCGCCGATGTTGATGCACGGATGCGAGACATCGACAGGGAGGTCTGGGTGGGGGACGGTGGCGTCAATCTGGGAACAGAGATCGGGTTCGAGCTGTACCAGCGGCAGGGCGTGTTCACGGTGCGCGAGTTCTACGAAGAGCTGCTCCGACGCCGGGCAAAGATGAGCAAGGCCGTTGATATGCGGCGTGCTCAATACCTGGAAGGGCTGGTAAACCGCTTCACCGGGCTGATCCTGCACCTGGCAGGCACATACGACTGCCTTGAGGGTTTCCCCTTTGAGGACCTTGCCCTGCACTCGTGGGTCTTTAACTTGCAGGGCATGGCGTCCGACACCCGTGTGTTCTTCCCGATTGAGCTGCTGGCTGCATTCGATGACTACAAGGCTGCGCTCGGAGACACGGATCTGCGCACCGTCCTCTTCTTGGAAGAGGGACATCGCTTTGTGAAATCAGCGGGACACGCTGACACGATCCTCGGCGAGCCTTTGCTCTTTGACACGGTGCGCACCGGCCGCAAGCGCAAGCTCGGCGTTGTCACGACGACACAGGAGGCCAAGGACCTGCCTTCTGTGATTAGCGGGAACTCGGCCAGCCATCTTTATTACGCCACAACGGACGGCGAGTCCATCAAGCGCATCGCCAGCGACCACTCGCTCACACAGGAACAGGCACGGCTATTCCCAGAACTGCCGCCCAGATACGCAGTCATGCGACACCCAGAGATCGCGAAGCCGTTCCTGGTCCGAATGCCGGAGATCAGCTTCAACATTCCGGTGACCGAAGCCGAGATCAGCGAAATGATGGAGCAGGTTCTGGCGACGCTGAGATGGACGCCAGCGCCAGACCGAAACGTGGCGCGGCCCGTCGCGCCTATTGCGTTCAATGACGCGGGCGACGTGGAGCGCAACGAGGCACAGGACGGCGTTGTGGAAGGCGGCTATTCCGACACCGGAGTGCATGGCGCAGGGAGGGGTACGCCAATCTCGCGCGATGTGGACAGCGCCATGTCTTCGGACCTTTTGGACGACCTTGAGGACATGGGCGCCAATCCATTTGACGCGGCGACAGAGCGGGACAAGAGGCGCGGCGTCTCGCTCGGCGTCGGCAACGCGCACCGCGAGAAGCTGCTTGCTCTGGGGCTTATCAAGGAGCATCAGGTCCGGCTCGTGAAGCGCGGCAGCCCGACCAAGTTGATCGAGGTCACGGACAAAGGCTGGGCCGTCCTTGCCGAGTACAAGCGAAAGACCGCACGCCCCGTTGGGAGAGGGAAATTCTCGCATGTGTATTGGCAGCACAAGATCGCGGAGCACATCCGGGCGGAGCTGGCAGACGCTACCGTGACGATTGAGGACCAGACCACCGGAAAGGCGATAGACGTTCTGGTGCGCACGGGCAGCGAGGTCATCGGCATAGAGATCTCCGAGACTACGCCAGCCGAGCACGAGGTCCGTCGCAACATCGAAGAGGACCTGAAAGTCTGCGATCTCGTTTTCGTGCTGGCAGAGGGCGCAAAGCACCTGGAGACCATTCGGGAGTTGACGAACAAAACACTGGGCGACTATGACGTGAAGCGCGTGGCGTTCAGCACACTACTCGACTTCTACCTTTCCCCAATCTCGCCAAGCCTTCCATGACTTGCCGCTTCATATCACCGCACGAAGCGGGCCGCTCGCTTCCTTCTTGACCGCGCTGACCGCGACCATCCGAGGTCGCGTCTGCCTATGAGTTTCAGGATAGGCACGCTCAAGGGTCGTTCGCTCAACCCAAGAGCGGTGATATGAAATGAATGCGGCAAACGCAGATAAAGTCAGGCTCGCGACGGGCCAGATTGAGAACGTCGCAGTAAAGCCAGACCGCTATGCGGTCCTGGTCAAAGGCAATTGGTACAGCGCTTTCGAAAAGGACTGTCCAGTATGCAAAGGCGAGATGGTAGCCATTGCCTACGTACAAAACGAGCAATGGAAGGACATCAAGGCCATCGATGTCCTGGAAGAAAAGCTTCCAGTCCTTTCGTCCACCGTTCCGAGGGGCTTCAGCCCCAGCGAACGGGAGACCATGATGGTCTATTCAGTCGCCTTGAAAGCGGCAGCGTCGTGCTGGGCGGCAGTGGACCACATCTCTTCGGACGGCGTGAAGAAGCTGGCCGACAACTTCGCCGAGTGGCTTCTGGCGAAGGCCATTGCCAAACCTTCCACGGCAGGCACGGTGGGCACGGACAAGGGGGTGAGCAAATGAGACCCCCTTGTTCCAGCTATTGGAAGCGCCCGGAGTATCGGAGGCGCAGCCGAGAGGCCAAAGCGCTGGCTGATTACGGCATTTCACTCAGGGCGATGGAATTGCCCTGGAACTATGCCGCGGGATTCATCGCCGAACTGGATGAAGCAGAAGACGAGGGGGTGGGCGAATGACGGACGCAAGGCGGGCAAGCCGCCTCCGCTGGCTTCATCCGTCTGCATTCCACCACCTCCACAAGGATCGCTCATCCGCGCTTCTTGAATCTCCTGATGGAGCTTCAAGGGCGGATTCGCGAATGTGGGTGTGGAGGTGGTGTCTGATGAAATGTCAGACGAAAAGAAGTTTGGAAAAAAAGGAGGGGTCGGTATGACATGGATCCGACTCCCGAAACTCATGGTGAACTTCACCAGGAGGACGTTCGCGGAGGTGACTTACTCCCCGTTCTCAATCGAAATGTTCGATTTCGATTCGGAGAGGGGGAAGAAGCTCCTCGAAGAGATGAACCTGATGAGAATACTCCAGTGGTTCTCACAGGAATGGGACATCAGTGACCGGGGGAGTAAAACCCCGGCCCCCAAATTGGGGCTGCTGCCCAAACTGGAATCGGGAGATGGGTCTCCCGTACCCACTCACGGGCTTCTCCCTTCGCTCCGCTCGGCGAGTTCGCTTGCGCTCACTCGGAAGCAAGATCGGGAAAACCTCTCGCGGTTTTCCCGAACCCATTCCCCATACGCTGCGCGGTTGGTTTCAGAACTGAAACGGTTGGATGAGGACATGTGAAATGTTAGACGGACTGGACACAGACTCGGTATCGCAATGTGGCAACCACTTATTCAATGGCGTCGGGCTTACACCGCCGCCGGTTTGTCTTATCCGAAAAGCCTCTGTGTCGTCCGATGCGTGGGGAGCGCAAACGCGCGATGTCTTTCTCCGTCGCTTATCTGCGAATCGCTCAGGTCGGGCAGCCGTCGCCCTATGCGCAGGCGAAGCCTTCCCCTCAAACCCCTAACCTGCTTGTTGTTTCTGTAACGCAGTGTGTGTTGGTAACGCTGTAATGCGGGCAGAAGAAGAAACAGGTTGATCTGAAACGAAATGAAAAAGCGCAAAACGGATACCCGGCGACATGCCGGGGATATAGAGAGGGGCCAGCTTGAGAACCGGGCCAGAAGCCAGGGCAAGCTACTGGTGTCTTCTACCATCCGGGTTGCCAGGAAGAAAGGCTCTGGGAAGGCAGAGCCAGCTTCAATTCCTCTTGACGGACAGGCTGCCGGAGCGTTAGGGTCTAAGCCAGTGCAGCTAGGCTTCGGGATAGAAGTGGAAGGCAAGATAGCAGATTGGAAGGGTCTGCCTGGGAAGAGTTCCCAGCCTGGGAAGCGGGATGCTGAGAGAGATGGGCAAGCCTTTGGGAAACCTCACGAAAAGGACGGTGGAGTTCAGGTTCAAGCGCGGTTGGCGATTGATGAGCTGAGCGATGAAATCGTTCCACAGGCTCAACCGGAAGACGAAGCGGCGGATGAGCAACCCAAGGTCGAGCAGGTTTCGGAAGGGGTTAGTGACCCGTTGATTACGACATGGCTGGACACACTGGCCTCAATTGCAGCCGACATCATGCGACGGGAAACACTTAGCAAGAGGGGTGAGAAATGAAAGTGGCCGGGTATGTCAGGGTTAGCACCGAGGACCAGGTGGATAACTGGTCGATTCCGGCGCAGAAGCGCGAGATTCAGGAGTTCTGCACGTCGAAGGGATGGTCGCTCACACGAGTCTATTCAGAGGAGGGCCACTCGGCACGTTCCGAGTCGTTGGAGAAGCGGCCGGAACTCAGGCGTTTACTGCAAGACTGTGAACGAAAAGAGGTTGACGCCGTTATAGTCCATTCGCTGGACCGTTGGAGCAGAAACCAGCTCGTGACCCTCCAAACGTTCAAGTCTCTGGGCCAACAGCGCATTTCGTTTATTTCCATTACCGAGAACATTGACTACTCCACGCCGGAGGGAGCGTTGTTTCTGAGCTTGCTTGGTGGGTTCAGCCAGTATTTCTCAGACTCGCTGGCGAAACATACAAGCAAGGGGATCAAGGAGCGCACGGTCAACGGCCTGCACAACGGCACGGTCCCGTTCGGCTACGTCAAATGCGAGGACGGCTGCAAGGCTGGCCTTCATCCTGACCGGAAAGAATTGGAAGCTGTGCGGAAGATGTTTGAGTTGTATGCCTCTGGCTCCTGGTCGCTTGCGAGGATAGCAGGGTGGTTGAACGAAGAAGGATTCAGGACACGCAACACCAAGTCTCTGGCAGGAGCGGGAGGTTCTGTCGTGACAGGGCCGCAGCGGTTCACCAACGCTTCTGTTCGCTGGATACTGCACAACACCTTTTTCGTGGGCAAGGTCAAGCATCACGAGCATGAGTACCAGGGCCTGCATGAGGCTATCATCACGCAAACTCTGTTTGACGCTGTCCAACAAAGGTTGAAGCAGGCCTGCGGGCGCAGCCACACCGTATCAACGAAATACCGATTCTACGCACTAAAAGGACTGGCTCGTTGCGTCTACTGCGGTCTGCCACTCTGGGCAGAGACGACCAAAGGACGGGCCTATTATCGGGAGCAGGGCGGAGCGAGGGCACAGGATGGCTGCCCGGCGCACGGCAAAGTCATCCGCTCAGAGGTGGTTGAAAGTCAGATGGGCGAGTTGATGCGGAACATTGCATTGCAGCCCACCTGGAAAAAGCAGGTGCTTACCCGGCTAGCAGCGGAGGGCGAGTACGTCAGGCTTACGAAAGAGCGGCAGCAGATCCAGGACCGGCTTCGCAGGCTAGGAAAGACATACATAGACAACCTGGTCGGCGAGCAGGACTACGAGATGGAGAAGCGGGTCCTTTCGGCCAGGCTGGAAA
>ORJL011943478.1_pt1 | contig 22473 bp, 26 predicted proteins | sample 1779941 | NCBI WGS metagenome assembly ORJL01 (sample SAMEA104232317, study PRJEB22302) | groundwater metagenome | biome: forest; feature: aquifer; material: groundwater | place: USA | collected 2011-08-07 | depth 5.8 m
CGTCGAATTCAACGACCTCGCCGCGCTCGAAGCCGCGCTGGCTCCGGGCGATGTGGCCTGCGTGCTGGCCGAACCGGCCATGACCAACATCGGCATCATTCACCCCGACCCCGGCTATCACGAAGCCCTGCGGGCGATCACGCGCCGCACCGGCACGCTGCTCATCCTCGACGAGACGCACACGCTGTGCGCCGGGCCGGGCGGATATACGCGGGCGCCCGGCTTGCAGCCGGATATGCTGGTGGTGGGCAAGCCCATCGGCGGGGGCGTGCCGGCGGCGGCCTATGGCTTCAGCGCCGAAGTGGCCGAGCGCGCCCGCGCCCACACCACCGGTGAAGATGCCGACACGGGCGGCATCGGCGGCACGCTATCGGGCAACGCGCTGGCGCTGGCAGCCATCCGCGCCACGTTGGCGCACGTGCTCACCGAGGCGGCTTACGAGCGCACCATTCCGCTGGCGCAACGGTTTGTCGCCGGTGTGGCAGCGGTCATCGGCGAAAAGCGGTTGCCGTGGAATGTGGCTTCCCTGGGCTGCCGGGCCGAGTATTGGTTCCGGCCCGCCCCGGCCCGCACCGGCTCCGAGGCCGCCGCGGCAGTGGATGTGGAACTGGATCGATACATGCATTTGTGCGCCCTCAATCGCGGCATTCTGATGACGCCTTTCCACAACATGGCCCTGATCTCCCCGGACACGACCGAGAGCGATATTGATTTTCACTCTCAGGTTTTTCGTGAGAGCGTGGAAGCGCTGGTCGGATAGTTTCTGAGAGGGCCGCCACGCATAATGGAAAGCAACCGTGGATGCCGGGAGGAAAATTTTCTGTAATGCGTAAAGTGGCAGTATTGGGAATTGGACTGACACCCATCGGCGAGCATTGGGAAAAATCGCTGCGGGTGATTGCCGGCGAGGCGGTGTTTGCCGCGCTGAACGATGCGCGCATGGCGCCGCCGCAGATGCAGGCGCTGTACGTGGGCAATATGCTCTCCGGTCCGCTCAACGGGCAAGAGAATATCGGCACGCTTATTGCCGACTGGGTGGGCTGGCGAGGCGTTGAGGCTTCCAAGATCGAGGCGGCCTGCGGTTCGGGCGCGGCAGCGTTCCGGGCCGGGGTGATGGCGGTGGCTTCCGGCGAGTTCGATCTGGTCACCGTGATCGGCGTGGAAAAGATGACCGAGACCGGCGGCCCATCCACCCCCCCCGGCCGGGCCAGCCCCGCCGATGCCGATTACGAAGCGGCGCAGGGGCTGTCGTTTGTAGCCATCAATGCGCTGGTGATGCGCCGCTATTTGCACGAGTTCGGCTGGAAGCACAACGACTTTGCGCCGTTCTCGATCAACGCGCACGCCAACGCGGTACACAACCCCAATGCGCGGTTGCGCGAGGCTATCACGGCCAAAGATTACCACCGCGCGCGCATGGTGGCCGACCCGATCAACCTGCTCGATGCCTCGCCCATCGGCGACGGGGCGGCGGCCATTGTGCTGTGCCCCGCCGACCGCCTGCTGCCGAACGGCGGGCCGGCCATCACCGTGGCCGGGTCGGCCTCGGCCACCGATTCGATTGCCGTGCACGGCCGCCGCGATCCGATGCTGCTGGCCGCGGCGCAGCTTTCGGCGCAAAAGGCTTACGCGCGGGCCGGGGTGCGGCCCGAAGATATTGACGTGTTTGAGCTGCACGACGCGTTTTCCATTATGGCGGCGCTGTCGCTGGAGGCGTGCGGCTTTGCCGAGCGGGGGCAGGGTGTGCGGCTGGGGTTGGACGGACAGATTGGCCCCAACGGCAAGGTGCCCATTGCCACGATGGGCGGGCTAAAGGCCCGGGGGCATCCGGTGGGGGCTACGGGGGTGTACCAATTGGCCGAAGTGGCGCTGCAGTTGCGCGGCGAGGCGGGCGAGACCCAGGTGTCCGATGCGCGCGTGGGAATGGCGCAAAACATCGGCGGGTCGGGAGCCACAGTCGTCACCCACATTTTGGCCCGCGAGTGATACCGGCCACGAATTGCATGCCGTAGAGCGCAATTCGTGGCTTTTTTGGCCCGGCTTTTGTCTCACTGCGCCGCCGGCTGTTGACTTGTGCAATTTGCCGACTCGACTATACTTGGCTTGTGAGCCGGTGTGAGCGTAACCCACGCATTCGCACGCGGACTGGTATGACTATTGGAGGATCAACCCATGCGTAAATCTTCGTCTTATCTTGCGGCGCTTCTGGCGGCGGCTTTGCTGCTGGCCGCGTGCACGCGCTCGGCCACCTCGGGCACCCTGCCCACCGTAGCCCCCGAAGGAATCGGCGGCGGGGGCGAGGGGGCCATTACCGATCCCACTCAGGCGGCAGATGCCACCAATTCGGCGGTGATGCAGCAGTTGCTGGTCGCCGGGCAGACTCAAACGGCGCAGGCGCTCTCGGGCGAGCCGGGCGGCATCGCGGTATCCACGGCAGTGGTTTCGACCCCGGCGGCGCTCGCCACGGCGATCCCGCTGCCTACGTCCGCGCCGCTGCCCACGGCGGCCACCGGGCCAATCCCGTACACGGTGAAGTCGGGCGACTGGCTGTATCAGATTGCCCGCGAGCACAACGTCGATCCCAGTGCGCTCATTGCCGCTAACCCGCAGATCAACCCCAATGCCGTGCTGGAACCGGGCACTGTGATCACCATCCCCGGCTCGAGCTCGCCCGTGCCGGCGGCCGCCACCACCGGCGAAAAGACGTACGTGGTCAAGGCCGGCGACAACCTGTTCCGCATTGGCTTGAACAACGCCACCACCTATTTGGTATTGGCGCAACTCAACAACATCCCGGCCCCGTACATCGTGTACCCCGGGCAAGTGCTCAAACTGCCGTAGCCCACGGCTCACGACTGATGATTCGGAAACCCGGTCCCGGTGAGGCCGGGTTTCTCCATTTTATAAACCGGAGCGTCAATGTATACAGTCTTGTCTTCTCAGCGGGTGTTCAACGGGCGGGCGTTCAGCCTGCGGGTGGATGAGGTGCAAATGCCGGACGGCCGGCAAGCCGCGTGGGAAATTCTGGCGCACACGGGCGGCGTGGCGATGGTGCCGCTGGACGCCGACGACAACGTGCTGATGGTGCGACAATATCGCCATGCGGCGGGCGTTGAACTATTGGAGCTGCCTGCCGGAACGGTGAAGCCCGGCGAAGATTACGCGGTGTGCGCGGCGCGCGAACTGCAGGAAGAAGTGGGCATGGCCGCTGCGCAACTGGAATTGCTGGGCGAGTTCTTTCTCGCGCCCGGCTATTCGTCCGAGTTGATGCGGGTCTACCTCGCCACGGGTCTCACCCCCGCCTCGTTGCCGCAGGACGCCGACGAGTCCATCGCCGTGGAGCGTGTGCCGTTTGAGGAGGCCGTGCAGTTGGCGATCAACGGCGGCTTGCGCGATTCGAAATCCATCGCCGGGCTGCTGTTGGCCGCGCATTTGCGAGGCTAGAAAAAAATGACTAAAACCCAAAAGGCAACCGCCCTCAAATTCAAACGCGCCGTCGCCGCGCCCGCCGCCGAAGTGTTTCGCGCCCTCACCAATCCCACCGCACTGCGCGACTGGCTGTGCAACGCGGCCCAATCGGACCCGAGGCCGGGCGGGCGGCTGTATTTGTGGTGGGGCCACGGCTACGACGTCACGGGCGAATACGCCGCCGCGGAGCCGCGCCAAAAAATTGTATACACGTGGAATGGCCGTGGCGATCCGGCGCCCACCCGGGTGGGCGTTTCACTGCGCGAGAAAAACGGCCACACGGTGGTCGCCCTCACCCACGGCGGGCTTGGCTCCGGCAAAGCCTGGGCCGAGGCCGCGCACCTCTTCGAGCATCTGTGGGAAGACGCGCTGGAGAATCTGCAATCGGTGGTGGAAACCGGCGTTGACCTGCGCGTGGCCCGCCTGCCTCGACTGGGCATCATGGTGGGCGACTTCAACCCCGACATCGCGGCGCAGTTGCGCGTCCCCGCCCGTGGGGGCATTCGGCTGGAGGGGACGTTTGAGGGCACGGGCGCGCACGCCGCCGGGTTGCAGAAAGATGACGTGATTGTGAGCCTCGGCGGCAAAAAGGTGGCCGACTTTGCCACGCTGGGCGAGGCGTTGCAGGGGCACGCCGCAGGCGACAAAGTGCCCGTGGTGTTTTATCGCGGCGGGCAAAAGCAAAAGGTGACGATGGAATTATCCCACCGCCCCATGCCGGTGTATCCCGCCACCGCCGCCGAGCTGGCCGACGCCGCCCGTAAGGTATATGCCGAGATTGATTCGGGTTTTGCCAAACTGGTGGAGGGCGTGTCCGAGGCCGAGGCCGAGCGCCCGCCCGCGCCGGGAGAGTGGTCGCTCAAAGAGACCATCGCCCACTTCATCGCCTGCGAGCGCGATCTGCAATCGTGGATTGCCGAACTGATCAACGGCGGCAACAATGCCGGCGAAGCACAGGACAGTTTGGAGTTTCGCCCGAACGTCACGCCGCGCCTGCGGGTGCTGGTGGGGCGCTATCCCACCGTTGCCGCGCTGTTGGAAGAACTGAAACACGCCGAAGCCGAAACCGTTGCGCTGCTGGCTGCGCTGCCGCCGGAGTTTGTGGCTCGCAAGCATCTGTATCAGCGCGCTGCGTTTTGGATGACGCAAATAGTCACGTCTCACTTTGGCGACGAGCATTTGAATCTGATGAAGGCTGCCATCGAGGCGGCCAAAAAGAATTGAGCCGCTCATTTTCAGCAAAGGAGGTTTCCCATGGCTAAGACACAGACTCTCACCATCAAACGGACCATTCAGGCCTCACCACCCGACGTGTACCGGGCGTTGACCAATTCCTCGGCGCTGCGCGAATGGCTGTGCGACGTGGCCCTGCTGGATTTGCGCAAAGGGGGCCGCGTGTATCTGGCATGGAACGACGGCTACCACACGGCGGGTTACGTCACCACCGTCACGCCCGACAAGAAATTGGCCTTTAGCTGGCGCGGCACGGGTGAGCCTGATGAGACTCGGGTGCGGATTTCGCTCAAGCAAAGCAACGGCGGCACCCGGGTGACCGTGGCCCACTCGGGGTTTGGCTCTGGCAAGGCCTGGGCCAAAGCGGCCAAAGGGTTGGCCCGTGGCTGGGAATCCTCGCTGGAGAATTTGCAGTCGGTAATGGACACGGGGCACGACCTGCGGATCACGCTTCGGCCGATGCTGGGCATTACGGTCGGCGAGTTCAACAGGGACGTCGCGGCCAAACTGGGTGTGCCGGTGTCGGACGGCATCCGGCTGGATGGCACGCTGGAGGGAATGGGCGCCCACGCCGCCGGTTTGCGCAAAGACGACGTGATTGTGAGCACCGGAGGCAGGAAAGTAGTCAACTTTCCTTCGCTGGCGGACGCTCTCCAGAGCCGCCGCGCCGGTGACAAAGTGGCAGTGGTGTTCTATCGCGGCAAAGCGAAAAAGAAAACCACGATGGAACTTTCGCGCCGCCCGCTGCCCGAGGTGCCGCCCACGGCGCGCGAACTGGCCGATGCGCTGCGCGCCATCTACGCCGAACTGGACCCCGAACTGGATGGCTGCTTTGCCGGCGTGCCGGAAGCGGAAGCCTCGTATCGGCCTGCGCCCGACGAATGGAGCGCCAGGGATGTGGTGGCGCATTTGCTGGCCGGGGAGCGCGACAATCATTCGTATATGACCGAGCTGGTTTCGGATGCGGAACGGTATTACGACGTGATCCCCGGCAATGTGCAGGCCCGACACGAAGCCATCTACGCCTCCTACCCCACCGCCGCCGGACTGCTGGCCGACCTCAAGCGCGCCGAGGCTGAAACGGTGGCGCTGATAGCCGCGCTGCCGCCGGAGTTTGTGGCCCGCAAGCGCACCTATTGGCGACTGGGCTACAACCTGCTTCAACCGCCGTTTCATACCCGCGAGCACTTCAACCAGATTCGCGCGGCTATCGAGGCGGCGCGAAAAAAATAGCCGCCGCATGACCCACTCCATTCGCCGCCTGTTGCCCGCCGCCGTTGCGCTGGCGGGCTTTGCCCTGTTTGCCGGCACCCTCGCGCCCGGCACGGTGTTCGGCGACCCCACCGAGTACACGCTCGTGCCGCACCTGTGGGGCATTCTTCATCCGCCCGGCTACGCTTTTATGACTCTGCTGGTGAAGCTGTGGCAAACGTCGATTCCCATTGGCGCACTGGCCTGCCGCACCAACCTGCTCTCGGCGGCGCGGCCCTCCTCGCCGCCCTGTCCCTCTTCGCCGCCGCCGCCGACTTCTGGCAACGTTCCATGCTCAACGCTTCCTCTAGACCATTGGTAGGCGGTGTGCCCCAATCATTGCCCTTCGTCTCCGTCTTTCGATCCTAGTTCCAGAATCAATTCCTCGACCTCCACGCCGCGTGCGTTGGCAAACCCCTTGGCCTCGCCGATAATCGTGAACCCACATTTTTCCAAGACCGTAGTGAGCCGATGTTGTCTTTGGCAACACGGGCATAAATGGGGCGCGTCTTGTTTCCGTGCGCCAGAAACTCTGACAGCGCCTGGGTGGCAAGGCCCTTGCCCCAGTATTCCTTTCCAATCCAATAGCTGACCTCTGGTTTACCGGACTCTTCATAACTCAGGACGTGGCCGACCACTTGCCCGTCGATGACGATAGTCTTGAGGAAGACGGTCGCGTCGGCCAAAATCCTGTTCCAGTGCGCGGTGAAGGCCACCCGGTTCGTTGGGTCCTTGGCCGTGAAGGCGGCCATATAGCCGGCGTCCCGGTCTAACTGCTGCTCGAAGAATATGGGGAGGTCATCTTCAACCACATCCCGCAGTAGGAGGTCGCTTGTCATGGGGCCTTCTCCACAAATCTTGATATGTGTCTTGCAATGCCGTTCTCGCAGACTACCCTAGCCGCCTAACGGCAGCGTGAGTCGCGCCGCGGAGCGCGAGGGGCCAGTCGGCTCCGTGCGCGTGTTGGGCGGCCCTCCGTTTGCTCTTCATTTCTGCTTCTGTAGACTCTCGGGTGGAACATAACGCGTCACAAATTGCCCGTCATCATTGCCCTGGATTTTTATGCGCGTTGCCGTGGTTGCAATGACAACGGCTTGAACCGGATAGACTTATGGCCCGCCTGGGATGCGCTTCCACCAGATGACTTTGTCGCCAGGCTTGAAGCCCGTGCCCTTCAGTGAAGATACTCGCCGGTCCATCTGTCTCTACCTTTCCAGAAAGGACACTGCGGACAGCTTTCGCCCTCAGGGTAATCAATCCCTTCTTCGTGTGGGCATCCAATGATGCGGTCCACCAACCCGATACGAACGGCTTGGTGACGCCCAATGAACTCTACAATTTGCCCCAGGATGTGCTCATCGCGTCGAACATCCTGAGTGGTAGCGAACCAGCGTTCCAGCGCGATTACCTTGCCCTGCTTATCTGCAATTCCTACGGCTACTTTAGTCGCATACTTGTCGTCAGGGCCATAATATGCCACCGTAGCAATGGGATAGCCCCGTGCCCGTTTGCGCGCCAGTCTATCGAAGGTTTTTCGGGCCGCAGAGATTCGTGGCATAACGCCTCCTGAGCGATTGTTTCTCAATCAACGGCATGTTACAGAAACTCAAGTGTATCCCGGCTTTGATGCGCGTCAGGCCGCCCAACGCTCGCTATCAGCCGCTCGCGTAGCGCAGCGAGTCGGGCGCGTACCGTGTTGGGCGGCATGTTCATCTCAAACCATGCCAGTTGCCACTGTTAAAATCACCGAAGAAAATGCTCTTGTCTTCATCGTTGCTGATGGCCTGGCCAGTCTCTTCGGCGCGTTGGATGTACTTGAGAGCTTCGTCTCGATTCCCTGCTAAAGCGTTGGCTCGAGCGAGGCCTTCGCAAGCATAAGCCCGGTCAAAGTCCTTCATCGAATCCGCGAATTCGCTGGTGAGCTCAAGACACCGAGAGGCGCGTCTGAGAGCAGAGTCGGCTATGCCAAGTTCAGTGTAAACATGTGCGATGAGCCACTCAGCGCGTTGGTGATGCAAACCTGTGCCTGCGTTCAACCAGTGGTAACAGGATGCGTGAGCAGCATAAATCATGAGTTCATCTTCCGACTTTGAGCGTTCCGGTTTTTGGAGCAAATTCCAGACTTTGCCGTTCAGCGTTTTTGCGAAATGTTGGTGAGCTTCTTCAAGAGTGTACGTCTTCGCTTCATTCATTGTGATAGCCTTCTTTCGATACGGTGTACAGCGTGCCGCCCAACGGCCCGCGTCAGCCGCGCCGCGCAGCGTGTCGGCTGCGCCCCACCTCCGAGACGGGCGAAGTCACAGCCGAGCGCCGGCTTCGCGCGTTTCATGGTGACTCATTACTTGCGCTCAACGCGCCCCCGATCAACTTTCCCTCTTGACAACTGCAATTTATCGGTGGGCGCATTTATGCCACCTGCCGCGCCTGTAATATTTGCTCGATGATGTGTGAGGCAGTTTCAATTCCATTCTCTGCCCGAATCTTTTGCCCAAGTTCGCTGGCTTTTTGTCGCATACGAGAATTACTGACGCCAAGATTAATGGTTTCCCGTAAGCGCTCAACGGTCAAATTCGTATGTCGGATAGGTTTAGGCCCTACTCCCAATTCCGCGATACGCTCTCCCCAATAGAATTGGTCGAAAACAAAAGATACAACGCACGATGGAATTCCAGCACGAAGCCCAAAGGAAGTTGTGCCTGAGCCACCGTGATGAATCACCATCCCCATGCGCGGGAATAGCCAACCGTAGGTGGCATAGTCAATTTTGAAAACGTAATCGGGTAACGCTTGATTGCCGATACCACCCCAGCCTATGTGCAGAATGCCGCGTTGCCCACTTTGCTTGAGGGCTTCGAGAATGATGTTCGTGGTTTGCTGCGGGTCTTTTATGGGCATACTTCCGAAACCAACAAATACGGGTGGACTCCCCGCTTCAACAAACGCCTGCAAATCAGCAGGCGGTTGCCAACCCTTATCTTCTGGAAACCAATAGCCAGTCACGTGAATGTGTTCGCCCCAATCGGCGGGGCGTTGAACCACATGCTGGCTAAACCCATCTAGGATTGGGATGTGGCGCGTTCCTAACTGGCTAAAATATCCTCCCACTGGCAAGGGGGGCAGTGAGAGGGTTTGTTTCCGCCAGCGATTAATCACGGCGCGAAACATTTGCCACGCCATTTGTTCGGCCAAATAATAGGTCGCTTTGTTATAACCCGGCAACGGGAGTTTGGGAAAACCCATGACAGGGAATGCTTGCGTCCGTGCCAGCGGAATCACTGCCGCCAGAACCATCGGGACGCCGTATCTTTCCGCCAAATCAAAGCCATACAGCCCGGCTGGCAATTGATTAATGATAAGGTCGGTCTCTCCCAAGTAGGGCGCGGACAAGTCGCGGGCGTAACCTTCGGCCAGAGAGCCGAACGACCGAATGAGGGCAAGGGTGTCGGCTCCAGCATTGGCGACTAATGCCTGCGCATTTCCCTGTATGGCATGGAAGTCCAACTCATTTTCAGCAACAAGCGCGGCAAAACTCTCAAAGGTAATAAAACGAACCTGGTGTCCAGCGGCTTTCAGCCCTTTGCCGAGAGTCGCATAGGGCTGAATATCACCGCGTGAGCCTAACGCAAGAATAGTGATGTGCATAGCAGATATATGAAGCGGAGCACCCAACGTGAGCATCAGCCGCGCGCGGAGCGAAGCTTCCAGCGGCATCTGCGTTAGCCTTGTGCTGAATACCAGTCCAACACCCGTAAAGCGCGAAGTGTGTTCCAGCGGCTAGGCTTGCCTCTCCCGCCTTCCATATCGAGGTGGACTGGATCGGGGTGGGGGTCATGAAGCGGCCATCGCCCGTTCTGATGCCGCCTCTTCGCCACAAGCCCGACGGCCTCGGCCACCCGTTCGTCAGGTTCCACGCCGGCGCTGCGCAAGTAGTCCAGACCCCTCAGCACGTCGTAATGCCACGTGGTCGGAAACGAGAACCGCGTCCAGTCACGTCCTTGCACCGGAGGCCTCTTTCGGTCTTTGATCACCTCGCCGGATGACAACCTCCGGAACATGCGACGCTCCATCAGGTACTCTTGTGCCCGGACCCGCGCGTCCGTCACCGCGGCCGTGGGGCCCTTTGCCTTCTCGTACTCCAGGAGTCCTTCCAAAACGCAGATCGTGGTGTGGAACGAGGAGCGCACGGAGCCCCGCTCCGCCTCGCAGTTCCACCCGCCATCCACGAGCTGCTCGCCAAGGAGCCGGTCGAGCAGCCGATCGCGGGTCTCGCCGAAGTAGCTGCCAAGCTCCAGAACCCCACCATTGATGCAGGGCTCTGCCTCGCCCTCGAAGAACGGCGCGTCACCGAATTCCGGCCCCCAGGTGAACTTGTCGCGGACGAGGCCCACCGCCATCCGGGCACGCTCGCTCGTTGGGTCAAGCCCCATGTCCCGCAGGAGCAGCAACGTGTGCAGGGTGGACTCCCATTTCCGTGTGGAGGTGTCATCACCCCATGTGCCGTCCTGCCTCTGAAGGTCGAGGAGCCGGGCGCCCCAACCTTCCGAGGCAACTCGCGACCGCTCGGCGGCCACGACCTCATCGGGCTCTCCGGTGAGGTCACGCATGACCTGCCAACGGATGGAAGGATCCGAATCAAGCAGCCACTGCATGACCGATTTCTTTGGCTTCGGGGCTTGCCATTCGGGTTTTTTGGTCGCCATCCGCTGGTTCCTCCTTTCTTTAGTCAAGAGATGGTGTTAGTGGCCCAACGGTCGGCTTCACCCGCTGGTGCAAAGCGCCGTGCAGCGTGTCGACGGCCCCCGCCTCCGAGACGGGCGAAGGCACAGCCGAGCGCCGGCTTCGCGCGTTTCATGATGCGCGAGTGAAGCCGCGCAAGTGAACAGAACACAACTAATGCGTTTGGTCTGCCCACTCCCACCAGAGGAGAGTGCCAACAAGTCCAGCGACGCTGGTCAGAATGACAATCACATAACTGACCATTCCAAGGTCTTCACCTTGAACGTACAAAGCGGGCACAGACCAGGGAAAGTATTCTCCCCATCCGGCGGCATTGGTGAGTTGCGCCAGAACCATGGCAAGTATCATCACGCCGATTGGCGGCAAATAACCATGCCATGCGCTTGCCGCGAACGCGATCGGCGTTACGAGTGCGATGGTTAAACATGCGCCTGCAACTATCATAACCCCGCTTTGTAGAAAAACCTGTGACGATACTTGCGGAAGCTTCAATGCCGTGCCAATCAAGAGAGTAATGAGACAGGTGGTTGCAGTCACTGCGGTTGACCAAATCGCAATCACGATGAATTTACTCAAAACAATGGTGAATCGCGCAGTCGGCAGCGCGAGCAAATCTTTTACCGTTCGGTCAGAATACTCACGACCGAACACCCAACTGGCAATGAGACCAAAAAGAAAGCCGCCGCCTGCTCCAACAGCCAGTGTAAGAAATCGAAGATACGTTGGCCAGTCGGCGGCGCCCATCGTCAGTTGTGCTTTGGTGCTGATCAGTCCAACGCGGCGCGCCATTTCAGGATCTTTCAGGACGATCATAAAGAATCCGCCGCCTAACGGAACCATCGCAAATCCAAGCGCAGTAAACAATGGCATTTTGGATCGGCGCGCTTTGAGAAATTCGACCCAGATTGCTTGAGCGAGGTTATTCATCTTGCGCCTCCTTCCTCCATGCCGACAAGTCGCAAAAAATAATGCTCCAGGTCTTCTTCTTCGACATTGAGCATGGTCGGCGCATGACCCGCGTTTACAAGTCGAATCGCAATATCATCTGGTCGTTTGATTGCCATATCGTCCTTCATCTCGATTATCCCATCCGAAATAATATCGGCGGAGAATCCAGTATTCACAAGCACTGCACACGCCGCCTGATTATCTCGTGTGCGAATGACAAGTTGTCGCCGCCGATTGCGTTCGAGTTCGTCCACATCGAGTTCTTGAAGCAATCGCCCTTGATGAATAATGCCGATTCGTTTGGCGAGTCGTGACACTTCGCCCAGGATATGGCTCGACATGAAGACGGTGACGCCTTGTTCTCGCGCCAGCTCGATGAGGAGGTTGCGTATTTCGACAATCCCGGCCGGGTCCAACCCGTTGGCCGGTTCATCAAGGATGAGTAGTTCGGGATTGTGCAATAACGCCTTGGCAAGTCCCAGACGCTGCGCATTGCCATGCGATAGCGTGCCCGCGCGCCGATCCGCATAGGCGTCCAAGCCCAGCCGTTCGATGACGCGATCAACGGCTTTCGGCTCGGCGCCAGGACGAAGACGACGCATTGCTTCCAGGTTCTCGCGTACAGAAAGTTCTGGATATGCGTCCGGTGTCTCAACCAGGTATCCGACAGATTCCCACGGTTTCTTTTCGCCAACGCGAATTCTTGTTCCCAGCACGCGTGCTTCGCCGGACGTTGGTTTGACCATGCCGAGCAGCAGGCGAATGGTCGTCGTCTTGCCAGCACCATTGAGTCCGAGGAACGCATAGATTTCACCGCGAGCGACGCGCAAAGACAAGCCGTCAACGGCTGTGACATCACCGTATCGTTTCACGAGATTATTGGTTTCGATGGCTGTGTCCATTTTGTCCTGAATAGTGGTGGTTAATCCCTGGATGCCCGGTGTGTTAGCTGCCCAACGGTGCGCATCAGCCGAGCGCCGGCTTCGCGCGTTTCATGGCGAGCGGGCGAAGCCGCGCAAGTGAACAGGAATAAAACGCTGCCAGCGGACTTGCTGGCGGTAGCGGTGACTCATTGCTTGCGCTCAGCGCGCACCCCCGATCAACTCCCTCTAGACCATTGGTGGGCGGCGCAACTGCCTCGAAAACGTCTGGGACTTGACAAGGCAGCAGTAGATTTGTACAATATATCCAATATAGCTAATTTGACAAAATGAAAACGAAACTGATTAGCTCTACAGACGCACAAAACAACTTTGGGCAGATTTTGGATGATGTTGTCCAAAACGGCACGCAGTACGTCATCCGAAGACGAAACTCGTCGCAGGCCGTAATTCTCAGCATAGCGGACTTCGAGCGAATCTTGGCTGCAAGCCAGGCTGACCGAAGTAAGCTTGAAAAGCTAATCAAAGAACTTAGCCCCAATTATACAATCGGCGAGCCTATCGAAGGGGACTAGCCATGCCTGACTTGGAGAAACTCGTGCTTGACTACCACCATAAGCAATTCGCGCGCTCAATCATAATTCACGCGGATTGTTTCGAGTGGATGGGTAGGATTCCGAAAAGCAGCATTCATGCAATCGTTACCGATCCGCCTTACGGCGTGAAGGAATACAACTTCGACCAAATTGAGAAGCGCGCAAATGGTAACGGCGGAATATGGAGAATACCCCCGTCTTTTGATGGTAGTAACCGCGCCCCTCTTCCCCGTTTTACGGCGCTAAACCAAAAGGAACGAGATACCCTTCGAAGGTTTTTTGTCGAGTGGGGCAAGCTTGCCGTCCGTGTGCTAGCCCCTGGTGGCCACGTTTTTGTTGCCAGCAACGCGTTTCTCTCTCAGCTTGTGTTGTCTGCGCTGGTTGATGGAGGGCTCGAGTTTCGGGGTGAACTAATACGACTAGTAAGAACCTTCCGGGGCGGGGATCGGCCCAAGAATGCCGAGGAGGAGTTCCCGGAAGTTTGCTCGATGCCGCGAAGTTGTTACGAGCCATGGGGAATACTTCGGAAGCCAATACCTGCTGACATGAAAGTTAGCGATTGTTTGCGCGCCTACGGAACCGGTGCGCTTAGAAGAGTCGGCGTTGATCGGCCGTTCAATGATGTGATCGTCAGCGTACGAACTCCGAGACGAGAGAGGGAGATAGCCCAACACCCAAGCCTGAAACCACAATCGTTTTTGCGGCAAGTTGTCCGGGCCGCATTGCCCTTGGGGAAAGGGGTAATTCTTGATCCTTTTATGGGGTCAGGCTCCACGATAGCGGCTGCCGAAGCTGTTGGCTTGGACTCTTTGGGGGTTGAGCGGCACTCCGATTATTACGAAATGAGCAAACAAGCTGTGCCTCAACTGGCCGGTCTAGTGTTGGATGTCGAAGAGCGGCAGCTCTCCATGCTCGACCTGATCGGCTCCTGAGTCATCCTGATAGATCCAATTTGAGATCATCTTCCTGTAACCAGAGTCTGTGACGCTGGCTGTGATCGTGCGCCGACTTGTAGCCGAGCGACCAGAATAACGCCAGTCCTTCTTTGTTAGTCGAGCCCCCAGAACCATTGCAAATCGAAATGGCCTTGGAGTCGTATCTTTTGGCCGGTTGCTGTCGAAGACAAAAACCATCAAGAAAATGTCTTCAGGATTGTGACCTTGCCAAGCCTTCAGGTAGCGCGAGGCTTTGACTTCAACGCCGTGCTGTGAATGTTGCGCTGCGTCGTTCTCAAACATGCCTGCCGGCACCATGTCTGGATGGCCGTTGTGGTACCGGTTTTTGGCGATGCTCTTGCAGTACTTGGGGATTGTCGATGTCATGAACTCTCCGACGATGCTGCTGAAATTCGCAGGCATCAACATCGACTCTAGCCGCTGAATGCCCCTCGTATCTAGCCGGGTGTTCACAAACCCCAGAAAGTCAACGAAATCCCCCATTGCCCTGCGGATGTGGCTGGTCTTGAGTCCATAAGGCAGCTCAGTTTTTGAGTTGAATGCCTTCAGGTTAAGCGGAAGAGGCGTGCAGGCGTCGGTTTCCGAATACATGGTTGCTCCGAGGGGTGAGAATACAGCAGCAACCAGCCATTATACTGAGGCGAGAGGGGAATGCAAACAGAGGCGGCTAACGGCCGGCGTCAGTTGTGCCGCGAAGCGCAGCGTGCCGGTTGACCCCCACCTCCGAGACGGGCAAAGTCACAGCCGAGCGCTGGCTTCGCGCGTTTCATGGTGAGCGGGCGAAGCCGCGCAAGTGAACAGAAGTAAAACGCTGCTGACGGCAGCCTTGACTCATTGCTTGCACTCAGCGCGCTCCCCCGCTCAACTTTCCCTCTTGATAACTGCAATTCGTCGGTGGGTGGCGTGCTCCGCGATCCGAGTCTTTACCAGCTTCCGCACCAGTGTGGCCGGTAAGGGACTGTCCGCTTGAAAGCGGATGGTGTCCTTGCTGGTGTCGTAGGCCTTGAGTTCGTCCTTGTGGGCTGCCACGGGGAAAGCACCGGGGTAGAAGGCGCAGTGGTTCGCGGCCGCGCCAAAGGCCACAAGCATCCTTCCGCCAAGACGAAAGGCTGGGATCTGGTAGCTGATGCACTCTTCAGCCTTCGGCGCCGCGGACTTGATGGCCCTTCGAAGCTTCTCAAGCGCAGCTCGCTTCTCGTTGCTCAAGGGTGCAAGGTACTCGTCGATGGTTTGTGGTTTAGCTGACATGGCTTGTGCTCTTTGAGAGATCAACGACTGGTTCTCGATCGACGTGTCCACCCAACGCTCGGCATCAGTGGTGCCGCGAGCTGTACCCTGAGCGGAGCGAAGTCGAAGGAGCAGCGTGTCGGCTGCACTCCACCTCCGAGACGGGCGAAGTCACAGCCGAGCGCCGGCCTCGCGCGTTTCATTTCGCCGGGTGAAGCCGCAATTGAACAGAAACAAAACGCTGCCAGCGGACTTGCTGACGGCAGCGGTGATTCATTGCTTGCACTCAGCGCGCACCCCGATCAACTTTCCCTCTTGACAACTGCAAGTCATCGGTAAGCGGCGCTCATGATATGCGTGTTGTGGGAACTACTCCCAAAGATTGCAGGATAATCGTCGTGATTACTGACAGCAACACAAAAATCATCACTACTCCAAACAGCCGTCGCAAACGCACGCCTGCCAAGCCACTTCCTATGACAGCACCTGCTAATGCCAATTCCAGCGTCTGCCCGATAAACCAACCTATGAGTAGAGAGAAACTGGCGGTCGAGACAGAGAGCAATCCTAGCACGAAGGCACCCCACGTAAGGCCACCCAATTCTAGCCCAAAGAGGGCGCCTTGGCGCCATCCCGCCAGCTTCAGTCGTATCATCAACCAAACCAGTAGAACGGCCAACAGGAGAAATGATAGATAGCCAACCGGAATCAATGCAAAGGCTGTCAGAGGTGGCAACAGGAACGGGCTTGGTTGAAGGTAAAGTTCGGCTAAGAGACCTGCGTGCAAGAGGAAGTCAAAGCTAAGCATAGATAGCCAAGCGATGAAGGTCAGCAAGAGTACGTGCTGTTTAGAGTGGGCCATGGCGTCTGATCGCATTTGTAAAGTTTTCCCGTGCTGTGCGGAAGCCGCCCAACGTTCGGCATCAGCCGCGCCGCGCAGCGGGGCGTGTCGGCTGCAGCCCACCTCCGAGACGGGCGAAGTGACAGCCGAGCGCTGGCTTCGCGCGTTTCAATGTGAGCGGGTGAGGCTGCGCCAGTGAACAGAAACAAAATGCTGCCGGTGGACTTGCCGACGGTAGCGGTGACTCGCTGCTTGCGCTCAGCGCGCTCCCCGCTGAACTTTTCCCTTTGACGACTGCAATTCATACGTAGGCGGCACTTGAAGGACCCGGGAGGTTGACAGTAGTTGCGATGAGCTTCAATAGCGCAACTGCTTGATTCATCAGAGCCTCCGCCTGCAATCGAGGCAGTTTCAACTCCTTGGAGGCCGCTAGCTGCTGTTTCAACTTCATGAAGTGTTCACTAGCCAATATCAGGTCAACCTTGGCAAATTCATCTCTGGCCAAGTGTTGAGCTATTGTGGGCAAGAGAGCAGCGTTTTTCAAATCGCCCCGTTCACGCTTGGTTAGGGGGGTCATTTCAATCAAGCTGTCGACAGCAATGTCTATAGCGGATCTCATTTCCAGCAATGCCCCCTGAGGGTCCTCGCTTTGGGGAAGCGACTGGAGATTCTTGAGCGCATGGTCAAACTTGGACGCGGCAGTACTGTTTAGCGGAGCAAGGAACGAACTGACATCTTGCTGTTGTTGTGGCCCACTCAGAAGGCCGCGGTAGTTCAATGCCAGACGGTTGAACTCCTGACGGGATCGGTTATCTTCCAAGAATTTGAAATTATCATTGAGGTATGAGAATGTGCCAGTGGCAGCGCTCCCGCTCGTGTCGTACAGTGCCCGAACAAGCCCTTGAGGGTCGTCAGAAGTGTAATTGAAAAGGGCCTGTGAGCGATTGGCCAGTTCGCCAAAAATGAGCGACGAATCTATCCAAGCGCCCAGCCCAACATGAGGTAAATAAGTTTCGGCGAACCCAACACACTCGACAATAAACTCAAGTACGGATCTGAATGCGGCGACTCCACGAGCCAACTCAATCAGTGAAGTGTGAAATTGAATGGTTGACTGAAGGAGGTCTCGCGTCCGTGTTGAAGAATCCATAATGTTCCTCCTTGCGATAGTTCGGCCAACACGAGTGCCGCCTAACGGGGCGCGTCAGGCGCTTTGCGAAGCGCAGCGGAGCAAATTCGCCTGCACGCGCGGGTTAGGCGGCAGCACTACAAAAGCAGTGAAATAAAAAGAAGCATATGAACTACTGTTGGATCAAAACGCAGGATCTATGTTTCGCCTGATACTATGCTGGCTACCCACTAATTACTTGCAACTCCCTCAGCTATCAGTAGTATCTCCGCTATTTCGCGTTCTGAATCTTGGATGTCCGGGGGATAGATTAAGCGTATGACAAGTTCGGTTTTGGCCGTATGTCCAGAAATATTTGCGCCGGAATGTGCCAACCAAGAGACGCTATTCTCAACGCGATCCACCGAACAAACCTCAAGGCATTGATTGCTATCCATCTTATAGACCGCAAAAAACATCCCATAGGTCAATCCATGCAATTCACCTTTGTCGATCACAATCAACTTTGGCGTAATATCAGTTATCTGGAATGTAAGCGAGACCCGTTCCAGTCGCTTGGTACATACGAGAGCATTGACCACAGTAGGCCTTGGATTGACTGCAGATCGTGAGCGGAACTCGATTACAAGTTTGTCTAGTCTGTTCTGTAAGTCCGCCGAGCGCGCCTTTTCTGCGTCAAGTTTCTGCTTGTAATGTGCAATCGTCCTATACTGATAATTAAAGAGCTGGATTATGAATACAATGCTCGAGACCCCGATCAATGCACCAAGAATAATCAACCCATTTCTGACCGTGAGAACTTGGATGATATTCGCAACCCAACCCAACAAAACGCCGAGGGTTAGATTTGCGCCCACAAAGGACAGAATGTTCCGTATTGAAAACGGATGCGACCTATCACTCATGGCCCACATCTCCAATGATGGTAATTATCTCCGAGGAGATGTGGGGCGAAGCTAGCAGGAGCATCTGCTGCTTGTGCTCATCTGTTTCGCCCTCCAATATTTCCGATACAATTTCTCGAACGATTTTGATTTTTGCCTCCCGATCTACTTTTTTAGAGCCAGCCAAAATCTGCCCTACAAGTTGTACCTTGTCTGTATCGGGGATATCATCATCGTTGATAATGTTTGTGCAAAGTTCATCTATTTCTTGCATTGCCTCCGCGCTTAACAAGATTACATCCCTCCACCATTGGTCGCTTAGCAGTTCTTTTAGACTGGAGGATTCGAGGCCAGAATCAACAATGTAGCGCGCCGCGAAAAACTCTTGAAAACTATAATGAATAAAGGAGATTTGATTCAGGCTGCGCTCATAAAGCAATCCACTTCGTCCTATAAGTTCAGAAAAAACGCTTTCGGTCTCAAAATCAATTGAGAAGGTGATTTTGCTTTTGTCAATTGCTCTGCACACATAATCCTTGTTTGCAACTGTAATACGGTCTTTCTGATATTCAAAAGCAATTTGGTCAATCACAAACTGAAGTTGATGCTTTGGAACATTGATGTCCACTTTGTTTAGCAATAGGCCGACGCTCTCTTGGTAAATAAAAGTGCGGCTAACAGGGATAGAGCCTGTGAAGTAATGTGTTGTACACATCAGTGTCAGTAGAAGCGGACTAGCAGCCAGGTCTTTGAGTTCTGGCCGACTCATAATCGTGTTCTCTAACGCAAGCCGCCTTAACACCGAACGATTTTGCTGATAGGACGAGGGGTCTTCAAAGATGTCCGACAAATCCTCGAATACGCAGTCCGTCCATTTCCGTAGAAACTCAGTTATCTGGCCATCACTAAATGGCAACAGCGAAAGCCTCCTGAATACATCGGGAGTGTTGAGCGATTCGAGGCGTGCCGGACGTGATGTTACGATGAACTTGCAAGTGGTGTACCTCTGGCTCCAGCCGGCTATTGACCTCATCATGTCATTAGCATTTTTTTCACTCCTGATTTCATCTAGCCCATCAAGCAAGATTAATATTCGACCCTTGTGCAAGGACTTCTCGTAATACTCTACTCGCAACTTCTCCTTTGCTAGTGAGGGAGTCTGTTCCTCCAAAAGCGCCGGCAAAGAGGGAGCCAGCTGGCCTTGAAACTCCCTTAAGGAAACATAGAACGGAAGTATGCGATCTTCACGACCTTCTGCACTAAGGCTATCGCTAGATACTTTTAGTTGTATATGGCGCAACAATGAGGTTTTTCCACTACCCGCGTTACCGACAATAAGGAAAGCGCGAGCCTTACTGTCTAGGATATATTTGACAGAGAACTTGATGGAGTTTCCTTTCTCGTCAGAAAGGAAGGGCATAACAAAAATATCTTGGAGCTTAATCCGAGGGCTGACATGGGCAGATTCCCTAGTGGCAATGGCACCTCTACAAGTATCGACAACATACCTTAGATATGCGGATTCGTCGTCTTTTTCGGTTGTACGCCTTAGGAGTTTTTCTGACTGGGACAAAAGAGGATAGAAAAGCTTCGCTGATAAGAACTTGGTTAGTAAACCAAGAGCGATCCCTGAAATAATAATAGCTCCGACTATCAAAAGGATATCCATTGGAGTATTCATAAAATGGCTCAACAGTTCGGGCAATCTAGAAACGCGTAAGATTTCTCACTAAGTATCCAAAGGTTAGTCTATCATCAATTAAAGTAAGCTGCCTAACGGCCAGCATCAGGCGCGGGGCGGGTCATTCCGACTCGCCCGAATTAGCAGGGCGTAGCCCCATCGCCTGCATGAAGTGTAGGGCGGCGCCTTTTGCCGTGAAGCCTACTTGTGTAATGGAGTGCTTGCAGTTCGTGTTGCTTTTCGTCACCCGCCGAGAAGTTGCTGTTTGGCTTTCTCGAATTCAACGTCGCTTAAGTCGCCGCTCTTACGCAACGTTGCCAACCTTTCCAACTTGTCTACAAGATTCCCTTGAGTTTCAGTAGTCTCTCCGCGCATTGCGCGTTGAAGAATCTCATATGCTTCTTGACCATCTTGGAGACTGTAAAAAGTCATTGGGCCTGAACCCAATGCCCCCTCCGGTGAAAGGTGAACGTATAATTCAACGAGGGTCGTATCTTTGTCCTGTCTTCTTATTTTGAAGTCCGTGCGTTCTACGCGCGAGATATTTCTGAGCAATGCCTCTGAGCCGTATCGGCGCTGTTTTTCTTTTGTGGTCAATGGTTGGGATGGAAGGCTCACCGCTCTGAAGTCATCGTGTCCAGACGAGTCTTTTCCAACTTTAATCTTCTCTCTTCCTCCAAAGAGGCCGAATTCCACTGCAAAGTTGACTCGAATGGCGCGATACGAGGTGATAAGGAAATAGCCCAAGTAACCGCTACTGCCGTAGTATAGAACCTCTGATTGATTGCCAGCCCAGATAATGTTTTCATCCGACTGGAGCATTGATTTAGCCAGTTGCTGAAAGTCCTCATGATAGAACTCGCTCATTCGAGATAAGACCTGCTCATTCGTTAGCGTCTGTGCTTTCATAAAACTCCTCTAGAAAGACTCAACTCTCTGTTGTACTTGACTCGGCCTTTGAAAGTCGCCCGCTTTCATCTGCCAAACATCGCACGGATGATAGCACCGACAATCGCTCCGATTGCTTGTAGGATGATGCCAATGACTTGAAAAATGTCGTAGACAAGATTGGATGTCTGCTGGCCGCTCATCCCACTCTGGACAACATTCAGATATTCTTCGCCTACGACATTTCTGCGATTTGCACCTTTCATGTTTGTTGACTTGTCAGCCGTTACACCAGTGAAGTTGATCTTCTCACAATTCGCGTCCTCAAGACTCGCGCCCACTATTATGGCATTACTAAGATTCGCGCTGGTGAGCAATGCTCTTGAGAGGGTTGCGTTCTGCAAGTCAGCGCCAACAAAACTGGCATTCTGAAGTCTTGCGCTAACAAAGCGCGCACCGCGCAAGTTTGCTCGGTCAAAACGCGCGCCCAGGCAATTGGCGTTCGAGAAATCCAAACCACTTAAGTCAAGTTCGGATAAATCAACGCCAGCTAGATTGCCTTCACCAAAGGGCCCGCCAGAACCTAATATCTTTATCACTTCAGCGCGAGTAATCTCAGCCATTGGAATATCCTGTTTCAATCTTGAGTGTTATTTGAACGCCATCTGACGATATAGATGACTATGAGTACATAGAGTCCGAACGGGGCAAGTTTGCTTACAAGGGCTTCGGAGTAGAAGTAGAATGCGGCAAATAATGTGCCTACATGGACAAGCCTCGATACGATTTCTTCTATAGTGGTTTCATCTATCCTTCTTCCAGAAGTGGTTGTATCTCCTCCCAAACTTGCCAACATGCGCTTTCGTTGCGCGTGGCGGCGATACCACACCGCAAGAGTGATTGGGATTAAGCCGACTATGATGACGAGGCAGACGTAATACCCCCACAATAGCCCTGCCCGCAATATAAAATCAATGGCTGCGAAATCTTGGAAAGGGAGTCTCGCACCCCATTGAAAGTGCCAAATAGTGGCAATCAGCCATATGACGTAGAGATGTTGCAAGAAACCGATTCGGTTTGTTCGTGTCATGGATGAATCGCCAAAGGAGGGCCGACTGGCGCTGACGTAACGAGCCGCCCAACCCGTAGTCGGTGGGATTTTTCCGTATAAGATGTTTTCATCTTATACGGAAAATCTTGAAGTAATATAGGCCCCACAGGTGCCTATTGCGGAATTTTTCCGTATAAGACTCAGAATCAGCGTGTTTTACGGAAAAACATTTCCGCTTTTTGTCCCTGCTCTCAGGGTAGTTTTTCGGAAATCAATTCTACCCTTCCGACCAGCAAAATCAGTGTAAATCAACTTACACCAAAAGGCAACTACAATGACCACCGAATCCCCCGAAGCTCCTCGACCGACTCCGCGCTGTCCTCCGCACCGTCTGCACCGGCGCGAGCGCGAGTTGCCCCTGCGACCGAAGTGCGGCGTATAATCCGCCGCATGACCCACTCCATCCGCCGCCTGCTGCCCACCGCCGTTGCGCTGGCGGGCTTTGCCCTGTTTGCCAACACCCTCGCGCCCGGCACCGTGTTCGGCGACCCCACCGAGTACACGCTCGTGCCGCACCTGTGGGGCATTCTTCATCCGCCCGGCTACGCTTTTATGACTCTGCTGGTGAAGCTGTGGCAAACGCTGATTCCCATTGGCACACTGGCCTACCGCACCAACCTACTCTCGGCGGCTGCCGGGGCC
>ORJL010456259.1_pt1 | contig 22471 bp, 15 predicted proteins | sample 1779941 | NCBI WGS metagenome assembly ORJL01 (sample SAMEA104232317, study PRJEB22302) | groundwater metagenome | biome: forest; feature: aquifer; material: groundwater | place: USA | collected 2011-08-07 | depth 5.8 m
AGGACACGCATTTTGTCGCCGAGGCCGAGCCCATCGAAACCGACGGCAACGCGCAGAACGAAATCGAGGCGATGCGGCGCACGCTGTTGACCCAATTCGACCAATACGTGAAGCTGAACAAGAAAATCCCGCCCGAGATCCTGACTTCGCTCTCGGGCATCGACGACGGCGGCCGCCTGGCCGACACGGTCGCGGCGCACCTGCGGCTCAAGCTGGAGCAGAAGCAGCAGATCCTGGAAATCGAGGACGTGCTCAAGCGCCTGGAGCACTTGCTGTCGGTGCTCGAGACCGAGATCGACATCCTGCAGGTGGAAAAGCGCATCCGCGGGCGGGTCAAGCGCCAGATGGAGAAGAGCCAGCGCGAGTACTACCTGAACGAGCAGGTCAAGGCGATCCAGAAGGAACTCGGCGAGGGAGAGGACGGCGCCGACATCGACGAGATGGAAAAGAAGATCAAGGCTTCCGGCATGAGCAAGGAAGCCCTGGCCAAGGTCAATGCCGAGGTCAAGAAGCTCAAGCTGATGTCGCCGATGTCGGCCGAAGCCACGGTGGTGCGCAACTACATCGAGACCGTGCTGGCCCTGCCGTGGAAGAAGAAATCACGCATCAGCAAGGATCTGGCGGCGGCCGAGAAGGTCCTCGACCGCGATCATTACGGCCTGGAAAAGGTCAAGGAACGCATCGTCGAGTACCTTGCCGTACAGCAGCGGGTGGACAAGGTCAAGGCGCCGATCCTGTGCCTGGTCGGCCCTCCCGGCGTGGGCAAGACCTCGCTCGGCCAGTCGATCGCCAAGTCCACCAACCGCAAGTTCATCCGCATGGCGCTGGGCGGCGTGCGCGACGAGGCCGAGATTCGCGGCCACCGTCGCACCTACATCGGCTCGATGCCCGGCAAGATTTTGCAGAACATGAGCAAGGTCGGGGTCAAGAACCCGCTGTTCCTGCTCGACGAAGTCGACAAGATGGGCCAGGATTTTCGCGGCGATCCGTCGTCGGCGCTGCTCGAAGTGCTCGATCCGGAACAGAACCACACCTTCCAGGACCATTACATCGAGGTCGATTTCGACCTGTCGGACGTCATGTTCGTCGCCACGGCGAATACGCTGAACATTCCGGCGGCGCTGCTCGACCGCCTGGAAGTGATCCGCCTGGCCGGCTACACGGAAGACGAGAAGATCAACATTGCTTTGCGCTATCTGGTGCCGAAGCAGATGAAGAACAACGGCATCAAGCGCGACGAGCTCGGCATCACCGAGGACGCCTTGCGCGACATCGTGCGCTACTACTCGCGCGAAGCCGGGGTGCGTGCGCTGGAGCGCGAGATTTCCAAGATCTGCCGCAAGGTGGTCAAGTCGCTCGTCATGAAGGCGCGCAAGAACCGGATCGTGGTCAATGCGAAAAACCTCGACAAGTTCCTCGGCGTGCGCCGCTACAGCTTCGGCATGGCGGAAAAGGACAACCAGATCGGCCAGGTCACCGGACTGGCATGGACCGAAGTCGGCGGCGAGTTGCTGACCATCGAGACCGTCGCCCTGCCCGGCAAGGGCAAGACCATGACCACCGGCAAGCTCGGCGAGGTCATGCAGGAATCGATCCAGGCGGCGCTGTCGGTGGTGAGGAAGCGCAGCCAGTCGCTCGGCATCGCGGACGATTTCTACCAGAAGAATGACATCCACATCCACCTGCCGGAAGGCGCGACACCGAAGGACGGCCCGAGTGCGGGCATCGCCATCTGCACGGCGCTGGTGTCGGTTCTGACCGGCATCCCGGTACGCGCCGACGTGGCGATGACGGGCGAAATCACCTTGCGCGGCGAAGTCCTGCCGATCGGCGGCCTCAAGGAGAAGCTGCTGGCGGCGGTGCGCGGCGGCATCCGCCTGGCGCTGATCCCGGAAGAGAACGTCAAGGACCTGGCCGAGATTCCCGATACGATCAAGAACCGGATCGAAATCCTGCCGGTGCGCTGGATCGACAAGGTGCTGGAACTGGCCCTCGAACGCATGCCCCAGCCGCTGCCCGATCAGCCGGCGACGCCCGCCGTGGCGGTGGTTGCCGGCGATGCCGCAGCGACCGGCGTGGTGACCCACTAAGCGACTTGTCCTGATAGAATTGCGGCCCGGTTGCCCCTTGAGGGCGGCCGCCGTTCAGCGGGTGCTTAGCTCAGTTGGTAGAGCGTCGCCCTTACAAGGCGAATGTCGGCGGTTCGACCCCGTCAGCACCCACCACCGAACAAAGGCGAACTGCTGTTCGCCTTTGTCGCATTCAGGGTATTCCGCGCATGAGCATGTTCGACGTCGTTCGCAACAACAAGAAGATCACCCAGGTATTCCTGGCCCTCATCACGCTGCCGTTCGCTTTCTGGGGCGTCGACTCCTATGTGCGCAACTCCGATCGCGGAGCGGAAATTGCCAGCGTCGGCGCGAGCAAGATCGGCACCCAGGATCTGCAGGCGGCCTTGCGCGAGCAGCAGGACCGCATCCGCAACCAACTCGGCGGCAAGGTCGATCCGGCGATGTTCGACACGCCGCAGATGCGTCGTGCGGTGCTCGACTCGCTGGTCAATCAGCGCCTGATGGCGGAACAGGCGCGCACGGCCAAGCTGGTGGTCGGCAACGACCAACTGGTGCAGTTCATCGCCGGCGTGCCCTCGCTGCAGGAGAACGGGCGCTTCTCCAAGGAAAAATACGAGGCACTGGTCGCCTCCCAGAACATGAGCAAGGAAATGTTCGAGGCGCGTCTGCGCCAGGACCTGGCCATGCAGCAGTTGGCGCTGCCAGTGACCGAAGCGGGAATCACCGGCCAGACGGCGGCCGGCCGCTGGCTGGCGACGCAACTGGAGCAGCGTGAGGTCAGCGAGGTCGCGCTGTTGCCGGACGCGTATTTCCCCCAGGTCAAGCTGGCGGCGGACGCAGTGCAGAAGCACTACGAGGCCAACCGCAAGCAGTTTGAACTGCCGGAGCAGGTGCGCGCCGAGTTCGTCGTGCTGAGCCGCGATGCGCTGATGGCGCAGGTGGTGCCGGGCGAGGAAGAGATCAAGGCCTATTACAAGACCAACGAGGCAAGGTTCAAGTCCGCCGAGGCGCGTCGCGCCAGCCATATCCTGCTGAAGGCGGACAAGGCCGCGCCCGAGGCGGAAGTCAAGGCGGTGAAGGGCAAGGCGGAAGACATCCTCGTCCAGTTGAAAAAGAATCCGTCTGATTTCGCCAGGCTGGCCAAGGCGAATTCGCAGGACCCGGGTTCGGCGGGAAAGGGTGGGGATCTCGACTGGTTCAGTCGCGGCGCGATGGTGAAGCCATTCGAGGACGCGGTGTTCGCGCTCAAGGAGGGTCAGACCTCGGATCTGGTGCGTTCCGATTTCGGTTTTCACATCATTCGCCTCACCGGTACGCGTCCCGAGCGGGCCCGGCCGCTCGACGAGGTCAGGGCGGAGATCCTGGCGGAACTCAAGCGCGAAGCCGGTGCCAGGAAATACGCCGAGGCCGTCGAGGCCTTCGGCAACACGGTTTATGAACAGTCCGACAGCCTCAAGCCGGCCGCCGAAAAATGGAAGCTGGAACTGCGCCAGTCGCCCTGGCTGGCCAGGGGTGGCAAGCTGGCGCCGCCTTTCGACAACCCCAAGCTCGCGGCCGCCCTGTTTGGCGACGACGCGCTGAAGAACAAGCGCAATACCGAGGCCGTCGAAGTCGCGCCGGGTACCCAGGTGTCGGCCCGAGTGATCGAGCACAAGCCGGCGACGCTGCAAGCGCTGGAGGCCGTCAAGGGCGAGATTGAGAAGCAGTTGATTCGCGAGGAAGCCGCCAGGCTGGCGATCAAGGATGGCGAGGCCAAGCTGGCCCGCCTGGCAAAGGGCGAAGCCGTCGAAATCAAGTGGTCGCCGGCGCGCAGCGTCAGCCGCGGCGAAGCAGCGGGACTGCCGCCCGAATCGGTCCGGGCGGTTTTCGGCGCCGATGCGGGCAAGCTGCCGGCCTACGCAGGGGCGGCCTATCCGGGCAAGGGTTATGCACTGTACCGGGTGGCCTCGGTCAAGGCAGGCAGCAGCGCCCCGAACGATCCGCGCGTACGGGCGTTGGGCCAGCAATATGCGCGCTTCGTCGCCGAGGAAGAATTCGCGGCATGGATGGCGAGCCTGAAGGAAAAGTATCCCGTCAAGATCAACAAGGCGGCGCTGGAAAGCAAGGAGCGCTGATCCGGTTCTGCAATGACGGTTCCGCAATAAAAAAGCCCCGCGTCGCGGGGCTTTTTTATTGTTGGGGGACGGCTTCAGCCCGGCAGGGGATCGGCGTTGCCCATCGCCGTCGTATGCGTGCCACCATCGACGTAGAGGATCTCGCCGGTGATGCCGCTGGCCAGATCCGAGAGCAGGAAGGCGGCGGCGTTGCCGACTTCGTCGATCGTGACATTGCGCCGCAGCGGCGCGTGGTGGGCGTTGTAGGCCAGCAGTTTGCCGAAGTTGCCGATGCCCGAGGCGGCCAGCGTCTTGATCGGTCCGGCGGACAGGGCGTTGGCGCGGATGCCTTGCGGGCCGAGGCAGAAGGCCAGGTAGCGGGTGGCTGCTTCGAGGCTGGCCTTGGCCAGGCCCATGGTGTTGTAGTTGGGCATGGTGCGCACGGCGCCGAGATAGCTCAATGCCAGCAGCGATGCATTGTTGCCCTTGAGCAGCAACGGTCGGGCGGCCTTGGCCAGCGCCGGATAGCTGTAGGAGGACACATCGTGGGCGATGCGGAAGGATTCGCGCGAGATGCCTTCCAGAAAATCCCCTTCGATCGCTTCTGTGGGCGCGAAGGCGATGGAATGCACCAGGCCGTCAAGGCCATCCCAGTGCCTGCCCAGTTCGGTGAACACGGCCTCGATTTCGGCGTCCTGGCCGACATCGCAGGGGTAGATGGCCTGGGTGCCGAATTCATCGGCGAACTTGGCGATGCGATCCTTGAAGCGGTCGTTCTGATAGGTGAAGGCCAGATCCGCGCCTTCGCGGTGGCAGGCCTTGGCGATGCCGTAGGCAATCGACCGGTTGGAGATCAATCCGGTGATCAGGATGCGTTTGCCGGCGAGAAATCCCATCGCATGTTCCTTGGTTGAATCCAGCGGCGGATTATAGCGGATCGGCTAAACTCGCCGTCATGCGTGGCCTGTTTTCCTGCCTTTTTGCGCTCCTTCTCGCTGCCTGCGGCAGTGCCTGGAACGACCCCTATCCGGCGGCGGACCGGGGCAGGAACATCCTCTACAGTGCCTTCACGGACCGTCCCAAGCATCTCGATCCGGTGCAGTCCTACAGCGAGGACGAAATCACGTTTACGGCCCAGATCTATGAGCCGCCGCTGCAATATCACTATCTGAAGCGCCCCTACACGCTGGTCGCCGCCACTGCCACGGCGGTACCGCAGCCGCGTTATCTCGATGCCGCGGGACGAGTGCTGGCACAGGACGCCGATCCGGCGCGGATTGCCTTCACCGATTATGTGATCACGCTCAGGCCCGGCATCCGCTATCAGCCGCATCCGGCCTTCGCCCGCATGGCGGGAGGCGATTATGCGTATCACGCCTTGTCGCCCGGGCAGTTGGCCGGCATCGACCGCCTGGGTGACTTCCCCTTGCGCGACAGCCGCGAACTGACCGCCGAGGACTATGTCTATGGGCTGAAGCGGCTGGCCCATCCGCGCCTGCATTCACCGATCTTCGGCCTGATGGATGACTACGTGGCCGGCATGGGCGATCTGGCGAAACGCCTGAAAGCCGGCAAGGATCAGCCGTGGATCGATTTGCGCGACCATGGCCTGGAAGGCGCGCAAGTCATCGATCGTTATCGTTACCGAATCCGCGTCAAGGGCAAGTATCCGCAGTTTCTCTACTGGTTGGCGATGCCTTTTTTTGCGCCGATGCCCTGGGAGGCGGACAAGTTTCACAGCCAGCCCGGCATGGTGGAGAAGAACCTGACGCTCGATTGGTACCCGATCGGCACCGGTCCCTACATGCTGACCGAGAACAATCCCAATGCGCGCATGGTGCTGGAAAGAAATCCGAATTTTCGCGGCGAGCCCTATCCCTGCGAGGGCGAGCCGGAGGACGCCGGCGCCGGCTTGCTAAGGGATTGCGGACAGCCTCTGCCTTTCATCGACAAGGTGGTGTTCACCCGCGAGAAGGAACAGATACCGTACTGGAACAAGTTCCTCCAGGGTTATTACGACGCGTCGGGAATCTCCTCGGATGCCTTCGACCAGGCGGTGCAGGTGACTGCCGGCGAGATCAGCCTGTCCGACGACATGCGCGCGCAGGGCATCGTGCTGACCACGTCGGTGGCGACGTCGAGTTTCTACATGGGCTTCAATTGGCTCGATCCGCTGCTGGGCGGCAGTGATCCGAAGACGGCGGAGAATGCGCGCAAGCTGCGCCAGGCAATCGGCATTGCCATCGACCAGGAAGAGTTCATTTCGATTTTCCAGAACGGTCGCGGCATTGCCGCGCAGGGACCGATTCCGCCCGGCATCTTCGGCCATCGCGAAGGCGCTGCCGGTATCAACCGCCAGATGTACGACTACGTCGACGGCCAGCCGCGGCGCAAGCCCGTTGCCGAGGCGAGGCGCCTGCTGGCCGAGGCAGGCTGGCCCAATGGGCGCGACGCGAGGACCGGCGAGCCGCTGGTGATCAATCTCGATACCACGGCCACCGGTGTCGGCGCCAAGGCGCGCATCGACTGGCTCAACAAGCAGTTCGCCAAGATCGACGTGCAACTGGTGGTGCGCAGCACCGACTACAACCGCTTTCAGGAAAAGGTGCGCAAGGGGGCGGTGCAACTGTTCTATTTCGGCTGGAACGCCGACTATCCGGATCCCGAAAACTTCATGTTCCTGCTGCATGGCAAGCAGGCCAAGGTCAGGCATCACGGCGAGAACGCGGCGAACTACGAGAACCCGGAATACGACCGCCTGTTCGAGCGCATGAAGGCGATGGAAAGCGGAGCGGAGCGGCAGCGGCTGATCGACGCCATGACGGCGATCCTGCGCCACGACGCGCCCTGGGTCTGGGGTTTCCATCCCAAGGACTACAGCTTGCGCCACGCCTGGTTGACCAACCGCAAGCCCTCCAAGGGCGGTCACAACACGCTCAAGTACCAGCGGGTAGACGCGGCCTCGCGCGAACAGCGCCGCGCCGAGTGGAACCGGCCGGTGATCTGGCCGCTGCTGGCGCTGTTGCTGGTGATCGGAGCGGCGGTCTGGCCGGCGTGGCGTGGCTACCGGCAGCGCGAGACGGCAACGGCTCGCTCGCCGGCCCGCGAAGCGGAATCCCCGGCGCGCAAAGCGTAGGCTAGTCTTCGATGGCTTGCCACTCGCCGTGGCGCAAGGCCTGCAGCGGGCGGAACCTGGCCTTGTAGGCCATCTTGCGGCTGTCGCGTATCCAGTAGCCGAGGTACAGCCACGGCAGGCCGACATGCTGGCACTGGGCGATCTGCCAGAGGATGGCGAAGGTGCCATAACTGGCATTCGGAATTTCGGGATCGTAAAAGGTATACACCGACGACAGTCCGTCGGCCAGCACGTCGATGATGCAGACGATGCGCAGGATCTCGCCGTCACGGAATTCGATCAGACGGCTGTCGACGTGGGTTTGCAGCAGGAAGTGGGCGTACTGGTCGCGGCTGTCCTGGTCCATGCCGCCGCCCGAGTGTCGCGCCGCCTGGTAGCGCTGGTAGAGCTGGTAGTGTTCCTCGCGAAACGTCAGGCCGCACTCGCGCGCGGTAAGTGTGGCGTGCTGGACCAGGGCGCGGCGCTGGCTGCGGTTGGGCGCGAACTTGCCGACATCGAGGCGCACTGGCTGGCATTCGCGGCAGGCATCGCAATAGGGACGATAGGTGAACACGCCGCTGCGGCGAAAGCCGGCGCGTACCAGTTCGCTGTAGGTGGCGCTGTCGATCAGGTGGGTCGGCGTCGCCACCTGCGAGCGCGCGATGCGGCCGGGCAGGTAGGAGCAGCCGTAGGGCGCCGTGGCGTAGAACTGCAGCAGGGGAAACGGCGGCAGGTCGCGCAGGTGGGTCATGGCGGGGGCCGGAAGTGCCCGTCGATGGCGTTGGACGGCCACAGTCCGGGCGCGCCGCCGCGTACGCACAGCCGATCGAGCTGCGCGACGAAATCGCGGCGGGGAATGGCTCGGGCGCCGAGCGAGGCAAGGTGTCTGGTTTCCATCTGGCAGTCGATTATGCCGAATCCGCGCCTATCGAGGTGTGCGCATAAATGGGCGAGGGCGATTTTGGACGCGTCGCGCGCATGGGCGAACATCGATTCGCCGTAGAAGGCGCCGCCGATGGCGATGCCGTAAAGGCCGCCGGCCAGCTCGCCGCCAATCCAGGTTTCCACGCTGTGAGCGTGGCCGAGCCGGTGCAGCTCGCGGTAGGCCTGCTGCATCTCATCGGTAATCCAGGTGCCGGCCTGGCCCTCGCGCGGGGCGGTGGCGCAGGCGGCGACGACGGCATCGAAGGCGGTGTCGAGGCGCACTTGGTAGGCGGCGTTGCGCAGGCTGCGTGCCAGCGAGCGCGAAATCTTCAGTTCCTGCGGCAACAGCACCATGCGCGGATCGGGGCTCCACCAGAGTATCGGCTCGTCGGCCGAGTACCAGGGAAAGATGCCGCGCCGATAGGCGGCGAGCAGGCGTTGCGCGCTCAGGTCGCCGCCGGCCGCGAGCAGTCCGTTGGGCTCGGCCAGTGCCCGGTCAAGCGGGGGAAATACCGGTGCCGCGGGCAGCCAGGGGATCATCGGCCCTGGGTGAAGGTCACGACATGGTCGACATCGAGCCGGATGCCGATCCTTTCACCTATGGCGTGGTTGTGGTGCGAGGGCACCAGCGACAGCACTTGCGCGCCGGACGCCAGGCGCAGGGTGTAGAGGAATTCGGCGCCGCGAAAGGCCTTGGCGACGACTTCGGCCTTGACCTCGCTGGCATCGTCATGGATCACGTCGTCGGGGCGCAGCAGTACGTCGAGCCGGCAGTCGCGCTGGCACTCGCCGCAGCTCGACGCGCAATCCATCGGGAGTTTGGAGTCGAGCCTGCCCAGTTCCACTTCGACGACCTGGGGTGACAGCACCTCGCCGGGCAGGAACACGCCCTGACCGATGAAGTCGGCCACGTGGCGCGTGGCGGGGCGGTGATACAGGTTGTAGGGCGTATCCCACTGTTCGATGCGGCCCTCGCGCATGATGCCGACCATGTCGGCCACGGCAAAGGCTTCGTTCTGGTCATGGGTGACGAGGATGGCCGCCATGCCGGCGCGCTTGAGGATGTCGCGCACTTCCAGCGACAGGCGTTCGCGCAGCTCGACGTCGAGATTGGAGAAGGGCTCGTCGAGCAGCAGCAGGTGCGGCTGCGGCGCCAGGGCGCGGGCCAGCGCGCCGCGCTGCTGCTGCCCGCCGGACAGTTCATGCGGGAAGCGCTCGCCGCGATTGCCGAGTCCGATCAGGTCGAGCATTTCGTCCACGCGTCGCCGTCGTGCCGGCGCCGACTCTCCACGCAGGCCGAAGCCGACGTTGTCTGCTATCGACAGATGGGGGAACAGGGCATAGTCCTGAAACACCATGCCGATGCGCCGGACTTCCGCTGGCATCTGCTGTCTTTCGTCGGCAATGGTGTTGCCGTTGAGCCGGATGCTGCCTGTCGTCGGTGCCTCGAATCCCGCGATCAGTCGCAGCATGGTGGTCTTGCCGCAACCCGAGGCGCCCAGCAGGCAGGCGATTTCCCCGGACTCCAGCGCGAACGACAGATCGCTCACCACGGCGTGCTTGCCGTAGGCATGACTGACGCGATCGACTTCCAGCAGTGACATGAGGTCTACGCCGATAACAGATTGGAGAGAATGAGTCTCAATTATAATCTGCTGGCCGTGTCCCGCCCATTCCGCTCCTCGCCGCTCCTTGTCGTCTCCTTCGCACTGGCCGTGCTGGTGGCGTTGCCGGTGCTCGCGGTCGGCGCCAATCTGTTTGCCGGCGGCACGGGAGAAACCTGGAGCCACCTGATGGCAACGGTACTGCCCGAGTATGTGGAAAACTCGATACTGTTGTGCCTGGGCGTCGGCATCGGCGTCGCCTCGATGGGTACCGGCGCGGCCTGGCTGGTGGCGCTGAACGATTTTCCCGGCAGGCGCATCGCCGAATGGGCGCTGCTGCTGCCGATGGCGATGCCAGCCTATGTGCTGGCCTACACCTATACCGACTTCCTGCAGTTCGTCGGCCCGGTGCAGACCGGGCTGCGCGAGAGCTTCGGCTGGCACAGGGGTGACTACTGGTTCCCCGAGGTGCGCTCACTGGGCGGCGCCATCGTGCTGTTTTCCTGCGTGCTTTATCCCTATGTCTACCTGCTGGTGCGCACTGCCTTCCTTGAGCGCGCCGGCGGCATGATCGAGGCGGCGCGCGCCCTGGGCCTCAATCCCTGGCAGGGCTTCTGGCGCGTCTCGATTCCGCTGGCGCGTCCGGCCATTGCCGCCGGCATGGCGCTGGCATTGATGGAGACGCTGGCCGATTACGGCACCGTCGCCTATTTCGCGGTGCAGACCTTTACCACCGGCATCTACCGCGCCTGGTTTTCGCTGGGCGACCGCGTCGCCGCCGCACAGTTGGCCGCGGCGCTGCTCGGCTTCGTCGCCCTGCTGATCCTGCTGGAACGGCTGAGCCGCGGTCGTGCCCGCTACCATGACAGCAGCGGTCGCCGTCGTGCCACGCGCCAGGTGCTTACCGGCTGGCATGCGCTGCTGGCACAGATCGGCTGCGTGATTCCGGTGGCGATCGGTTTCGCCTTGCCGGCACTGCTGCTGCTGCGCCTGGCGCTGGGCGATGCCGGCGATGAGGGCGGCGGATTCGCCGGTCGTTTTCTGGTGCTGGCGCGCAACAGCTTCACGCTGGCGGTACTGGCTGCGGCGCTCGCCGCGTTGCTGGCACTCCTGCTGGGCTTTGCCGCTCGCGACGGGCGCCGGCTTTCGGGGCTGGCCAGCCCTGTCGTCGGTCTGGGTTATGCCGTGCCCGGTTCGGTGATTGCCGTCGGCGTACTGATTCCGGTGACCCGGGTCGATCACTGGCTGGCGGGGCTGTGGCAGCAGTTGACCGGGGCCAATCCGGGGCTGATCCTGACCGGGGGCATTGCCGCGCTGGTCTATGCCTATCTGGCGCGCTTCCTGGCGATCGCCCTGCAAACGGTCGAAGCGGGCCTCGCCCGCATCACGCCCAGCATGGAAGCGGCCGCGCAAAGCCTGGGCAGTCGCCCCGGCGAAACCCTGCGCCGGGTGCATCTGCCGCTGATGCGCGGCAGCCTGCTGACCGCTGCCCTGCTGGTGTTCGTCGACGTGATGAAGGAACTGCCGGCGACGCTGGTGATGCGGCCTTTCAATTTCGACACGCTGGCCACCCAGACTTTCACGCTGGCAGCCGACGAACGTCTGGCGGAAGCTTCGAGTGCCGCACTGGCCATTGTCGGGGTGGGCCTGCTGCCCATCATCCTGCTCGCCCGGCAGATATCCGCCGGGCGCAGCCAGATCAGTTCCTGCTGACGCTTACACCTGTAGTCAGTCACCCTCGGCGCATGAAAGTCGCGTTAGCCCTTTTCATGGCCCGCCCCCTCCCATCCTCCCCCTCGCGGGGGAGGCTACTGATTGGCTCGCTACGCTCGATAACACCAGCGAACCATTCCGTTGTTTGACGTTAAAGGGACTTGTGCGTACCGTCGCACAGCGCACCGTTGCCGCTGTGCTTGCAGCCGCAGAAATACACGGCCTTGCTCTCGTCGGCCGTGTATTTGACCGGGTTGAATTCCGAGCCTTTGTGGCTGCCGTCGCAGAAGGGCTGCGTCTTGCTCTTGCCGCAGGCACACCACCAGTAATCCTTGCCTTTTTCCACATCGACGGCGAAGGGTGATTTTGCGGCGATTTCCGGCTTGGGCATGCTGTTCTCCGATGGCATTGAAGGAAGCCCCACTATAGGCACTTCCCTTTCCGCGCGATACCGGCGGGCCGGAACAGTTTGTTCCGCCCTGACGAACAATGACATGCAGGAGTCGGCACTGGCCGCACGCCGGCTCCTGCACCCGCTGCCCCGGCAACGGGTGGATCGGCTGCTATTTCCAGCCGGCCCGGTCGTAGGTGCGCTGCGCGGCAGCGGCATTCCGCGCCAGCGCGGCAACCGGCAGCGGGTCGGCCTTGAATTTGCCCATCGCCTCCAGCGCCGGATTCTTCACCGCCACGGCGGGTACCGACGGCCACTCGTTGTTGCCGTCGGCGAAGTAACGCTGGGCGTCGTCGCCGGCCAGGTATTCGAGGAATCTGACGGCGGATTCCTTGTTGGGCGCCGTCTTCAGCATGCCGCCGCCTGAAATGTTGATATGCGCACCGACGCCTTTCTGATTGGGCCAGATGATGCTGACGCGCTCCATCAGGCGGCGATCCTCGGGCTTCTCGGAACGCAGCAGGCGTGCGAGGTAGTAGCTGTTGGATACCGCCACGCCGCATTCTCCCGCTGCCACCGACTTGATCTGGTCGGTGTCGCCGCCCTTGGGCGCCCTGGCGAAATTGGCGACCACGCCGCGTGCCCACTGTTCCGCCTTGGCTTCGCCCAGGCGTGCGATCAGTGAGGTCATCAGCGAAATGTTGTATGGGTGGCTGCCCGAGCGCGAGCAGACCTTGCCCTTGAGCTTCGGGTTGGCGAGGTCTTCATAGTCCTGCACGTCTTCCGCCTTGACCTGATCGCGGTTGGCGACGATGACCCGGGCCCGGGTGGAGAAGGCGAACCAGTCGGGGCTGCGCAGCTGGGCCGGAATGCGTTCCTCCAGCAATTTCGATTTGACCGGGGCGAACAGGCCCAGTTCGTCGGCCTTGGCCAGGCGCGCGGCGTCGACCGTGAGGAAGATGTCGGCAGGGCTGTTGGCGCCTTCGTTGCGGATGCGTTCCAGCAGTTCGTCTTCCTTGGCCTCGATGCGGTTGATCTTGATGCCGGTCTGTTTGGTGAAGTTGGCGTAGAGCGCTTCGTCGGTCTGGTAGTGGCGCGCCGAATACAGGTTGAGGACTTTTTCCTGTGCGTTGGCCGTGGCCGTGAGGATCGCAAGCATTGCAGGCAGGGCGAGGTGCAGGGGTGACGGTTTCATTATCGGGTTCCAGTAAAAAGTGGGCGGTCCGGTAATTGTATTAAGAATCATTCGCAATTGCAACCCAAAATAAAACCAGCTCGAGGCTGGTTGTCGGGTGATGTCAGGCGAGCTTAGCCGGGATTGACGCGGCGGGCGCCGTTGAAGCGTTTCATCCAGTAGCCGTCGCGCAGATCTTCGATGCGGACGCGGCCGCCGCTGCGCGGGGCGTGCACGAATTGGTTGTCACCCAGATAGATGCCGACATGGGAAAAGGCGTTGCGCATGGTGTTGAAGAAGACCAGGTCGCCAGGCCGTAGCTCGTCCCGATTGACCGCTTCGCCGGTTTTGCTCATTTCCCGCGAGCTGCGCGGCAGGATCAGGCCAAGGCCCTCACGGAAGACGTGATTGACGAAACCGGAACAGTCAAAGCCCGCCTCCGGCGAACTGCCGCCTCGCCGATAGCGGATGCCGAGCAGGTCCATGGCCTGGTCTATCGCGTCCTGCGCCGTGGCGGTGGCGCGGTCGACGAAGGAAACCGTCAACGCCGGCGGCACGACGATGGGTTCGTCGGCATGGACAGCGGGGGAAATCAAGGCCACGGCGAGGAGCAAAACTCCCGCCATGCGTATGGGTATTCCTTGCATGGGGCCGGACCATAGCATTGACCGGTCCGGTCTGTAAACCCCCGCCATGGTCCGTTCAGCGCCCCGTAAGCCTGCTCTGGCTATAATCAACGCTTGCAGCGTCAATAAAAATAATTATGTCCCCGGCGTCGCCGGGGACGGTATCCCAGCGATATGGCCAGACAGAGGGTCTGGCGCGGATTCGAGGAGGCTAGCGTGAGTTTCAAGGCTTACCTGATCAATCAGGAAGACGGCAAGGTAGTGAGCCGTTTCGTCGACATGGACGAAGTACGGCTCGACCCGGGCGAGGTCACCGTTGCCGTCCCGCATTCCAGCATCAATTACAAGGATGCGCTGGCCGCGACCGGGGCGGGACGCATCATCCGACGCTTTCCCTGCATCGGCGGCATAGATCTGGCCGGCCGCGTTACGGCCAGTGCCGATCCCCGCTTCAAGGCCGGTGACGAAGTGCTGGCCACGAGTTACGACATCGGCGTCGCCCATCATGGCGGCTATGCCGAGATGGCCCGCCTGCCGGCCGACTGGGTAGTGAAGTTGCCCGCCGGCCTGTCCCGCAGCGACGCGATGGCCTTCGGCACCGCCGGGTTTACTGCAGGGCTGGCCGTGGTGCGCATGGAGCACGATGGCCTGACGCCGGACAAGGGGCCGGTGATTGTTTCCGGTGCCACGGGCGGCGTCGGCAGCATTGCGATCGAGATACTGGCCAAACGGGGCTACCATGTCGTCGCGCTGACCGGCAAGGAAGCCGAAACCGGGTACCTGTTGGGGCTGGGGGCAAAGGAAGTCATGCTGCGTCAGTCGCTGGACCTGGCCAAGATCAAACCCCTAGGCAAGGAAACCTGGGCCGGTGCGGTGGACAATCTCGGCGGCGACGTGCTGGCCTGGATGGCCAGCACCATGAAGGTCGGCGGTGCGCTGGCCTCGATCGGATTGGCCGCCAGTCATACGCTCAACACCACCGTGATGCCATTCATCCTGCGTGGCGTCAGCCTGCTCGGGATCGATTCCGTCAATTGTCCGATGGCACAGCGGGCCGCCGTCTGGCAGCACCTGGCGACCGACATGCGGCCGGCGCACCTGGCGCCCGGGTCCGGCCCGATGGTGCGTGAGATCGCCTTCGGCGATTTGCCCGCCGCCTTCGATGATTATCTGCAGGGCCGGGTCAAGGGCCGCGTCGTGGTCAATATCGCCGCGTGAAGCGGCGCGCCCGAAACCAACACACCAAAACAGCCAAACACAACCAAGCGAGGATCGTCATGGGAAAGTATGCCGAGTTTCACAAGCGTTCAATCGAAAAGCGCGACGAGTTCTGGGCCGAGGAGGCCAAACTGATCGACTGGCAGACGCCACCCCAGCAGATTTGCGATTTTTCGCGGCCGCCTTTCGCCAAGTGGTTCACCGGCGGCACGACCAACCTCTGCCATAACGCCGTCGACCGCCACGCCGCCAAGCGGCCCAACGACCGGGCCCTGATCTACATCTCGACCGAAACCAACGAGGAAAAGAGCTATACCTTTGCCGAACTGAAGTCGGAAGTCATGCGCACGGCGGCGATCATGAAGTCGCTCGGCGTCGGCCGTGGCGACCGCGTGCTGGTTTACATGCCGATGATCGCCGAAGCGACCTTCGCGATCCTCGCCTGCGCCCGCATCGGTGCCATCCATTCGGTGGTGTTCGGCGGATTTGCCTCCGGCTCGCTGGCCACGCGCATCGACGATGCCAAGCCCAAGCTCATCGTCTCCAGCGATGCCGGCATGCGCGGCGGCAAGGCCGTGCCCTACAAGCACCTGCTGGACGAGGCCTGCAAACTGGCGGAGTTCCCGCCGCAGAAGGTGCTGATGATCGATCGCGGTCGGGACAAGGATTGGCCCCGGGTCGCCGGCCGCGATGTCGACTATGCCGAATTGCGCGCCCAGCACATGAACGCGGAAGTTCCTTGCGAATGGATGGAGTCGAGCGAGCCCTCCTACATCCTCTACACCTCCGGCACCACGGGCAAACCCAAGGGCGTGCAACGAGACACCGGCGGCTATGCCGTCGCCCTGGCCGCTTCGATGAAGCACATCTTTCAGGGCGGCGAGGGTGAGACCATGTTCTCCACCTCGGACATCGGCTGGGTGGTCGGCCACAGCTACATCATCTACGGCCCGCTGATCGCCGGCATGGCCACCATCATGTACGAGGGCACGCCGATCCGTCCCGATCCGGGCATCTGGTGGCAGATCGTCGAGAAGTACCAGGTGACGGTCATGTTCTCGGCGCCGACCGCGGTTCGCGTGCTGAAGAAGAGCGACAACAGCTGGCTGCACAAGTACGACCTGTCCAAGCTCAAGCACCTGTTCCTGGCCGGCGAGCCGCTGGACCAGCCGACGCACGAATGGATCATGGGCGAGCTCAAGTTGCCGGTGATCGACAACTACTGGCAGACCGAAACCGGTTGGCCGATCCTGTCCACCGTGCGCGGCATCGAGGACACCAAGATCAAGTTCGGCACGCCGAGCTTTCCGGTCTATGGTTACGACCTGCGCATCTTCCGCGAGGACGGCACGGTCTGCGAACCGAACGAAAAGGGCATCGTCGGCATCGTCCCGCCCCTGCCGCCTGGCTGCCTGTCCACGGTGTGGGGCGATGACGAGCGCTTCGTCAGTACCTATTTCAGCCTGTTCAAGGAGCCGCAGGTGTATTCCTCGTTCGACTGGGGCATCAAGGACGAGGAGGGTTATCACTACATCCTCGGCCGCACCGACGACGTGATCAACGTCGCCGGCCATCGCCTGGGCACGCGCGAGATCGAGGAAGCCGTTCAGGGACACAGCGCGGTGGCCGAAGTCGCCGTGGTCGGTGTCAATGACCAGTTGAAGGGGCAGGAGCCGGTGGCCTTTGCCGTGGTCAAGGATCCGGCACGGGTCGCCACCCCGGAGCTGCGCGCGGCGCTGGAAGCGGAAATCAAAAAGGTTGTCGACGGTAACCTGGGCGCCATCGCGCGACCGAAACGCGTGCACTTCGTCACCGGCCTGCCCAAGACGCGCTCCGGCAAGATGCTGCGCCGCTCCATCCAGGCCCTGGCCGAGGGGCGCGACGCCGGCGACCTGACGACGATCGACGATCCCTCAACGCTGGAGCAGATCAAGGCTGCCCTGGCCGGCTGACAGTTTCTTCGGCAACGAGCGCTCCTGCGGGGCGCTCGTTCCCTTCCGGTCCGCTTTGCGCCACGCGGTTCCGGTTCGCGCTCGCCGCGCCCGACTTTGGAGGCATAATCCATACTCCAGTCCAAAGTATTGGTTTGCATTCAATATGAATCAGTCGGCTCGCGCGTGTCACCGTCCGAAGGCGAACAAGGCATGAACGTCGAATCCTCGTGGGACGGGACGGATCGTCGTCAGGGCAGGGATCCCGCCTATGCCGGACCGGATCGCCGACTTGGTCTGCACACGCGGGTTGACGGGGTCAGGGAAGACCTCCTTCATCATGATCCTCTGCTCGACTGCCTGGTCGAACTGACACGGATTCATGGTCGCCCAAGCACTCACGCGGCACTGACCGCGGGCTTGCCGTTGCCCGCGGAGGGGCTGACGCCCTCGCTGTTCGTTCGTGCTGCGCAACGGGCAGGATTTGCCAGCAAACTGGTGCGGCGTTCGCTGGACAAGATAGATACCGCCTTGCTGCCGGTCATATTGCTGCTCAAGGCCAACGAGGCCTGCATCCTGCTGGGATGGGACGAGGCGGGCACTCAGGCCCGGTTGCTGTTTCCCGATTCCGGACAGGGTGCCGTGACCGTGGCACGAGAGGAATTGGCGGTACGTTACACCGGGATTGCCATTTTTGCCCGTCCGCATTTCCGTTTCGACCAGCGCTCACCCGAAGTGGTCGAAGTTACCCAGCGCCACTGGTTCTGGGGCGCGATTCTCGAGCAATTGCCGGTATACCGGGACATCATCGGGGCGGCGGCGCTGGTCAATGTCTTTGCCCTGGCCATGCCGATCTTCACCATGAACGTGTATGACCGCGTGGTTCCAAACAACGCGGTCGAAACCCTGTGGATGCTCGGCGCCGGCTTGCTGCTGGTGTTCGGCGTCGACTACGTCATTCGCCTGCTGCGCGGGCATTTTGTCGATCTGGCCAGCTCACGCATCGATTTGAAGCTGTCATCGCTCATCATGGAACGGGTGCTGGGCATGAGGCTGGCCAATCGGCCGGCTTCGGTAGGTTCCTTTGCGGCCAATCTGCGATCCTTCGAAACCGTCAGGGATTTCATTGCGTCGGCCACGGTCACCGCCGTGATCGACCTGCCCTTTGCCCTGGTCTTCCTGTTTGTCATGCTCTGGATATCGTGGCCACTGGTCGCCTTTCCGATTCTGGGCATCATCGGCGTGGTGATCTACAGCTACGTGATCCAGTACAAGATGCGCGAGTTGTCGGAAACCACTTTCCGCGCCGCCGCCTTGCGCAATGCCACGCTGGTCGAAAGCCTCACTGCGCTGGAAACCATCAAGGCCAACGGGGCCGAGGGCCTGATGCAGGCCAAATGGGAAGCCACCGCGGCATTTCTGGCGCGGACCAGCGCCCGCTTGCGCCTGCTGTCCGCTTCAGCGATGAACGGCGCCGCGACGATTTCGCAGTTGGTCAATCTGATGATCGTCATCGCCGGCGTCTATCTGATCCACGAGCGCTGGCTCACGATGGGGGGATTGATCGCCTGCACCATGCTCGCCGGTCGCGCCATGGCGCCGCTTGGGCAGGTGGTGGGATTGCTGATGCAGTTCGAAAACGCCAAGACCGCGCTTGCGGGCCTGGAACAGACGATGACGACGCCGGGCGAGCGGGCGGAGGAATCGGCATTCGTCCATCGCCCGGAAATCCGTGGCGAAATCGAATTTCGCAATGTCAGCTTCAAGTATCCGGGACACAGCCAGGAAGTCCTGCGCGATGTGTCGTTTCGCATCAAGGCCGGGGAAAGGGTGGTGGTGCTGGGTCGGGTCGGCTCGGGCAAGACGACCTTGCACAAGCTCATGCTGGGCCTTTACCAGCCGACCGAGGGTGCGGTATTGCTGGATGGGGTGGACCTGCGGCAACTGGATCCGGCGGATCTAAGACGCAATGTGGGCTATGTCGAACAGGACACCCTGCTGTTCTATGGCAGCCTGCGTGAAAACATCGCCCTGCGTGCTCCATACGCGGACGATCTCGCCGTGGTGACGGCCGCCGAAGTCGGCGGACTGTCGGAGTTTGTCAATCGGCACCCGGAAGGCTACGACATGGTGATCGGCGAGCGCGGCGCGTCGCTGTCTGGCGGCCAGCGGCAGGGGGTCGCCATCGCACGCGCTGTGCTTCTCGATCCCCCGGTCCTGCTGCTCGACGAGCCGACGAGTTCGATGGACTTCACCTCGGAAAGCCATTTCAAAGCCAGCCTGGGCCGCTTCATCGAGCACAAGACCATGGTGATCGTCACCCATCGTTTGAGCCTGATCGACCTGGCGGAGCGAATGATCGTGATCGATGATGGCAAGGTGGTGACCGACGGGCCGCGCCAGCAGGTGATCGAATCGCTGCAGGCCGGACGGATAGGGAAAGCGTCATGAACCAGAGCGTCGTGTTGCAGCGCCTTGGCAGCCTTTTCCGCCGTATTCACGGTTGGCTCGAGTACGTCAGAATGAAAGTGCAGCCACGAGTCGATCGCTGGCTGGCTGACTGGAAAGAGGACCCGCAGGCACGCGATGCGGATTTCGTTCAGGACGCGGACTATTACATGATCCAGCAGGAACCGTTGCGCGCCAGGGTGTTGGTCAAGACGATCCTGATCTCGATGGCGTTGTTCATCATGTGGACGGCGGTCGCGCTGATCGACGAGATCACCAAGGGCGAGGGCAAGGTGATTCCTTCCAGCCAGATCCAGGTGTTGCAAAGCCTTGACGGCGGCATCGTCGTTGAAATAAATGTCAAGGAAGGCCAGGTGGTCGACGCCGGGCAGATTCTGCTGCGGGTGGATCCGACCCGATTCGAGTCCTCGGTCCGCGAGAACCGTTCGCAATATCTGGCCTTGACCACCAAGGCGGCGCGGCTGCGTGCGCTGGCGGAAGGTTTGCCCTTCGTGCCGCCACCGGAGGTGGTCGTGGAGGACCCAAAGACAGTGCAGGACGAGCTGCGCCTGTATCAGACCGCCCGCTCCAACGTCGAAGCCCAGATTTCTATTGCACAGCAGCAACTGGTGCAACGCCAGCAAGAACTCTCGGAAATGCGTGTCAAGCGCGAGCAGGCGTCCCAGGCCTACGATCTGACCGCCAGGGAACTGGCCGTTACCAAACCCTTGATCAGTTCGGGCGCCGTGTCCGAGGTCGAACTGCTGCGCCTGGAGCGCGATACGGCCCGCTTCCGCGGCGAGCGTGACATGGCGTCGGCGCAGATACTGCGTTCGCAGGCCGCGATGTCCGAGGCTGCGCGCAAGATCGAGGAAGTCGAGCTGAATGCACGCAACGAGGTGCGCCGCGAACTGGCCGATACCATGGCCAGGCTCAATGCCTTCACCGAAGGAAGCGTCGGCCTTGCCGACAAGGTCAAGCATGCGGCGATTCGTTCTCCGGTCAAGGGTACCGTCAAACGCCTGCTGGTGAACACCGTTGGCGGCGTGGTGCAGCCGGGACGGGATCTGGTCGAAGTCGTGCCGCTTGACGATGCGCTGATCCTGGAAGCCAAGGTAGCCCCGAAAGACATCGCCTTCCTGCGTCCCGGCCAGCCGGCCATGGTCAAGTTCACCGCCTACGACTTTTCCACTTACGGGGGCCTCGAGGCGAAGCTGGAGCACATTGGCGCCGATTCCATTACGGATGAAAAAGGCAATACCTTCTTCCTCGTAAGGGTTCGCACCAACAAGTCGTCGCTTGGCGCCAACCTGCCGATCATTCCCGGCATGGTCGCCGAGGTGGACATCATCACCGGCAAGAAGAGCATCCTCGCCTATCTGCTCAAACCGGTGCTCAGGGCCAAGCAGGCGGCGCTGACCGAGCGTTGATTGCTGTGTTGCCGCGGCCTCCCCGACCTGTCAGGCATCTGTTCGTCTCCCGGTCGGGAGCAGCCTTGCCGCGTTGGCTCGAAGCGTTCCCGACGGCGACCATGCTCGATATGCAAGGTCCCGCCAAGCCGCCCCAGGCGACGGCACTGGTCTGGTGGCGTCTGGATCCGGGTCTTCCCGCGCTGGAACAACTGGCAGCGTTGCGAAAATCAGTCGGCGCGGCTCGTGTGATCGCGTTGGCGACCTACCCCGACAACGAGGAAGCGCTGGCCTTGTTTTCAGCCGGCGTCAGGGCTTACTGCAACGCCCACGCCACCGCCGCCAATCTGCGCCAGGTTGCCGACGTGGTCCAGGCCGGCGGGCTGTGGATCGGCGAAGCGCTGTTACAGCGCCTGCTGGCGGCGACAAGCGTGGCCATGGCGCGAACCCCGCTGGCCGCATCGGCCCTGGACACCTCAGGCAAGGCGTCCGCCAGGCGGTTGGCGACGCTTACCAGGCGTGAACAGGAAGTTGCAGAGAAAGTTGCCGGCGGGTCCAGCAACAAGGAAATTGCCCGCCAACTGGCTATTACCGAACGCACGGTGAAGGCCCACGTCGGCTCGATCTTCCAGAAACTCAACGCACGCGATCGCCTGCATCTGGCCCTGATCGTCAACGGCCAGCGGCCGGCCTGACACCCCCTCGATACTGTCCTTTGGTCCAATAGCGGTCCCCGCTCGCGGCGCGTAGAGTCGCCAGCATTCCATAGTCGCGTCCGGAGCAATCATCATGGCTGAAACAAGCAACCTGGTTGGCAAAGTCGCAGCGGTTCAGGGAGATGCATTTGCCAAGGGCACGGATGGCGTCATGCGCCCGATCAAGGTGGGCGATCCGGTATATGAAGGGGACGTGATTCAGGCCCCGGAAAACGGGCGCGTCGAACTGGCATTCAATGACGGCATCGCCTATTTTCTGCGCGACAAGGAATCGGTCACCCTTGATCGCGTGACCTTCGGTGGCTTCGACACGGCGGGTAGTGGCAACATCGTCGGCAAGGCAACCCTGGTTGAAGGGCAGGTACTCGCGAAGGGCCCGGGCGGCGTTGCGCGCCAGTTGAAGGTGGGCGATCCGGTATTCGAAGGCGAGGTCATCGAGTCTGTCCTTAACGCGCGTGTTGAGATCGGTTTCAACAACGGTGCTACCTACTTCCTGCGCGACAAGGAAGCCGTAACGCTGGACGGCATGGTTTTCGGCGGCCGGGTGGCCGACGCCAAGGAAGCGGCTCTTCTGCCTGGGCGTGCCGGTGATCTGGAAGATGTCTCCCGCGCCCTCGCCGAAGGCAACAGTCTCGACCGCTTGCTGGAAGAAACCTCCGCGGGCAGGCCTGCGCTTTTCGGCAAGGCCGACGATGGCCATTCGTTTGTTCAACTGCTGCGTATTGCCGAAGCGATAGACCCGCTGGGATACCAGTTTGGGACAAGGGATGGTGGGCGGATGGAGGAGGTTGTGGGGGGAGGGGACGGGGAGTCTGGTTCTGGAGGTGGGATTGTGCCAGCAACGACCGACCTGGACGACGCGGCCCCGGGCCTGGTGGCGCAGACCTTCAGCTATGCCGAGAACCAGAGTGCCGGCGCCACGGTGGCCAATGTCAGCGCCACAGACAACACCGGCGTCACCGGCTTCAGCTTCACCGCCACCGGCACCGCGCTCAGCGCCGACGGCTACTACAGCATCGACAACAGCGGCGTCATCA
>ORJL011353627.1_pt1 | contig 22468 bp, 23 predicted proteins | sample 1779941 | NCBI WGS metagenome assembly ORJL01 (sample SAMEA104232317, study PRJEB22302) | groundwater metagenome | biome: forest; feature: aquifer; material: groundwater | place: USA | collected 2011-08-07 | depth 5.8 m
GGATTCGTGAGAAAAAAGATAATATTTTTCAATTTACCGGCCAGGCCTTAAAAGAGGAGCTTTTCTTGGAACATCCTTTGCGTTTGGATGAAATGGGAACCCTGGAATCGGTGGATAGAATCAGCCGCGAAAATATCAAAAATTTTTATGAACGTTTACGCGTGCCGTCGAACATGGTCATTTCTGTTTTTGGTGATATTCATCCCGGTGAAGTTTTTAAAGCACTTCAAGAGAAATTCGATTCAATCAAGGGAGAAGAAATCATTCTTAACGCGCATAAAGAAAATCCTTTGGTTGAGCCACGGGAAAAAGAATTATCCATGGATAAAGAGCAAACCATGGTGATGTTTGGATTTCACGGGCCTTCCCTGGCAAGCCCAGACCGCTATGGCGTAGAGATATTAACTTCCCTTTTAGGATCCTCTTTCAGCGGCCGTTTATTTACGACCATCCGAGAAGAGCTGGGGCAGGCCTATACCTTAGGAGGCGATTTTGCCCCGGCGCCCGATATGGGATTTATTTATTTTTATGTTTTAACCACCGAGGAGAATGCCGAGGCCGTTAAAAAAATATTAAGCGAAGAAATTCGTAAACTCCAAGAGGAAGATGTCTCTTTTGAAGAGTTAAGGTCCGTTAAGACGTATCTTAAGGGGAATTTAAAAATCGATCAGCAGACTAATGCCTCGTTGGGTTTTACCACAGGCTTAGATGAGCTCTACGGCCTTGGCTGGGACAATTATTTAAAATTTGATCAAGCCGTCGACCAAGTGACGGAAAAAGATATCAAAAGATTAGCGCGGGAATATCTTGATCTCAAAAAGGCTGCCATTGTTGTCACCAGGCCAAGCCATCCATAAAAGGTCAATCATATATTTACAAGCCTCGAAAACCGTGTTAAATTAATCTCCATATTTATTTTTATAAAGAGGTCATGATAGTCAAAGGATAAAAAATGGCGGAACATTTAAAATTAATGGATTTAGAATTTCGACTCGTTGAGCTTATGCTGGGGGGAATGAATCTGCTTCAACCCCAGAAAGACAGGGAAGAGTTTGTCGAGTTTACTCTTCAAAAACTCTTCAAAGACGGCGAATTCCAGGAATTCAAATTAAATTTTGAAAACCTCGAATATCGAATAGCCTTCATTAAAGAATTCCTTTCTTATGGAATCGTGACGGAGCTTCTTTGCGATATGAACGTGGAAGATATTATTATTAATAATCTCAAGCCTATTTACATTCATCACAGCCAGAAAGGATTTATCCCCACGGGACGTAATTTCAAGGCCCAGCTGGACATTGATCTTTTTATTAAGAAACTTTTACTGTTTTCTGGACGCAAAAAGATGGGGAGAATTGCAAATCTCGAACTGCCTAATTTAGAGGGGCGTGTCAATATCGCCGTCTCAACTTTTGGGCCGCAGATTACGATCACAAAGGCAAAGGTGAATCCTTTAAGCATTATGGATCTTATCCGTGAGGGAAGCTTAACTTACGAAGTGGCGGCTCAATTGTGGATGTATATCGAAGGGATGTCCATCCGGCCTGCGAATATTATTATTGCCGGAGGGCCCGGGGTAGGGAAGACGACGCTCCTTAACGCTTTATTTAGTTTTATTCCTGACTCGGACAGAGTTGTTGTCATCGAGGATACGTTGGAATTAAACACATTTTTAGATGACAGCTGTTCCCGCTTAGAGAGTGATGAAGAATTGACCTTGGCGGATCTGGTTAAAAATAGTCTGCGCATGAGGCCGGAGCGGATTATCGTCGGCGAAGTCAGAGGCGAAGAGGCCCGCGATATGGTGACGGCCTGTAATATCGGAAAATATTGTATCGGGACCATTCACGCGTTGACATCTCGAGAGGCGATCATCCGTCTTCAGAATGAGCCGATGAATATCCCCGAGATGCTGGTTAATTTGATTGATGTGTTTATTGTTTTAAAACGCTACCACGTTAAGGATAGAATTTTCAGGGTGATTGATGAGGTCAGTGAAACCAGCGGCATGGAACAGGTAAAAATTTTACTTTCCCATGTTTTTAAATATGATTATGATGGGCATGTCTTAAAACAAGTTAATCCAAGCACGGTCTTTCGTGATCGCTTGGCCCAGCAATCAGGGTTACTTCCTAAAGATATCATGAAAGAACATTTGCTGAGGGCGTTTCTTCTCAAAGAATTAGATAAGAAAAATATGACCACGATGAAGGAAGTGGCGACGTTCTGCAGGGCCTATCACAAGAACCCCAGGGAAACGGTGGCGGGATTGGGATTTGACCGCGATGAACTTTTAGGAAAGCGCCCATAGCTCAATTGGATAGAGTGATTGCCTACGAAGCAATAGGTTCGAGGTTCGATCCCTCGTGGGCGCGTTTTTTTTGCAGGGATTGATAAAATGAATCCAAGCGAAAACAGTTCAATTTCCAGCTTCGATGAGATGTGCATGAGGGAAGCGCTCAAACAGGCTAAAACAGCTCGAGAAGAGGATGAGGTTCCTGTCGGCGCCATTATCGCGGTCAATCATAAAATTATTGCCAGGGCGCATAATCAGGTTGAGACCTTAAAAGATCCAACGGCTCACGCGGAGATGATTGCCATCACCCAGGCGGCCAACGCGTTATCTTCAAAATGGCTTTTGGATTGTACCTTGTACGTTACGATTGAACCCTGCAGCATGTGCGCTGGCGCGCTTGTTTTATCCCGTATTAAACGCGTTTGTTTTGGAGCTTTTGATCCTAAAACGGGAGCCTGCGGTTCTGTTTCCAATATTGCCCGGCATCCCAAATTAAATCATTCCATTGAGATTGTGGACGGGCTGATGGCCAAAGAATGCGGCGGTTTAATGACCGATTTTTTTGTGAGTAAAAGGAATTTTTCTTCGAATTAAAGGGCTTGCGGAAATTTTGAATTTCGATTAAGCTAAAAGTCAATTTTTAGGAAATTTTAAGACCCCTCACGCACGGTGATTGATCAAAAGTGTTCGGGGTCCAAAATTTTATTTCATAAAATTTTGGAGAGGTGCCGGAGTGGCCTATCGGAGTTGCCTGCTAAGCAACTGACCCTGGTAACGGGGTCCTCGGGTTCGAATCCCGACCTCTCCGCCAAATTTTGCAAGGGAGAGATTCTTTTAGGGTTCTCCCGCCCTTCTAAATTTATTGTAGGCGGGACCCCGCCTACCACAGAAATGGAGGGGCGGGGGAATCCCGACCTCTCCGTTCTGCTTCGCCTCATTAGCTAAATGACTCCAGTGAGGCTACGCAGCAACTACGTTCTCCTTCAAGGCGAAGCAGAACGCCGCTGCGAAGCCCCACTGGGGCATTTAATTTGCGAGGGCGAGTCAGCCGATTTTAGGCGCAAAATTGATTTTTTTGTCTTTTATTTTTAGGCCAAGACGATTTAGCAAAAAGGCGGATATTAAATACACAACGCTTATGAAGGTTGGAAGAATTATTAAAATAATTTTATGAGCAATCAACAAAAAAAATTACTAATAGGTTTAGGAATTACAGTTATTGTTGGGGTTACAATGACCGCATTCAAAGTCATCAATCTGGGCCGGACTAACTTTGCAACAACAAACAACGAAAATAAAATTTATATCGCCAACTTAATAACAAATAATATCGATGACTGGAATTTCATAGAAACGTCCCACATAGAAACGTCCCAGAAAACAAGTGAAAAGGGAATATCCATTCACACAGCTTACTACAGCAAAGAACTTTCGAACTCGAGAATAGAAGAGTCAAAAGTAGATATCTATGAATTTACCAATCAAGTTTCAGCAAAAAACGAGCTAAACAAATGGTCTAATGCCAAGGGTTGTGGTTATGTCAAAGAAAAAATCAGCGATACTATTATTTGTGAATGTTTTCAAAATGGCATATGGTGGACATCCAGCAACTTATTAATTAACATGGGGGGCTCCCCGAGAACTTACGGAATATATCTTGATGCGTATGATTTAATTGTCTGCTCTCTTGATAGCGGTTGTGAATCAGAATACATAGCGTATGCGTCAAAAGCAGTTTTTGATGCTTATATTAAGAAATATCCGACTAATTAAATAAGTGAAGAAATAATTTGCTGCCCAGTCAGTTCGGTTCGGGTATTTTCAAACAGACACCGCTCTGCTTCGCGCCTTTGGCGGACGCGGCAACATTTGCAGGCTACACTCTTTTCAACAATTCTTCAATAATTTTTAACAGCTCGTCAATGTCGAAAGGCTTGCTTAAGATGTGGTCAGGCTGGAGTAATTTGTCCTGCAGGATCTCGGCCTCGAGATTTAATTTTTGGCCCGTCGTAATCAGAATCGGAATATGAGAGGTAGGAGTATTTGACTTAACTTCCTGGCAGAATTCTAATCCATTTTTACCTGGAAGCAGATAATCGAGGATAATTAAATCGGGCCGCTCTTTTTGGACGAGGCTTAAAGCCTCTTCGGCGTTTGTGCAGCTCGTAATCTCGTAGCCTCTTTTTTTAAGAATAAGGGAGGTCAGGTGAATAATGACCTCTTCATCATCAACGATCAAGATTTTCTTGCCCATCTTAGGTGTCTCCTCCGATGTTTTCTAATATTTTATATTCTACAGTCAGCGCCAAGACTCTTCAATCTCAATTTCAAATATAATTTTCTCCTGTGTTGACAGGAAAAATTATTCAGAGTAACATAAGAGCGTTTTCTCAGGGGATTCATTACGCAAAGGAGTCAAATGTCGTATTTAGTTTTAGCCAGAAAATACCGTCCGCAAGACTTTGATGAAGTCATCGGTCAGGAGCATATTTCCGAGCTCCTTAAGAAAGCCATTCAAGGCAACCGCATTGCCCACGGCTATCTTTTTTGCGGGCCGAGGGGAGTAGGGAAGACCTCGTGCGCTCGAATTTTGGCCAAGTGCCTGAATTGCCAGACAGGGCCCACGCTTAAGCCCTGCGGGAATTGTTCTTCCTGCAAAGAAATCGCCGGCGGTAACAGCTTTGATGTCCTCGAAATCGACGGGGCCTCCAACCGCGGGATTGATGAAATCCGGGTCTTAAGGGAGAACGTTAAATTCGCGCCCAGTTACGGAAAATTTAAGATTTATATTATCGACGAAGTCCACATGCTCACCACGGAAGCCTTTAACGCCCTTTTAAAAACGTTGGAAGAGCCGCCACCGCATGTTAAATTTATTCTGGCCACAACCGCCCCGCACAAAGTTCCCGTGACGATTATCTCGCGCTGTCAGCGTTTTGATTTTAAAAGAATTTCGATCCAAACGGTTGTCAAGGCGCTTACAAAAATTAGCGAACAAGAAAAATTAAACGTTGAGCCGCCTGCCTTTTATGCCGTGGCCAAGGCCTGCGACGGGAGCCTGCGTGACGCGTTAAGCATTTTTGATCAGTTAAGCGCTTTAAGTGAGAGGCAGATCAATGCTCAAGATGTCTTTTCCATGCTGGGGTTGGTCGAAACCGAACTTTTATTTGAACTGGTTAACGCTGTCGCCGAGAAAAACTGCGCGAAGGCTTTGGATGTTTTTAGCCGGATTGTGGACCAGGGCAAGGATGTTAAACAGCTTCTCAAAGATTTAACGGAACACTTCCGTCACTTAATGATTGTAAAGGTCGGCGGCAAAAGCTTGGGCCGCATGATTGATTATCCTGTTTCCATTAAAGATATGCTTCTGGAGCAAAGCGGACGGTTTTCTCTCCCTGAGATTTTAAAGGCCATCGATACCTTAATTGATGCGCAGGAAACTTCGCGCATCACGGAATCTTTGTATATCCCCATTGAAATTGCGTTAGCCAAACTCACGTATTCGAAGGAGGAATTAAACACGAAAATAAGTAAGCCAACGCCATCCTCAAAAGGCTCTGAAGTCTTTTTGAAAGAAGTTCCCTCGCCGGCCGTTACTAAAAATTCTATACCGGTAGAAGCGTCCAAGCCGCAAAAATTTTCTCCCGTGAATGTGCTCAAAAACGAAAGAGGTGAGGTGAGTTTAGGAGGAGAGGTTGACGAAATTCCGGAGAATATCGAGGAACAAACAATGCCGGCGATGGAAATCGTTGAAGAGGTTAGTTTAGAGAAAATTCAGCGCAGCTGGGACGCGTTAACTTTCGCGGTCAGCCGTGAGAAGATGTCGGTGGCGACATTTTTGCACGATGCTAAACCTGTCGGCCTTAAAGGGCCGGAACTCTTGATTGGCCTGCCGGAAACTTGCGCTTTTCAAAAAGAGAATCTAGAAATCCAGGCCAATGTAAAATTGGTGGAGAGAATATTTTCTGAAAAACTAAAGACCGCGATTTACGTTAAATATACTCTTGAAAATCAAAGCCAGCCCACCGAGGAAACAAGTGTCGTGAAAAATGTGTTAGAGACCTTTAAGGGCAAGGTTGTCAACAGGTGGTATAACGAATGAGTTATCCGAGATTAATTGAAAATTTAATTGCGCGGCTGACGAAGCTGCCGGGAATCGGCCGGCGCAGCGCCGAGCGTATTGTTTTCTGGCTCTTGAATCAGCCCAAAGAAGAAACCAGCGGCCTTGCCGAAGGAATTCTTAAATTAAAAGATGGCTTACGATTCTGCCGTGTGTGCCATAATTTAAGTGAAACCGAAATTTGTCTGATTTGCTCCGACACATCGCGCCAGGAAGGTTCGATTTGTGTCGTCGAGGCGCCCAAAGACCTTTTGGCGATCGAACGCACCGGCGCTTACCGCGGATATTACCATGTTCTCCTGGGAACTATTTCTCCGGCGGAAGGCCGGGGCCCTGAGGATTTAAAAATTCAGCATTTGCTACAGCGGATCCAGTCGGAAAATATTAAAGAGGTAATCCTGGCGACCGATCCGGACAATGACGGGGAAATGACCGCCCTGTATTTGATTAATCAGCTCAAACCATTAAATGTGAAGATCAGCCGGATTGGCTTTGGGATTCCCTTAGGCAGTTCCGTGGAATATTCCGATGCATCGACTTTAAGCATGTCGTTGACTTCCCGAAGAGAAATCAAGGAGTAAGTTTGCGAGAATCTGTTGACTTTTAGGCAGGAATTTGTATAATCTGTCTTTACCCTGTTCTTTTAAATAGAATCTTATTCCCCTGCTCCGACGTTTTCTTAATAAATTAAGGAAGTCGGAGTCCCGACTTCTGCCTTTGGCAGAACGTCGGGATAGCTCAGCCGTGAATTCTTAATTGGCAGAGCAAGGGAAAATAGTTTATTCCCCTGTAGCTCAGTTGGTAGAGCAAGTGGCTGTTAACCACTGGGTCCGAGGTTCGAGCCCTCGCGGGGGAGTTATTTAAAAAGGGTCATCTGAAAGGATGACCCTTTTTAATTGGCCCACCTTTTCGGCACATCGGTGGAGAGATTTTTGTGAGTTCTGGCCACCCGCTCAGCCCGCCTTTTTCGTTGACCCTGGGCATCATATGAATGTGTTGACAAGCCTACAAGTTTATTGTATTTTATTTATACCTTACGCCGTTCCCCGCGGTTAACTCATTTCCTCATTAATAAAAATCAAAGTTTACGTCTTGACAAGTACCCTGATATGGGGTACACTTACTATGGGTTATATCGTTAAGATTAAAAGAAAGATTGAACGCAATCTTAAAGAGTTGCCAGACAGAGTGCAGGATTTATTTTCTCAGCTTATTGAAGATCTGAGGGAACAAGGCCCAATTCAACCCTATTGGCCCAATTATGGCAAGTTAAGTGAAAATGAGTATCACTGTCATTTGACCTACCGCTATGTCGCCTGCTGGCGGCAGGAGCAGGGAAGTATCAGCGTGGAGGTATATTATGTTGGCAGTCGTGAGAAGGCCCCATACTAATCGCAGAAGATTTGAGATTAAGGGCGACATTCCTAACCGTGTTGTGGCCTATTTGCGCACTGAGTTTGGACGTAATCTTACTGTTATCGATACCCAAGAAGATGAATATATCGATATCACCAAGACAGAGTGGTATAAGAGTCAGAAAAAACGCATGACGCCGGGGCATAATCTGAAAGTATTAAGGCAGCGCGATCATTTGACCCAAGAAGCCCTGGGCAAGCGTTTGGGTGGGCTGTCTCGCCAAAAAATATCAGATCTCGAAGCCGGCCGGCGCGGCATCAGTAAAGATCTCGCCAAAAAGTCGGCCCATCTCTTCGGCACATCGGTCGAGAGATTTTTGTGAGCTCTGGCCACCCGCTCAGCCCGCCTTTTTCGTTGACAAATTTACGCAATTTCGGATAATGATTTTATAATTTGGTATGCATTTTTGGAATTCTTAATTTTTTGAAATAAAGATTGCTAAATGAAAAATCAGCAAGGAAGACTCATAAAAATAAAAATTAATCAAGATGGATCTATAAAAGGAATTATAAAGAATGATAATAATGAGAGGATATGTGAGGTTACAGCGAAGAATGGAAGGATTAGTAAGATTGAAATAACAAGAAATGGTCGGGATGAAGCTGTACATGTAACGCATAGTGCTTGGGGGAAAGATTTTTATCATGAAGATATAAAAAAGAATGCCCCTCATAGTAGAAAAAAGATTGATGCTGAATATATTGAAGGAAAGCAGCAAGAAAAACAACGCATTAGGCAGATAATTAAAAAGGTTGTTAAAGAATGGAGTTTAGACTATAAAAAGCCCATCAACGATAATACAGTGTAAACGCTGCATGCCCAAAAGCCTAGATCCCACCAAACTCTACAGCAGAATGCATTTTAAAGAGGCCGATTTGGTAGAAAAGGCAGACAAATTTCAGGGGAAATACCGTATAAAATCCACGCGTCTGAAAGATTGGGATTATTCGCTGGAGGGGGCCTATTTTGTGACGATTTGTACAAAAGATCGTGAACATTTTTTGGGGGAAATTGCGGAGGGGGTAATAACGCAAACGGAACAATCCAAAATTGCCAGAGAATGTTGGTTGGATTTGCCCAATCATTATCCCAATTGCGTGTTGGACGTGTTTGTGGTTATGCCCAATCACGTGCATGGGATAATTATTATTGATAATCAAATTAATTCCGTAGAGACGGGTTTCAAACCCGTCTCTACAACGAATCGTGTTAATTGTATTAATAAACGGTATTCATTATTTGAAATTATCCGTGGATTTAAAACATTCACCGCGCGTAAAATTAACGATTTGCAAAACACCCAGGGAAAACCGTTTTGGCAATCCCGTTTTTATGACCACATTGTCCGCGACGAAAATGATTTAATCCGTATCCGTGAATACATTGTCCATAATCCAATCAAATGGGATGCAGACAGGAATAATCCCGAAAACCTTTACATGTAATTTCCCGGGGAACCCTTCGCTCGGGCGAAATGTTTTAATTCTGGAAATATGCGCGCGAAACATGTAAAATACCTTCCTTAAAGGATTTTAAAATGAAAATCATTAGTCAAACATTATCGCGTGAGGAACTCAAGGACATGGCCGGAAATTTTTTCGGAGACATGATCAAGGCCGTGGTGGATGTAGAGAAGGAACTCATCGCTGTCGATGCCGAACTTCATTCCGATTTGGAAGCCTTGTTTTTAGAAAACGGATCAAAACAAAAAGATCTCTGGGGCATTAACTTTTATCCGGAAAAGATTGGTGACAATTTTGTTGAATTTGATTCGATGATTAACATCCGTCCCGGCCAGGGCAACCGCAGCCGCGGTGTTGAGGATCAGGAAATTCAAAAAAAAATTTTAGACATTGTTAAGCAAAGGATTAAGGCGTGAACGCTCAGCATAAAACGCTAGCCGCGGGACGATGGGGGCAGCTCTCATTTTTAGAGCAGATGGCCAATGTCGGAAGCGAAGTCGAACGGGCCCTTAATTGGAAAGCCAAAAATGATCCGCAATATTCTATGAAAGCTTTCGAACGAGCCCTTGAACTGCTCGATTTAACGCTTGATTATTGTCAGGAGAAGTTTCATTTCAAAGAAATTGCCCGTACCCGAGAGGTTTTAGTCGATTTTTTTATGGGCTCTAACGAATACGCCACATCCGAAAAATTTTTAAGGTCCTATTTCTTTCAATTTGCCTACGCCGCCAGGAAACATAAATAAGCCCTCTATGCAAGGATTTGTCACGCCGGAAAAGGCGAAATATCACGCCGAGGTTTTAGCCAATCGTCTGCGCAAACGCTTCGCGCATCTCTCGAAACGGTTTAAGCGCCAGAATATCGATTGCTTTCGCCTGTACGACTGGGATATCAAGGAAGTCCGGGCCGTCGTCGATTGGTACAAGGGCCACGCGGTTATTGCCGAGTATGTGCGCCTGCAGACCGGACCGGATTGGCTTCCCCAAATGGCGGCCGCGACAGCGCAGGCCCTCAACATTCCTTTAGAGCGCGTGCATATGAAACAGCGGCGCACCAAAACAGAAGAAGGGCCGCGTTATCGCAAACTAAATTCGAAAGGCGTGCGTTTCCAAGTGCAAGAGAGGGATCTGCGTTTCTGGGTGAATCTCGACGATTTTCTAGACACGGGGCTGTACTCCGATCATCGCGATACGCGCGTCATTATTAAAGATCTGGCGAAGGACAAAGATTTTCTTAATTTATACGCGTATACCGGCACGTTCACCTGCGCGGCCGCGCTTGGCGGGGCGAAAACGACCGTGACCGTGGATCGCTCGGAAACGTATCAAAAATGGACGCGGGATAACTTAGAATTAAATGGACTCTGGGGACCGCAGCACACGTTGGTGCAATCGGATGTGAACAAATTTTTGGCGCAGACCGAGCGGGGAGGACGTCGATTTTCGCTGGCCTTTGTCGATCCGCCGTCATTTTTTAAAGATCGCGGCAAGGGCGTAGAATTTGATATCAACCGTGACCATCCGGATTTAATCCGCAATGTTTTAAAAATTATGGCCCGAGGATCACTTGTATTTTTTTCAACCAACCATCAGCGCTTTGAGCCGAATCTAAGTGGCCTTCCAGTCAAAGATTTAATCGAAATAACGCCTAAGACAATCCCCGAAGATTACCGCAACCGCAAAATTCATCGCTGCTGGAAAATGATCGTGTTGTAAATATGGAAAAGTTTAATAAAACATTCCTCTCATTATCTCTCGACGCCCAATTTTTATTTTTGACCCGAACTCTGCGGCTGTTTGCCTACGGATTTTTGTCGGTCATTCTTGTTTTGTATCTCGCCGAATTAGGGTTAACTCAAATGCAGATTGGATTACTTTTGAGCCTAACTCTTCTAGGAGATACGCTCATTTCTTTTTTGATCACGATGGTGGCCGACTCGGTGGGACGTAAGCGTATGCTTCAGCTGGGAGCGGTGTTGATGATTTTCGCCGGTATTTTATTTATCCTGACGGATAACTTCGTTTTACTTTTGATCGCGGCGGCGATTGGAGTGATTAGTCCTAGCGGCAATGAGATTGGCCCCTTTCTGGCGATCGAACAGGCGTCTTTATCACATACGGTCTCGAATGAATCGCGGACGCGCATTTTCGCCTGGTATAATTTGGTCGGCTCTTTAGCCACGGCTTGCGGCGCGCTTATGGTCGGCCTTTTAGCCAATTTGCTTATTCACCTGGGATTAACCTCCTTAAATAGTTATCGTGTCCTCATCGCGGCCTACGCCCTTTTGGGGAGTATTTTGTATTTTATTTTTAGCCGTTTATCAACCGCGATCGAGGCGGATATAAGGGAGGGATCGTTCAAAAGATTTTCGGATTATTTTAAATTAGGGAAATCGGGTTCGGTGATTTTAAAATTATCCTCATTGTTTGCCCTCGATGCCTTTGGCGGTGGATTTATTATCCAGAGTGTGGTCGCGTATTGGTTTTATGTTCGTTTTGGAGCGGATATAGTTTTACTCGGCGCGATTTTTTTTGGCGTGAATATTCTGGCTGGATTTTCCGCGCTTTTAGCCGCGCGTTTGGCTTACCGAATAGGGCTTATCCGAACGATGGTCTTCACGCATATCCCATCGAACATTCTGCTCATGCTCGTTCCCTTGATGCCCAATTTAGGGTTGGCCGTTCTGGTTTATTTAATGCGCTCAAGTATTTCTCAAATGGATGTTCCGACCCGTCAATCTTACACGATGGCGGTGGTTGATCCGCGGGAACGTTCCCAAGCTGGAGGGATCACAAATATCGCGAGAACTTTAGGGGCGGCCTGCGCGCCGATTTTTGTCGGGCCGCTTTTAGCGGATGTTCATTTATTAAGCAGGATATTTTTTCTAGCCGGCGGGATAAAGATTGCTTACGATTTGATTTTATATTTTAAATTCCAACATTTGAAACCGCCGGAGGAGGGAGTTTAGTAACGCTCAGGGAGGGTTGGTTCCATTTCTTCAGCAGTATTAGGATATTCTTCCAACTGCCAGTTATATATCTCTTCACCGGATGTGAATTCAGGCTTTGTCCTTAATTGTTTTTGAATGTCTTCTTTAAAAGATTCTTCCGTATTTTCGTAATCATCCAATTGCCAATTATACATTTCTTCTCCCGTAGATAATTCAGGACGGGGCCGCAGCTGTTTGTCAACATCCTCTTTAAAGGATTCTTGCGTGTTGGGATATCTTGTCGCCTGCCAATCGTAGGTTGCTCTATCTTCAGACGCATCCCCAGAATCCGTCTGGGCTTGGGCTAATCCGATAAGGCAAAAAGTTAGTGCAAGGGTAAAGGAACTTATTTTTTGAAATTTATTCATGTTTGTTTCTCTCCTCACTGTTTCTGAAAGTATAGCATATAAATTATGATAAATAAAATTTAATTTCCTTTTGTTTTTTACAAAGGATAGTCTATAATTTAACCATCAAATTTATTTCCATAACAGGATGATAATAATCCCCTTCATGGTAACCCTGAAGGGGATTTTCCTTTTTGTTTTCAAAAGACATTTATCCGAAAGTGGTAATCACGTGTGGGATGTTTTTTTATTTGAAATTTTAGTTGGCCTGTCTCTGGTTGTTTTTTTCGTGCCCGTTAGAGTAAAGCGCTATTTAACGCTCTTGATCGTGCTCTCTTTAGGCTTTATCTCTTCCGTGTGGGCCGGTTATGTCCTCTGGCACAACGATCCCTTAGTTATTTCCCTTAATATTCAAGTCCTCACAGAGCGGCCGGTCCTGGTCATCGATCCTTTATCCGCTTATTTTCTCTTAATTGTCAATGTCATTACTTTAACCAGCCTCTTGTATGCCCAGGGTTATTTAAAAACTTACTCTAATAAATCTCCCGCCTTTTTGTCCTTACATTATTTTAGTTACGTGTGGTTATTTTTATCCATGCAATTTGTGCTTATGCTCAGAGACGGATTGTTTTTTTTAACCGCCTGGGAGCTGATGTCCATTGCCTCATTTTTCCTGGTTATTTTTGAGGCGGACAAAAGGGAAAATCTTAAGGCGGGAATTAATTATCTAGTACAGATGCATGTGGGGTTCGCCTTTCTTTTAGTCGGTTTCTTAGCTGTTTACCTTAAAACTGGTCAATTAAATTTTCATACCCTCGCTAACTACTTCGCGTCCTTTCCAAACTGGCCGATTTTTTTAATCTTTTTTGTAGGATTCGGCATTAAGGCGGGGTTTATTCCCCTGCATAGCTGGCTTCCTCAGGCCCATCCGGCCGCGCCCAGTCATGTCTCGGCCATTATGTCGGGGGTGATGATTAAAATGGGGATCTACGGAATTTTACGCGTCCTTTTTTATCTTCAATCCGATTTTCTGGTTATTGGACTTTTTATTTTTGCGATCTCGTTTTTCACGGGATTGTGGGGGGCGGTGATGGCCATCGTTTCGCAGGATTATAAAAAGATGCTTGCGTATTCAAGTATTGATAATATCGGGCTGATTGGATTAGGCATCGGGGTGGGAATTTTAGGAGTTGCCTTAAAGAATCCTTTGTTATCGACTTTAGGATTTTTAGGAGGATTTGCGCATATTTTAAACCACGCCTTGTTTAAATCACTTTTATTTTATTCTTCCGGTGGCATCTATCAACAAACGCATACGCGGGGGATGGATCTCTTAGGGGGATTGATTAAAAAAATGCCTCTGACCGCGGTTTTTTATCTGGTGGGAGCTTTAGCCTTGTGCGGACTGCCGCCGTTGAATGGATTTATTTCCGAATTTGTTCTCTATATTGGCTTATTCAAAAGTCTCGGGCAGGCGGATTTGATGACTACGGTTGTTTCTTTACTGGGAATTCTTTGTCTGATTCTCATTGGCGGCCTGGCCGCCTTTTGTTTTGTCCGGGCCTTTAGCGTTATATTTTTAGGGGCCGCGCGCAGTAATCAAACGGAATCTTCCAAGGAAGTGGATCAATCCATGATGGTTGCGCAGTTGATCACCGTTGTTCTGATCACCGCGATAGGCCTTTTTCCGGTGGCTTTGTTATCGGTTGCTTCGCGGGCGGCTTCGGGATTCTCTTTTGTGGATCAATCCATTATTAGGAATTTGTTCCCAACCTTTAATCGGTTAAGTATGTTTACTTGTTTTTTTATTAGTTTGAGCACTGTATTGCTTTTTATCCGTTATTGCCGATTTAAAAAAATAAATTGGACATGGCAGCCCACGTGGGGATGCGGGGATCAAAGAGTGACCCCAAGGCATCAATACAATGCCACAACGTTTTCGGATAATTTTGCTCAGCTCTCCGCGCCGCTTCTCAAAACCAAAAAAGAATATCAACCGATCGGGGAAGAGGAGATTTTTCCGCATCCGCGCAAATTTGAAATTTCTTACCGGGATTCGATGGAAGAACGGTTCTTAAAAAGGCCGCTTAATCTGGTACGGGATTTAATCTGGAGGATGGCGGTCATTCAAACAGGGAAGATTCAACATTATTTATTTTACGGGCTTTTATTTATTTTCCTGATTATCCTTTTAACCCTTTTAAGGATTATTTAATGTTCAGTTTTATTTTTATATTCTTAAACGCTTTAATTTTTCCCGGTATTATTGGGATGACTAAAAATAAGTTGTCGGGGCGCAAAGGCCCGGGATATTTCCAACCCCTAAGAGATATTTTGCGTCTATTAAAGAAGGAAAGTATCTTTAGCGAGCATTCCAGTTTCGTCACGCAGATCGCGCCGACGATTTATTTCTTAACGATTATTTGCGCGATTTTTATTATTCCCTTTAATGGCCATGAGGGTTTGATTTTCTTTGAGGGAGACTTTGTTGTCTTCGCTTATCTTTTAGCCCTGGGGAAATTTTTTATGATTTTAATGGCGATGGACGCGGCCAGCAGTTTCCAGGGGATGGGGGCCAATCGCGAGTCCCTTTTTTCCATGCTCGTGGAGCCGGCCTTTTTTCTGATCCTCGCTTCTTTTGCTTTATTAACTGGAGAGACTTCTTTTCATAGCATTTATCACCATTTGCATTTCGATTCTTATTTGTCTTATCTTGTGGCGGGTCTGGCCGCCTATCTGATTGTTCAAATCGTCATGATTGAGAACAGCCGAATGCCGGTCGATGACCCTAAGACGCATTTGGAGCTGACCATGATTCACGAGGTGATGGTCTTAGATATCTGCGGCTTTGATCTGGCGCTCATTCAATTTGCTTCCGCTCTAAAATTTTCTCTTTACGGTGCCCTCATCGCGAACTTTTTTATGCCCGATCACTGGTCTTTTCTTTCCAAGGCGGGTTTATTTTTTCTGATTCAAATGATTTTAGCGGTGAGTATCGGGGTCTTTGAATCGTTTAGTGTGCGTAACAAAATGGACCGCAACCCTCAATATATCTTAACGTTATCGTCCATTGCGTTATTATTGTTTTTTTCCATTCTCATTTTGATGCCAAAATCTTAAAAGGAACTCCATGTTAGACTTCTTTATTGTCATTTTTATGATGACGCTGGTGTATATGGCGGTCGCGCAGCGCATCCACACGCTGATTCAGCTGGTGGCCCTGCAGGGAGTTTTGCTTTTTGGCATTTCGTTTATTCATTTAAGGGATATGCATTTGTTAAATTTAATTTTTATTCTCGCGGAAACAATTATTTTTAAGACATTGGTCGTTCCGTATTTTTTACTGACTATTCGCAAGAAAAATAAAATCACCAAAGTCACAAAAAGTTCCGTGCCGGCAGTTTATTCTTTATTATTTGTCTCAGGGGTGATTGTCATGAGTTTTCTCCTGGGCCATTCCCTGGAAGGCGGGCCATTAGAGATCAAATATTTTATTGGCTCTCTATCGGCGCTCCTGGCAGGAATATATTTTATTATTGTCCACGAAAAAATTTTAACCCATGTCATCGGGTACTTAGTCCTCGAGAATGGCATATTTTTATTTTCGATCGCGATCGGCCAACAGATGCCGATGCTCATTAATACCGCTATTCTGCTTGATATCTTTGCCAGTGTGTTGATTCTGGGCATATTCATTAATAGAATCGGCAATACCTTTCAATCCACCAGTATTGATCATTTAACGAGTTTAAGGGATTAGCCATGTTAATACTTTATTTAATTTGTTCATTTATTCTGGCGGGATTTATATTTTTTAAAAAACGCGAGAAGACCTCATATGTCCTTTTTTGTCTTTTCTTAATTTTTCAAATCAGTCTCACTCTTTATGCCTGCGTTCATAGAGGGGAAGCCGATTCGTCTTATTTTACCTTTGATTCTCTGGGCGTTATTCTGACCTGTGTCTTGACCCTTCTTTCCCTGGCCACCGCTTATCACGAGTATCTGCATGTCAAAAGAAACAAAGATGACGGACGTAAAATAGCGATTTATCACGCGGCCCTCATCGGCCTGATTGTTTCCATGACCGCGGTTTACTTCGCGCATCATGTGGGAGTTATGTGGGTATTTATCGAAGCAACGACCTTGTTTGTCTCGGCTCTTATTTATCACAATCGCACCGCTTACGCCCTTGAGGCGGCGTGGAAATATACTTTTATCTGTTCGGTCGGTGTAGCCCTTGCCTTTATGGGCATTCTTACCTTAAGCATCGCGTGGCAGGGAAGTGGTCCGATGGATCTAACCTTCGCTTCACTTAAAGAAGGCGCGGGCCAGTTAGACCCTTTATGGTTAAAAATTTCTTTCCTTCTCATCTTTACGGGATTTAGCGCCAAAATGGGTTTATTCCCGCTGTATACGGTTTGCATTGACGCGCATACAGCGTCCCCCGCGCCGATCAGCGCTTTTATTTCGACGGCTTTGATGAATGTGGGATTTTTAGGAATCTTTCGTGTTTATCAGGTTGTTGCCCGCACCAATATTTTTGAGTGGGCCAGGCATGTCCTGTTAATCAGCGGGCTTTTATCTATTTTTATCGCGGCCATTTATCTTCTCAAAGTTAAAAATTTTAAACGCATGTTCGCGTATTCAAGTCTGGAGAATATGGGGATTGTCGCCGTGAGCCTGGCCTGCGGCAGTATCGGCTTCTTTGCCGCGACCCTGCATCTTATTTTCCATTCCCTGGCCAAGGCGAGTCTTTTTTATCAGATAGGGCAATTTTATAGCATCACCCACACGTACGAAATCGAAGGGTCCCGGGATTATTTTAAACAGAATCCGAAAGGAGGCCTGGCGCTCATTTTTGCTTTACTAAGTATTATGGCGATCCCGCCCTCAGGTTTGTTTATCAGTAAGTTTCTCGTTATCCAATCGCTTTTTCTGTATCATTACGCGTGGCTCGCCGTTATTTTGTTGTGTTTGATCCTGATTATCTTCTTTGCTTTTACCAAAAATATCATTTATTTATTATTTCTTCCGGGCGAGAAAAAAGACCAACTCTCTTTGGTTAAAATTAACCCATGGGAAACGTATTCTCAGTTTATTTTATTAACTCTGGTGATTATCTTAGGATTTTTTCCGCCGCCTTTCTTTACGGCTATTCTTGAGGCGGTCATCAGGGAGAGTTTTTAATGAAAACGATTGCTGTCCATAACAATGAAACGATTCATTTAGAGAAGATCCCCATTCTCTCTTACGATGAATTTTTTACGTTAGTTTCCTCTTTGATGGCCAGCTCCTTGTACCACTGTGTCAATTATTTCGCTTATCCCGAGGGGGATCTTTGGAGATTGATCGGTATGATCGCCAATGATGAAACCCATCAAATCCATCTTCTCTCCCATACTGTTTCCAGGGAGGAGAAGCACAAACGTTTGCCTTCCCTGACGGCCAAGCATTACGCCCTTCATGTTTTTGAACGCGAAATCACGGAGACAACGGGGATTCATTTCGAAGGCCATCCCTGGGCGAAACCTTTGCGTTACGCGCATAACCAATTTGATTTGAACAGTACAATCGCGCAGTATCCTTTTTATAAAATAGATTCCCCGCAATTGCACCACGTAGGGGTAGGGCCCATCCATGCCGGAATTATTGAGCCAGGGTATTTTCGTTTTATCTGCAAAGGCGAAAAAGTTTTGCATCTGGAAATTCAACTCGGCTGGCAGCATCGAGGGGTAGAGCCGTTGTTTGTTAATAAAAAGACTTTACTGCAAAAGAATATTCTCGCGGAATCGATTGCCGGAGACACCGCCATTGGACATACTTTAGCGTTTGTAAAAATGATGGAGGCGATGGGAGGGATCGAAATCCCCCGGCGTCTTTCGATCGAGCGAACCATTGCCCTGGAATTAGAGAGGATCGCGATTCATTTGGGCGATTTAAGCGCTCTGTGCGCGGACGTGGGGTATCAATTAGGCAGTGCGGTGTTTGGCGTCTTGCGGACTCCGGTGATTAATTTTACGCAATTATGGTGCGGCAACCGTTTAGGCAAAGGATTATTGCGAGTCGCGGGAAGTCATTATCCGCTTAATCTTTCCTTAAAAGCTGTTTTAATCCAGACACTCGATGAATTGGAACCCCAGTTTAAACGTATCGCCAAACATACCTTTAAATCCACGTCTATTTTAGAACGGTGGGAACATTTAGGACGTCTCTCTGTGAAACAGGCAGAACTCTTAGGAGTCGTAGGCATGGCCGCCCGAAGCTCAGGTATCAGGCGAGATATCCGTTTAAGCCATCCTTTTGAGGCGTTTAAGGAATTTCCTTACGAACCCGTGGTCTTTAAGCTGGGTGATATTTATTCCAGGGCTTTATTAAGACGACGGGAAATTGAGAAATCGATGGAATTTATAAAAAAATTAATGGCCATTCTTGATGAAAGTGATTTGCCGGCGCCATACGCTCAAGAGCAAATTAAGCTTGCTCCAGAGTCCCTGGCTTTTTCTTTAACCGAGGGCTGGCGTGGAGAAATCTGCCATTGCGGGATCACGGATAAACAGGGACAACTTATTTATTACAAAATTAAAGATCCGTCGCTGCATAATTGGATGGCCTTAAGTGTTGCGGTACGCAATCAAGAGATATCGGATTTCCCCGTATGTAACAAAAGTTTTAATTTATCTTACTGTGGACACGATCTTTAAACCCAAATAAGGATAGTATGTTTAAACAAATAGAAATTTTAAAAAACCACGGCCGGCAATATATCCCGGATGTGACGCAAGCCCAACTGCCGGATATTTTTCGGGGACGGCCTGAGATTAATCCTCAGAAGACAGGGAATGAAGAGAAGTTAGCGCGGCTTTGTCCTACGGGCGCGATCCTGCTGAACCCTTTTCGTCTGGATTTAGGCAAATGTACGTTTTGCGGCGAATGCGCTTTTGCGGATCCTCAAAAAGTGCGCTTTACTAATGATTATAAAATAGCCACGAATGATCGGCAAAAATTAATGATCGCCGAGGGAGAGAAATCGCCCATAGAAATTGATTCCGTTTTAGTCCGCAAAGAAATTACAAAATATTTTAAAAATTCTTTGAAACTGCGGCAGATTTCGGCCGGCGGGGATAATAGCTGTGAATGGGAATTGGCCGCCTGCGGGAATGCCAATTTTGACATGGGCCGTTTTGGAATTGAATTTGTCGCCTCACCCCGGCACGCGGACGGGATTGTGATCACCGGCCCGGTAACGGAAAATATGGCCGAGGCTTTAAAGATTTGCTACGATGCTGTCCCGGCGCCTAAATTAGTGATTCTCTGCGGTGTTGATGCCATCAGCGGTGGAATATTCGCTGACAGCCCTGCCTTGAAAAGGAATTTTCTAGAACAATATCCCATTGATTTATATGTGCCCGGCAACCCCGTGCACCCGTTAACTTTCATTAATGGCGTGCTGAGTCTTTTGAAGAGAAAATTTATCTGACGTGTGTTGAAAAGGGATGCTCATTAGGATATACTTACTACAGAATAATAACCACGAAAGGGGGCAAGTATGATTAGCGCGGCTTTAGATAAACAGCTTTTGATTACCGTTGATAATCAAGTAGGAGTTCTATCGCAGGTAACCGAAGTTATTTCTTCCGCGGGAATTAATATGGCAGCTCTGTGCGCTTACGCGGTGGCCAATCAAGGAATCATTATGGTCGTAACCCAGGATAACAACAAGGCCAAACAGCTTCTCACAGCAAAAGGATATCATGTCCGAGAAGAAGAAGTTGTCATCCTGACCGTCGAGAATAAACCCGGGGCGCTTCAAACCTTAACCAAAAAAATAGCCGATGCCGGCATTGATATTACGCTTATGTATGGCAGTGTCGATAAAAACGTGGCGGCGACAACTATTATTCTCCTTTCTCAATATAATAACGCTATTCTCAAAGCTCTTAAAATATAATTTTACGAGGAGGCCATCAATGAAGGTAAAATTCTTTATTTTTTTATTTCTTCTCTTTGTTTCATCTTTTCCTGTCCAGGCTGAAGACGATCTCAAAAGTACGCTTGAGGATCAAAAAAATGTCGAAGTTACCGTTTATAACAATAATTTAGGCCTGGTCAAGGATACAAGGGTGGTTAATTTGCCCGCGGGGCAGGGAAACTTAAAGTTTATGGATGTGGCCTCCGCGATTAATCCGGTCACCGTGCATATTAAATCCTTAAGTGACCCGGATTCTCTTAATATTCTTGAGCAGAATTACGAATATGATCTGATCAGTCCCGAAAAGCTCATGGATAAATATGTGGGCAAGCAGATTAAAATTATTGATGTCAATCCCTATCAAGATAAAAAAGAAACCATTGAAGCCATACTGCTAAGTAATAATAACGGAGAAGTTTATAAAATAGGCAATGATATTTATTTGGGGCATCCTGGTTACAAAGTTTTACCGGAAATTCCTGAGAATTTAATGGCTAAACCGACATTAACTTGGGCGTATGATAATAAAAGTGCAAAAGCCCATGAGCTGGAAGTTTCTTATTTAACGGATAATATTAACTGGAAAGCCGATTACATTCTGGCGCTTAATGAAAAAGATACGCAAGCGGATTTGTCCGGCTGGGTGACGCTGGACAATAAAAGCGGGGCCGCGTACAAAGAGGCTAAGCTGAAATTGGTCGCCGGCGAAGTCAATAGAATCGTTGATCGAACACTAAGACGGCGTGGAGGGGACATGGCCTTTGAGACAATGGAGATGCAAGCATCTTCCCCTTTTGAAGAACAAGCCTTTTTCGAATACCATGTTTATGATTTACAGCGGCGGACAACAATCAAAGATAACCAAACTAAACAAATCAATTTACTCGAGGCTTCGGCCGTGGGAGTGAATAAGGAATTTCTTGTCCGAGGAGAAACTCACTACTACATGTCGGAATATCAGAATCCAGATAAAAAAGTTCCGGTTGAGGTTTCTCTTAAGTTTAAAAATGCTAAAGATAATTATTTAGGGATGCCTTTGCCGGCAGGCATTGTTCGTGTGTATAAGAAAGATGCGCAAAAAAGTCTCCAATTTGTCGGCGAAGATCGAGTCAAACACACACCTCAAGATGAAGAAGTGAGTCTTAAAATTGGGAAAGCCTTTGATGTGGTAGCCGAACGCGCGCAGACGGATTTTCAGGTTCTAGGCAGATTTGTCAATGAGTCCGAATGGGAGATTACCCTGCGCAATCATAAAAAAGAAGACATTACCGTAGGGATTCTGGAGCCCGTTCACAGCGACTGGGAAATCGTGAGCCATTCTCATCCCTACAAAAAAAATGATGCCTTTTCCATACGATTTGATATTCCCGTACCGCAAGGCAAGGAAGTAAAAGTTAAATACAGAGTAAGGACCAGAAATTAAAGGCCTTTATGGATTTTATTTTTAATCTTTTATTAGAACCATCGGTTGCTCACGATGTGTTTATTTTAAGCATTGTGATCGCCCTGGGACTGGCCTTGGGCGGCCTTCGCGTGGGGAGTGTCACCTTAGGAGTGACAGGTGTCCTTTTCGCCGGACTTTTCTTCGGCCACTTTGGCCTGACCATTGACACCCAGGTCCTTGATTTTATCCGCGATTTTGGCTTGATCCTTTTTATTTACACGATTGGTGTCCAAGTAGGCCCGGGATTTTTTTCTGCCTTCAAGAGAGATGGCCTTCCGTTAAATCTTATGGCGGCCTCGATTGTGCTCTCCGGAGTTTTGATCGCTTTTTTCGTAGGATATTTAGGATATATTTCTTTCCCCACCGTCGTAGGTGTCTTGTCCGGATCCACGACCAACACGCCGAGCCTTGGCGCCGCCCAGCA
>ORJL011675880.1_pt1 | contig 22448 bp, 27 predicted proteins | sample 1779941 | NCBI WGS metagenome assembly ORJL01 (sample SAMEA104232317, study PRJEB22302) | groundwater metagenome | biome: forest; feature: aquifer; material: groundwater | place: USA | collected 2011-08-07 | depth 5.8 m
CCGTCTTACCGGTCGAGCGGTCGCCGATGATCAGTTCGCGCTGGCCGCGACCGACGTTCGTCATCGCGTCGATCGACTTGATGCCGGTCAGGAGCGGCTCCTTCACGGGCTGGCGCGCGATCACTCCCGGAGCCTTGAACTCGAGCGGCCGCGACTCGGTCGACTCGATCGGGCCGCGCCCGTCGAGCGGGTTGCCGAGCGGGTCGACGACGCGGCCGAGCAGACCTTCGCCGACCGGCACGCTCGCGACCTTTCCGCTGCGGCGCACGGGCTCGCCTTCCTTGATCAGCTCCCAGTCGCCGAAGAGTGCAGCTCCGACGTCGTCCTCTTCGAGGTTGAACGCGAGGCCGACGACGCCATGCTCGAGCTCGAGCATCTCCATCGCAACCGCGTTCTCGAGCCCGTAGATGCGGGCGATACCGTCGCCGACCTGCAGCACGCTGCCGACCTCGGCGAGGTCGGTCTCGACGTCGTAGTTCTCGATCCGCGAACGCAGGATCGACGTGATCTCTTCAGGGCGCAGCTTCAAGGTGTCTCCTTAGCTCCTCACGAGTTCTTGTCTGAGTCGTTCCAATCTTCCGCGGACGCTCGCATCGGCTCGATGCGAGCCCGCCGTCAAGACGATGCCGCCGACGATGTCGGGGTCGACGGTTCGGGTCGCCTCGACCTTGCGGCCGGCGGCCTGCTCGATCTGGGCGACGATCGCCTGGGCCTCGTCGTCGGTGAGCTCACGCGCGGTGGTGAGCTCGACGGTGAGCCTGCGCTCCTCGCGCGCCATCAGGCGCTCGAACTCGCGTGCGATCTCGTCGAGCTCGCCGGCACGGCCCTTCTCGGCCACGACGAGCAGGAAGTTCTTGAAGAGCTTCTCCTCGTCGCCCACGATGTCGGCCAGGATCTCGCCCTTCGCGGTCGGGTCGAGCTGCGGATTGCGCAGGACCGAGCGGAGCTCGGGCGAGGCCTCGAGCGCAGCAGCGAAGTCGGCGAGCGCCTCGTGCACCTCCGCGAGGCGGCCACCCTCCTTCGCCGCGCCGAACAGGGCGTCGGCGTAGATGCGGTGCGCGACGGCTATGCCGACTCCTCGAGCCGCGAGAAGTCGAGCGACCCGATCGCCTCGGCGATCAGCTCGCGGTCGCGGTCGGAATCGAGCGTGCGGCCGACGACGCGCGAGGCGGCCTCGACGGTGAGCTCGGCGACCTCGGCGCGGATCTGCTGGAGCGCGCGGGCGGTCTCGGCCGCGATCTCCTTGCGCGTCTCCTCGAGCCGGCGCTGGCGCTCCTGCTCGGTCTCCTCGCGCATCCGCTGCTCCATCGACTCACGGGTCTTGCGGGCCTCGGCGATGATCTGCTCCGCCTCGCCGCGCGCCTCGTGCATGAGCGCCTTGTGCTCCTCGAGCAGCCCGCGTGCCTGCTCGCGCGCGTTGTCGGCCTCCTCGATCGACTGCCGGATCTGGTCGCGGCGCGCGTCGATCATCGTCTGGATCGGGCCGAACGCGTAGCGCTTCAGCACGAAGAGCGCGATGAGGAAGCAGACGATCGTCCAGATCATCAGGCCCGGGGTGACCGAGATGAGGGGGTTGGCCCCGAGCATCAGACGAGGACGTACGCCAGGATCGAGCCGAGCAGACCGTAGAACACCACGGCCTCGGTGAGCGCGAAGCCGAGCCACTGGATGCCCTGGAGCTCGCCACGGAGCTCGGGCTGCCGGGCGACCGACTGGATCATCGAGGCGAAGATGTTGCCGATGCCGATGCCGGCGCCGAGCGCGCCGAGGCCGACGCCGAGCGCGAGACCGATCGCCTTGCCGGCCTTCGTCACGTCGCCCGAGGTAGCGGCGAGTAGGGAATGCATTGGTTCCTCCTAGTGTTCCGGCTCGATGGCCGAGCCGATGTAGATGGCGGACAGGGCGGCGAAGATGAACGCCTGGATCGAGACGACGATCAGAACCTCGAACAGGGAGAAGACGGCGGCGACCGGGATCACCAGCACGGCCAGATAGATGTTCTCCAGGATGAACAGCAGGCCGATGAAGGTGAGGATCAGGATGTGGCCCGCGAGCATGTTCGCGAAGAGCCTGACGCTCAGCGAGATGAGCCGCATGAACTGGCCGAGGATCTCGAGCGGCACGATCAGCGCGAGCAGCGGCTTCGGCGCCTCGGGAATCCAGCTCTTGAAATAGCGCACCGGCCCGTTCCAGCGGATCCCTTCGACGTGCGTGAAGACGAACGTGAGGAGCGCGAGCGCGAGCGTCACCGAGAGCGACGACGTCGCGGCGTAGATGCCCCAGGTCGGTATGCCGTGCCAGCGCTCGCCGGTGAGGGGCAGCGGGATGAAGCCGAGCATGTTCACGACCCAGATGAAGAGCATGATCGTGGCGACGTAGGGGAACCAGCGGCCGATCGCCTTCGACGGGAGCCCCTGCTCGGCGACCTGCGTCTGCGCGATCTCGTAGATCTGCTCGCCGAGCGCCTGGCGGCGGCCCGGGGTCTTGACCCGCATCAGCGTGACGCCGAGCAGGATCGTCAGGACGGTGCCGATCATCAGGTACGCCACGGCCTTCGTGATCGAGAGGTTCAACGGGCCAAGGTGGATCGGGATCCACTCGTGCTGCTCGAACTCCGTCGTCGGGTCGAACGTGCCGCGCGCGAGCGCCGCCGGCGGGGTGGCGAGCGCGAGCATCACGAGGATTCCGAGGCGCCTCATCGTGCCGCCCCGAGGTACGTGACGATCGAGAGGCCGAGCTCGAACGTGTAGGCGAGCGCATACGTCAAGGCAGCCGCCACCGCGAGGTGCGGATTCGCCACCGCGGCCACCAGCAGGACCACGAGCAGCCCGATCGCCTTGAAGAAGAGTCCGAATGCCTGCACGCCCGAGGCGGCGAGGGTACCGGTGCGGCCGCGCGCCTGCGTCAGCACGAGGTCGATCCCGTGCACGGCGCACCAGATGATCCCGGCGAGCGCCCAGCCCGCGATGCTCAGGTGGAAGACGAGGAAGATCGGGAGCGCGAGCAGGATCAGGAACGCGCCGCCGAGCGCGGGCAACAGGTGCCCCGGCTCCGGCCGGGGCGTCGAGAACAGCGTCCCGAACACTCAGATCACGCCTCGGTAGCGGCGGTAGACGGCGAGGATGCCGCCGAGGATGCCCGCCAGGGCTCCGATCAACGCGCCGATCCCGGCCGACCCGGCGAGCCAGCCGAGCAGGACGCCGGCGCCGATGCAGAGAACGAGAACGGCGAGCAGCAGGCCACCGGCGCCTGCGGGCTCGAACGACGACGGAGAGGCGGCCTGCATTCGCAGGGCGAGAATACCAGAGTCGTCCCGGCGCTTGTAACACGGCAGACGGGCGTCGTTCTGCGGAAACTCGGCGACTTCGTGCCGGTCTCTACGATGGCTCCGTGCCGCGCCCACGCGTCCTCTTCGTGCACGGCAGCGTCGTCAACGGCGACGCGACCTGGGCGGCGCAGCGGCCGCTCGCGGAGCGCTTCGAGCTCGTGATCCCGAACCGGCGCGGTTTCCCGCCCGGGCCCGACGTCGAGTCGGTCGACTTCGAGGACGAGGCGGCCTGGCTCGACGGGTTCCTGGAGCCTTCCACGCACCTCGTCGGGCACTCCTACGGCGGCGTGATCGCGCTCCTCGCGGCTGCGCGGCGGCCCGAGCTCGTGCGCTCGCTCACCGTCGTCGAGCCGCCGGCGCTCGCGGTGGCACGCGGCAACCGGGCCGCCGACGCGTTCGCTGCGGGCGCGGCGCGGCTGTGGGAGGACGGGCCGCACGAGCCGGAGGCGTTCCTGCGCGGGTTCCTCACGGCGGTCAACGCGCCGATCCCGCGGGGCACCTTCTCGCCCGCGCTCCTCCAGGGCGCCCGCACGCTGATGGTCGAGCGCTATCCGTGGACGGCGGAGATCCCGCTCGACGACCTGGCGGCGGCGCCGTTCCCGAAGCTCGTCGTGTCGGGCGGGCACAGCGAGGCCTTCGACGCCGTCTGCGACGTGCTCGAGGAGCGACTCGGCGCGCAACGCGCGGTCCTCCCCGGCGCAGGCCACTCGGTGCAGCGCCTCGGCGAGCCCTTCAACGAGCTCCTTGCGACCTTCGTCGAGCACGCCGAATCGCTCTAGCGCGCCCAGAAGAGCCAAAGCTCGGACCTGGTTCGGACCTGGTCCCAGATGTGACCGCCCGCGGGCATCTCGCCGACGAAGATCGGCTCCGCCACTGCAATCCCCCGCGCTGGGACCTGGTTCGGACCTGGTCCCAGATTCGGGGTCGCGGCCCGGGAGGGCAAGGGCTCGGACCTGGTTCGAACCAGGTCCCAGCTGTGCGGCTCAGGCGCTCTTACGCAGGTGCTCGTCGCGGCGGCGGTGGTACGGATTCGCGACCTTCACGATCTCCAGCACGTAGACGACGTAGATCGAGAAGCCGACCGCGACGAGGGCGATCGCGGCGGCCGCGACCGTCGGCCACGTGTGCCACACGCCGTGGGCGCGGAACGGGATGAAGCGGGTCGCGAGCGCGGCCGCGGCGAGCGAGCCGCACCAGAGCCAGATCGTGACCGCCGCCCGCGGCTGCGAGAACCCGCGCCGGAGGAAACGGTGGTGCAGGTGCGCCTGGTCTCCCTCGAACACCTTCTGGCCGTGCCGGAGACGGCGTGCGACGACGAACGTCGTGTCGACGATCGGCACCGCGAGCACGAGCAGCGGGAAGAACAGGGCCACCGTCGCCGCAGTCTTCAACAGGCCCTGCACGGAGAGCGCCGCGAGGACGAAGCCGAGCAGCAACGCCCCCGAGTCGCCCATGAAGATCCGCGCCGGATAGAAGTTGTGCCGCAGGAAGCCGACGCACGCGCCGAAGACGATCGCCGACATGATCGCCGCGTCGGGCTTCGCGAGCGAGAGCGCGATCACTGCAAAGGTCAGGCCCGCGATCGCAGCCACGCCGGCCGCGAGCCCGTCGAGGCCGTCGAGGAAGTTGACCATGTTCATGATCGCGACGATCCAGAGAATCGTCAGCGGGACGCCGAGCCAGGCGGGCACCGTGTGGATGCCGACGAACGGAAACGTGAAGCGGTCGACCCAGATCCCGAACCAGGTCGGAACGGCCGCCGCGAGCAACTGACCGCTGAGCTTCTCCCACCAGCGCAGCCCGCGGAAGTCGTCGATCGCGCCGACAGTGACGGCGACCGCGGCGCCGAGCAGCAGACCGCGCGTCTCGCGGCCGAGCGGGAGGAACGCGAGCGACGGCACGAAGATGCCGAGGAAGAGCGCGAGCCCGCCGAGCCTCGGTACCGGCCGCACGTTCAGCCGCCGGCCGCCGGGCGTGTCGACCGCGCCGAGAAGACGGGCCATGCCGCCGACCGCCGGCGTCAGCAGCATCACGACGACGAACGCCACGAGCGCCCCCCAGACCACCTGCAGGTGGTCGCCGAGGACGTGCAGAACGCTGTGACGCGTGGAGCCGAGGTCTCGCGCGAGGGCGACGACGCTCATCACGCCAGCTTACTTCGTGCCGTAGAGGCGGTCTCCCGCGTCGCCCAGGCCCGGGACGATGAAGCCCTTCTCGTTCAGGCCCCGGTCGATCGCCGCGCAGACGATGTGCACGTCCGGATGGCGTTCGTGGATGTACTCGACCCCGGGCGGCGCGGCCACGATGCACACGAGCGTCACGCTCAGCGCGCCTGCTTCCTTGACGGCAGCGACCGCAGCGGCGCTCGAGTGACCGGTCGCGAGCATCGGGTCGAGCACGATCGCGTCGCGCTCGTCGAGGTCGACCGGCAGCTTCGAGTAGTACTGCACAGGCTCGAGCGTCTCTTCGTCGCGATACATGCCGATGAATCCGACGCGCGCGCTCGACACGAGCGAGAGCACCCCGTCGAGCATCCCGACACCCGCACGGAGCACGGGACAGATGGCGACCTTCTTGCCAGAGATGCGCTGCGCGGTCATCTTCTCGAGCGGAGTCTCGATCTCCCATTCCTCCGTCTCCATGTCCTTCGTCGCCTCGTAGGTGAGCAGCAGCGTCACCTCGTTGACGAGCTTGCGGAAATGGACGGTCGGCGTCTCGATGTCGCGCAGGTACGCGAGCTTGTGCTGCACGAGCGGATGCTCGACGACGGTAACGCGCTTCGTGTGCATTGATGCGCTCATGTTGCGTACGTGGTGTACCCGCGAAAGCCTGGGTAGAGCGGGCGCTTGACACAGAGCGCGTCGACCCGGCTGCGCAGCCCGCCGAGGTCGGGCGAGTCCTGCAACGCGTCGACGATGATCCGCCCCACCTCGCGAAAGTCGTCCTCGTCGAAGCCGCGCATCGTCATCGCCGGCGTGCCGATGCGTACGCCGGACGCGACGGTCGGCGGACGCTCGTCGAAGGGAACCGTGTTGCGGTTGACGGTCACGTTGACCTCGTGCAGCCGCTCCTCGGCGGCCTTGCCCGTCCACTCGGAGTTGCGCAGGTCGAGCTGCATCAGATGCGTGTCGGTGCCGCCGGTGACGAGCTCGAGGCCGCCTTCCTGCAGCGTCTCGGCCAGCACGTCCGCGTTCCTCCGGACCTGCCCCTGGTACACGCGGAACGCGTCGGTCATCGCGATCTTGAAGCACGTCGCCTTCGCGGCGATCGTGTGCTCGAGTGGGCCGCCCTGCATGCCGGGGAACACCGCGCGGTCGACGCCTACAGCGTGCTCCTCGCGGCACAGGATGAAGCCGGCACGTGGCCCCGCCAGGGTCTTGTGCGTCGTCGAGGTGACGAAGTCGCAGTGCTCCACGGGGTTCGGGTGCAACCCAGCGGCGACGAGGCCCGCGAAGTGCGCCATGTCGCAGAGCAGAAGCGCCCCGACCTCGTCGGCGATCTCGCGGAACTTGTCGGTCTCGACGGTGCGCGGGTACGCCGAGCCGCCGCAGACGATCAGCTTCGGCCGCGCCTCCTTCGCCTGCGCGAGCACCTCGTCGTAGTCGACCATCATCGTCTCGCGCGAGACGCCGTAGCCCGCGATCGTGTAGAGCCGCCCGCTGAAGTTGACCTTGTGCCCGTGGGTCAGATGCCCGCCGTGGTCGAGGCGCAACGAGAGGATCGTGTCGCCCGGATCGAGCACTGCCGCGTAGACCGCCATGTTCGTCTGCGAGCCTGCGTGCGGCTGCACGTTCGCGTGCTCCGCACCGAACAGCTCCTTCGCGCGGTCGATCGCGAGCTGCTCGATCTCGTCGACGACCTCGCAGCCGCCGTAGTAGCGCTTGCCCGGGTATCCCTCCGCGTACTTGTTCGTCGGAACCGAGCCGACACCCTCGAGCACCGACGGCCACGTGAAGTTCTCCGAGGCGATCAGCTCGATCTGCCCGCGCTGGCGCTCGAGCTCCTTGCCGAGCAGCGCTGCGACGTCGGGATCGACATCTGCGAGGCCGGCGGACGTCAAGTGCTGAAAGGTCTCCTGCGCGACTGACACGAACGCTCCTCTCCCGGGATTGCCTGCCGGATCGTACTGCCGCTAGCGCAGAGCGTCCGCAACCCGGGCGAGCGCCTCGGCCGACGACGCTGCGCCCTCGCGGACGACACGCGGCTCGACGGCCGTGAAGTCGAGCACGGTGGACGGCGCGCCCGGGAGCACCCCTCCGTCGACGACCGCGCCCGCCTGCTCGCGCAGCTTCGCGGGAATCTCCTCGAGGCGGCGCGGATCCGGGCCTCCCGGCGCATTCGCGCTCGTCGAGGCGACCGCGCCGACCGACCGCACGACATCGGCGGCGATTGCGGGCAGATCGGGCACGCGGACGCCGATCGCGTCAGGCCGGGGGCCCGTGAGCCAGGCGTACCGGCGGGCCGGGTTCGGCAGGATCAGGGTGTAGGGACCGGGCAGGAGCGCCCGGGCGATCGTCTCGGAGCGGCCACGCAGCTCGGGCACGCACGCGAGGAGCGTCTCGAGGGCGGCGGTCATCCGCGCCGAAGGTGGCCCCGCGTCGCGACCCTTCAGCTCGTAGAGCCGCTCGGTCGGCGCCGCCCCGTCTGCGGAGGCGACGAGCCCGTAGACGGTGTCGGTCGGGAGGATCACCGGCTCGCCGGCACGCAGCGCGTCGACGGCGTCCTGCTCGCTCATCTCGTTCCCTCGACGACGCGGTCGCGACCCGCAAGATCGCCTGTGATCTTCACGTCGCGGTACCCCGCCGCGGCCAGCACGGCGGCGACGCCTTCGGCCTGGCCGTCGCCGACCTCGAGCACGAGAAAGCGCGTCTGCGCCGTCCGCGCGATCTGCGCGTGATAGCCGGCGCCGAGGAGGGCGACTTCCGGCTCGAAGCCGAGCTCGGGTTGCAGCCCGTCGAGCGTATCGACGTACGGCGGGTTCGAGACGACGAGATCCCACCCCGCTGCCGCTGCCTCGACGCCCTGCTCGCGCAACTCCACCTCGAGACCGAGACGCTCGGCGTTCTCGCGGGCGAGCGAGAGCGCGGCCGCCGAGACGTCGACGCCGGTCACCCTGGCGTCTGGTCGCTCGTCCTTCACGGAGAGCGCGATCGCGCCCGAGCCCACGCCGATGTCGAGCACGCGCGGCGCCGCGATGCCCTCGAGGAGCGCGAGCACCCGCTCCACGACGATCTCCGTCTCGGGCCGGGGCACGAGCGCGCGCGCGTCCGTCTTCAGCACCAGGTGCCTGAAGCCCCACTCCCCGAGCACGTACGCCAGCGGCTCTCGCGCCGCGCGGCGTGCGAGCAGCGCCTCGGCGGCTTCTGCCTCCCCCTCGCTGAGCGGTCGCTCGGGCGCGGCGTACAGCGCGCTGCGCGAGAGGCCGAGCACGTGCCCGGCGATCCACTCCGCCTCGCGGCGGGCATTCTCGACGCCGGCGTCCGCGAGCCGGCGGGTTCCGAGATCGAGCAGGTCGCGCGCCGTCACCGCGTCGGCCACGGCCTCAGCCCGAGAGCGCGAGCTTGCGTTCCTCGGAGTTCAGCGCCTCGGTGAACTCGTCGAGCTCGCCCTGGAGGATCCGGTCGAGCTGGTGCACCGTCAGCTTGATGCGATGGTCGGTGAGGCGGTTCTCGGGGAAGTTGTACGTGCGGATCTTCTCCGCGCGCTCTCCGGTTCCGATCTGTGAGCGCCGCGTCGCGTCGAGCTCCTGGCGCTGACGTTCGAGCTCTCGCTCGTAGAGGCGCGCGCGCAGCACACGCATCGCCTTGTCCTTGTTCTGGAGCTGCGACTTCTCGTCCTGCATCGAGACGACGACACCGGTCGGGACATGCGTGATCCGCACTGCGGAGTCGGTCGTGTTCACCGACTGCCCACCGGGGCCCGTCGACCGGTAGACGTCGATCTTCAGGTCGCTCGGGTCGATGTTGACCTCCACCTCCTCGGCCTCGGGCATGACGGCGACAGTCGCGGTCGAGGTATGGATCCGCCCCTGAGATTCCGTCTCGGGAACGCGCTGCACGCGGTGCGTGCCGCCCTCCCACTTGAAGACGCGGTAGGCGCCGTCGCCCTTCACCGCGAACGTCACCTCCTTGTAGCCGCCGCCGTCGCTCGGGCTCGCTCCCAGCTCCTCGATCTTGAAGCCCTGCCGCTCCGCATACCGCGCGAGCATCCGGTACACGTCGCCGGCCCACAGCGCGGCCTCGTCGCCGCCGACGCCTTGGCGTACCTCGAGAATGACGTCCTTGTGGTCGGCCGGGTCGCTTGGGATCATCGCGACGCGTAGTTCGTCCTCGAGCTTGGCAGTCCGTTCCTCGAGCTCCGGGACGAGCTCCTTCAGGTCGGTGTCGTCCCTCGCGGCCGCGAGATCCTCGCGTGCGGCGCGCAGCTCCTGGATCAACTTGTATGCGCCCTCGAGCTCCTTCAGGCGCCGGCCGACCTCCGCCGCCTCGCGGTGGTCGTTGTAGACGGACGACTCGGACATGCGCGCCTGCGCCTCGCGGTACGAGCGCTCGAGCTCGTCGATACGGCTGTCGAAGTCAGCGGCCATGCCGCTGCAAGGGTACCCGGGTACCCGTCAGGCGAGTGTTGCGTCGAGCGTGATCTCGGGCACGCCCGCCAGCGCCTTCGACACCGGGCAGTTCGCTTTGGCACCCTGCGCGGCCTCCTCGAAGGCCGCAGCGTCGAGGCCGGGCACGCGACCGACGACGGCGAGCGCGATCTTCGTGATGCCCTCGCCGGGCTGGAACGTGACCGTCGCCGATGTCTTCAGCTCCTCCGGTGGGTGATCCTGCTTCGCAAGCCCGCTCGAGAGCGCCATCGAGAAGCAGGCCGCATGGGCGGCAGCGATCAGCTCCTCGGGGCTCGTCTTCCCGCCGGTCTCGTCGGTCGAGCGGGCCGCCCAGCTGACGGCCTGCGCGCCCAGCACGCCGCTCGTCGTCGAGTCGATCGTGCCGCTGCCTTCGAGCAGGCTCCCTGTCCAGATCACTTCGGCCCGACGGTCGGTCGCCATGTCTTCCCCCTCGTGAGTGGTTGTCGCCGAGACGCTAGCGGGCTACGCCATGACTTCGACGCGCGGAGCGTCGGGGGCACGCCGAGCTTCGAGGTCGAGCACCTCGCGCAGCGCGCGAATCGACACCTCGATCTGGTCGAGCGACGGTTCGCGCGTCGTCAGGCGCTGCAGCCAGAGCCCCGGCGCGAGCAGCGTCATCAGCACGCGGTTGCCCTGGTGCTTGCCCGCGAACCGGATCAACTCGTAGGCGATGCCGGCGATCACCGGCAGCAGCAGGACCCGCGTCGCGATCAGCCAGTACCACGCGGGCCGGCCGAAGAACGCGAACACGAACACGGCGATCACCATCACCCAGAGCAGAAACGCCGTACCGCAGCGGGGATGGATCAGCGAATAGCGCTGCACGATCTCGGGCTCGAGCGGCTCGCCTGCCTCATACGCGTTGATCGCCTTGTGCTCCGCCGCGTGGTACTGGAACACGCGCCGCAGGTCGGGAAGCAGCGAGATGAGCGCCAGGTACGCGACGAAGATCGAGACGCGGATGGCGCCTTCGACGATCACGAACCAGCCCGTGCTCTTGATCGGCAACAAGTCTGTGATCAGCACCGGCGTCACCTTGAAGAGGACGATCGCAAAGCCGATCGCGACCGCGAACGCGAAGAACAGCGCACCGCGCGAGAGCTCGGTGTCGACCTCGGCGGGCGCGTCGCCTTCCGCGCCTTCTGCGCGCTTTTCCTGCGCGGCGTAGTTCGCGGAGATGGCGAGCGCGCGAAAGCCGATCGCGAGCGATTCGCCGAGCGCCATGACCCCGCGGAGCACCGGCAGGCGGTACACGCGGTGACGCGCCATCGCGGAGTCGATCGGACGCGAAACGTGCTCGATCGTGCCGCTCGGGGTGCGAACCGCGACAGCCCAGTTTCCGGGGCCACGCATCATCACGCCCTCGAGGACGGCCTGGCCTCCGACGGTTGCCATAGGACTGTTAGGCGCCGCGCTTTGCGCGCTCGGCGCGCTCGAGCCGCTTCTGGAAGCGCTCCACCCGGCCGCCCGAGTCCATCAACTTCTGCTTGCCCGTGTAGAACGGATGGCAGTTCGAGCAGACCTCGACGTGCAGCTCGGGCGTCGTGGACCGCGTCTGGAACGTGTTCCCGCAGGAGCACGTCACGGTCGCGAACACGTAGTCGGGATGGATTTCGGCTTTCATCGCGAAGCCAGAATAGCAGCGGCCTGCTGGGGTGCCACGTTGCCGCCGGAGACCACGGCGACGACGTTCTGGCCGGGCTCGACGGCGATCTTCCCCGCGAGCAGCGCCGCCGTCGAGGCCGCGGCGCCGAGCTCGCAGGCGAGCTTCATGCGGGCGTAGAGCCAGCGAAACGCGTCGCACAGCTCCTCGTCCGAGACGAGCACGGGCTCGACTCCGAGCGCAGTGCAGATCCGGACGCAGTTCTCGCCGGCGAAGGGAGCGCTCAGCGCGTCGGCCTTGCTCGCCGGGGTCACGGGCACCGAGTGTCCCGCAGCGAGGCCGTCGCGCAGCGCGGTCGAGCGTTCCGGCTCGACGCCGATCACGCGCACGTCGGGCCGCCGCGCCTTCAGGGCCGCCGCGAGCCCGCTCACGAGGCCGCCGCCGCCGACCGGCACGATCACGATGTCGGGCACGGGGCCGTCCTCGAGGATCTCGAGCGCGACGGTGCCCTGACCGGCGATCACCGCCGCGTCGTTGAACGGATGGACGAGGGTGCGACCCGTCTCGACGAGCAGCTCGTCGAGACGGTCGAAGGCCGTGGTCGGATTCTCGGCCTGCTGGTCGATGTCGGCCCCGTAGCCGCGCGTCGCCGCGACCTTCAGCTCGTCGGCGCCCTGCCACATCACGATCAGCGCGTCGATCCCCTCCTCGCGGGCGGCCCAGGCGACCGCCTGCGCGTGGTTGCCGGCCGAGATCGAGATCACGCCGTTCCGCTTCTCCTCGTCGGTCAGCTGCGAGAGCCGGTTGAGCGCACCGCGTACCTTGAACGAGCCGGTGCGCTGAAAGAGCTCCGCCTTGAAGCGGATGTCCGCACCCAGCTGCTCGGAGAGCGTTCCGGAGCGCAAGAGCGGCGTGCGGTGTACGCGGCCGGCGATCGTCCGGGCCGCGCGCTCGACGTCGTCGATGGTGACTGCTGTCTGCGGCGACACGCAGCGGAGACTACGCAGCCGGCGTGGGCTCACGCGCCGGCACGGCCAGGCGCACCGTGAAGGCGGTCAGCCGGCCCGGCTCGCTCGTGACCTCGACCGTGCCGCCCATCGCCTCGATCAGCTCCTTGACGATCGCGAGGCCGAGGCCGGTGCCCACCGGCCGCTCACGGCCGTAGCGCTCGTGCAGGTAGAACCGCTCGAAGGCGCGCTCGCGGTCTTCGGCCTCGAGCCCGGGGCCCGTGTCCTCGACGCAGAGCAGTCCGGACGCCGTGATGACGCGCACCTCGCCGCCACGTGGCGTGAGGCGGAGCGCGTTCTCCACGAGGTTCGAGACCACCTGGAGCACCCGGTCAGCGTCCGCGATCGCCGGCGAGGGGCCGTCGGCCGCCACGAGCAGCGAGACCCCGAAGACATCTGCTTGCTGCTCGTACCGGCGGATTGCATCCTCCGCGACCTCGGCAAGATCGATCTCGCTCGGATGCACACTGAAGTCCGTTCGGTTCATCCGCGCGAGATCGAGCAGGTCGCCGACGAGCCGCTCGAGCCGGGCGGCCTCGACGACGACAGTCGCGGCGACGTCCTCCGGCTCCAGCGCGCCGTCCTGCAGCGCTTCGGCGTAGCCGCGAATCGCGGTGAGCGGCGTCTTCAGCTCGTGACTGACGGAGAGCAGAAACGACTTCTCCGCCTCGCGGGCACGTGCGAGCTGCTCGGCGAGGTCGTTGAACGCGACGGCGAGCGTCGCGAGCTCCGCTGCGCCCTCGGCCGGCACCGGCTTCGGGCGTGTGCCGCGCGCGAGGCTTCGCGCGGCTTCGGCGACGCGGCGCACGGGTAGAGCGATGCGTCGCGCGAGCAGGAAGGCCGCGAGCGCGGCGAGCGCGCCGCTCACGAGCGCAGCGATGAGCAGGCTGTAGACGAACGGCGTCAGGCGCGCGGTGGACGCGTTTCGGAGACGCAAGAGGACGAACGGCTTTCCGTCCACGCGCCGCGCGGCGAAGAAGAGATCCTGGCCGTTGAACGTGACGTTCCCCTGTGCGGGCTTGCCTCGCGCGAGAGCACGACGAGCGGACGCGGGCAGCTCGGCGTCACTGAGCAGGTAGCTCTCGTGCTGACGATCGAAGTACGGCTGCAATTCGGGAAGATGTGTCAACGGCGACAGGGCGGTCCTCTGACTCCCGGCGATCAGGTCGGCCTGGTGTGCGAGGTCACGAAGGGTCGCAGCGTCGACCGCCCGCCGGGTCAGCACGAGCCCGACCGCGAATGTCAGCGCGACACAGAGCAGGACGATCAGCGCGATCGCACGAAACAGCCGCGTCCGGAGGCTGGTCACGCGGCGAGGAGCTTGTACCCGGCTCCGCGCACGGTGCGGATCGTGCCCGGGTCACCGAGCTTGCGCCGCAGCTGCGCGACGTGCACGTCGACGGTTCGCGTGCCGCCGGGATACGTCATCCCCCAGACGAGATCGAGCAGCTTCTCGCGCGAGAGCACGATGCCGGGATGCTCGAGGAAGCACGCGAGCAGGTCGAACTCCTTGCCGGTGAGCTCGATCATCGAGCCGGAGACTGTCACGTCGCGCGAATCGCGCCGCAACACGATGTCGTGCGCGGCGAGAACCTCGTCGTCGTTGCGGTGCTCGACGCGGCGCAGGATCGCCTTGATGCGCGCCGCGAGCTCGCGCGGCGAGAACGGCTTCGAGACGTAGTCGTCGGCGCCGAGCTCGAACCCGGCGACCCGGTCCGGCTCTTCGTCACGTGCGGTCAGCATCACGATCGGCACCTTCGACTGCGCGCGCATCTGCCTGCACACCTCGAAGCCGTCGATGCCCGGCAGCCCGATGTCGAGCACGACGAGACGCACCGGATGCCGTCGAAGCTCCGCAACCGCTTCCTCGCCGGTGCGCAGCCAGAGGATCTGCCACCCGTCCTGCTGCTCGAGATACGACTTGACGAGCCGGCCGATCGACTCGTCGTCTTCGACGAGGAGCAGCACGCTGCCGGTGGCCGCAGTCGACATCGCTACGGGCCGATGCCCTCGACCTGGATCGTGTCGGCGGGCGCGTTCGCGAGACGGAACACGGTGACACGCATCCCGACGCGGAGCCCCCTGGCCGGGCCCGAGCGCCCGCCCGGGCCGGTCACGCTCGCCGTCGTCGAGACCTGGATCGGAACGATGTCGCCGTTCTTCTCCTTCAGCACGATCGATCCTGGAGCCATCGTCTTGATCACACCGCGGTCGATGCGGTAGTCCTCGGTTCCGTTGGGCGTCTGGACGAGCACCTCGGCACGAATCATCCGTCCACCGAAGTACTGGTCGATGATTGCACGCGGCAGCGCGAAGCCGCCCTGCGCGACCCAGAAGAAGGTGTTGAGCGCGACGAGCGCGACGGCGAGCAGCATGAAGCGCTTGCGGTTCACAGCCATATGATCGCCCCCAGGGCGGAAGGACGCGTAAGACCTCTGTAAATACCGCGGCGAAGCCGTCCCGAAAGACGGCCTCGCCGCGGGAGAAACGGGTCGTGCATTACTTCGCGGCCGGCTCGCGGTCGCCGACGTGATTGGCGGCGGCGGCCTCGATCTGCGCGAGGCTCGAGCCCTTGTCGGCATGGACGCGGACGACGATCCGGTCGCCGACAACGAGCTTAGACGCGTCGATCACGGTCGGGACCTTGCCCTGCCAGAGCAGGAAGATGGTCTCGCCGCCGACGCTGAACGTCTGGTCGGCGGACTGGCCGACCATGAGCTTCATGGCGCGGCGGTCGCCGCCCGTGACGTGCACGGTCACTGCGGTGGACGTCGCTGACGTGAGCGTTCCGCGGAACAGGTAAGCCGGGTTGCCCGGCCTGTCCAGCGTCGCGCCGTGGTCGCCGACGAGACCGGCCTGCTGCTGCTCGATCTCGGCGAGCGAAGAACCGCGCTCGGCGCGGACGTGCACCCAGACGTAGTCGCCGGCGGAGAGATCGCCGGCCTGCACGATCGCGGGCACGCCGTTGGCCCACGTCAGGAACTCGGTGTTCGCGCCGTACGCGAACGTCTGCGTGACGGGCTCGCCGAGCATCGCGCGGAGAGCTGCCTTGTTGCCGCCTTCGACGGTGATCGAGAGGCTGCCGTTCGCGGGCGTCGCGGTCAGCTTTCCGAGAAACGAGTACCGCTGCTTCGCGGGGCCGTTGCCGGCGAATGCCGCACCGGTCGCGAGGAGCGCGACTGCTACTGCTGCGAGAACGATCTTGGTGCGCATCGGGTGACCTCCAGTCGGGAGCATCTGATGCGTTGACCATCGCCCTCCGCGGTCAGCCCACGGTTCGGTGTGCGTAAGGCCTCGGTAAGCCGTGTTACGCGGAGACGTCGCGGTAGCGCGCGTCTGCGAGGCAATAGACCGTGTACGCGACGAGACCTGCGGCGGTGAGGCCGAGCAGGTAGGGCCCGTAGCTCTGATGCGCAAGCTTCTGCAGCGCGCCGTCGAGCCCGACCGCGTCGTTCGGGTTGTAGTCGGCGGCCGCCTTGATCGCGAAGCTGCCGATCAGCGCGAAGACGACTGCACGCGCGACGTGGCCGACGACTCCCGCGCGTCCGCCCCTCCTCCTCGAACTTCTCGGTGATGCCGCGATAGAAGTTCCAGGCGCCCACGCCGACGATCGCCGCGCCGGCGATGCCGACGAGCCAGGTGCCGCCGGGCCACGAGAGCACCACGGCGGTCGTCTTGTGCGCCTTGCCGTTCTGCGACTGGCCGCCGCCCGCGCCCGCGAGGATCTTCGCCGCGCTGAAAGCGAGGCTCGCGTAGATCAGGCCCCGGCCGACATAGCCTGCGCGCTTGCCCCACTGCTTCTTCTCGTCGTTCTCGGACGTCGCGGCGGCCTGCACGAAGCGCCACAACGCGTACGCAGCGAAGCCGAGTGCGAGGAGTACCAGCAGTACGGCGCCGAACGTCGACCCGGCAAGCTGCTTCAGCGCGCCCTGGCGGCTCGTCGCCTCGCCGCCCGCGCCGGCGGCGACGCCCAGCGCGAGGACGCCGACGATGCCGTACGACACGCCCTTGGCGACGAGCCCGACGCGCGCGAGAGCCTCGTACCAGCCGCTCCCCGAGCGCGCCGCGCGGCGCGGCTTCGCGAAATGATCCACGAGCTGACAACGCGCGAAGCACCCTCCTGGTTGCGAGGGTGCGCTACGTCAGCGTGTACTCGGGGCCCGAGCCGCCCTCGGGCGGGGTCAGCCGGCCGCCCTTGGCCGTGATCGCGCCGCACTGCACGCAGTTCGACGGGGCGATCTGCACCGTCACGGTGCCGTCGCCACCCTCCGTGCCGATCTCGTACACCTGCGCCGGGCACATGTGCACCCACATCTCCGCGACCTCGAGCGGAACCCTCCGCTCGATGCGGATGTGGTTCGGCTGGTCGTCGCGCGTCTTGTTGCCCGACGCGAACACCGACGAGAGCTTGTCGAAGGTGAGCTTCCCGTCCGGGATCGGATAGCGCGACGAGCGGTCGGATCGCAGCAGCGGCTGCTCGGCGTCGTGCTCGGCCCGCAGCTTCCCGACGCTGATCTTTCCCTTGGAGGCCGTCATCGCGGTCGCGAGCGCACCGCCGACGAAGAAGCCGCGCCCGAACACCTGGCGCATGTCGCGCACTTCTTCGAGGTCGCGCCAGATGAAGCTGTCGCGCACCGCCTCGTCGTACGAGCTGAGTGCGGTCGCGGGTGTAGCGCCGGGCTTCAGCGCAGCGAAGGCGGACTCGGCTGCGAGGCGACCCGACTCGATCGCGTAGTGGATGCCCTTGAGCCGCGGGATGTTGACCATGCCGACGCCGTCGCCGCACATCAGCAGGCCCGGTGCGTGCAGCCGGATCGGCAATGAGTGGAAGCCGCCGCTCGGAATCGTCTTCGCGCCCCAGCCGACACGCTCGCCGCCTTCGAGCAGCTTTCGGATCTTCGGGTGCGTCTTCAGCTCCTGCAGCAGGTCGTGCGGCGAGAGCTCCGCGTCGCGGTAGTCGAGCCCGACGACCATTCCGATCGTGAGCATGTCGTCGCCCATCGGGTAGACGAACGAGCCGCCGAACTCGCGGTACTTCGCAGCAGTGCGAAGCGGCCAGCCCATCGTGTGGATCACGTTGCGCAGCGGCTTCGCCACCTTCCAGATCTCCTTCACGCCGAGCTCCCACACCTGGGGCTCGTCGGCGCGCAGCCCGAAGTGGTCGAGCGCGACGCCGGTGAGATGGCCCTGCGTCCCTTCCGCGAGCACTGTCACCTTCGCGACGAGATCGGCGCCGGGCTCGTAGTTGCCCATCGGCTCGCCCTCGCGGTTGCGGCCCTTGTCGCCCGTGCGGATGCCGACGACGCGCCCGTGCGAGACGAGCAGCTTTTCCGCAGCCGTCTCGGGGAGGATCATCGCTCCGCCCTCCTCGGCGCGCTCGCCGAGCCAGCGGCCGAGCTGTGCGAGCGAGAAGACGACGTTGCCGTGGTTGCGCATGGTCGGAGGCGGCGGGATGCGCAGCGCCGCGCGGCGCGTGAGGACGTAGACCGCCTCGCCGTGCACCGCGCCGTAGCCCGGCATGTCTTCGACGCGGTACCGGTCGCGGAAGAGGCGCCGGAGCGACCGCGGATTGACGACGGCGCCCGAGAGCAGGTGCGAGCCGGGCTGCTTGCCCTTCTCGACGACCGCCACCGGCACCTCGCCGAGCCGGTCGGCGACGTCGGGGTGCTCCTCGAGCAGCTGGCCGAGCCGCACCGCGCAGGCGAGGCCGGCCGGGCCGGCGCCGACGATCAGGATCCCGACCTCGATGCGCTCGTCGGCGGGATCCGTCGGCTCGGCGACGAACTCGCCCGCGGCGAACGGCGGCGGATAATCGGAGGCGCGGACGCTCACAGGCCTGCTAGCTCTTGCGCTGGTTCAGGAGCTCGGTGAGCTTCGGGACGATCTCGTGCAGGTCGCCGACGACGCCGAGGTCGCTGAACTCGAAGATCGGTGCGTTTGCGTCCTTGTTGATCGCAACGATCACGTTCGAGCTCTGCATCCCGACCTTGTGCTGGATCGCGCCCGAGATCCCGAGCGCGACGTACAGCTTCGGTGAGACGGTCTTACCGGTCTGCCCGATCTGCGAGGCGTACGGGTACCAGCCCGCGTCGACGACGGCGCGGGTCGCGCCGACGGCGCCGCCGAGCGCGCGTGCGAGCTCCTCCGCGAGCGTGAACTTGTCGGGGCTGCCGAGTCCGCGGCCGCCGGCGACGATCACGTCGGCGTCCTCGATCGACGGGCCGCTCGATTCCTCGAGCTGCTGGTCGACGACCTTGGCCCCGCGCGAGTGCTCCTCGAGCTCCACCGCGACGTCCTCGACCTGCGGCTCGCCGCCGGCGGTGCCCCCGGCGCCGGGGGTCGCGTCGAACGAGCCCGAACGGAAGAGCGCGAGCCGCGTCTCCGAGCGCCAGCCCACGTCGGCGAGCACGGAATCCTGGAGCGCGGGCCGCTTGCCGACGAGCGCGCCGTCCTGCAGTGCGATGTCGGCGAGATCCCAGTTGAGGCCGGCGTCGAGGCGCGCTGCGAGCCCGGATGCGATGTCCGCGGCGAGCACGGAGTTCGCGAACAGCACTGTGTCGTAGCCGCCCTCTCGAACGACCTTCGCGAGCACGTCGACGCGCGCCTGCGGCAGCGGCGGCTCGAGCGAGGCGTCCTCGGCCACGTGCACCTTCGTCGCGCCGTAGGTGCCGGCCTCGGAGGCGAGCGCCTTCACGCCGACGCCGACGAGCACCGCGGCCACGTCACCCCCGCCGAGCTGCGCCGCCTTCGAGAGCACACCGAGGGAGCCCTTCTGGAGCTCGTCCCCGTGGTGCTCGAGGAAGACGAGGATCGAGGCCACTAGACCAGCCTCTTCTCGGCGAGAAAGTCGACGATCGCCTGCGCGGCGTTCGCGTCGCCTTCGATCTTCTTGGCGTCGGCGCGCGGAGGCGGCGAGCCGAGCGCGAGCACCTCGGTCTTCGAGCCGGCCTCGCCCACCTCGCCGGCGTCCAGACCGAGGTCGGACAGGGAAAGGGTCTCCGACGGCTTCTTCTTCGCGCCCATGATCCCCTTCAGGGACGGGTAGCGCGGCTCGTTGATCGCGTCGCTCACCGAGACGACCGCAGGCAGCGCGGTCTCGATCAGGTCGTAGCCGAACTCCGTCTGGCGCTTCACGTGCACCGTGCCGCCGTCGATCGAGAGCTCAGCCGCCTGCGAGACCACCGGCCGCCGCAGGCGCTCCGCGACCGCGGCCCAGAGCACGGCGCCGTCGGCGTCGCTCGCCTGCTGGCCGAACAGCACGAGGTCGGCGCTCTCACGCTCCAGTGCCTTCGCGAGCACCTTGCTCGTGGCGACGAGATCCGAGCCTGCGAGCGCGTCGTCGGTGACGAGCACGGCCCGGTCGGCGCCCATCGCCAGCGCCTTGCGCAGCGAGTCGGCGGCCTTCTCCGGCCCCATCGACACCACGACCACCTCCGTGTCGGAGTCGCCCTTCAGGCGCAGCGCCTCCTCGACGGCGTTCGCGTCGAACTGGTTGAGCGCGCCCTCACCGGAGCGGTCGAGCCGCTTCGAGCCGGGATCGAGCTTCGCGTGCCCCTCGGGAACGTGCTTGACGCAGACGGCGATCTTCATCGAGCGCGATCCTATCGAGGCGGCGCACGGCGGCGTTCTTACATGCGTTCGCGGAGGGCGAGCACGTTGGCCACGAAGACCTTGCTCACCTTGTAGGGCCCCGAGGCCTTCACCGCCCGCTCGCCCTGGTACCAGCCCGCCAGCGCGAGACGCTCGTTGCCGCCGAAGACGCCGAGCAAGTGGTGCAGGTACGCGAGCCCGACCTGCACGTTGCCGTCGGCGTCGTGCTGCACGGTGTGGCCGATCAGCACCTGCTCGACGTAGTCCCACGTCGACGGCAGCAGCTGCATGACGCCCTGGGCGCCGACCGACGAGACGACGCTGTTGTTGAAGCCGGACTCCATCCAGGCGAGCGCGCGGGCGAGGCTCGGGTCGATGCCGTAGCTCGCGGCCCACTTGTCGAGCGACGCGCGTACCTCGGTCGCGTTCGACGCGGAGACGGCCGTCGGGCCCGCGGACGTGCTGACGGAGGCCGGGAGCCGAAGCGGGGTGCCGATCAGCAGCGGGTGCGCAGGGTTGAGCCGGTTCAGCCGCGCGAGCCTCGTGAGCGTCGTGTGCGAGCGCTGCGCGATCGCGGTGAGCGAGTCGCCCGGCTTGACGACGTAACGCTGCAGCGTCGTGACGCGCGGGTCGCGCACGGGAACGCGCGTCTGGAGACCGAGCGCGGTGAAGGTCGCCGGCCCCGCGATCCCGTCGGGGTCGATGTGCAGCAACCGCTGGTACCGCTCGAGCCCCTTCACGGTCGGCCGGTCCATGTACGCGTTCAGCGGGACTCGCACGCCGTGCTTGTTGAGGAGGTACTGGAGCACGGCGACGTCCCAGCCGAACCTGCCGCGCGCGAGCGTGCGCGAGCCGAAGAGCGGCGAGCCGAGCGGTCCGAGCTCGCGCCGGGTGCGCACGTCCGCAATACCGGTCGCGGGCAGTCCGTGGACGCGCTGGAACGTTCGCACCGCAGCGAGCGTGTGCGGACCGACGATCGCGTCGATCGGGCCCAGGTAGAGCCCCTGCGCGCGCAGCGCAACCTGGAGCCCTGCATGTTGCGGGTTCGTTGCGCCCGCGGGTGCGGCCGCCGCCAAGCCTGCCGCGAGCGCTCCCGCGCATACCACTCGGAAGCGCATAGTGGGCCAATTACCGCGTCAATGCAGGCAATCCTGCCGCTCTGCCTTCCGGTTTTACGAAATGGGCTGTAGGGTGCCCCACTTCGAGCGCGAAACCGGCACTTGATGGATCACCGGACACGACACGCCGCCCGAGGAGCTCTTCTCCTTGTTGTTGCACTCGGCCTCGCCGGGTCTGCTCTGGGTGCCAACCCGAAGAAGGGCGCCATTCCGACGCTGATCTTCCCGGTGGCGGGCGACGTAACCTACATCGACGACTTCGGTCAGGCCCGCCCCGGCGGTGCGCATCAGGGCAACGACCTGATGGGCGTGAAGAAGACGCCGGTCGTCGCGGTCGAGAGCGGCAAGATCAGCTTCTGGACGACGTCTGCGAACGCCGGCTGCATGCTCTACCTCTACGGCGACAGCGGCACGATGTACGAGGACATCCACCTGAACAACGACCTGACGATGCGCAACGACAACCGCGGCACGTGCGTGCCCGGCGTGTCGTACGCCAAGGGGTTGAAGAACGGAGCGCACGTCCAGGCCGGCCAGACGGTGGGATACCTCGGCGACTCGGGCGACGCAAACGGCATCGCGTCGCACCTCCATTTCGAAGTGCATCCGAACGGCGGCGCAGCAGTGTCTCCCTATGCGTATTTGCAGTCCGCGCAGCGGCTGCTGTTCTTTGCCAAGGTCGGCACGCCGTTCACGCTCGCGCTGACGGGCAAGGTCGTCTCGGCGAGCGACACGGAACTGACGGTGCAGGTGTCGCTGCTCCAGGCCTTCCCGATGAACCTGAAGCTGAAGAACCTCTCGACGCCGCTGACCCTGGCCGTGCCTGCGACAGCCGTCATCCAGCAGAAGAGCGTCACGTCGCCGCGTCTCCTCACCGCCTACGAGGGTGAGCCGGTCGTCGTGTGGACGCAGCCCGCGGCCGCGACGACGAAGGCGATGCTCGGCGCCGACGGCGCGCTCAGCGCGGCGCTCGTGCAGCTCGGCTAGCGCTAACGGCCGACGAAGACCGGCGGGCGCTTCTCGACGAAGGCCGTGAGGCCCTCTTTCGCGTCCTCGCTCGAGAACAGCGCCCCGAACTCGTCCGCCTCGGACTCGAGGCCGCCCGCGTGCTCGACGCCGAGTGTGAGATTACAGAGCTGCTTCGCGAGCGAGAGCGCGAGCCGGCTCTTCGCCG
>ORJL010021475.1_pt1 | contig 22426 bp, 16 predicted proteins | sample 1779941 | NCBI WGS metagenome assembly ORJL01 (sample SAMEA104232317, study PRJEB22302) | groundwater metagenome | biome: forest; feature: aquifer; material: groundwater | place: USA | collected 2011-08-07 | depth 5.8 m
GATGCAACCTCACTCTCGATAGTGTTGTGAATGTTTCAGGAATTGAGTCGCTGAATAACACTCCGACTAATGTTAGCGTTGCTGGATTAAACTCAGGTTCACATTACTGGAATGTAACCTGCATTGACAATGCAACCAACTGGAATGTTTCTGCGACGAGAAACTTCACTGTGGATTCCACAGGTCCGGTGATAAACCTTAATACAGCCAATGACACATGGCAGCGAGACGGAAACATAACTCTAAAGTTTACAGCAACAGACAACGCAGGAATAAGCTCATGCACACTCTACGGAAACTTTAACGGCACATGGCTCTCTAACCAGAGCAATTCAAACATCCTCTCAGGCATCCAGAACAATTTCTCGATAAATCTCACCAACGGCTCTTATCTATGGAATGTCTGGTGCAACGACACCGTCGGAAATGCTGCATTCAACGCAACGAATTACACATTTTACATAGATACGATTGTGCCGTCTATCACACTCCATAATCCTGCGAATAATGCATTTACTTCAAGCAGTGTTGTGTTCAACTGGACAGCAATTGATAATCTTGATAAGGGCTTGAAGTGCAATATTACTCTCGACGGAAATGTCAATGCAAGCAGTATAGAATCATCGAATGGCACTCCTACGAATATTACTATATCGGGAATTGCAGCAGGATCACATTACTGGAATGTAACTTGCATAGACAACGCAACCAACTGGAATATTTCTGCGACGATAAACTTCACAAGGGACATCTCTCCACCGACAGTAAATCTTGACACAGCAAATGATACTTGGCAGAGGGATGGGAACATAACTTTGAAGTTTACCGCAACAGACATTAGCGGAATTGATTCCTGCATCCTTTATGGAAACTTCAATGGCTCTGAATGGAGAATAAACCAGTCAAAGACAGGAATCCTCTCTGGAATCCAAAATAATTTCTCATTGAATTTAACAAATGGAACATATCTCTGGAATGTATGGTGTAATGATACTATAGAGAATGGCGGATTCAACGCCACAAATTATACCTTCTATATTGATAGCTTAATCCCTGCAATTAATCTGAATGTCCCAGCTAATAATCTCATAACTGCATCTCAGAATATTATTTTCAACTGGACAGTTATTGATAATCTTGATTTGGGTTTGAAATGCAACCTTACTCTCGATGGAATTGTGAATGCTTCTAATGTTGAGTCGCTGAACAGTACTTTTACCAATATTACAGTTCTCGGATTGAATTCAGGTTCACATTACTGGAATGTAACTTGCATAGATAACGCAACCAACTGGAATGTTTCTGCTACGAGAAATTTAACTGTTGATGTCATCGGTCCATCTATAACTCTTGATACAGCAAATGATACTTGGCAAAATTTAGGACAGATGCTATTGAAATTTACATCTGCTGATGCTCTGGATATTAGTTCATGCACGCTTTACGGAAATTTTAACGGCACTGACTGGCTTGCAAATCTTTCGAAAGCAAATGTGCTTTCAGGGGTTCAGAATAATTTCACGCTGAATCTCTCTAATGGAACCTATTTATGGAATGTCCAATGCAATGACACATTGAATAATTTTGCGTCGAGCGCAAACAATTATACATTCAGCATAGATTCTGTCAAGCCGTTTATTGCGCTCAATGCTCCAATTGATAATTTCAATATGACTTCAATGACTTTAATTTTCAACTGGACAGCAATTGATAATCTTGACAAGGGATTGAAATGCAATCTTTCTATAAATGGTCTTGTGAATTTATCCTTAGTCGAATCTATCAACGGCACTCCGACAAATGTTACCGTGAATGGAATTAACGACGGTAATTATACTTGGAATGTTACTTGTTTGGATAATGCAAGCAATTCAAATATTTCTGAGACAAGAAGGTTTGTCAAGGACCAAAGCGCTCCGACTATAACTCTTGACACTGCAAATGATACTTGGTTCAAGCATGGAAATGTTTCATTGAGATTCACTGCATCCGACACTCAGGGAATCGGCGCATGTCTTCTTTATGGAAATTTCAATGGCTCATGGCTTGCGAATCAAACAAAGACTGGAATCTCGTCGGGAGTTCAAGATAGTTTCTTAATAAATCTGACTAACGGAACATATCTCTGGAATGTTTGGTGCAATGATACTGTCGGAAATTATTCTTTCAGTCAAAGCAATTATTCTTTTGCTGTTGATACAATCCTGCCGGCTGTTGAATTGAATGCTCCAATCTATAATTATAATACTTCGTCGCAGTCAATACTATTTAACTGGACTGTTGCTGATGTTTTTGATTCAGGATTATTATGCAACATCACTATTAATAATAAGGTAAATTTTTCTAATATACAGTCTCTGAATGCAACGCCGACGACACAAACAATAAATGGCTTTAATGAAGGGACTTATTTGTGGAATGTTACTTGCATGGATAATGCGACTAATGTTAATTCTTCTGAGACAAGATTATTAACTGTGGACATGACACCTCCAGTTATAACGCTGAACACTGCCAACGATACATGGCAGAGAGACGGAAATATTACGTTGAGATTTATTGCATCTGATTCAAGAGGAATTGATTCTTGTGTTCTGTTCGGAGATTTTAATAATTCATGGTCAGCAAATGAGACAAAGGCAGGAATATTGTCTGGCATCCAGAATAATTTCTCGATTAATCTTTCTAATCGGACTTATTTGTGGAATGTGAGATGCAATGATACTGTCGGAAACTTTAATTTCAGCATGAGTAATTATACTTTCACAATAGACTCTGTTCCTCCTGCAATAACCTTGCTTGTTCCAGCGCATAATGCTCAGGTCGGCAGGAGAGCGCTGTTTAATTTCACAGTTATTGATAATCTCGACAAGGGATTGAAGTGCAATCTTACTCTCGATGGAAAAGTTAATGTTTCTGATATAAATGCCATTAACGGTTCTGTTACAAACTTATCTATACAGGGAATTAATGATACTGTGCATTACTGGAATGTTACTTGTGTTGATAATGCGAGCAATTCAAATGTTTCTGCGACTTTTAATTTTACCATTGACACAACCCAGCCGACAGTTAGTTTGATTGCGCCGAGCAATGCATCTTATCGGAAATCAGGGAATGTTACTTTCAGGTATTCTACAAATGATGTGAGTGATATTGATATTTGTGTATTGTATGGAAATTTTACAGGCGATTGGCTAAGAAATGTTTCTGACAACTCTATAACTGTCGGTGTCGCGCAGAATTTGACAGTTGTTCTTTCTGATGGAACTTATATCTGGAATGTTTTCTGCAATGATACTTTAGAGAACAACGGATTTAATGGCACTAACTTTACTTTGTTTGTTGAGTCTGTGAAGCCGACAATAGAGCTGAATAATCCTGCAGATAATATTTTGACAAACCTGACAATAATTGATTTTAATTTTACTGCCAATGATAATGTTGACCAGAATCTGACATGCAGTTTGAATCTTGATAGTGTTGTGAATGTTTCAGGTGTTGAGGCAAGAGCCGGAGTGATTACTAATATTACTATTTCTGGTTTAATCCAGGGCAATCATACTTGGAATGTTACTTGTGTTGATAACGCAAGCAATTCAAATACTTCCGCAACAAGAAAGTTTGAGATTGATACAGGCCCTCCGTCTATAACTCTGAGTGTGATTCCAAATCCTGCTGAGTATGATATGCAGAACGTGAGTGTTTCATGGCAGGCAGTGGACAGCCATCTCGATACAACTTATGCTAATCTGAGTTATGCAAATGGAACATTCATATCGCAATTTTTTATTAATGTGAATCTTACTCCGACGAACCTTTCAGCGTTTGTGAATTATACAATAACTGCATGGGCAAATGATTCAGCAGGAAACAGAAATTCTACTTCAATTGTTTTGATTATGGTTGATACAACACCGCCGAGAGCATTCAGTTTGCTGTCTCCTGCTGATGGCACAAGAAGCAAAAACCTCACACCTCTTATTGATTGGGAAGATTCTTACGATGCGAATTTCCTGAATTATTCTATTGACTTAAGCACAACACCAACATTTGGTTATGTGAATCTGACTTATTCCTCTGCTGGAATCTACACAAACTCATCCTTCAGAATAGCAAATGCTCTGGCGTCGTTCACAAACTGGAACTGGAGAGTTACTGCTTACGACCGGCTTGGAAACAGGAGATTCTCGAACAATGTCACGAGATATGAGACTTATTCAAATACTCCTCCATCTGCGGTTAATCTATTGACGCCTGAGAATAATTCACTGCAAATTTACAAAAGCATCAATTTTACTTGGAATTCATCTTTAGATATTGACAATGATAATGTTACTTATGAAATTTTCGCCAGCAATGATACTGCTTTTACGCAAATCAGATTAAATATTTCAAATCTGCTTTCTCCGAATTATTATCTTGATAACCGTAGCATATTGACTGAAGGCACAAGGTATTGGAGAGTGAGGGCTTATGACGGGTTTAATTATTCGGATTATTCTGTGCCTTTCTATATCAGAGTGATTGAAGGCAGAATTAATATTACTATGCCTGCAAATAATTCTATATTTTATCAGAATAACATTACTCAGATAAGGGTTCAGGAACTGAGTAATTTTGATTGGATTAATAACCTGACTTTGACGATAGATAATGTTAATTATACTGCTGTGAATATCAGCAATATTATTTGGGAGTTTAACTGGACTGTTAATGTGAGCGCTAAAATTATTGATGTGAAAGCAATTGCGTTTAATTTTACGCCAAACATAACTTCGTCAGAGATGATTACTTTATGGATTTCTAAAGTGAACAGCACTGCTCCCGCGATAAAAACACTGTGTTCAAATGCGACTTACAGACTGAATAATTCCATGACGAGGATTACTCTGACGGTTTTAGGCGATACAATATTGAATGTTACAAATATTACTGTGAGGACGCCTTCAAACATGAATGTGACTCTTACGGAATTTAATATCTTGAGGAACAATTTGGAATACACTTTCAGTTATTTGTTTAATATTAATGAGACAGGAACTTTTACTATGACTGCTCAGTCTAATGATATTGAGACTAACCGCGTCCAGTTAAGCTCTTCTTTCTATATTACTGAGAACCTCTCGAATGTGAACCTCACCGGGAGAAATGTTATATGGGTTAAAATCTTCGATGTGTGTGGAGGAAATCTGCTTATTGAGGGGTTGAATAATATCTCAGCATTGCCAGAACCTAATCTATATAATGTTGAGTTCTTTACTGAGAAGCCGCTTGTAACTTTTGGAAGGGCAAAGCTTTCTAATGTGACTTTGCTTAATTATACTGATATTGGCAAGAACATCAGCGCGCCTTCCGGCAAGAGAATTGTCGCTGAGTTTGAATTGATTAGTTCTATCCCTCAGTATTCTAATGTTACAATCATGTATAATTACACAGACATTGAGTCCCAGCTCGATGATGAATCTGGATTGTTGATGTATAAATGTACTTCAAGGAGCAGCTGTGCATGGCAGCAGCTTTCTACTGCGTTGAATACTTCGCTGAATATTATTTCAACATCAAGCACTAACCTATCTGTGTTTTTGATTGCAGAGACTGCTACTATCACCAAGACTATTACTGAGACTGTTACAACAGGTGGAGGAAGCAGTGGTGGCAGCAGCGGCGGCGGAGGCACGACGAGAGTTAAGGAACCTATTCTTGTTGCTCTTGAGATAATTATGCCGACTGGAATTTCAATGAGAGTTAATGACAGCATGTTTATTCCGGTTATCGTGAGAAATGTCGGGCAGATGGCAGTGAGTAATATTTCTTTGGTTGCTTATTCAAATTCTTCTGAGGATGTTGTGATTGAGTTTAGCAGGGATTTTATTCCAAGCATTAATCTTACCGGACAAGCAAATACAGATATGAGAATTATTTCTGGACTGAATCCAGGAAGGAATGATATTACTGTGACTGCTGTTGTGAATAATCCTAGGTTTAACATCTCATCGAAGATTTTGATTGAGATTCTTGATGTTGATAAGGGCGAGGTTTTGATTGTTCAGGAAAAATTGAGGTTTGTTTCTGATGTGTTTGATAAGAATCCTGAGTGCCTTGAGCTGAAAGAACTTCTTACACAGGCAAACACTGCATATAGAAACAAGGAATATTCTAAGGCAGAGTCTTTGTCTGATGCTGCTGTTGAAACTTGCAGGAATTTGATTGGCAGTTATAGGAGAGTTCCTACTGAGAGATATGCTCCTGCAAGAAAGGGAATTGATTTGATGCATGTTCTGTATGCTGCAGGCACTTTGGTTTTTGTGCTGATGTTATTATTTTTGTGGAGCAGAAGAAAACAGAAGAAGGAAAACCTGAAAAACCAAAAATATTTATACCCAGAAAGTAAGGAAAAATCAGATAAGGTTCAGGTAGAGAAGTTGGTAAGCAGGGACGATATCTATCCAAATAGGTATTCTCGAAGAAGATAATCATGTGGAAGTTTAAGTGGTTTGGGAAAAAAGAGGAGAAAATTGATAGTCAAGAAACTGATAAAGAAGAGCTCAAACTCCATATTATCCGGCGGATTAAGCGGCTGAGATTTAAGAGAGGTTCTATCTATGAGCTTTCTGATATTCTGAGAGAGTTTTTCAGCGGGTATTTTGCTCTCGGATATGAGTTTACTTTTGAGGAGCTGAAAGATGAATTGGAGAATATGAAGATTAAGAGAATCGTTATTGAGTCTGTGAAGTATGTGCTGGAAAATCTTGATAATAAGAAGTTCGGCGGCGCTAAGATTACCAAGAAGGAATTTATTGAGATTGCTGAAGAGGTTGAACTGCTGATTAATATATTGTAAAAAATTTAAAATGGTTGATACAAGAGCATTGCAATTATCGAGGGACAGGGCACGGACATATAAGAATTTAATCTCGCAGATGAAGAAGGAGATTTCAAAAGTTGTTGTCGGGCAGGGGAGAGTTATCGACGGTGTTTTGAAAGGAGTTCTTTCCAATGGACATGTTCTGCTTGAAGGTCTGCCTGGAATTGCCAAGACATTGATTACTAGAGCGATTGCGGCTGTTTCAGGTTGTTCTTTTAACAGGATTCAGTTTACTGTTGATTTGCTACCGACGGATATTCTCGGTATTACTGTTTATGCTAAGGACAAGGGATTTTATATCGTGAAGGGCCCAATTTTTGCGAATTTTGTTCTTGCCGACGAAATTAACAGGGCGCCTCCGAAAACTCAGAGTGCGATGCTTGAGGCTATGCAGGAGAAACAAGTTACAATTGGCAAGGAAACTATGAAACTTGTTGAGCCGTTTTTTGTTCTTGCTAATAATAATCCTATTGAGACTTCAGGTGTTTATACTCTGCCTGAGGCGCAGCTTGACAGATTTTTGTTTAAGATTCTGGTTTATTATCCTGAGATTGAGGAGGAAATTCATATCCTGCGGCAGAATATGACTTTGAGAAAGTTTGAAGATTATAATATTAGTGCTGTTGCAAGTCCTAAGAGAATTATTGAGATGCAGGAATATACAAAGGAGCTTTTTGTGAATGAGGATATTGAAAGGTATATTGTGAGTATTGTTAATGCTACAAGAGAGCCAGAGAAGTATAAGGTCGGGCTCGGAAAGTATATTGAGTATGGCGCGTCGCCGAGAGCGTCTATTGGATTGTATATCGCGTCGAAAGCAGATGCGTTGATTAGTGGCAATGAGTACGTGAAGCCGCACAATGTGAAGAATATTGCTCATGATGTGTTGAGACACAGGATTATCCTTAATTATGAAGGTCAAGCTGAAGGTGTGAAGTCTGATGATGTGATTAAGGAAATACTTTCTCGGGTTCCTGTTCCGTAAAATGCCAAAACTAAATGTTGATCTTACTCAGTCTATAAAGAGGCTTGATATAATTACGAGAAGCATGATTAATTCTCAGATTGTCGGCAACTATAGGAGTGTTTTCCGAGGCACAGGACTGGAGTTTAATGGCTATCGTGAATATAATCCCGGAGATGATTCAAAGCTGATTGACTGGAAGGCAACTGTCAAGTCTAATAAGCCGCTTGTGAAGGAGTTTATTGAGGAGAGAAACTTAAATGTTTTTTTGATGGTTGATACAAGTTATTCTATGTTTTTAGGCACGACTGAAAAACTGAAGATGGAGTTTTGCGCTGAGGTTTCTGCTTCTCTTGGTTATGCTGTTTTGCAAGCTAGTGATGCTTTGGGCTTAATTATGTTCAACGAAAATATTATTAAGAGCATTCCCCCTTCGACGGGAAAGCGGCATTTTTACAAGATTACAAAAACTCTGCTGGATTTGGATAATTACGGGGGGCATTATGATATTATTAATGTGATGAAATATAGTTTGGGGTATATTCCGAGGACATCAATGGTTGTTATTCTCTCGGATTTTATTGGGCTTACAGGAGAATGGCAGAAGTGGCTGAAAGTGTTTGCATTAAGGTATGATACTATTGGCGTGATGATTCGTGATCCGATTGACAGGGAGATGCCTGATATTAATGTTAATATTGTTCTTGAGGATCCTTCAACAGGTAATCAGATGGCAGTTAATCCACATTTGATTGGACAGCTTTATAAGCAGGACAATGCAAGGCAGGAAGCTGAGATAAGAAGGGCTTTTATTGATGCAGGAGCAGATTTTCTCGCGCTTACAACTGACAAGCCTTTTGTGAAGCAGATTATTGATTTGTTCCTGAGGAGAGCAAAGAGGTTTATCTGAGTTGAGATAAAATGGTGGAGATTACTTTTGCAAATCCGAATTTTCTCTGGATGTTGTTGGCCGTGCCTATTCTTGTGATTATTTATATGCTTACAGTCAAGAAATCCAAAGATGTTGCCTTGAAGTTTTCTAATTTTGAGGCGCTTGAGAGGATTTCCAAGTCGGGATTTTTTGCCAAGCCATATCGCGCGTTTTTTTCCAACAAAAATATTTTCCAGCTTTTGATGCGGCTTTTGATTTATACTTTGTTGATTCTTGCAGTTGCAGGATTGACTTTGAATTATGTTGCGAAAGCTTCAAAGTTTAATTTTGTGCTTGCTATTGATGCTTCAAGTTCCATGCTTGCCGATGATATTCCTCCGACGAGGTTTGAGGCGGTAAAAAGCGCAGCAAATTATTTTATTGATAATGCTCCTAATAATGATATTGGGATTGTGTCTTTTGCCGGAACTGTTTTTGTTGACGAGAAAATTACTGATGATAAAGAGAGATTGAAATCTGCGCTCTTTGTTATGGATATTAAGGAAAGCGGCGGTACAAATATCGGAGATGCGATTATTACCGCAGGAAATATTTTTAGTGATAATCAGTCGAATGCTATTATCTTGTTTACTGACGGGCAGAGCAATGTCGGGACTGCTGTTGATGATGCTATTCAATATGCGCAGGAAAGGAATATTGTTGTTCATGCTATTGGGATAGGCACTGAGAATGGCGGGCAGTTTGTTCCTGGGGCAGTTTCCAAGATTGATGATTCTTCGCTGAGGCAGATTGCAAATTTTACAAGAGGAATGTATTTCAGGGCAGAGAATAATGAGCAGTTGAAAAATGCTTACAGCGAAATTCTGAATATTACTGACGTGAGAAAGTCGAGGAATATTTCGTTTTTGATTTTGCTTGTTGCGCTTGCTTTGCTTTCTCTTGAATTGTTTTTGGCGAATACGATTTATAAGACTGTTCCTTGATTTTAATCTCCATCTGCCAAATTATTTATATTAGAATAGTTTTCTTTTTGTTATGGGGAGAATTTTTTTAATTTTGGTTCTTGTTATGCTGATACTGCCAATTGCAGAGGCAAAGCGGTATCATGTGAAGCTTCTTGCAGTGAAGGAATCTCCTGCCGGTGTTGAGGGCAGCACTGCTGATTTATATCTTGAGATTAAGCAGGGAGATGGCAGGGTTTTTCTTGAGACTTTTCCTCTTACAAAGATAGATACTCAAATCTCGACGAGGTTTGCAAGGGATGTTGCTTGTGATTTTCTGAATGTGGACTGCGATAATAATGATTTTTTTTATACTATCAGCGCTGACTCGAGCATTATTGGCGGGCCTTCTGCAGGAGCCGCGATTGCTGCCTTGACTGTTGTTGCTTTGAAGGATATTGAGCTTGATGAAGGCATTGCAGTTACAGGAACAATTAATTCAGGCGGATTGATAGGTCCAATTGGCGGAGTAAAGGAGAAGGTTCAGGCAGCAAAGGACGTGGGATTGAAGAAGGTGATTATTCCATCCGGCGAGAGGTTTGTTAAACCTGAGGGAGATAATTCTTCTGAAAACAGGACAATTGATATTGTTGAGTATGGCAGGAATATCAGCATTGAGGTTGTCGAGGCAGGTTCTCTTGACGATGTTTTGTGGCATTTTACTAAGAAAAGATTAAAGAGGAATTTCGATACTCTAAAAATTAATGATTTTTATTCTGGCACAATGAGAGAGCTTTCTCTCGGGCTTTGCAACAGGAGTGTTTATCTTAGGGAGTTGGTTTTGATGATTGATTCTAATATTTATCTTAATGAATCAAATGCGTCTTTTTCTAATGCTGAGGATTTAATACGAAAAGGGAATGCTGCTTTTAACAACAGCAGGTATTATGCAGCCGGAAGTTATTGCTTCGGCGCTAATGTGCGGCTTGGCTATGTTTATCTTCTGAAACAGAATTTGTCAGAGAGGAAAATCGAGGATGTTTCTGCTTCGCTGAAGAATTCTATTGATGCAATGAATAAGGAGCTTGAGTCCGTTGAGATTAAGACGATTACTGACCTTGAATCTTATATGGCTGTAAAGGAGAGGATTGTCGAGGCTGAGGATTTGCTTGAGAAGTCTAAATCTTCCGGCAATATTCATGAAAGGCTTTCGAGGATTGCGTTTGCGTCTGAGCGAATTAATTCTGCTGTTGCTTGGATGAGGTTTTTGGATAATAAGGGCAAGGTTTTTGATTTTAACGATGATCTTCTTGAGCAATCATGCAAGAGAAAACTTTCAGAGGTCGAGGAGTATTTCCAGTATGTGAGCAGCGAGCTGCCTTTGCCGTTGACAAATATTAAAGAGGATATTGATTCTGCTTACAAGGATATTGAGAAGAAGAATTTTGTGATGTGTTTGTTTAAGGCAAGCAAGTCTAAGTCGGAGCTGACAACTTTGCAGAGTACTTTGACTTTGGATGTTTCTCAGATTGATAATTTTATTAATCAGAAACTGCTGGTTATTAAGCGGAATATTGCTGAGGAGTCTACAAAGGGAGTTTTTCCTATTCTCGGATACAGCTATTATGAGTATGCTGATTCTTTGAAGGAGTCTGATAAATATTCGTCTTTGCTTTATGCCGGGTATGCTCTTGAATTGAGCAATCTCGATATTTATTTTAAGGAGAAGCAGAAAATTTATCTGTTTAATCTTGATTCAAAGACGATGATTATTTTTGTTTCTTCTGTTGTTGGCGCTTTTGCGGCTGGAATTGTTGTTGCTGGAATATATTATCGGGGCAGGAAGTCAGATGGGAAGAAATAGTTGTGAAAAAATATAAAAAAAATTTCAGAAAATGGAAATCATGTTCCTTCGTTCCAGCTTTCCAAGTATTTTTTCTGCTCTGCTGTGAGGGAGTCTTTTTTGATTCCGTTGACCTCTAACTGGAGTTCTGATATCACGTTGTCTATCTCTTCAGGCAGAACGATTACGCTTGGAGAGAGTTTGCCTTTGTTTTTTATCAGATGCTCAACTGCCAATGCTTGTCCGCAGAATGAAAGACTCATAACAGCGCTTGGATGGCCTTCTGCTGCCGCAAGGTTTATCAGGCGACCTTCTCCTCCTAAATAGATTCTCCTTCCATTATCAAGTGTATATTCGTCGAGGAATGGCCTGATTCTTTTTGCTTTTACTGCAGAAGATTTCAGACCTGCTACATCAATCTCTGCATCGAAATGCCCTGAGTTTGCTAAGATTGCGCCGTCTTTCATTGTTTTTATATGCTCGACAGAGATTACTTTTTTGTTTCCTGTTACTGTTACAAAGATGTCTCCGATTTTTGCAGCTTCCGCAATAGGCATGACAGTATATCCGTCGAGATGCGCCTGCAATGCTCTGAACGGGTCAACTTCTGTTACAATTACAAGCGAGTTCATTCCTTTTGCTCTTAGTGCAACTCCTTTTCCGCACGAGCCATAGCCACACACAACAAAGTTTTTTCCCGCAAACAGAATGTTGGTTGCTCTTAACAAGCCGTCTATTGTGCTTTGGCCTGTTCCATAGTAATTGTCTACAAGGTGTTTTGTTTTGTTGTCGTTGACTGCAATCATTGGGTATTTGAGTATGCCTTCTTTTTCCATTGCTTTCAGCCGTATGATTCCTGTTGTTGTTTCCTCACAGCCACCGATAATGCTGTTTAAGAGTTCTTTTCTTTTTGTATGGATTTCTGTTACAAGGTCGCATCCGTCGTCTATGGTTATGTTGGGCTTGCTGTCAAGGACAATGTTCAAGTAGCGATAATAGTCTTCTTTATTTTCGCCTTTGTATGCATAGACTGCGATGCCTTCTTCTGCAAGTGCAGCAGCAACATCGTCTTGTGTGCTTAGTGGATTGCATCCGGTTATTGAGACATCTGCGCCTCCTGCTCTTAGTGTCCTGACCAAAACAGCGGTTTCTTTTGTAACGTGAAGCGCCATCCCTATTTTCAGGGCTTTGAATGGTTTTTCTTTCTCGAATCTTGCCTTTACTTTGAGAAGGGCTTTCATCTCCATCTCGGCAAATGCGATGTTCATTCTTCCCTGCTCGGCTAATTTGATGTCTTTTACTTCGTATGTTTTTCCTGCGTCCATATTGTTCACCTCAAAAAAATATTTGTTATCTTAATTTATTATATATATATTTGCATTTAAACGCAAACTTATTAAACGCACTGAAAAAATCCCGACTTATGGCTCAATATAGGGTTGGAATTATAGGCGGCACAGGTCAGATGGGAAAATGGTTCAAGAGGTTTTTCGAGAGGCACGGCCATATTGTGGAAATATCGAGCAGAAAGACACATTTGAGTCCTGTTGACTGCGCAAAGAATAATGATATTGTTATTGTTTCTGTGCCGATTCAGGTGACAATTGATGTTATCAAGCAGGTTGCTCCTCATGTTAAGAAGGAATCTCTTCTAATGGATTTGACCTCGATAAAAGAAGCTCCTGTCAAGACAATGCTTGAGCATTCAAGGTCAGAGGTCATTGGATGTCATCCTGTTTTCGGTCCGAGTGTTGCAAGCTTAAAGAATCAAGCAATTGTTCTTTGTCCAGCAAGAGGGAAAAAGTGGCTTCCAATAATTCAGAAGCTTTGCGAGTCTGAGGAAGGAAAGGTCAAAATCAGCACGCCTGAAAGGCACGACGAGATAATGGCTATTATTCAGGGCATTACGCATTTTAATAATATTTCTCTCGGCTATGCAATCAAGATTCTGAATGCGGATATCAAGGAGAGTCTTGAGTATGCAAGCCCGATTTACAAATTGAAGATGGATATGGTCGGAAGAATCCTGAATCAAGATGCAGGAATGTATGCAGATATTGAGATTATGAATCCCAAGACAAAGGAGGTTGTGAGGAAATATTTTGAGGCAATCAAGAAGCTCCTGCATATTCTTGAGACTAACGACAGGGAAGGATTTGTGAAGTATTTCAAGGAGGCATCTGATTATTTTGGTCCTTTTAAGAGAGAAGCAGAGGAATATAGCAATTATACTATTGAGAAGCTGGTTGAGAAGAAGAAGTGATTCTAACAAAAATGCCAATCCCTAAATTTCTGAAAAATCATCCGACTAAAATTGTTGGTGTCGGACTAAACTATAAAGACCATGCAAAAGAGATGAGGATGATAATTCCAGACGAACCAATTATATTTCTCAAACCTCTCACAACTTTGATTGGGAATGAAGAAAATATTATTCTGCCTGAGATGAGCAAGAGGGTTGATTATGAGTGCGAGCTTGTTGTCATAATAAAAGACAAGATAAGGAATGTTTCTGAGAAGAATGTAATGAAGTTGGTCGAGGGGTTTACCTGCGGGAATGATGTTACTGCCAGAGATTTGCAGAAAAAAGATGGGCAGTGGACAAGGGCAAAGGGATTTGATACTTTTTTTCCTGTTGGACCGAAAATTGTCAGGAACATAAATCCAAATAATTTGAAGATTCAGACTTTTCTTAATGGCGAGCTAAAGCAGGATTCTAATACAAACCAGTTTATTTTTTCAGTCGAGAGATTGGTTTCTTTTGTTTCTAAGGTTATGACTTTGTATCCAGGAGATATTATTTCAACAGGAACACCGTCAGGAATTGGGCAGATGAAATCTGGAGATGTTGTTGAGGTTAAGATTGAAGGAATTGGGGCTTTGAGGAATTATGTTGTGAAAAATTAAAAATTCTCAGCCCTAAAGGACGGAGAATTTTTAATCAACAAAACTAATATCTCCTTGCCATATCTTCTAAGGAGACAATTTCTACATCTCCTGCATGCCCTGCTGTTCCAAATGTTTCCATTCTTTCCTTGACAAATGCAGTGATAGCATCCCTTGCAGGCCCGAGATATTTCCTTGGGTCAAACTCGGATGGATGTGAATGGAAAACGTCTAAGATTGCGCCTGTTACTGCTATTCTTCCATCGGTATCTACATTAATTTTCCTCATCCCATTACCTATAGCGATTCTCAGGTCTGATAATGGCACTCCTTTTGTTGAGGGCATTCTTATACCAGCAACTAAGAAAGACAATACCTCTACTGCATTTGCATTTGTGAGATCAAATTCTTGACCATATGCACTCAGCATTTGATGCCATTCATGATTCTCCTTATTATAAATCCTATCTTTCTTTATTACTCCATAACTATTCAGAGCACTTGTCAGGCTTTCAGGAACGCTTGATGAGCCGTGGCTAACAAGGTAAACTCCAGGGTTTTCAAGATGAATCTGCTTTACAACATCATGCATTAAAACAGGTTCTCCCCTGAATTTATATGCTCCATGAGATGTTCCCCATGCAACTGCTAATGCATCAATTCCTGTGTCTTGAATTAATCTTTTTGCATCAGCTGGATCTGTGACAACTTCCATTCCAGAACCATGTCCATCCTCAATTCCACCAAGGCATCCGATTTCACCCTCGACAGTAACGCCTCTTTTATGAGCATAATCTATAACTTCTTTTGTAACTCTTGCATTATATTCATAATCTGTATGTGTTTTTCCATCTTCTCTAAGAGAGCCATCCATCATCACTGATGTGAACCCAAGAGATATTGCATCTATACATGTTTTTGGAGAATTACCGTGGTCAAGGTGCATTGCTATAGGAATTTCAGGATGTAATTGAGCTGCTGTATTTATTAGTGCAACGAGATAAAAATTGTTTGCATACTTCAATGCTCCTCGGCTAACCTGAAGAATTACTGGAGATTGTGTTTCTGCGGCAGCAGCCATAATGCCCTGAACCTGTTCCATGTTGTTGACATTATATGCTCCAACACCATAACCGCCATTTTCTGCAGCCTCTAAAATTGCTCTCATTGGTACTAATACCATTTTAACACCCCCTAAATATTTAAGCTTGGAATATGTGCAAATTATTTAAATGTTGTTAATAATTACGTAAGTTTTACGACGTTGAAAAAATAAACAAAATGAATTCGCCCCTGAGAATCAAGGAAATTTGTGGAAACATTCCCCCTAATGTCCAAATCCTTGCAGCTACAAAATCACGTTCTGTCGATGAGATAAAGCAAGCAGTCAATTCAGGAATCAAAATCATCGGGGAGAATTATGTTCAGGAAGCAAAATCAAAATATTCTCAGTTGAAAGGAAAGTGCGAGATTCATCTTATCGGGCATTTGCAGACAAACAAAGTTAAGGATGCTGTTGAGATTTTTGATATGATTCAGACTGTTGATTCTGTGAAGCTCGCTAAGGAGATAAATAAGAGGACAAAAAAAGTTATGCATATTCTTGTTGAGATAAATATCGGCAGAGAGAAAAACAAGTCCGGGATTTTTCCTGAGGATATTTTTGATTTTCTGAGAGAGATTTCTCAACTTGAGAAAATTAAAGTAAATGGATTAATGACGATGGGACCTGATTTTTCCAACAAAGAAAATTACAGACCTCTATTCAAAGAAATGAAAACTATTTTTGAGTCAGTAAAAAAACAAAAGATTCCAAATGTTTCTATGGAAATCCTCTCGATGGGCATGAGCGATTCTTATGACGTTGCCATCGAGGAAGGAACGAATATGGTGAGGTTGGGAATTGTTTTGTTTGGCGAGAAAAAGATATAAATTTAGCAAGTAACAGCGCCATCTGTCGCAGATGAAACAAGTTTTGCATACTTGTACAAAACTCCAGTTTTGTATTTCAATTCAGGCGCCTTCCATTTTTTTAATCTCGACGAAATTTCCTCGTCAGAAAGATGGAGTTTCAGCAATTTCTTTTCTGCATCAATAGTTATTGTATCACCATTCTTAACAATCACTATCGGTCCTCCAGATTGCGCCTCAGGAGAAACATGCCCAACAAGTATTCCGTGGCTTCCTCCAGAAAATCTTCCGTCAGTAATCAAGCCGACAGAATCTCCAAGCCCTTCACCGATTAATGCACTTGTTGGAGCAAGCATTTCCCTCATACCTGGGCCGCCTTTAGGACCTTCATATCGAATAACAATAATATCTCCTTTCTTGATTTTTCTAGAGAGAATTGCGTCGAGAGTTTCCTCTTCTGATTCATACACAACAGCAGGTCCTGTAATATTTAACTTTTTCAGCCCGGAAATTTTTGCAACAGCTCCATCTGGAGCAAGATTGCCTTTCAAAATAACAAGAGGCCCTTTTTTATAAAGAGGATTTTTCAAAGGGCTGATAATCTTTTGGTCAGATTTAAGGTTTGGAAATCCTGCAAGATTCTCCTTAACTGTTTTGCCTGTAACAGTCAGAGCATCTCCATGCAATAATCCAGCGTCAAGAAGCATCTTCATAACACCTGTAACTCCGCCAACTTTATCCAAATCAGCCATGACAAATTTTCCCGATGGCTTCAAATCAGCAAGATGAGGAACTTTGTCGGAAATCCTGTCAAAATCCTCGAGAGAAAGATTAACATTAGCTGCCTTTGCAATAGCAATTAAATGAAGAACAGCATTTGTTGAGCCGCCCAATGCCATAACAATACTTATTGCATTCTCAAATGCTTTTTTAGTCAGAATATCTCTAGGATAAATCTTCCTCTTCAGTAAATTCAAAACTGCCCCGCTTGCTCTCCTGCACTCATCTTTTTTTCTCGAATCCTCTGCAGGCGTTGATGCTCCTCCTGGAAGCGACATTCCTAACGCCTCAATAGCAGATGCCATTGTATTCGCAGTGTACATTCCGCCACATGAGCCGGCTCCGGGACATGCTTTGCACTCAATTTCATGAAACATCTCTTTGGAAATTTTTCCGGATTTATAAGCGCCGACTGCCTCGAAAATACTCACAATATCAACCTCTTTACCGTTAACAAACCCCGGCATGATTGTGCCTCCGTAAACAAAGACACTCGGAACATTCATCCTTGCCATTGCCATTAAACATCCAGGCATATTCTTATCACATCCGCCAATTGCAACCAGCGCATCGAACCTCTCTGCTTCTGTAACTGTTTCAATAGAATCAGCAATAACCTCTCTGCTCGGCAGGGAAAACTTCATCCCTGGATGCCCCATAGAAATACCGTCGGAAACAGTTATCGTGCCAAAAATCAAAGGCGCGCCTCCTGCTTTTTTAGCTCCATCCTTAGATTCAAGCGCAAGCTTATCAATGTGAATATTGCACGGAGTAATTTCTGACCACGTGCTTGCAATCCCGACAATCGGCTTCTCAAAATCCTCGTCGGAAAAACCAACAGCACGAAGCATAGCACGATTTGGCGCTCTCTTATCGCCATCTGTCATAATGTCTGATTTGAATTTTAGCGGATTTGTCATTGTAGAATAAGAATATAAAATAAAGAAACAAAATTACTTCTTTTTTCCGCCTCTCTGCATCTGAGCTTCGCAGATATTTCCGACTTTGTCAATGTAGTACAAGTAGCCGTCTTTTCGCTTAATTCCTGCCTTAGCCACGACTTCCTGCTTGGTGCTGCTCTTCTGCCCTGCTCTTGCCATCTTTACTCTGGCAACATCTCCTGCTTTGTTCAAAAAGTAGAGATAACCTCCTTCTCTTTTAATTCCTGTTTTTGCAATTACTTTTCCCACTTAAATCACCTTTTTTAGTTTTTAGACAATTTCTGCACGAGCGAATATAAAAATGTTGTGATTTTTCGTCAGAAAATCCGTCCACAAAAATTTGTCTTAATTTTTATCATTTGATTTTCAGTTTTTTATTATTTCATCAGCAACCATCAAAGCCCTTCTGCATTCCTTCACGTCGTGAACACGGACAATATTAGCGCCGTTCAGAACACAAGCCACAACAGCAGAAATTGTTGCCTCAAGTCTCTCCTCTACAGGCAATCCGGTTATCTGCCCTAAAAAAGATTTTCTCGAAACACCCAGCAGAATTGGCTTTCCTAATTTTTTAAATTCAGAAATATTTCTTATAATTTCAAGATTATGCTCAAGGTTTTTTCCAAATCCAATTCCCGGATCCAGAATTATATCCTTGACACAGGATCTCTCGCACAGAACAATTTGCTCTCGGAAAAACACCATTATCTCATTTACAACATTTTTATAACGAGGATTAACCTGCATTGTTTTTGGAGTTCCCTGCATGTGCATAATTATCACAGGAACTTTATGCTTTGCAGCAACCTTCACCATCCTATTATTTCTCAATCCATTAATGTCATTAATAATATCTGCACCTGCATTAATGCACTCATCTGCAACCTCTGGCTTGCAGGTATCAACAGAAATCGGAATTGAAATTTTCAGTTTTCCTCTTAGTTTTTTAATCACAGGCAAAATTCTTCTCAATTCCTCGTTAGCAGAAACTGGCTCTGAGCCAGGCATGGAGCTTTCTCCGCCAATATCAATAATATCTGCTCCATCTGCAATCATCTGCGAAGCATTTTTAACCGCATTTCCCTTTATAAAATTAATTCCTCCGTCGAAAAAAGAATCAGGAGTAACATTCAAAATTCCCTGAATCAAAGTCCGATTAAATTTCAGAATTCCATGCTTAGTTTTTATCTCTTTCAGCATAATATTTCTCAACCACAAGCTTAAACTTCTCAGAAAGGACTTTCCAGATTCTTCCCGGATTTCCGTCTCTAATTTTTTTTCCGTCTACAACCACGACAGGAACTAATTCAGTAGAAGTATTAGTAACAAAACACTCATCAAAATTGAAGATTTCTTTCTTGGAAATTTCTTGTTCTCTGATAGAAAATTCTTTTTTTGCTATTGAGATTACAATATCTCTTGTTATCCCTCGCAGTATGCTCTCCTCAGGAGTATATACAACATTATTCTTAACAAAAAAAACATTAGTCACGGTACCCTCAGTAACAAACCCATCCCTGTCAACAAGAAGAGCATCAAAACTTTTTTTTCCCTGAGCATAATTCTTTGCCAGCACCAAAGCCAAGCAGTTAGTGGATTTTACTTCCGGCAAAAATCTCTCAGCACTATAAGTTACAACACTAACTCCCTTAGCATAAATCTGACTCGGATATTGATGAAATTTTTTCGCAATTATAATCACATTAGGAACGCACTTTGAAGTGTAGCCAATATCACCTGTGCCTCTTGTAACAGTTATTCGTATGTAAGCCTCGTTGAGATTATTCCTCTCAACAGAAGAAATTAGCGCAGACTCAATCTCCTTTTTCCCGAGGGGAATTTTCAACCCTATTTTTTCAGCAGAATAAAACAACCTCTCAACATGCTCAGAAATCTTGAAAATTTTTCCGTTGTAAGTCCTCAAAGTCTCAAAAATCCCGTCGGCATACAGCAAGCCATGATCTAATACAGAAATTTTCGCATCCTGCTCAGGATAAAATTTACCGTTGATGTAGATTTGCATATCATTAGTGTAGATATATCACGGATTTAAGGATTTTGCTTTATTATCTCAAAAAATTTCCAACCAGCTTCTTACCCTCGGCAGTCAAAAAACTCTCAGGATGAAACTGCACGCCTTCAAGAAAAAATTTCTTATGCCGAAGAGCCATAATCAATCCATCTTTTGTCCATGCAGAAATCACAAGCTCATCTGGAAATGAATCTTTTTCTACAATTAATGAATGGTATCTTGTTGCTGTAAATGGGGTTTTAATTCCAGAGAAAATGCCTTTTCCGTCGTGAAATATCTCTGCTGTTTTGCCGTGAATTGGAACAGGAGCCTTGATTATTTTACCTCCAAATGCCTGTGCAATGCACTGATGCCCAAGACAAACTCCAAGAATCGGAATCTGGCCTGAGAAATTTTTTATCACATCCAAAGAAATTCCTGCCTGAGAAGGGTTTCCTGGACCTGGAGAAATAATAATTCTATCAGGATTAATATTAAAAATATCCTCGATGGAAATCTTATCATTTCTTGCAACTTTAATCTCCTGTGTAAAAAGCCCGGCGGTTTGAACTATGTTGTATGTAAATGAGTCGTAATTATCTATAACGAGTATCATTTTTTCAATTTTCTGACAAAATCCCCTGCTCTTTTTCTTTTAAAAACTTTTCAAGCTCTATTTTGTATCTTGCTTTGTCAATAGATTTTGCTTTCTTGAAATAATCCTTGTATCTCCCATCATTAAAAAAACTCAATACTTTTCCGACAAAAAACATCTGATCAAAAGACTGTGTTTTCTCAATCTTTTCTCTCCTGAGCAGAGCATATGCTTCCTCAAACTTATTTTGATAAATGAAGTGCGCCATCTGCAAAAAAATAAATATAGAATTTATCTCTGCATCAACATCAATAAAATCATAAAATTCATCAGGATTAAACTTTACTTGTTTTTGCTCTTCTAAAATTTCGTTCAGATAAGGTATTTCATCCGGTTTTTGCAGTAGCTGATTCATAAACATAAGATAAAAATCAATATTTTCTTCTGTCATATCTTCATAATTGGCTTCAACATAAGAGACAATCTCTTTCAAAAAATAGGCAATATCATCAGGAGAATAACTCTCTATTTTCTTTATAAAATCGCTATATCCTTTTAATTTTAAAGGGGCTATTTTTTCAGCCATAAAGTTTTTCTGGTTAGATATTATCTTTTCCCTTGACATTGCAATCTGATTCTGGCTGTTTGCTTCAAATTCTTCTTTCACCTGCTTTTGAAGAGCTGCCATGCACTTTTCAAATGAATCAACATCTTTTTTTATGAATGACAAATATACACCAATTAATTCCTTTTCTGGCAGAAGCGTCAAGTCAAACATATAATTAGTATCCATAATTGCTTCATTTAGCTCTTTAACTATTACAAGATAATATTCGCCCATCTCCAAAAATTTCCTTTTTTCATTTGATAGTTCAAAAAAATTATTCAAGAAATCATCAAAACCAATACTGAATTTGTCAATAAATAATCTATTTAGTCTCATTATTTCCTTGTCTTGTTCTGGAAATTTACTTACTTTATTGTTATACGTATCTATTTCCTCTAAAGAATGTTCTTTGCTGAATTTTAGGATATCTTCAGCCATAGTTTTTGATTTAGTTATCCCATCCATCATTAACTTCATAGAGGATAATTCAGATAGGGCATCATATGACTCTTTGTCGAATATGCCGCCAATAATGGAGTATTTGCCCTCATGTATAGGATTATTAATTAATCTTGCATTAATTGCTGTTTTATTATTATCAAGAGGAGATGAGCTTACAATAATCTTTGTCTCATTATTTTCTATATCCTGAAAGTAAAAATCATAAAGCACCCTTCCTTTTGTGTCAAGCTCGTTTCTTTTTATTTTCCTATTGAACAATAAGTCAAACCTCTCAGATTCAAATATCGAATCAAATTCTTCTTTTTCATTCTCATCTAAAGAGTCATAAAGCGTATCATCTATAAAGTCTAACAGCATTTTATTATCATGCCAGTAATTAAACAAGGCAAATTCCATGATAAATTCATTAAAAAACTCATTGCTTTTTACTTCGTTCATCAACGGGTTTAGTATTTCTTGAGAATAATCAATAACTGCATCAACTATGCCGATTTCTTCAAGATATTCAAAAATAGTATTATACACATCCAGATATACCATTTTTATCAAAATATACAATTATATATAAAAATATTCACTAATATTTGCTCTGTTGCATAATTAATTCTTACCCTTAATGAACACAAGGACTTTTTTGTCTATATGTTCTTAGGTGCATCAATCTTTGCACCAGTTCCAAACTTTGTAATTTTTTTTTCAAACATTCCTTCAAACTCTTCTTCAAA
>ORJL011724297.1_pt1 | contig 22421 bp, 11 predicted proteins | sample 1779941 | NCBI WGS metagenome assembly ORJL01 (sample SAMEA104232317, study PRJEB22302) | groundwater metagenome | biome: forest; feature: aquifer; material: groundwater | place: USA | collected 2011-08-07 | depth 5.8 m
TTTCTGAGAAAAGAAGTTGAGGCTTGCACAAAAAGGAGAAATAATGAGAGGTGTAAGATTGATTGGAGATTTACTAAAGAAGATGCTGACAATAAACTTGCTAAGCATTATGTAACTTAATTATGTGGTCAGACTACTAGATTATTACTTTCAAAATCTAAATAATTGAATCCATTTGAATGTTTATAAATATTGCTTTTAGTTTTTTATTAAGAATTATCAATGATACTTAGTCTCATTATCCAGCATCCACTTTGTTATAACTCTTGTCTCATATTCGTCAGGAGTGTGTATTGCTTCGTGAAGCTCGACTTCATGCAATTCATCAGGCGTCAAATCATCCCTAATTCCCATGAAATTCTCGCCGATATAAGTAAATCCAAGAACACTTCCCATTTCATTCGGAGCAAACTTATGCACTGTCTTGAAAGGCGCTCTCGGTGTGAAATCCTTTCTTATTGCCTCGAGTTTTTTTATGTAATTCTGGCTGAATAAATTGTATGAAGAACTATAATTCTCGACAATCTCTATTTTTCGGATTCTCTGCCAGACTGTTTCCCTTTCCTCATCGAGCATGATTATTTTGTTTGTTTTTCCTTCTTCAGTTCTTTCAGAGATGATTTGCCTTCTCCTGATTGCTTCCCTGAAGAATTCCATTTGTTCAGCTCTCACGGAAAGGTTCTGGTTCTTTTCTTTTTCCCTGCTGCCAGCAATCTCTGCAATTGCCTTAATAATCTCCTCGTCGGGATTTTTCTTTTCTTTAACTGCCTTGATTGCCTTCTCAATATTCTTTACAATATTCTCGTCATGCTCGACCTTTCTGTCTGAATCATCATCGTGCTTTACAAGAAGTGTGTATTGCTCATTCCTTCCTTTTCCAGAGACATTCATAGTTAAATATCCAATTCCTATCCCAAGATAACCCTCGCTTGCTGTTATTGTATTTTCACCGTCGGACACAATGTATGTTTTTGAATTGTTGTCAACGCTTAATCCTTGATATGCATGAGTGCTTGCGAGCATCTGCAACGCAATCATCTGAGAAGAATTATAATCATGCCTTAATTCTCGTCTGACAATATCCTGTTTTTCTCCTGTCTTTCCTGTTTTCTGGCTGAGGATTTCAAGCTGAGAGAATCTGTTCAACTTTGCTCCTGAAGAAACCTCAAATGGCTTTATTGTATATTCATGAGAAACCCCATTTGCAGAATATTCAGAATATTTCGATGGTGTGAAAAGATTTGATACAACCATATCAATGTTCTCATACAATCTAACCTGCTCAAGATTTGCAGGAGAATAATCTCTCGGGGAAACAAATTTTCCAGCTAAATTCGTATCTGAATAGATATTCAATGGATCTGGATTACAGCATGGCGGCATTTTTATTATTTTAGAATAGTAATAAACCTTTATAAACTTTTCTCCATAAATCAAAGATATGAAGTTTGAAATCCACAAGAGGCAGCATCCCAACACAAAAAATTACCATCCAGACGACATGCGCATAGCATATAAATTTGCCTCTGAAATGACAAATGAGTTTGGCAATTTTATCAGGGCAATTGCAATCTTCGGAAGCACTGCAAGAAAGCAGAAAACACCACAGAGCGATATTGACATTCTTGTAATTGTGGACGACACAACAACAATTCTCACGCCGGAATTTACAGAGGCATACAGAATCGTCGTAAAAAAAATTATCCTCAGGACTTCTGTGAAACTGCATATAATCTCGCTTAGATTTACAACATTCTGGGAATACATAAGAAACGGCGATCCTGTTGGGATTAATATTCTAAGAGACGGAGCAGCAATATATGATTCAGGATTTTTCGACCCACTGCAGATTCTCCTCCACAAAGGACGCATTCGGCCGACTCCAGAGAGCATCTGGGTTTATTTTATCAGGGCGCCAAACACCCTTCATAATTCAAAATGGCACATATTGCAGGCAACTCTCGACTTATACTGGGCAGCTGTTGACGCAAGCCATGCAGCATTGATGAAAATCGGCGAGATACCACCAACTCCTGAGCATGTCTCTGATTTGCTGCACGACAAATTAGTAAAGAAAAAACTCCTTGAGCCAAAATACGTTTTGATAATGCGAGAGTTATACAAGGTTTCAAAGATGATTACCCATAGAGAAATAAAAGAAATTAAAGGTCATGAATATGACAAGTATTTTGTCCTTGTTTCTGATTTGGTTGCGCGGATGAGAAAAATCGTCGAAGGGAAGTGAATTATCTTGTTAGTGTAACATTCACAAACAATTTAATGTTGCAAACTTAAAAAAAATCTCTTCTATATTCCAAGTCATAATCCATCTTATAATTCGTCTTTACCTTCTTCTCTTCCTGCCATTGCTCACAGCCCAGAAAGCCAGCATTCCAATTATCAGGATTACGACCATCAAAATTGTGAATCCTAAAATCATCATATACTCATTACTATCTCGGAAGTCTACTGTCACCGGCTTTTTCTTTACTGCTTCCCTGATTGGAGTTATTGTTGTTGGCGGAGTTGCAGGAATAACATTTACTGACACTTCTTCTATAAGAGGTTTCTTCTCCACAACCTTTCTCTCGCATCCCTCAACAATTAGCTGAAGGTCTTTTGATTCTGTTTCTCTGCCATCAGCAAAAGTAACAGTCAATGGAATGCTGTAAGTTCCTGGCTCAGCATTATCAGCGATTCTGAATGAAAACTGCTTTCTCAGCAGATTATCATCATCCTTTGCATCATTGTCAAGAGTAAATTCTTCAGACTGCGAAATTCCCAGTATTGGGTTTTCAATGCTGATTTTTCCATCTTCTTCGTCTCTGCCAATGTTCCTGATTGAAATGCTTGCTGTTGTCCTTCTGTCGCATTTTACATTCACAGGATTTAATTCTGCCCTTACAATAGTCATCTCATGCTTTTCTCTCGAGAATCTAATCTTCTCAGATGCATCAATATCCTTGAACACAACTGAGCTGTCATTGTTAGCTGTTCCATCTGCTGTAACATAAATAAAGTATTCTTCACCGTCATCAACATCAAACGGCATATCAAATGTAAATGTTATATCATCCTTATCAAGATCACCTTCATCATCTCCGGCATCCAAATCAAATTCTGATTCATCATCAATTCTATCTCCTTCATCATCCTCAAGAATTTTTCCTGCTGAATCTTTAAATTCAACTTTCAGCGTAATGTCCTTTATATCAACAGTGCCTCTATTTCCCAAATCAATCTTGACTTTTAACTGCTCTCCCGGCTTTATCTCCGAGTCTTTTCCGTCGGAAGTTAATCTTATTCTTGTTATGTCCAGCGTGCTTCCAAGTGTGCTTTGCTTGACATTTACAGTTACTGTATCAGGAGCGCTGTCAAGATTTCCATCATTAACAATAAGTTGGAATGTATAATTGCCTGCCTGAGTTGGCGTGAATGTTGGATTGACAACTTTATTGCTTGAAAGACTAACACTTGGGCCAGAGACCTGTGTCCATGAATAATTAAGAGAATCTCCGTTAATGTCTTTTGACTTACTGCCATCGAGAGTTACAAGCAATCCTGTCTCTGTTTCCATGTCATTGCTTGCGTTTGCTATTGGTGCATTGTTTCCATCATTAACAAAATACGTCGAGAAATGTGGCACATCAAAACTCAATGTTCCTGTTGTTGCATCATAGACTCTGTTAGTGCATAAGTCTTTTGGACATTCATAGCTTCCATTTATGCCAAATCCTGCGTTAAAATAAATTGTTGGCTCTCCTGTAAATCCAAGTCCTTTCAACGTGATTTTTGCCGGCTTGTTAAGCTGAGGATACTTTGCTGTATCAATCCCAACAGCGCCTTTTTTGATAATGACGTGATTATCTAAATCAACAACATTTGTGAGATTTAATTTCTGTCCTGAATAATCAATAACCCCGCTTGTCTCTACAATACTCACATTCTCAGCGTTCTCGAGCTTACCGTTAGGAATCTGAGTTATTGTTCCGCTGAACTTTGAGCTGACTGGCTTGTTGCTTACAGTCAATGTCCAATTATGTGATGCTTTTCCGCCTTTGCCGTCTTTAACATCAGCAAGAACAGAATACGTGTCAACTAGAAGTGGTCCAACATCCTTGCTGTTTCCTTGTCCTATATCTGTTCCGTTAAGTGTCCAGAAAACATTAATTGTATCTTCTGTGTCAACATCTGAATATTCAACCTTGAAATTAGCAATGTCATTTGCTGAAATCAATGGATTAATTGTTGGAGAGAAGCTTGTAATAACTGGCGCATCATTCACAGCATTAACCACAATATTCACATTACTTACAGTAGTAGAATTATATCCATCAGAAGCAGTTATATTGATAAAGTTCTCTCCATAAAAGTTTGCAGACGGAGTAAGCTTAATTTTATTATTTGAAACTGTAACATTAATGTTCTGGCTTCCTGCTGAACTGAATGTAATGGAATCACCATCATCGTCCTTGAAATAGTTGCCAATAATAAATTCCTTCACAGTATCCTCATCAAGAGAAATGGATGGTATTGTTTCATTATTTACAGGAACCCTGTTTTTCAAATCAACAACAACTCTTGAAGAGCTTGCAAGTGTTCCATTATTGTAATAAACTGAAACTTCAATGCTCTGCTTTGATGGAGCAACTGTATTTGGTATAACAACATCTTCAAAAAGAACACTAACAACTTCATTGTCTCCAATTCTTTCAATATCCTTGCTCTGGTCTATGCCAAGAGCAGGATTTGTTATCTTTACCTTTACATTATCAGCATTTTTCCTTCCTGTATTTGTAATATCAAAAGATACATTCACTTTCTCTTTTCTGAATGTTGAATTTGGCGCAGCAGATGCCTTTGATATAATCAACTCAACACTGCTCTTCAGAACATTAATCTGCTTCTCTGTTGTCGAAGATAAAATCTTTCCTGAATCATCAGTTCCATTAACAAAAAGGATAATATCATACTTGCCTGATGCAAAAGGAGGAATAACAAAATCAAAGCTTTCAACCTTAGATTCCTGCTCAAGCAAATCAAAGTCCTTTCCAAAGAATTTAATATCACTTCCATCTGGATTTATTGCCTTTACAACAGCATTAAGTTTAATTCCGTCAATTCTGTTCTCGGTTTTATACAGGTTTTTAATTGTTGAAATAACTTTTATTTTATCTTCAGGCTTTATATCACCTATATTCTCGACGGAAATGCCATTTACTTCATACCTGACATTTACAATTCCGAGCGGCTCAAATACAGTCTCAAAAGAGAAAATATCTGTTGAGCGCCTTTCATTTCCTGCAGTGTCTTTTGCAGAAACATACCAGTAATATGTTTTTTTATCTTCAATATCATTGATGGCGTATCCTGCAGGCGTTTCAGTAAAATTTACAATGTTCTTTATGCTGGATGCATTGTCAGAGTAATAAAGCAGATAAGTTATTGCCTCATTCTCAGGATCAGTTGTTGAATTCCACTGCAATGTTACAGAGTTTGTGAAAATTTGCGCCCCATTCTTAGGGCTGACAGGATTAAATGCTGCTGGCTGTTCATTGGTTTTCTCGACATTGATATTAAACTCCTGCGTAATATTAAGCCCGAAGGAATCCTTTACCATCACAATAATCGGATTAAACTCTGATTCCTTTCCAACTGCATCCTTTGTAGGAGTCCATGTTAATTTTCCTGAGTTCTCGTTAATGCTCATTACTCCATAAGCTGAATTTGCAATTCCCTTGACAATGCTGAACTTCAATGTATCTCTGAATGGAATATCAGCATCACTTGCAGTTATATTATATACATACTGCTTGTCCTGACTTGCATTTGTTATCGGAGCTGAATTTATCATTGGAGCATCAGGAACATTTGAAACATTAAACTTTACAATCTCCTGCGATGAATTAAACTCTCCATCATTAGCAATTATTCCGCACGATGCAATTCCGTTCCAGTCATGCTCTGGCTGATAAACAAGTTTTTTAGTTTCTCGATTAATTGAGCAGATTACCTGAGTTTCATCTGAACTGTTCACATAATAATTTAATTCTAAGGAGGAAGTTTCTCCGTAAACCTCATAAAAGTATGGCGTGAGATTGAATTCTGCTGATGGACTGTCTTCTGCTGCTAAAATAGTTGGAATCTTTTTTGAAAGCGGTGCATCATTAACAGGATTAACAATAATTTTTACGTCTTTAACAATTGTCGTGTTAATTCCGTCTGAAGCTGAGATGTTAATGAACCATTCGCCGTAAATATTTGCAGCAGGAGCAATATTCAACTCTGCACCGTTCAGCGTTACGGTAATATTATTTGCAGGAGCCATAATTGAGTATGTAATAGCGCTTTGCTCAATATCTGTGAAGAAATCTTTGAGAGAAACAGTCTTTATAGTATCTTCATAGAGAGTAAGATTAAGAGTGGCATTATTCAAAGGAAGATTATTTTTGATTGTCAGCATGACAGATTCTTTAATAGGGTTTCCTTCTCCTTTCAATCTTGCAACTTTAAATAAAACTTCAATAGGATATTCTCCAGACTGCACAGCAGACAGATTTAGATTGCTGAAAGTTACATTGCCAACTGAATTCTCAGCCAAGTTCTGGTTGATTAATATCGAATCAATGCCTAATTCAGTATTCTTAATAGTTACATTGAATTTCACATCATCATATCCAATATTTGCAAGCTCAAGTGTCAGGTTAATTTTTGACTTGCTGAAAACCTCTTCTGGAGATGTGTAAATATTCGAGGTTGTAAGGTTGAATCTGGTTTTATCAATATCTAATCTGTATTCAACTCTGGTATCATACTTATTTCCTAATTTGTCTGATCCTGAGGCATTTAATATTAAGTCAAATCTGACATCAGGAATCTTATATGGCACATGGAAACTAAATGATATATCAACAGGGTCATTTGGCTTGATGTCATTGCTTTCGCTTGTTGCAATGAAATCATCTCCTTCGAAAAAATAAGGTATCCTGAGACTTGCTGTTACATCCTCAATTTCATTTTCTGTGAGGAGATTATCAAGAGTTGCATCAATTGTTACATACGAGTTTGGAGTTACGTGGTCGAGATTTGGAACTTTTTCTCCATTGACTGTAATTTCAATATTTTTAAAAGTCAAAGGATTAAATATAGTATGATATTGGAAAATTCTGTCGCTTCTTGTTGTTAATCCTGTGCTGTCTTCTGCAACAACATACCAGTAATATGTTTTGTTGTCTTCTAATCCTGAGATTCTAAATGTCAGAGAATAAAATGGGAAATCTGATTCATTTATTGTTCCGACATAGGAGATATTGCTCTTGTTGTCTGAATGATAAATGTGGTATTTCAAAGAGTTCTCTAAATCATTAAAATCATCATCCTCGTAATCTCTGGAATTATCCCACATTAAATCCACAAATGGAGTATTTATGGATGAATTGTCATAAGGTTTCCACAATTCAAAATTTGTTGGTGGATCATTCACATCTATAACAGTTATATTCCATTCTTGCGTGTCTGAATTTCCTTGCGAGTCTTCAACTTTCACAATTATCGGGTTGAAATATTTCACTTCATGGACAGCATTTTGTGTCGGAATCCATGTAATTATGCCAGTGTTCTGGTCTATAACCATATTGCCAAACTCTTCATCTTTAATTTTCTTGATAAAGCTGAACTTGAATGTCTCGCCTGTAACCAAATCACCATCTGAAACTGTAACCTTGTAATTATAGACGCTGTCCTGAACTGCGGTTGTTATTGGTGTTGAATTTATTATTGGCAAATCCGGAATACTTGAGACATTGAATTTTACAATAGCTTCTGTTGAATTAAGGCTTGTATTCAGGTTACCGTCAGATGCAATTATATTGCATGAGCTAATGCCATTCCAGTTTGCTGAAGGCTGGTATGCAAGTTTTTTTGTTGCCTGATTAATTGTGCATATTATCTGTGAGTCATTTGATTTTGTTATATAATAAATAAGCTGCACAGACGGCGTTTCTCCATAAGCATCATATCCGTATAATGTCAAATCAAGTTCTGCCTGAGGTGAATCTTCTGAAAAATTAATTGTTTGTATTGGATTTATCACAGGCACATCATTCACAGGGGTTACATTCACAACAAGCCCGTTTGAATTTCCAAATCCATTATCATCATCAATAGCAGTGAAGTAAATCCTTCCAGCTCCGTTCCAGTTCTCGCCTGCTGAAATGTTCACAATGTGAGTTATATCGTCAATCTTAATGCTTACATTCTCTGCATCATCATACCTTGTTACTGTGTATTTTACAATGCTTCCATCATCATCCCGGAAATATTCATCCAAGTCAATTGTGTCATTGCCAGTATCTTCCGCAAACCTGATTTCATTAAATGTGAAGTATCCTACAGGTGGTTCATTCTGCCCGATAACAGTAATTATAAATGGATTGCTATTTGCAGAAAGCCCGAATTTGTCTGTTGCTGTTAATGTAACATTTACTGTGCCATTAAAGTTGATATCTGGCTTTATTGTGAGATTTCCGTCGGAATAATTTATCTGCCAGATTCCTCTAAAGCCATTAAAGTTTGATAATGTTGCTGGAGCAAATGTAAGGATGTCATCATTTGCATCAAGAATGTCAACATCAGAGAAATAATTTCTTAGGTAAATCTTCTGCTCATTTCCATCTTCAATGAACTGGATATTTTGCACTGTGCCGTTGAACTGCGGATTTCTGTTTGTTATTATCAGTGTATTCAGGTTTCCTGCTCCGATGTTTCCAGCAGAGTCATTTGCAAAGTATCTCCATGAAGTATGCTCTCCGTTCTCGAGGAGATTTTTGCTAATTAAATAGAAATATTTTCCATTCCCTGTATTTGCAAGAGAAATATTCTGCATCTGTCCAGTCCAGTTTCCTTCAAGCCATACCTGAGAAATTTGAGTAAGAAATTCATTGATTGATGCGTTAAGATAAACGCTGTCATTGTTATGTACAATAGGGCTTCCTTGTGGAGTTAATGCACTCTCATCGGTAATTGCAGGAGCATTGTTGTCTATGAATAATACAAGCGCAATTGTGTTTATGTTTCCAGCCAAATCATTTGCAGTTACAGCAAAATTGCAGTTTCCTTCTGCAATGCATCCAAGCAAAGCAGGAGTTGTTGTAAGAGAATAGAGATTATTCCCAAGAGAGTTCATTGGTGTTCCATTAAGTGTTACGCCTGCAAGATTTTTTTCAACGATGTTTACAGTAAAGTCCTGCTGTAATGTGTTTGGAGAAATCAAATCTCTGTCTGAAGATGCAAATTGTGATAGTTGTGGCAGTGTGCTGTCAAGTGTGATTTTCCTTTTTGAAGTAGCGTTTGAATGCCCAATATCATCAAGAACTTCTGCATAATATTCATATACTCCGTCGGGAAGATTTGCAAATGTTATATCCCTTGTTCCAGCAGGAAGAGTTGTCTGGTTGATAATATCATCTGTGGAGTTTATCAGGAAGAAAGCAACCGAGTTTTCATATACATCAAAAACATTCAAATCAATGAAAATATTATTATCTGATGAATAAATATTATCAGGTGCAGTATTTGCATAATATGAAACAGCAGGAACAGTATTATCTACCACAACTGACTTTAAGGATGTGGTGTTTTGGAATCCTGCATGGTCTGTGTATAATGCACTAACAGAATAATTTCCGTCTGGAGCAACAATATTATTTGTACTTCCTGTTAACATAAATTCTCCTGATGATGTTGGGCTTGTAGATGCAACATCGCTGACTGTAATCTTGCTGTTAGCTATTCCTAATTTTACTGTAACATTATCAATTTTAGTCGAGGATTCATCTCTTGATATATCCTGCCCTTCGACAATAACAGTTCCGTTTGGAGCAAGCCTGATTTTTGCGCCGTGCTCTGACCATAAATCTGCCCTGATATCTGCTGATGCACTAAAGAATCCATCATTATTATCTCCACTAATGAGAGTAAGATTTGCCCCTTTGGAATAATCAGAATTGTCTCTTATTGTAAGCTTATATTGGTAACCATATTTATAAAATGTGCCGACTCCACCGATGATAGGAACATCCTCTGTGATTCCTGTTCCAGCATTTTTCAAAATAATATTATTATTTGTGCCGTCGAGTTTCTTGACTTGCATAAGGTGAGAATATTTATTTGTCTCTACAACAAAATAATCCTCATCCTGAACATAATTATTATTTGCTGCAACAGAACCAGCACCAAACCCATTTGCAGAATCAAATGTATTAAGGCATGCAGTTGCGCCTTCTGAATCTCCGCTTACAGCCTCGCACACAGCAACATGCTTGTTTGCATTTGCTGACAGAAGAATTTCTCCTGATGCTGCGTTATACCACCAGAGGTCTTGTGAAATCTGCTCCCCTGATTTTGTCTTTACATTTAACTTGAAGTTATTTGCACCATTTGGAACAATTTCAATAATATCATTTACTGTTGTCTTCATTCCTGAAAATAAGAAATCAATCCCAAGAACAGAATTCAAATCACTAAAATCCTTATCGCTGCTTAAAACATCCGACAACTTACTGCCAATCGGAACATAATAATCTTCTGAAGGCTGGTATGCAATAGAAATCTCTGACAATGATAACTCACCAGAGGAATTTGTCCAGACAAGGTCTGCTGCTCCGTCTGCAATCACATTTGAATCAATTATAAGGTCAGCAGAATTTCCTGGTGATGAATTAGAATCTTGGATTGTAACTGTGTGCGCACCTAAATAAAATGTAACTACTTCTAATAATTCCGAATTTGCAGGAATATATATATCTTTTATACTAATCATAGTTCCATCAGAAAGTGTAAACGTCTGTCCAGCCTCCAATGACTCAGTTATTTCTGAATTAACAGTTAGCTGTGCTTTTGGAGGAACAGTAGCTGTTACACCATTGATTGTTACATTATAGTCTTTTCCGTTATAACTATATATTCTAGAACTGCCTTCCTCCAAAGTATCTCTTACATCACCGTTCATCAAATCAAGTCTCAATATTCCACTTGAGAAATCAGAATTTACAACATAAAAATCCTTTCCAATAAATGTAATCTTCCTGTTGTCAAGATCATCTAAATCCTTATTAGAGTCAATGTCTGTTTTAAGTGCAGTAGGAAATGATGCTTTATATCTGAATAATTCGGAGCCATCATTAATTGAATTGTGGTTTACATCAGTTTTGACTTTAAAGAAAATAGCAGGCAATTGGATTCCTTCACCATTAACATCCTCTGTATATTCAATATCTGAATTTCCAAGCTGGATGTATTGGGAATAGCCATAAGTGCCTTTGTTATTAACAATTGTTTTATCCCCTAATCCTGCCAATTCATGTTTTGTAACAATGCTCTTTACACTGCTTAGAGGCTCAAGCAGATTCAAATTATTTCCGCTTGAAGAAATTCTAAAAGCATCTCCCTCTATAAGATTAAAATCTGTAGTTATATATAGGTTAGCAATAGCCTCATTTTCCGGATAGATAATCTTTGCACTATGCTGGTCAGTGCTAGTGTATAATGCTGCGAGTGTTCCCCATTTTGTCATTCCTTCCTGTTTGCCAGGAATGAAATTAAGGCTTCCATTCCATGTCTCGTTGAATATTGAATCAAATGAATCTTGTGTGAAATGATATCTTTCATTTCCTGCTGCATCTCTTATAGAAATCCTGTCATACATAACTGGCTCTGAAGCATTGAGGAAAATATCTATTGAATCGTATATACCATCATCATCAGAAGGTGAGAAATAAATCATATTGTTTTTTTCAAGTCCACCAAAAATAATTGCCTGTAAAAGATTAGGAGAAACAGTATCAAGAGTAATATGTCTGAATGGAACTCCGCTTGAATGCCCGACAATGTCATTTACCTCAACAGAATATGAATAGTTGCTGTCAGAATTTAATCCAGTAAAATTAATGCTTCTTGAACCAGCAGGAAGAGTTGTTGTATTGATTACACCATCAGAAACATTTCTCAATTTGAATATAATGTTTGCCTCATTTGCTTCTACAACTGAAACCTCGACGTAAATCCAGTCTCTTTGCACATAACTGTTGTCTTGAGCAGTGTTTGATGTATATCCTATCACAGGAGTTGTTTTGTCCACAATAACAGTCGCAATGATTGAGCTGTTTGAATTTCCGGCTATATCTGTGAGTGATGCATTGATTATATAAATTCCGTCTGGAACATATTCACCATCTTTATCCTTTCCATCCCATTGCTTATTTACAGTTGTTACAAAGCTGTTCTGCGTGAAAAATTTTACTTCATTATTTGTTGAATTTCTTATTGAAATAATCCTGCTGTTTTTTACAAGTTCAGAAGCATTTAGTATTATTGTCAGGATATTATAATTTGAATCTCCATCTCCGGGAGAGAAATAAATTACTGAATTTTTATCAACTCCGCCTAAAACAGACGAGGAATTCAGATATGGAGATTTTGTATCAAGTATAAATGAAAATATATCTGATAGATTATTATTGTATCCGTCAGTTGCAATTGCTCTCCAGTAATATTTATTGTCAGGCAAAACCTGTGATGAATTTAGTGTAATGTTTGAATCTGAAACTTGCTGATCAATCTCAATGGTTGAGAAATCTGATAATGCTGATATCTGCAAAATGTAAGTTGGGATTCCGTTGATGTCTGTTGAATCTGTCCAGTCAAAGGAGATTGAAGGATTGGTTATGCTAAAATTATCCGATGGTGTTAGCAATGACGGCTTTGTCGGAGGTAATGTTACTGTGAGATTTAATTCAACACCTGTAGGGATATTTGCGATATTGTAGATTGATTCCTGATATGCTTTGTAATTATTGATGTAGAATAATATTTTGCTTCTGTTGAGTGTGCTGTTTGCCTTGTTTAAAATCAAGGAATAGTTTCCTATAACTAACATAGTTTCGTTCCCAACAAGAATTGTCTCGTTATTGTACTGGATATATACTAAGAAATTTGTGTTTGCAGGGGTGTGAACACCGTCTATATTAGATGTCCCGCTATATGTAAGATAAGGACCAAAATCAGCATAAGCTGAAAAACCAGCAGTGATTATTAAAACCAAAAATATCAAACCTAAAACTCTTGTTTTTATCCCAGACATTGTTCTATCACCTATTCACCATGCGCCTACCACCCCTTTAAAGTAATAAGTAATTCTCAGGATTATATAAACATTTCTTATTTGGAAATTATTTTTCTCTACTTTGTTTCGAGGGTATTTTTGTCAGGATTAATCCAATAACAATAATTCCAACAGCAATGCCTGCGATAATTGCAATTGTCCAAGAGAGGTTTCCATTTCCCTGCTCAACTGCAACTACCTGACCAGTTATCTGGTTTCCTCCTTTGAAAACTCCTGTTATGCTGTCCCAAATGCCTGAGAAAAATCCTTGCTGAGAAGTTTGAGTATTTGCACTTGAAACTCCTTTCTCGTCTTTGTCAGGAACGCTTTCAATGATGGGAGATTTTTGTTCAGGGACTTTCAGGACTTTTTCAGGATTTGTTTGCGCGGTTTCCCTTATTTGTTGGGTTGTTGTGGTTGTTGTTGGCACTATTGTGCCACCACCACCGCTTCCGCCGCCTCCGTTGCCTCCAGAATTAGCTGTTCCAGAAGATGGAGATTCACAACTTTGGGTTTCAGCAGGTTTGCTAATTGCAGTGCCGCATGAATTCAAATCAGTGCATGTTCTAGTCTGCATTCCTGAGGAGCATGTATCCCAGCCAGAGCATTGCCAGTTTTCTGCGCATGTATATTCTGATATTCCTGAATTCTTCAATCCTGAAATTTTATATCGAGAGCCTTCTGCTGTGCATGTATAGTCATTCTGGGCATTTCCATTGCATCTTATGAGAGATTCATTAGTTGAATTGCACTTGGAGCTTATCTCTGTTATCGAGGAGATTTCAGCATCCTTAATGCACACATACTCAGATGTATTGTTCAGCTTGTTCACATAAGCAGTCTTTCTCTGTGATGATGTAAGAGTAATTCCCCTGACAAAAAAGCTTCCAAGATTTGCAGTGCCTGTTTCCTTTTTTGTCTCGATATTAAACAGGTTGAGTGTGTTTACATCAAAGTCAAAAGGAAATTCAAGAATTATATCTGCGCCGCTTTTGATTATTACCTGCTTTACACTTGAGGCAGTTGCAGGAAGATTATTATCGTTGTCAATAAAGACATCTAAATTGTTGTAATTTGTCGAGATGTTTTCCTTTGCGCCGATAAGCTTGTCATTTCCGTCAGGAACTCCGTCTTTGTCTCTATCGTTGAAAACCGATAAGTCAAGATTGAGAATTTTTCCGCCTTTTCTTGTTGATTCACCTGCTATCTGGCCTGAGAGATTGAATTTGATTGAATTTCCGCTTGAGCCATTGACAACATCTATTATATATTGTCCTGTTGTTGTGAGAGTGTATGTTGATGCAAGATTATTTTCTAAGAGAACAAAGATGTTTGTGCCAACAGGCGCGTCTGAACTGTCAATTTTTACACTGCCCTTGAAAGTATCAGGAAGCAAAGGCAGGTCTGCATGGACAAAAATTCCTGCAAAAATTCCGCATAATGCAAACAGTGCCAGCAGAAATTTTATTTTGTTCTTCTGGATTTTTTTAGCCATAATGCAATCAGCACTCCTAAAATCATTATTATAATTGCTGCAATTCCGATAAGGATAGCTGTCTCAGGAATTTTTCTCTCGACTGAAAGCTCAATGCTTTTGAAATCTCCGCTTTTGTATTGGATGAGTTTATCAGACTTTATTCCATCAACGCGAATCTCAATCTGTGTTCCTTCATTTATCTTTTGAATAAGCAATGAAAATTTTCCATCTGAATCTGTTTTTGCTGAGTAAATTTCTTTGCCGTCAGCAATTGCAGAAACTTTTGTTCCTTCCTGAGCAAGCTTTTCATTTATGTATGCTTTTCCGTCTATAATCATCGGCATCTCAGGCAGTGAAAATGCAATTATGCTTAAGACTAATAAAAAGATAAAAAAAATGCAAAGTTTGCTGAATTTAAGAGCATACATTTGTATACACTTTATCTCCTGATGGCAGGAATACCCAATATCCTTCTCCTGTTTTCATTTGAGAGAATTCCTTTGTTGTGCCTTGCGTTGCATATATCTCAAATTTGTCTGCCTGTTCATTATATCTCAGCACAAAAAGGTTGTTGTAAATTGCTGTCGGGAATGCCTCGCTAACATTCTGGTTGGATTTGCACATATGCCCAAGTAAGTTCCATCCCTGATAAAGCTGAACCTCTGTTATATCAAATACAGGCGGGCTTCCTCCTAATACAGCGTAATTCAATCCTGCATCAGTTCTGTTGCTTACCCAGTATCCTTTTCCGGGCTGGATAATGTTTGGATGCGTAAATTGCTTGTTGTTGGAGTCATACTCCCAGACAGTTTCTGTTGTGCTGAATGCATTTGTTGTTGAGTTGTCAGAGAGTTTTTTTGGAACAGAGATGAGATTCCATGCTGCGTCGCTTAAAATTAAAACCAAATCCCTAATCGAGGCAGTGTATGTGCTGCTCTGGACACTGTTTCCTGCTATGTCTTTTGCGACAATGTAATAAGTCAATGTCATCGAGGAGCTTTGCGCTGGAATTGTTGCAGTAAATAAACTGCCTGTGTTTGTCATTGCCAATGAAATTAATGCTCCATTGTTATAGTAAAGCTTTACTTCTGAAACATTTATTCCGCTTACTGAATCTGTAATTGTTGCGTTGATTTCAATTGGCGAGCCGACTTTTCCGGCTGCGATGTTTGTTATGGATGTTATTGACGGCGCAGATGAGTCAATGATGAAATTATTGTCGCTGACGTCATTGCCTGAATTTCCTGCTATGTCGTTAGCAGTTACTCTGATTTTTGATTCGCTTGTATCTATCGTCGGAACTGTCCATGAGTATGTTCCTGAATTTGACAGACTCTCAGTTATTGTTAGCCAGTTTGTTCCGTTGAAATATTCCAGCTTGATTGGATTTGATGCAATGTTTATGTCTGTTGCTGTCCATGTTATTGTGTATACTGAGCCGCCTTTGATTATTTCAGTTCCGTTTGGCAAGTTTACTGTTACTGACGGAGATGTTGAGTCTATCGTAAAATAATTATCGCTGATGTCATAGCCTGAATTTCCTGCAGAGTCGTTAGCAGTTACTCTGATTTTTGATTCGTTTGTATTTATCGTCGGAACTGTCCATGAGTATGTTCCTGCGTTTGACTGGCTTTCAGCTATTGTCAACCAGTTTGTTCCGTCGAAATATTCCAGCTTGATTGGATTTACTGCAATGTTTGTGTCTGTTGCTGTCCATGTAATATTATATGCTGAACCGCCTTTGAGGAATTGTCCGCCGTTAGGAGATGATATAGTTACAGAAGGATTGATTGTATCCACAACAAAAAATTTTGAATTGTTTATGACGAGATTTCCAGCTGGATCAGAGAAATTCACCTCGATAATGTAGACTCCACTTGGAACAACAGTTCCAGCTGAATCGTTTCCATTCCATGATTTTAACGAAGTATTTGTGACGCTTGCTGTTGAATATATGTTCCTAACTATTGTATTAGCTGAATTTTTTATGTTGATATTTACTCTGACGGCTTCTGAAAATACCAGGTCAACACCTGCATAGTCTTTTATGCTGTCTCCGTTTGGCGAGAAAGTTGAGTTTTCTAAGTTATAGGAAGTAATTGTCGGAATAGTTGTATCAACAGTTGTTGTTGTGTCTGCGCCAACTTGAACATCTTCAATGTTTCCTGCGTTGTCTACCCCGAGTGTGTAGAATCCATAAACACCATCTCCTCCAGTTGCGCTGGAATTGAATGCTATTAGCGAAGAAGTGAATGTTCCATCAAATTGCGTCCATGCACCTGAATCTTTCTGGTAATATAATTTTACACCTGCAATTTCACTTAGTGCATCGCTTGCTGTGTATGCAATACTGAAAATTTTTGATGTCTGGTATGTTGCCAAAGCACTTGCTGAGGAAGTTGGCTTGACTGTGTCAATCTGGATTGCTTTGCTTACATTGCTCTGAGTGTTTCCTGCATTGTCTTTGGAATGGTATCTTAGATAATTTTCACCGTCGGAAGAGATCGTTATCGGAACTGAGAAATCTGTCCCAGATACAGGATCGCAGGTGTTTACTGTATCTGTGCAGTATTTTGTGTATTCAATTCCTGAAGATGGTGAAGGGTCGCTTACTGTAAGATTTATTACAACAGAATAATTTTTCCATCCGCTTGAGGAATTGTCACTTGTTGTAGGTTTTATAGTATCAACTGTTGTTGTTGTGTCTGCACCTGCTGGCGCACTTTCAAGATTTCCTGCTGTGTCAACTGCAATTGTGTAGAATCCGTAAATTCCGTCATTGCCTGTTGAAGCGCTGTTAAAGGAAATTGGGGATGATGTGAATATTGTTCCGTATTGCGTCCATGTTCCACTGTTGTTATAATATAATTTAACAGCGTCATTTGCTGTGTATTCGACGTTAAATGTTGATGTTTTCTGATATGCTGATAGTATATTTGCAGAGGATATTGGTGCTGTATTGTCAATAGATACTGTTCTTGTGTTTGAATTTTCATTGCCAGCATTGTCTCTTGCAGTAACTTTGATTGTCTTGTCTGAATCTCCGACTGTTCCTGAAATTGTAATCTGGGCAGTATAAACTCCGTCTGCAGAAGTCAAGTCTCCGTTTGTTCCGTCATCGAACATTATTGCATTTCCAGAGCCGCCAATTTCTGATGCGTTGAGCAAAACGCTTGAAACTCCTGCAACTCCGTCGGAAACAGATGCGTTTATTTTTATTGAATCGGTATTTTTTGCTTTGGATTGTGATGTAGGATATGTTATTTTGGGCGCATTTACCGTCGGAGCAGTATTGTCAATTGTGAAGAAATTATCTGTGAGGTCACTTGCTGAACTTCCGACGTCTTTATCAACTATATATATCTTATAAGAATTTGCATCTGCTCTTGCTGTCGTATCCCAGCTTCCGTAGGAAGTAACTCCGGGTGCTATGCTTTGTGTGATGTCATACTGTGTTGTATTGAGAATTACGAACAACTTGAAACCATCTGATGATGTCCCAGTATATGTCCAATTAATGCTGCTTGTGCCTCTTAAATATTCCCCGCCATTCGGACTTGTAATTGTAACGCTTGTAACAGCAAAAACTGCTGAGCTAAGAATCAAAATCATAATCAAAGAAAGAACACCGTAATAACTCTTATTTTTTTTATATGATACAACACTTTCTTTTTTCATTTGCCGAAACACCCCTTAAAATTATTTCTGATAAAATCAAACTAAAATCTAATCGCCTTGATCAATCGAGTTTCATTGCACTATAAAAACTTTGCTCAGATGCTCAGAAAGACATGCGAAATTAATTACTTGGCTTAAATGACTGGTTTGGAAGTTCACGTCGAAAAACAACAACATTTAAATATAAGTAATCCCGAAATATATCTGGGTGTCAAAATTAGATGTTTGGCGGTAGGAAAATTTTTTTAAAGACAGCAATAATAGTTATGCTTATTTTTGTTCTTTCTCAGGTTGTTGCTGCGAAAGAGGCATTTGAAATAAAGATTATCTCAATCAAGGATAAGATTAATTCAGGGGAGGATGCTTCATATAATATTTCTATAATCAACAATCAAGATGCCAAAGATGAATTCAGGATTTATATTCTTGCTTATCCGCTTTGGGAAATTCGCACAGAACCTTTGCAGAATCCTATTCAGATAGAAGTTCCGTCTAAATCCAGTAGAACTATACAGATTTTCCTGAATCCTCAGTATGTAACTGCTGTGGGGAATTATCAGGTTGATTTGTATGTGCAAGCAATATCTCTCGAAAAAACAATTTCTTCTCCTCTTGAAATGAGAATCAATTCCGATGAGCCGAGGATAGAGGGATATGTGCCGACTGTTTCTTTGAATCTTGAGATGCCCAAGAAGATTGATCCTCGAGAAAAAATCAGAATAAGAATTGGATTGTCAAACCAGAATAATCTTGATTATCCGGAGATAAAGGTTTTGGTTAACAGCAAGCTGATTAATGATGAGATTAAGGATTCACTTGCTCCACAGGAGGATAAGACCATCCAGTTATTGAAGGAGATTCCTCAGAATACGCCTCCGCAAACTGATAAGGTAATTGTAACTTTGATGAGGGGAAACAGGACATTAGAAACAAAATCGCAGTCTATTGAGATATTGGGATATTCAACAATTGTGAAAGAGTCTGTTACTCTGAAAAGTTTTCTTAAGACTGTTAACAAGGTGAAATTTACTAATGCCGGTAATATTCCTTCTTCGGAGTCATTGATGGTTAATACGACATCACTAAGGGCTTTGTTTACTGTTCCAAAGCCAAAGACTAATTCTTTAAATGGGGATAGCCAGAAAGTTTTTGTCTGGGATGAGAGTATTCCTCCGATGGAAAGTTATGAGGTTTCTACAACAGAGAGTTATAGGGCGCTGTTTATGGTTATTGTTTTGGGCATTGCGTTTGTGGTTGTTTATTTTATGTACAGATCGCCGATGATTTTCAGGAAGTCTGTTACTAATATCCTCAAATCTCACGGAGGTATTTCGCAGATGCAGATTTCTCTTGCGTTGAAAAACAGGGGCAATGCAGCTATGCATAATATAGAAGTCATAGATATTATTCCTGCTTTGGTAAATCTTGAGACAGGTTTGTTGATTGGGACTTTGCATCCATCTAAGATTGAGAAAAGGGAGAAGATTGGAACAACTGTGAAATGGGATATTAAGAGCATTGATCCTGGAGAGGAGAGGGTGATTACTTATAAGGTTTCATCTAAGCTTTCTATTCTTGGAGGGATTACCCTGCCGATAGCAAACTGCAAGTTCTTGTGTCAGAGCAAACTGCAGAATGGAAAGTCGAATGTTCTTGATGTGAAGATTTGAGATTTATTTCTTAAAATTGAATTACCCAATATGCAGTTCCACAATATCCCCATCGAGAAGTCTGTGGCTTAACTTCCTTATTGGCATTCCTTCAAACTTAACGCCCTTGCCCCAGATTCTTGCATACCTAAATTTAGCAACAAAATCCCTATGAAGCTTGGAACACACCTCCGCAAGAGTCGAGCCGTCGAGCATAATCAAAGGCACATCCAAATCAGCTTTCTTCCCGATTTCCTTGCAGAAAACCCTTATCAATCCAAGCCTCTGGAAAATCATCTCCTTTAATTCAGGAAGATTAATCCGCATCTCAGCAGAAATCATGATATCCGGCTTGAGAATATTCTCAACTCGCGCAAGCTCCTTCTTATCAACCAAATCAATCTTGTTAAGCGCAATCACCGACGGAATATACTTCTTGTTGCCTTCGATAACATCAATAAACTGGTCGGCATCAATATCCTCTCTCAAAACAACGTTCGCATTCATAATCCTGAATTCCTTGAGAATATCCTTTATTGTCTGAGTGTCAATCTTCGTAAGCTTTACTGTTGCACCGACATCAACACCTCCAGAAGATTTTCTTTCAATCTTCACATACGGCTTTCTCTGGTTTATCCTTATGTTGTATGTCAGCAGCTCATTCTTAATGACATCAAGATGCTCAGGAAAAAAAACATCAACAATAATCAAAACAAGGTCAGAAGCCATTGCATAGCTCAAAGATTCTTTTCCTCTTCCAGTGCCTATTGCTGCTCCTGCAACAATTCCCGGCACGTCGAGAATCTGGATTTTTGCATGTTTATACTCCATCAATCCCGGAATGCATTCCAAAGTCGTAAACGCATAAGCGGCGACCTTTGATGTCGCATTTGTCAGCGCGTTCAAAAGCGTGCTTTTACCAACTGACGGAAACCCGACGAGAATTACAGTTGCATCTCCTGACTTTTTAACAGTAGGAGGCGCGCCTTTTTTGCCGGCAGTCCTTGCCTTCTCCCTAAGAACAGCAATCTTCGCTTTAATCAATCCGATATGATACTGAGTCTTCTTGTTGTATTTTGTCTTCTTTAATTCATCCTCTAAATCCTTTATCTTGGTATATGCGCTTGAGCTTTCTCCCATGAAAAAGAATTATTCGAGGAAATATAAAAGGTTATCACTCTTTGCTGAATCATTAAACCCAAATGCAAATATAAAAAATGGATTTTTTGGAAAGTTATTTATTCTTAAAGTGGTATTAAATCTATATGTATGCTGTATTTCGCACAAGAAAGTTTGACAAAGAGTTTGAAAAACAATTATCAAAAGAAGAGCAAAAAGAGATTGAGAATTTTGAGAGAAAACAGCTTGTGAATAATCCTTATGTTGGAGACCATCTTAAGTTTCCTTTTTTCAGGGAGAAAAAGATTGGCGGTAAAAGGGTTTATTTTCTCGTCTATGATGAGATTAAATCTGTTTTAATGATTGGGATTAGTGATAAGAAAACTCAGCAGGAAACTATTGACGAGATTAAAGACAGATTAGATGATTATTATGAAGTTATCAGAGAGGCAATCAGGCAATTCTCCTGATTCTTCCTTGCTTTGCATCTTCTAAGCTTTCTACTAATTGGGATATGAGTTCATGGTCAACTTTTTCAAGCTTTTTTAATCTCTCATATTCTTCTTTTGGGATTGTTATGGTTTCCATATAATAGTATAATGTTTAGCAGGTATAAAAGGTTATCTGGGAGAATTATCGGAATTTATTTTTAATGTCATCCTGATGATTTATGCTGATTGTCTTATCTTTAGAATTTTTAATTTTGGAAATAATCTTGTTATTGCTGAATTTTGATAAATCTTCTAAACTGGAGATTATAATCATATTCAAACAAGCTATAAATTTAGAATGTGTCAATCTTCTGATTTGCCTCTTGCGATAAAATTCCATCTCAACCAGAAAAATCATGTCGGAGTATTCTCTGAAATATTCAATAACGGCTTTGGCACTTTTGAATCTTTCCTTTTCCTTGGCTAGTGGAAAAATACAGAAAACAATATTGCATAGATTTGTATCCCAGTTATATTTTCTGTGTTTATGGATGTCTTCGAGAATGTATTTTGTTATTCCTGTTCCAGCTCCTCCGCCTAAGCCAATTACAAAAATATTAATCATGTTATGGTCAAATAAATGTCCTATGTTCGAGAAGGATTCTTTAGCAGAATTGTAACCTTTTGAAATATCTCCAAAACAGTTAAGCCCCTTGCAGATTGATCTTCCGAAGATAATAGATAAATCAGTATATTTGCTCCCTGACCTAGTAGTCTGACCACATAATTAAGTTACATAATGCTTAGCAAGTTTATTGTCAGCATCTTCTTTAGTAAATCTCCAATCAATCTTACACCTCTCATTATTTCTCCTTTTTGTGCAAGCCTCAACTTCTTTTCTCAGAAAA
>ORJL010287259.1_pt1 | contig 22420 bp, 18 predicted proteins | sample 1779941 | NCBI WGS metagenome assembly ORJL01 (sample SAMEA104232317, study PRJEB22302) | groundwater metagenome | biome: forest; feature: aquifer; material: groundwater | place: USA | collected 2011-08-07 | depth 5.8 m
CGAGGGTTGTCGCAGGGGTGTCGGTAGCACAGGCATCCTTGCCTGTGACGGGCCTTTGGACAGGCAGGGATGCCTGTCCTACCAGCCCCCCGTCATTCCCCATGACGTCCCTACGGGTTCGCCTATTTTCCAGGCAATGACAGAAGAACGTAGGGTGGGTAAAGAGATATCCGCCAAAGGCGGATGAACGGAACCCACCGAAACGCGGCCATGGGGGGTTACACTCCGCGCCGATGCCGCGTCGTTGCACCCACCCTACGGATCACTGGGTCGCCCGTGGGGCGGGCGGTTCGCGACCCGCCCCTACGGCTACGACTGCGCTTCTTCCCGGTAGGACAGGCATCCCTGCCTGTCCAGGCGACCGGCGGGCACGGCATGCCGTGCCCCTACTTTCTACTCTCTTCTTTCTTCTTTCTTCTCCCTTTTCTGTTATCATTGTCACTTGGAACCTGTAACTTGATACTTTCCCCATCGGAGGGTCTACCATGAGAATACTTTTCACCGCAGCCGAAGCCACTCCCCTCGCCAAGGTCGGCGGCCTGGCCGATGTGGTCGGCTCCCTGCCCAGGGCGCTGAACCAGCTCGGCCATGACGTCCGCCTTATTCTGCCCAAATACGGAGTCATCGACGAGGCGAGGTTTCCCACCACCCCGGTGCTGGACTCCGTCACCGTGGAAATCATGGGCCGCCAGGAAGAAGCGCGGTTCAAACAAACGAAACTCGGCCCGGTAGTGGTCTACCTGGTGGAAAACACCCGCTATTTCAGTCCGCCCCGCGTCTACACCGACAACGAAGACCTGGAACGTTATCTCTTCTTTTCCAAGGCGGTCATGGCCTTCCTCAAAGCCTCGGACTGGCGTCCGGACGTTATCCACTGCCACGACTGGCATACCGCCCTGGTGCCTTTCTGGGTTAAGAAGACGGGCCTTCCCGTTGCCACCGTTTTTACCATCCACAACCTGGCCTACCAGGGACCGTTCGACAACCGGTGGCTGAACGCCTCGGGCCTCAACCAGGAAAAGACCGAATGGCCCATCAAGCCCGGCACCACGGACATGACCATCATGAGCCAGGCGGTTCTCGCCGCCGACGCCGTTTCCACCGTCAGCGAGACCTACGCCAGGGAAATCCTGACCCAGCGGTACGGCGAAGGCATGGAATCGCTGCTGGCGCGGCGTAAAGCCGACCTGGTGGGCATAGTCAACGGCATAGACCAGGATGAAAACAACCCGGCCACGGACGCCCTCATTCCCGCCCATTACAGCGCTTCCAACCCCGCGGGAAAGGCGGTTAACAAGGCCGAACTCCAGAAGAAACTCAAACTACCGGTGGACCCGAAAGTGCCCCTTATCGGCATGGTCTCCCGGCTCGACGAGCAGAAGGGACTGGACATCCTCGAAGGCGCCGCCGAACGGATTCTGGGGATGGACCTGCAGGTCGCCATACTCGGCAAAGGGCGGGAAAAGTACCACCTTTCCATGTCGCAACTGGCTACGAAATACCCTCAGAAGATGTCCGTGACCCTGGACTTCAACAATGCCCTGGCCCACCAGATATATGCCGGCAGCGACCTGTTCCTCATGCCCTCGGCCTTCGAACCCTGCGGTCTGGGCCAGCTCATCGCCATGCGCTACGGCACGGTCCCCCTGGTCCGCGCCACCGGAGGCCTGGTAGACACCGTCCCGCCGTTGACGCCCGACCTCAAGAAAGGATCCGGCTTCGTCTTCACGGAATATACCGTCGATGCTCTGCTACAGGCCCTCCGCGCGGCCTCAGCGGTCTACCGGAACCACACCGCCTGGAAGGCGCTGGTCCCCCGGATCATGGCGCTGGACTTCTCATGGCGGGCCTCCGCGGCCAAATACGAGGCCCTCTACCGGCGACTGGTGGAACAACGTGCTGTCCGCTGACTTTATCTGGCAGCTTGTGGGAATGGCCGGGGCGGCGCTGACCACCTTCGCTTACATACCCCAGATCATCAAGGTCTGGAAGTTCCGGTCGGCCCGGGCCATCAGCCTGCCCACGCTACTTCAGTTGACCGCCGGCGTTTCCCTGTGGATGGTCTACGGATTCTATCTGCACAACGCCATCCTGGCCGGCGCCAACCTCATCACTTTAGTCACCCTGTTCATTCTCATCGGCCTCTATTTCCTGTACCGCAACAAATAGGCGGACACAAGTTCCGGTTGAGTACGGCCGCGCTATCAGCCCAATTTCAACTTCCGGGAAATGAGTTTTCGTCGGAGTTTAGCGATGCCTTCTGTAGGGTTCACCTTCTTGGGACAGGAATCCGTACAATTGAAAACGTCATGGCACCTCCACACCCCATTGTCGTTGTCCACCAGTCCCAGTCGCTCAATGCCAGCGGTGTCCCTGGAATCAGCAATGAAGCGGTAGGCTTTGTTCAACGCCGCCGGTCCCACGTACTCCTTGTTGAACCACACGATGGGACAAGACGAATAGCAGACGCCACACAAAATGCAATCTACGGCCTCGTTTATCTGTTGGCGTTGTTCAGGCGACTGGAGCCATTCCTTTTCCGGCACGGTGGAAAGGGTTTCAAGAAAAGGCATCACGCCCTCGACCTTGTCAAAGAAGGCGGTCATGTCCACCACCAGGTCTTTGATAACTTTGTAGTGTGGTAGAGGTGCAATGGATATGTCTTTGCTTTTGAGCCCCCGGATCTGGGTCTGGCAGGCCAGTCGGTAGGAACCGTTGATATACATGGCGCAGGAGCCGCAGACGCCTTCCCGGCAGGCATATCTAAAAGACAGTGAGCTATCCAGCCTTTCGAAGACCTGCCAGAGACCGTCCATGACCGTCATCATCCCTCTTACCTCAACCGGGAAGCTTTCAAAGTGCGGCCTGGCTTCCGCCTCGGGATTGAAGCGCTGAATCTTGAAGGTCAGATTCATGTCTTGCAGCATGTTAGTATTTTCTCGCCTGCGGGGTCCATCGGCGCAAGACTACGTCCTTGTAGTCCAGAATGGGACCTGACGGACCCGGATGAGCCATCGTATGTTTCAGCCATTTCTGGTCGTCCCGATTGGGGAAATCGGTGCGCGCGTGCGATCCGCGGCTCTCTTCCCGTGCCAGGGCGCCCAGGGCGATGATTTCCGCCAATTCCAGCATTCCTTCCAACTCGGATGCCCGGAGAAGGTCGAGATTGTAGACTTTGTGTTTCCTGATAGGCCGGAGTTTCTTGTACCTTTCTCGTAATTCCCTTATCTTGCCGACCGCCTCGGTCATCCCATTCTTCTCGCGGAAGATGCCGACTTTGTCGAACATGACCTCTTTCATCTCGCGGCGTATGACCGATGGCTCTTCGTCGCCCCGGCCGAGAAGAAGCCCGTCAATTCGCGCGGCTGCCTTCTCTTTCTCGTTCCCCATTCGAGTTGGGCTTGCCTTGGTGCCGGAGCTTCTGATCTGCTCCGCCGCCTTGAGCCCGGCCCGGCGGCCGAAGACCACCGTTTCCAGCAGTGAGTTGCCTCCCAGGCGGTTGCCCCCATGGACGCTGACGCAGGCGCACTCTCCGGCAGCAAAAAGGCCCTTAAGTCCAGTTTCGCCGTCAATATTGCAGTCGATGCCGCCCATGGAGTAGTGCTGGCCCGGCTGAATCGGGATGGGCTCGTCGATCGGGTCAACCGCCGAGAAGTAGATGGAGTGGCTCCTGATTTCAGGCAGTCGCTCCAGTATCTTGCTTTTGCCCAGATGTCTCAGGTCCAGTAAGACGTAGCTGTCGTCGAATCCCCGGCCTTCCTGTATCTCTTTGGCGATGGCCCTGGCTACGATGTCCCTGGGGGCCAGTTCCATCACGCCCGGCGCATAGTCCTTCATGAAGCGCTCGTTCTTGCTGTTAAGAAGATATCCTCCCTCACCCCGCGCCGCCTCGGTCATCAAAATGTTGGTGCCCACCAGCGAGGTCGGATGGAACTGCACGAACTCCATATCCTTGAGGGGAGCGCCGGCGGCATAGGCCATAGACATGCCGCTGCCGGAGTTCAGCAGGCAATTGGTGGAATGGGCGTAGACCTGGCCGCATCCTCCCGTCCCCAGAACCACCGCCCCGGCCTGAAATACCTCCAGATTGCCGCTGGGCAGATGGTAGGCTACCAGACCCAGGCAAGCGCCCCCGTCGGCAATCAGACTCAAAGCAACCCATTCCGTTAGCGTTTTTATGTGCCTCTTGACGGATTGCTCGTATAGAGTGTGCAAGAGGTATCGTCCCGTCTTGTCCGCCGCGTAGCAGGTCCTGGGAAAGCCGGCCCCGCCGAAGGGGCGCTGCGCTATTCGCCCGTCCGCCGTCCGGCTGAAAGGAACTCCCCAATGCTCCAGTTCATAGACATTGGCCGAGGCTTCTCCGGTCAGGACCTCCACGGCATCCTGGTCGGCCAGGTAATCGCTGCCCTTGACCGTATCCAGACCATGCTTCTCCCAGTTGTCATCCTTTCCATCGGGAGCATTTGCCAGCGGCGCGTTGATGCCGCCCTGGGCAGCCCCGGAATGCGACCGTACAGGATGGACCTGAGAAAGTACTACCGCCTCCACCCCGCTGTCCGCGGCGGCTATGGCAGCCCTCAATCCGGCCAGTCCGCCGCCAACCACGATGATGGGATAACTAACCATTAGACAGCCTTCCGCTCAATTTGGCTTTTCAAGATCTGATGAAGGGTAAAAGCAATACCAGATATAGGAGGAAGGCAACGACGCCTGCTCCCAGAAAACTCCAGAACAGGGTGCGGCGGACGCCGGTTCGGGTAATGTAGTCAGCCAGAATATCCTTGATGCCGTTGAAAGAATGGAAAAGGAGAACCACTACCATGAGGAAAGCGATGACCAACCAGAAAGGCTGGTGCAGCCGCTCGACCGACGATTCGAAAGTGATTATCTTGCCCGGGTTTCCAAAACTCTTTATCCAGAGGTGGATGAAGACCAGAATGAAAATGGTCAGGCCGGTTATCCTCTGTAATAGCCAGGGCCAGCCGCCTCCCGTACGAGTGGCCCTTCCGGCGTACAACCTTTCAATCAAAGAGCCTGGTTTCTTTTTCATATACTACTTTTCAATGCAGCTATGTTTCAAAGAATCCGGCTAAGCGGAATGGCCGAAAATGTACGGCCAAATCTCTATCACGGCCAGCAGCCAGACGATCATGCCGCCCGCCATGAGAAGCCAGAAGAGACGCTTGTGGCTCCTGACACCAATTCCCAGAAGGTCGATGAGAGTCAGGCGAAGTCCATTGAACCCATGGTAGACCAGCGCCGCCACGAGGATGACATCCAGGACCTGTATCAGCGGATGCAGGCCAACCACGCTGTAGAACCAGTCAAAGGTGGCCCGGCCGGTGCCTGGCAGAGATGCCAGCGCGGTTTCGGCGAGGTGTATCACACCGTAGCCGATGATGAACAAACCGGTAATGCGGTGAAACAGCCACATCCACATGCCTGCCTTGTAGTGAAAGGGCCACAGGTCTCCATACCGGTCCCCCGGCCAGAATTCGGTAAACTTTTCTTGGTCAGTTAGCTGTTTCATGTCTATTGACGGCACTGATTATACAACTTGTGCTATACCCCAGTACTGGTCAATTGATTGCACCTTTCATCGGCAGGTGCAATCTGGCGCCAACCCGGCTCGACGTTATCGAATCGATGTAGGATAGTCCCGTGCGAAATCGCTGTAAATGATAAATGTCATGTAGCCGCGTTGGCCCCGGCGATACGACCAAACACGACTCCCAGGATTAGACCGCTTCCTCCAGTATAAGTGCTGTAAAAGATACCTCCAACCATTTCTCCAGTTGCGTACAGTCCCGGAATCGGTTTATCATTCCACCCCAGCACCTGTGCCCGCGGATTAATCTTAATCCCACCAAAAGTGAAAGTAATCCCGCAGCCCACAGGATAGGCGGCAAATGGGGGCGTATCTATCTTCTGAGCCCAGTTAGACTTCGGCGGCGTAATCCCGACCGTCCCTCTGCCGTCCCTGACAGTATAGTTCAGCGGTATTTGCGGCTGCACCGCCCCATTGAAGTCTTCTATGGTACCGGTAAGTGTGGGTATTCTCAGTTTCTCCGCCAGGTCCTTCATGGAATTCGCTGTGACACAGGAACCAGTGCGATAGTCTCCCTGTAACAGATGAGTAGTCTTGGAATCGAATATTTGCCAGGCCATCCCTTTCGGCTGCGAGAGAAGACTCGCCCCATATTTAGCGTAGACAAAGGACCTGAAATCCTTCCCTTCATCCAGAAATCTGATGCCGTTCGCGTTCACTAGCACGCCTAGATAGTAGTCATCGCGCTTATCCTCGACGCCAGCAATGTCCTGGCCTTCAGGGACTATCGAGTGTTGATAATCAATAGCTGTCGCGTGGCATCCTGACCAGTGACCTGCTGGTTGAGCCCCAATCTCCAGAGCCATTCTTAAGCCGTCACCCGTGTTGTATCTGGTACCCCTCGGCCTGACAAGGTCCCAACCGGGGCCTAAATATTTTGCGCGCCATTCCCTGTTGGATTCGAATCCACCGCAGCCCAGGACCACGGCCTTGCCCTTGATATCTCTGAATACCTCGTTGCTTTGAACGCTAACGCCTGATATCTTGCCCCGGGAATCACGCAGCAGTTTCTGTGCTGTTGTCTCGTATAGTATCTCCACGCCTTTCTTTTCGGCGATACTGAAAAGCGTGTTTGCGAGGCCCAGACCACCACCCTTCGCGCGCAGTGCGGGGTCTTCCGCTTTCCACCTGAGCCGGCCTTCCTCCCGAATCGCAAACCTTTCCGGCTCCATCTCAAGCACAAGCCCCTGATCTTTCAACCACCTGAGAGCCTGGTTTGATTCTGTGACCATTATTTCCGTCAGTTTGGGGTCGGCCCGCTCCTCTGAAAGTTGCATCACTTTGTTATACCAGACATCCGTGGTATATTCGCCCATGATGATAGATCCGGCTGCCTCCTTCGGAACATCCGGTACGAACTCAAGCACCTCCGCGAGACCTTTGTGCCAGATTCTAAAACCTCCGCCAGTAAAACGGCAATTTCCACTCCTTGACTCTCTAGGAGCCTTTTCAAGAACGATGACCCTGGCGCCTTCATTGCGCGCAGCGATGGCAGCAGTGAGCGCTGCACTGCCAGCGCCAACTACGATCACATCACAATTCGCCGGATCCTTCACTTGCGGCCTCCTTTTGCCGGGAAGAAACTTCCATACAGATTTATTAGACAGCGGCTCAGTGCCAGGAACTACGGTCTTTTGCTGGCCATAGCTGGGAGCCTACTTGAAAAAGGAGCGGGGCTTACTTGACGAGTGGCTTGTAAAGGGCCGTCACCCTCGCGATAAGGTCAGGCTGCTGTTGTAGAAACTCTCTGTCGAGGGTCGAAGGGTATTTCACGCCTGGTTGACGCACCAGAGTCGCTGGCAGAAAGTCCGTGGGCACGTCAACCCTGGCGCTTTGATATCCGGTGAGTTTGGAATAAAGGGTTTGGCCCTCTTTGCTGCAGAAATAGTTGATGAATACTCTGGCCGCGTTGGGATTTGGTCTGGTCTTGAGAAGCGCTATATATCCTCCACCAGGGGTCACGTATGTCCCTTCCGACGGGGTGTAGAAGTCGATAGGAGCCCCAGCTTGCATGAAGCTGAATACTTCTGCCTTGCTAGGACCTATTACCAGGGGATTCTTTCCCCTGGCTACCCACTCGGCCATCTGACGGGTATCTTGTAGAATAGTGGGTTCCTGCTGCGCCAAACGGAGCACAAAGTCCCAGTTCATTACTTTGTAGGCGAGCATGGACATCAGGTCCTGGCCACCACCGGAGATCGTGGGGTCCAGGATAATAATTTTGCCCTTCCACTTTGGATTCAACAAGTCATTCCACGATTTCATTTCCTCGGGCTTTACCAGTTCAGTATTAATGGCCAGAGGTGCAGTCACATATTCCCTAGGCACAAAGTAAGTCTTGGTATCCGGGTCCAGAAACGTAAGCTGGCCTCGCCACCAGGCTTTGGGGTCCGTGACTTCAGGCAGAACGAAAACCTTCTCCAGACTGTCGAACACGCCTGCAGGCCGAAGCGCCGATATGAACTGGGCGGCGCCCCCCATGTACACATCGGCATAGTTAATTCTGTTCCTTTGCTCATTCACCAGACGTTCGACAAGCTGCGATTCCTTTGCCACCACTATATCCACGTTCAAGCCGTACTGCTTTGACATGACTTCCGTGACGGCTGGTCGCCAATCGCCCACGCTGGGCATATAGATAGAGACTGACCCTTCCTTCCTAGCCGCGGCCAATGTGCGCTCCCAGTCATCTTGCCAGGTCATCGCTCCCGTGACTTTTAGCGATGGCGCAGCTGTCACCGCCGCTGGCGTCGCTGTAGGCGCCGAAGCTAGTTGCGGGCCGCAGGCGCCAAGAACCAAAGACAAGATAACGGCTACTGTTGTGACGATGACTTGAACCCTATTCATGTCCTTCCCTCCTAAAAAAGCTCCTGAAAACCTTCATTTTGCGTGTGGGCAGACGGTTGATCCCCAGGTGAAAGTTGCTGTGCCACGCTGTCTAAGTGTCTGCCCCCTTGGACCTGTCAGCAAAGAATTGAGCCGTCGGTGCCTCCTTCCCCTAGGGTCTTCTTCTCCACAAGGCTCGCCGAGACGAAGACCTGATAAGAGAGCTTCATTATCTTGATATGCTGCAACGAACTCCCAGAGTTTCAAATAGGGCCCTTACCTGTTCTGCATGGCTAAAGTCAACGGTAGGAAGGTCTCGCGGACGGTATATTCTCCCTAGTGCTTCATACTTGCCCAGGGCAAGCCTGTGATAGGGCATGAGTTCAATCCCCTCGACTCCACGCCCCACCGCTTTCACCAGTTCGGCCGTTGCTTTTACATTTTCATTTGTGTCGTTGACTGAGGGAATAAGAGGCATTCGCACCGTGAGATGAACTCCGCTGGCGGCTGCCAGCCTAAGATTTCGCAGCACTAGCCGGTTGCTACGACTGGTCCACTTGCGGTGGGCTATTGGGTCCAGGTGCTTCAAGTCAAAGAAGAGATAGTCCGTGTGCTTTATCATGGTTTCAAGTGCGTGCGAACTTGCGTAGCCACAGGTCTCAACCGCGGTATTGATCCCAACCGACTGGCACTGTTGCAAGAGAGCCATGAGAAAGCGAGGCTGGTGGAGAGGCTCTCCGCCCGAAACAGTTACCCCACCTCCAGACCTTTTATAGAACAGGCTGTCTCTGGTGACCTCATCCAATACTTCTCCGACGGTCATCTCCTGCCCGTATATTTTTAATGCCCCAGGGTAGCACTCCGGCGCACATTTGCCACAATTGTCACAGCAGTTTCGGTCAATGACAGGATGTTCATGATCGCCCATGGTGATCGCCCCCCTGGGACAGGCCTTAACACAAGCCTGGCACCCGCTGCAACGCACCGCGATAAAGCCCAGTTCGGGACGCGAGTTGATGGATTCAGGGTTGGAGCACCAGCAGCATTGCAGCGGGCATCCTTTCAGAAACACCACTGTCCTGATGCCAGGTCCATCATGGATGGAATACCTCTGGATGTTGAACACCGTCCCCTCGACTTTGCTCAACTCTCCTGTTTGAAGTTCCGGATTACCTATGGTTAATACCATCTTCCCTCTCAGGGTGCAGGTGTCTGTGGTAGTTCACCCTGGAATCACCTTTCTTGTCAGCCGATCCAAGGTTCTAAAACTCCTGCTCCGTCCTGGCGATAATCTCATCCTGTAGGGCAGGCGGTATCTCTACGAAGTAGACGCTGTATCCGCCTATGCGCACCAGGAGGTCCCGGTACTCCTCGGGATGGGCCTTCGCCGCCAACAGTTGCTCCCGGCTTAGTATGTTAAACTGGATCATCCAGCCCAGGTAATCTTCAAAGAACGTCCGAATAATACTGACAACTTTCAGAATGTTGTCACGGGTGCTCACCAGGGCGGGGCTGAACCTCTGGTTTAGCACGGCGCCTCTATTTGCATGAATATCTATGATCCTGGCCGCTGACCGCATGACAGCAGTTGGACCTTTGGTGTCAGTACCGGCCATCGGAGAAATACCCCCATCAGCCAGTGGTAGCCATGCCTTCCTGCCGTCGGGCAGAGCTCCTACCTTTAGACCATGCACATAGTGCTGACCGCCCCCAGAACGGACCTCCCCGCAGGCATATCCGTAGGGATTACAGTCTGATGCCGCCAGGCGGGATGTCCACACCGAAACCCTCTTCATCATATCATCCGGGTCATCTTCATCGTTCCCGTACTTGGGGGCCGCCAGAAGCATTTCACGTATTCGTTCCCTTCCGTTTCCCTCGAAGTTGTGGGCGCAAGCATCCAGCACCTGGTCAACCGAAAGCTTCTTCTCCACGTACACTAGTCTCTTAATCGCTTCCAGAGAATTCCCGGTGTTCGCCCTAACCTGGAGGGTAGAAGAGGCCAACACCAACTGCGGGTAACGTGTTCCACCCCGCTCCACATCTTTCCCCTTATCGAGACAATTGTCCGTTAACGCGGACGAATAGGGATAGGCGTATAGCTGACCGTGGATGTGCCAGCCAAACCGGGCAACATCGCGCTCCAGCCGGAAGCAGTACTCAAATTGCCTCTGCCAGGCATCAATCCATTGCTCAATACTAGCAAATGCTCGGGGATCACCCGTCTGAGGCCCGACTTGCTTCCCGGTTCTCGGGTCCAAACCGTTGTTCATCGCTAATTCCAGCAACTTAGGACCGCTGATGCTGGGCCAGAATTTCCGGTTGCCTCCGGAGCGACCCATCTTCGCGTGCACACATCCTTCGAGAACGTAGTCTCGGGCCTCTTCAACCGGGATGCCGACGTAATCCTCGGCATAGTTTAGGACAGTGCGCTTGTCATTTATGAAAGAGGGAATGCCTCCGCCGACGGCCCGATTGCACTCTATTGCTCTTATCATGAACTCATCAGGAGTGCCGTCGTGCACGCGCAGGTAGATCGAGACGGCCAACTTCAATTCCTTGGCCACTTTAAGTATCAGATAACTCAGCTCATTGGTGGCGTCATTTCCCTTCCCATCCACTCCACCGATGGTTACAGAAGTCCCATGGTGGCTTGTCGCCAGTTTCCTCAGTATGCCTGCTTTAGCGCAGTCCATTTCGTTGATCTTATTCAACAGGCAGGCCAGAAGTTCGGCCGCTTCCTGAACCGTGAGCTTGCCTTCCCTTATGTCACGCTCATAGAAAGGGAACAGGAACTGGTCCAACCGGCCTGGAACCTCACCCGCCCCACCTGTTTCCAGGTTCATTCCGAGATGCAGCAATCGAAAGCTCTGTACCGCCTCGTAAAAACCGCGGGCCGGGTTCTCGGGCACCCACTCGCATGTCCGAGCAATCCTTTCCAGCTCTCGCTTGCGCCGAGGATTCTTCTCACCTTCGGCCAATTCGTAAGCCAATTTGGCATATCTTTTGGCGTAGGCGATCATCCCTTTCATGGCGATTATGACCGCCTGGTAGAAGTACCACTTCTCACCATCCTCAGAATCCTGAAACTTGAGTGCCTTGACCTTGTCCTCAGCCTCCTCGATCACCCCCTTCAGGCCTTTGTTCAGGCCTATGCTGAAATCACAACTGCGGGACTCAATAGGCGCGGGAGGGAAAAGGTCCACCATGCTGGCGCCTGCCTCAACCACCTCGCGATGCGCACTGCCGAACCGCCGGTCTATTGCCTCTCTCGTGATATGGTTGGGCGTCTTGCCTTTCCAAAAAGCGAGGTCTTCTTTAATGAGCTTCAGGTCTTCATCGGCGATGATGCATGTCTCCACCTCTGACCTTCCCACTTCCTTCATACCGCTGGCAATCTCCTCGGCTGCAAGAGTGTCCCAATCTATGGCAGGAGACATACCTCGTACATACTTCGTTTGGGAACCCACGACCAACTCACCATCAAAAATGGCGATGGGATTCTCCTCGCAGATTCGTGCAAAGAGCTTAGCTCGACGCATGTACACATGCTCCCCATCCGTCTCTTTCCAGGACATGGTCGCCGCATGGGACCGCCCGGCGCAAATTTGTGGCTTCGCCTCCATTCGCGCCTGTTTTCGTTTCCTCACACGATCGGTCAACACATCCACTGTGTCAACATCTTCGAGCCTGTTGATCAACAACCCCTCGGGCTTGCTCTTTTTGTCCAACACTTTCATTTGCTAAACCTTCCGTCCGGGAGCCATGTCCCTATAGTAACACCCAAGCCATTGTCACACTGACTTCTACAACTCCTGCTCCGTCCGGGCTATGATCTCATCCTGTAGAGCAGGCGGCAATTCCACGAAGTAGGCGCTATAACCGCCTATCCGCACCAGCAGGTCACGATTCTCCTCCGGATGAGTCTTCGCCGCTAACAGTTGCTCACGGCTTAAGATGTTGTACTGGACCATCCAGCCAAGATAATCCTCAAAGTAGGTACGGATCATACTGACGAGCTTGAGGACATTCTCCCGGGTGCTGACCAGGGCAGGGCTGAATTTCTGGTTCAACACGGCTCCCCGATTCGCATGAATGTCTACAATCCTGGCGGCTGACCTCATGACGGCAGTTGGGCCTTTGATGTCAGAACCAGCCATCGGCGAGATGCCTCCATCGGCCAGAGGTTGCCACGCCTTTCGCCCGTCGGGCAGCGCTCCTACAGATAAGCCATGCACGTAATGCTGCCCGCCACCAGGCCGGAATTCCCCGCTCAGGTATCCATAGGGGTTGCGGTATGATGCCGCCAGGCGTGACGTCCACATTGACACCCTCTTCATCATCTCATCAGGCTCATCCTCATCGTTTCCATACTTGGGGGCTGCCAATAGCATTTCACGAATCCGCTCCCTTCCGTTTCCCTCGAAGTTGTGGGCGCAGGCGTCCAGAAGCTGTTCGACAGTTATCTTCTTCTCCTCGTAAACCAGTTTCTTCATGGCCTCCAGAGAATTGCCCATATTGGCCCGAACATGGAGCACAGAATTCAGTACCAGTTGAGGATAGCGAGTTCCGCCTCGCTCGACATCCGTACCTTTGTCGAGGCAATCGTTCGTCAACGCTGAGTCATAAGGCGAGGCGTACACCTGGGCATGGATATGCCAGGCAAACAGAGCGACATTGCGCAACAACCGGAAACAGTATTCATACTGCTTCTGCCATGCCTCGATCCACTGTTCAATACTGGTAAAGGTGCGCGGGTCACCTGTCTGGAGTCCCACTTGCTTCTTGGTCCTCGGATCAAAGCCGTTGTACATCACCAATTCCAGCAACTTGGGGCCGTTGAGGCTGGGCCAGGATTCCCGGTCGCCTCCGGAATGACTGAAACAGGGTCGCACGCAGCCTTCAAGATCGTACTCGCGAGCTTCCTCGATTGGAATGCCGCAATCCTCCACAAAGTTGAGGATTGAACGCTTATCGTTTATGAACGAAGGGATACCCCCGCCCACGGCCCGATTACACTCGATGCCCCTTATCAAGAAGTCATCAGGAGTGTTCTCGTGTACTCGCACATAGATTGAAACGGCCAGTTTTAGTTCCTTGGCAACCTTGAGTACCAGATAGCTCAGCTCGTTAGTGGCGTCATTCCCTTTTCTGTCCACACCGCCTATGGTAACGGAAGTTCCATGATGGCTTGCCGCCAGTTTCCTCAGGATGCCCGGCTTGGCGCACTCCATTTCGTTGAATTTGTTCAACAGGCAAGCCATGAGTTCAGCGGCTTCCTGGACCGTTAGCCTGCCCTCCTTCATGTCACGCCTGTAGGACGGGAACAGAAACTGGTCCACCCGTCCCGGTACCTCGTTCGCCCCACCCTTTTCCAGGTTCAGTCCCAGGTGCAAGAATCGAAAACTTTGCACCGCCTCGTAAAAAGTTCGAGCCGGGTTTTCCGGCACCCACTCACAAGTCTGGGCGATTCGTTCCAGTTCTCGCTTCCGCTGGGGATTCGCCTCATGGTCAGCCAATTCCCTGGCCAACCTGGCATACCTTTTGGCGTAGGTGATCATGCCCTTCATAGCTATGATCACCGCCTGATAGAAGTACCACTTCTCTCCATCCTCAGCGGCCTGGAACTTCAGCGCCTTGACCTTTTCTTCAGCCTCCGCGATCACCCCTTTCAGGCCTTTGTTCAGCCCCAGGCTGAAATCGCAACTGCTATCTTTTAGAGGCGCCTCCGGAAACGGGGCGAGCAAACTTACACCCGCCGCCAGTAACTCACAGTGCGCAGTACCGAAGTGATGGTCAATCGCCTTTGTCGCGATGTCATTCGGCGTCTTACCTCTCCAGAATTCCAGGTCTTCTGCTATAAGCTTCAAATCTTCGTCGCCGATAGCGCACACCTCCACCTCTGACCTGCCCACTTTCTTCATGCCACTAACGATCTCTTCAGCCGCGAGAGTGCCCCAGTCCATGGCGGGAGACATGCCGCGAACATACGGAGTTTGGGAGCCCACGATCAACTCACCGTCGAAAACGGCGATGGGGACTTCCTCGCAAATCCGGGCAAAAAGCTTAGCCCGGCGCATGTAAATATGCTCCCCGTCTGTCTCCTTCCACGACATGGTCGCCGCGTGAGACCGCCCGCTGCAAATCCGTGGTATTGCCTCCATCCGGGCCTGCTTCCGTCTTCTTACGCGATCGGTTAGCACATTCACAGAATCTATATCTTCAAGCTTGTTGATTAACAACCCATCAGATGTTTTCTTTGTCTTTAGCATTTAGGTTAGCCTCCTCGGTACCTATTTCCGGCCTTCATGAGCCACGTTCTCCCCGGCCACACGGCCCATGGCGAAGCATTCGGCCAGGTTGCTGCCGCCTCCGGGGTAGAGCATTCCAAATATGGAACCCATCTCCCCGGCACTATACAGCCCAGGTATCGGTTCCCCGTTAACATTCAGCACCTGTGCCCTGGCGTTTTTTCTCGGGCCGCCCTGAGTGTTGGGGCCTCCCGGCCAGAGCTCCATAGCGAAGAACGGGGGCTTGTCTAGAGGAACCAAACTTCTGCTGCCACGGCCAAATTCAGAATCTCTGCCTTTGGCGCAATATCTGTTGTATGTCTTGATGGTCCTGTCCAATCTCTCCGGCGAGAGACCAATCTTGCGGGCCAATTCCCTGATTGTCTTACCGGTGACGACCCAGCCCTTTTCCAATTCCTTGCTGGAGTCCCTGTCCCATTCATACAGGCGGAAAGGCCCCGTGGCCCCGGTTCTCAAGCTAAACAGGCTCTCTATCTCAATTCTTCGCCGGTCGAAAACCCAGTAGCTGGGTACCCGCGGGTAAACCATCCGGTGAGTATCGAAAAGAGTAAGCTCGTAGTAAAGACAGTGAGGCTTGAAGTCCTCGTTGGTGAACCTCTTTCCATCACGGTCAACAATCACGTAGCCAGGCCGCTTGGCTGGATCGATCTTTGCCGGGTTTGGTCGTCCGCGCACACGGAGGCTATCAAAAGAAGGGTCAAAAGCAATTGGAAATTCCGGAAATTTCGCTACGAGCCTGCCGGAGACGCAGTTCATATGCCACAGGTCCGCTCCTACCGCGAGGGCCATCTTAATCCCATCGCCAGTAGCCGAGGGGGTACCGGTGAAATAGGTAGGATGAACGCGGAGGTAGTTAAGCTTCATCGTTTCATTGTATTCGAAGCCGCCACAAGCCAGAACAACGCCTCTAGACGCCCCTATTCTGGTTCTCTTCTTACCATCCCCGTTATCTGTCTCAACTTCCACGCCGACGACTCGACCGGTGGTGTCAGTGATAAGCTCTAAGGCTTGAGTACCATAGCTCACCGGTATCTTCTTGGTCGCCACCTGGCCATCAAGAAACCGTTGAAGCCCGTAACCATTGCCAAGAAAATTATAGTGGCCGAAGGCATCATGTCCTGAGACTTCAGTGTTTTCTCCGACAGCGTGCTCGTCCCGGACCCGTCCGCCATGCGCCTCTATCCAGGCATTGACTCCCATGCCGTACTTCACAAAGACCCGGATGATATCCTCTGATACCCAACTCAAACCGCCAGATACTCGCGACAGACCCCCCAGGTATTTGACTGCACTATCGTCCCCGGGCAGCAACAGCCCGCCTCCGGACATGCCAGTGCTTGAAACATGACTATCTTTCGGTTGCTTTTCAACCACTAGAACGTCGGCGCCTTCTTCGCGGGCGGCAATCGCTGTTACCGCTCCGGCACAGCCACTGCCCACGACCACGACGTCCGCGATACTATCCCAATTTGCAGCCATCTATCGTATCTCCAATGCTGGAAAGCTTACCCCCCGGTTCATTCATGAAGGGGATCTGCCGGTATTCTGAAAACCTTTCTACTCCGTGGGTGATTCCGCGGCGGCGTTTCTTCCGGCAATGCGCCCGAAAGCTAGGGCTTCGGTAACGTTCCCTGCTCCGGGATAGAAGCGCCCCCAGATTGATCCCAGTTCACCCGCGCTGTATAGCCTCTTGATAGGCTCGCGCCTTACATTCATTACCTGAGCCCGGGCATTGCGGCGCGGGCCTCCCTGAGTGTTGAGAAAAGCCGGCCACAGCGCGATTCCATAGAAGGGCGAACGGGCTACCGGCACTAATGTATCAGGGGGCCGCTGGAAATCCGGGTCATAGCCCCCGACGCAGGCTATGTTGTATCGCGACACGGACTCTTGAAGCGCCTTGCTGTCGACATTAATCTTCTCCGCAAGTTCGGCTATAGACTCGCCGCGTTGGATCCAGCCTCGTTCCACCTCGGCAAGATTATCACCGCTCCACTGGTAGAAGTCTCCGGCCCGGCCTGTTTTGTCAGTGTCCGATATTGGACCGCTCCGCCGGGTGTCATCGTCAAAGATCAGGTAAGCTGGCACCCGCGGCTTCGCCGTTGTCTTGATATCTACATAAGACACAGGTGACCACATCGCATGGAGATCGACGCCCGTTTCGTCCATGAACCGGCAACCGTGCTGGTCGGCATAGATAAAACCAGGGCTAAGCACACAGTGGGAAAAGGCGGCATCATATTCCGGCACCTTGTAACCGAAGGTTGACGCGGTAGCGTTCATGTGCCAGAGGTCGGCTCCCACTTCCATGGCCATCACAATCCCGTCTCCCGTGTTTGCCTCGGTGCCTCTGGGATAAATCCGCACCCCGAGGTAATTGAGCTGCATCTCAGGGTTATTCTCAAATCCACCGCAGCTTAGCACCACCCCTCGCCGGGCCTTCACCTGTATTCTTCCTTTCGGTCCTTCTGCCTCGACACCTGCGACCTCCCCCTCCTTGTTGGTTACGAGGCGCTGAGCCCGGTGGTTCAGCAACACCTGAATTCCTCGAGCAGCGACAGCCGAAGACAGGAAGCCCCAAAGGTTGGAACCTCCGAACTTAACGATTCCCTGCTTCGACACGTGAAGTTTAGTGCCCAATCCCTCGGCGCCAGCCACCGCAGGAAAGGGACTTCGTTCGAAGCTCCGGGGGAATTGACTCAACCTCTCCTCCTGAGACCGAGGCAGCAACTTGCCAGTCTGTTGCTCCAACCAATCGGCGCAACTTGAGGCCTCATCCACAAAGGTGGCAATCACATCCCTGTCGGTGGTGCCTTCGCAAAGCAGGTAATAGTGCTCCGCGGCTTTTGCCTTGTCAACGAAGGTCCGGATACTGCCCCCTGAATACTGAGTATTGCCGCCGCCCTGGGAGTTCTTCTCGATCACCACTACTTTGGCTCCAAGGTCATGGGCCGCGATGGCGGCGCTGGCTCCAGCCCCACCAAGTCCAACGATCACTACGTCGGCTTCCACTACTTCCGTTTCCTTTTCCAGTATCATATTATCATGTCCTTCCGTGTACGCACTGCCGTCTCGACCACTCCCGAGCGATCTCAGGAACCACCTCGAACATGTCGCCCACAATGCCATGATTGGCCACGTTGAATATCGGAGCCTGAGGATCCCTGTTGATGGCTATGATGGTTGACGAACCGCTCATTCCAACGACGTGCTGGGCCGCCCCGGAAATGCCACAGGCAATATACACTCTGGGTTTAACCGTGCTGCCGGAGAGGCCCACCAGATGGTCCGCGGGCAACCAGCCCATATCTACCACAGGCCGGGAACAGGCCAGGGCGCCCCCTAGAGCCTGGGCCAATTCCTGAAAGATCCGCACCCGATCAGGTGAACCGACCCCTCGACCAACCGCAACCAGGAATTCCGCCCTGGTAATACCCGCCCGTCCTGCTATCTGTCTGACCACCTCTCGAACTTTTGTCCTGACACTCCGACCGGTGGTGGGATACTCGAGACAGACCAGGCCGGTCTGACAAGCACGAATGCCCTTACCTGAGAAGACCGTCAATGGCGCGCTCACCATCAGTGGCAGGTCATGCTCCTGCCTTACCCTGAACATCTCTCCGCAAAGGGGCCGCTCCACCCTGATCTTCCCGACATCGCTGCATTCTACGACCAGGCAGTTGCTGGCCAAAGGCACCCCCAGCTGAGTTGCCAGAGCCGGCCCTAGCTCCATCCCAAAAAAGGTGTACCCGAGAAGCAAAAGGCCGGGGTCTATGTTCTTCACTGCCGAAACCAGGACGTTGCCGAATATCTCGGCGTTGTAGTTCCCCAGATCAGGATGGTCAACGTAGTAAAGTCTATCGACTTTACCTGACAAACAGTCTATCGCGTCTCGAAGTTGAGAACCGAGAATTACGACGCCGAGCCTATACCCCATGCTATCGGCCAGATCACGGCCTTTGCCCAGCAATTCCAGGGTGATGCTGCTCAGCTCTTGCCCGCTGTGCTCGGCTAAGACCAGGACTTCTCCATTCATTTTCCGCTACCTGGCCCGCTCAATTATGTCCGTCACTCTACTCGCCACTCCACTGGTGCTTCCCGAAAGCATTTCAATAGCGTGCGTGCTCTTGGGTCTGAAGACATCGAGTACTCCAAATCCTGGTTTCCCATCCAGACTGTGCTGACCCAGCCTCAAGTCACCAATGCTGATGCATTGGATTGGCCGTCTTCTGGCCTGTACCAGCTTGGCAAACGGTACGAAACTCAACCGCTGCGTGCCCGTCTGGACACACAGCAGGGCCGGCAAGCCGACCTCCAATACCTCATACGAACCCCCTCCTAGTTCCTTGGTTACCGTCGCGGTCCTCGTGCCGGAGAGCGCTACACTGGTTACCCCAAAGACAAATGGTATCCCCAGTCTGCTCCCCACGGCAACTGCCACTTGCGAAGCCATGTTATCCAACGATTCCGTACCTGCCAGAATCAGGTCAAACTCCAGGCCGCGGATTGTCTCGGCCAGGAGAAGTGAAGTTCTGTCCGCGTCGGAATAATTGCCGTCTATCCTGATCGCCTGGTCTGCTCCCTTCGCGAGTGCGGTTCGCAAGATATCCTCACTCTGAGGTGGGCACATGCTTATGACGGTAACTTGCCCTCCGCGCTTGCCCCTGAGAGCCAGCGCCTCTTCCAAGGCGTATTCGTCAGGCTCGTTTGTGACCGCTGAACGGCTCTGGTATTCGACCATGTCGCCACTAGCGGCCACTCGAGCTCCCGACACGATGCCGGGGACAGGTTTAACTAGTACCAATGTCTTCATTTGTTGTCCGGGAGAGAAGAACCTTGGCTGTTCTTCGCGGTCGATGAAACAAGCGTGGGTTTATTTTTGTAGCAGGGGCTTGAAAAGCTCGACTACCTTCTTTTGTATATCTGGCTTACTCGCCATAAAGTCCGGGTCGGTAGTGGCAACTAGCTTCTTCAAACCAAGTTGATTCGCCCTCGCCGCCGCTGGACTGGCAGCCTCAAGGTTTTCAGGCACGTCGAGCCTCCCGCTCTGGTTACCGCTGGCCCTGGAGGAAAGCATCTGTCCTTCCTTGCTGAGCAGGAAGTTCGAGAATATCTTGTTAGCATTGGGGTGAGGACCCCCCTTGGGGTGAGACAGATATCCATTGCCTCCCGATATGTAAGTGCCTTCTGCCGGCAATATGGCCTTGATGGGAGCCCCCGCTTTGGCTAGCGAGGCATACACTTCTTCCTGAAGCCCCGCGGCCAGGGGGTACTTCCCTTGAGCGACCCAGGTCCCCATCGTGCCCAGGTCCTTTACCAGAATGGGCTCCTGTTTGACCAGGGCGCTTATCGAGTCCCAGTCCATCACACCGTAGGCCCACAGAATCATAAGGTTTTGACCGGGCCCGGCGATGGTTGGGTCGAACATAACTATTTTGCCCTTCCACTTAGGGTCAAGTAAGTCTTTGTACCCCTTCATTTCATCAGATTTCACCAGATCGGTATTGTAGAGTATGCCCGCCTGGACGTCCGTATTGTACTGAAAGTAGGTCTTGGTATCCGGGTCGACCCAGGGAATGACGCCCTTCCACCAGGCCTTGGGGTCGATGACCTCAGGAAGAATAAGAGCTTTATCGAATGGCTGAAGCACGCCCTCAGGCTTAAGCACAGCTAACCATTGAGTTGTTCCGAACGAGATGGCGTCTGCCGAGTAAGTCTTGGACTGCTGCTCCCTCATTATGCGTTGAACAATGTCCGATGAAGGCCCTACCACGGTGTCCACCACTATGCCATACTTGCTTGACATGGCCGCGCTAAGTTTTTGCCGCCACTCGGGACCGAATCCTGTAAAGACAGTGACCGTACCCTCCTTTTGGGCCGCGGCTAGCGTGGTATCCCAGTCCTGTTGCCAGGCCGGCTTTGCAGTGGCTGCCGGTGTGGCTGGGATTGCCGGCTTAGCCGTAATCGCCGGTGGGGCTGTAACTGCTGGTGTAGCTGTCTGTAGCGGAGGCGCAACCTGGGTTGCCGCTGGCTGAGGATTACAGGCGCCAAGAGCAAAAGGCAAAAGCATCACCAAGGCCACGATAATGAATGGAACCTTTTTCATCTCTTTTCCTCCTAAAGAAACAATATGTCCCAATATCTTAATCCCCAATTTGAATCAGAAATCCGGCCTATTCTACTAAGACTCACCTCCTATAGAGATTTGGCGTGAGAGCCAGGCTCGACGAAGTCTTCGGCACTCTTTCGACTGCTCAAACATGTTTCTGCTCGGGTAATGCCGGTCTAGCCAGGCTCACCCCAAGAGTGTCAGGCACTATGTCTACGAGTTCATCCAGCGTCCACCTCGCTGACTTATGAAGCAATACCGCCGGTTTCGGTTGCGAAAAAAGGGCGATGTCTCCTCCGCCGGCATAAAAGAACTGGCCATTGATATCGTGCGCCTCGTCGCAAGCCAGGTAAACCACGAATGGCGCCAGCATTTCCGGCCCTGCCGGCTTGGGCACAGGAAGGCCATGGGCGGCTTTCTTGTCTTTCGAGAACAGCGGAGTGATCGCGCTGGGCAAAATACAGTTGACTGCTATTCCATAGTCCGCCAGTTCCAGAGCAAGGCTCCTGGTGAGTCCCAGAATGGCTGCCTTGGCCGTACCGTAGAGTATGCTCAAGCTGGAGCTGCCGAGTGCGCCGGTTGAAGAAAAGGTTATGATCCTCCCGCTCTTCTGTCTTTTCATATGGGGAGCAGCAGCCTTGATACAGCTAAAGTGTCCCTTGACGTGAACACCCATCAGTTTGTCGAAATCTTCCTCGGTGGCCTTGTCAATCGCACCGGCCTTATGGATGCCGGCGCAGCAAACCAGAATGTCGATTCTACTAAAGTTGTCAATCGCCGTCTTGATTATGTTTTCACCGCCCGCCATGACAGCGACATCGTCATAACTGGCAACCGCTTTGCCCCCCGCCTTCTTGATTTCACCTACGACCAGATCGGCCGACTGTGTACCCGCTGGTTTACCAGGGGTCCAGAGACCCAAATCGGCGACCACCACCTCTGCACCCTCGGCAGCCAGGTCAAGCGCTATCGCCCTGCCAATGCCACTTCCGCCCCCCGTCACCACGGCCACTTTGCCCTTTAGTCTCTGCCCCATTTCCTGTTCTCCTTAAGCAACTGCGATTCCAATCCTGTTCCCTAAGTGTAGGCTCTTAGAAGACAGCCGAGAATGATAAATGTCATGTTAAAGGAATACAAGAAGCACTATGATGGGTTGCATGTTAGTGAGCAGCAATATGGCCGAGTAATCATGGGGATAGTTAGAATCAGAATTCCCCCTTTTCTGGCGAGCATGCTGGACGCGCCGGGGGCAGACTGGCTCGTCCTAGAGCACGAGATAGGCGAAGAGACCACCATCGGAGATGTGCTGGCCGAACTCGCCTGTAGCTATGCAAAGTTCACTAAAGTCATTTACAACCCGGATGTGGCCCAGGTAGGTGACCAGGTCACCGTCATTCTTAACGATAGTCTATTGCAGCCTGATGAACTGGCACGAACCAATTTGGGCGATGGGGATACGATTGTTCTCCTGCCCGCGTACACGGGAGGCCAAAGGTAAAAAGGAGCGGTAATGGACAGGCTTTACGGGTATTCAGGCAAGCTGTTACGGGTAGACCTTACCAGTGAGCG
>ORJL010734635.1_pt1 | contig 22414 bp, 23 predicted proteins | sample 1779941 | NCBI WGS metagenome assembly ORJL01 (sample SAMEA104232317, study PRJEB22302) | groundwater metagenome | biome: forest; feature: aquifer; material: groundwater | place: USA | collected 2011-08-07 | depth 5.8 m
ATTTCCTGCCTTTTCCAGCAGGAAATAATTTCTAATTTACTAATGCCGTCCGCCATGCTCCTCGCCTCCGCCATGGCCCTTGCCTCCGCGATGGCTCTCGCCACCGCCACGCCCACCACCCCGGCCATGTCCCTCATCCCACCAGCCCCAATAGCATCCTTCGATAGATATGAGCATCATCAGTAGAAACATCAGGAAGATAAAGATTCTTTTCATAAATCCTCTTTTCGTTGCTTTGCCACCCGGCAGGGTCGGTTTGTTATTTATTCCACAATTTGGAAAGTCATGGTTTGTTAAGTTCGCACATTCTTCATAGTAGGATAAACGTTTTGTCATTTTAATTCCCACCATGTTTTTCTTCCTCCCCTCTTTCAGGTTTTCCCTGTCGTGGCTGGGATCGCTGCTGCGGTTGGGTCGCCTCCCGTGATTGTGGCTGTGACCGCTGCTGTTGTACTTCTTGAGATCGCTGCGGTGGGGCCGCCTCCCGTGATTGTGGCTGTGACCGCTGCTGTTGTACTTCTTGTGACCGCTGCGGTGGGGCTGCCTCCCGTGATTGTGGCTGTGACCGCTGCTGTTGGCCTTCTCGAGATCGCTGCGGTGGGGTCGCCTCCCGTGATTGTGACTGTGACCGCGTTCCGGGCTTCAAACCTTGAACACCCCAAGTATTTTGCTTTTCCCAATGTCTGCTCTTTTCCCAGGTGCGCCAGTTTTGTTGAACTTGTTGATGGGGTATTCGTTGGTAGTTCCATTGATGCCCTCCCCAACGGTGCTCCCGATAGTCATTCCTCCAGCCTGAGGGTATGCTGACATAAAAAGAAGGAACGCTTCGATAATAGGACCAACCTGAGTTATACCGCCGTGAGCGATACCAGTGCCCTTCCCAGGGACGCCACCACCAGCCATTGTAGAAAAAAATGTCCACATCTAAGTCAGGGACGACATAGACATTCGTTTCCGGCAGGACGATTACCGCTGGTGGTGCGGCAAATACGATGAGTGGGGGCAGAGAAATACTAACGCCTATATCTACCCCTGCCATTACCGGCATAGGAACTATAAGTACCAACGCCAAAAGCATTCCTAAAAGTAAGTTTTTCATTTTGTTGACTCCTTGGTTTTTTATATTCATATTTACTGTACCGTCCAGAGGCGGCGGATACACGCCAATTACTACTTGGGGCCTCCTCTGTCCCGGCTGTCAGCGCTCCGCCACTCGACAGCGCCGAACCGGCTGGTGCCGAGTAACGTGTAAACGAGGCTGACGGTTCCCACCGTCTGGCGGGTGTCGGCTTGGTCGGGATACATCGCATTCCGGAGGGAAGCGATGTATTGGAGCCCGAGGGCGTGACGGCCGTAAATGCGAACAGTGAACCCCCCGTTCAGGCGGCCGATGTTCTCACTGCCGCCGGGATCTCCGCCACCCACACCGGTAATATAATACGCCCGTCCGGTTAAGTCCAACATGGCCCGGTCGCCAAGGATGAGGCGGAGCGCGAGGAGCCCCTGCGGGGCGACGCCGTAGTGGTAGTCGCGTTGGCCATCCGGGGTAACATTGCCGGCCGCGGCATAGCCGACGCCGCCGAGGGCCGAGCCCTGGAGCGCTACCGCTTGCAAGAGCCACAATTGGAAGGTAGTCCCAAGAGAGACTGCCGTGCTGGAAACGCGGAAAATGTGCGGCGATATGTAGTCATAGCCGCCGTAGAGACCCCATATCCCGCGATAGGCGTTGCCTGACTCGTATTTCTTTCCAAGGAGCAAGCCACGGATCATGACGTTGTCAAAAGGGTTGTCTGAGGTGCTGAAGCTGGTAAATTCGAAATGGAAGTAGTCGAAAGGGCGCTCATAGCTATAACCAGGCTTCCCGGGGAGCCCATAGGCCATCAGGAAGTCCACGTTTCCCTCGTTCCGCCTTATGGTGCTCGAGCCGCCCTTGTCGGTCAGGTTCGACGTCTGACTTGCGCCGAATCGCAGGCGCCAGAAGGTGGCCGGATTATGGCTCGGATACACGGGCTTGAACCGGTCTCCAAAGGCATAACGGTTGAACCCCATGGGTGGTGAGAGCGCCGCTGCCCCCAGCTCGCGCCAGAACCCCGGTTTGTCGCCATCGCCCTCTAACACCAGGCTGGCCATCCGGAAGAGCGCCTCCCCGAAGAAGGATCCGGCAATGCCGCTGGCGATCTGGTCATTGATGGAGGGATCTGTAGTCTCCCCGCCCGTTTCCCAGAGAAGGCTGCCCATGTTGCTGTAAAGAAGTGACTCCCAGTAACTGAGACCGGCCGATCGCGCGAATCCATAGTACATGGATCCCTGATAGGGATGCATGAACTGGTTCACGTTGAAGGCGTCCGTGTCAACCCCCCAGGGCCCGTGGACGACGTGGTCCCAGAAGATTGATGGGTTCGCGTCGTAGGTTTTTTTCCCTGACGGCTCTATAGAGTCGGAGTAGGCGAGCCGGTCATACCCGTTGAGGAGCAGGATGAAGGCCGGGATTTCGAGGGCGGGGATGAGGTAGCTCTTGCCGGCTCCGGTCTCCCAAAACATGGACGGTGTCGGCACCGCGGGCTTTTCCTTCGAAATCGCTTTTGCTTCCATAGAGAGATTTACGGTCCGGCTCGAGATCGTATCGGAAAGCTCAATCGCATCCAGTGGCGCCATGTTGTTATATCCAGGTTTTGTCGCCAGGAGGTTGTACTTCCCTGAGGATGGAATACTCGTCGAATAGTTACCCGATGCATCAGTAGTACCTGTTCCTGCCAAACCACCGGTCCTTACATCTGTTACGGTGACAATGACCCCTTGCAGGCCGTGGCTATTCGAGAGGTCATTTACGGAGCCCGAGATGCCTCCTCCTTGGGCAAAGGCCTGACTGTTAAGAGCGATCACTACACCCACAAGGAGCACGGCAAGAATTGCCTTGCATGTTTTTCTTGCGTGCTTCACGGTTTCTTCTTTACTTCACGATCAGATTATTTTTTATCGATTTTACCCCTTTGACGCTTCTTGTGATTTCACCTGCTTTATCGACGGCCTGTTGAGAATTAACGAAGCCACTCAGTTGCACGGTGCCCTGATAAGTTTCGGCACTGATCTGAAATGACTTGAGAAAATCATCTTTTGCAAGCAGAGATTTTACCTTGGTCGTGATGACTGAATCGTCAACGTATTCTCCTGTGCTTTCATGTGTGCGTGTTGATGCGCAGGCGGCAAAGGTGGCGATCAGCATAAGAATCACTAAATAGCGGATAACGATATTTATCTTTTTCATGGCGGTTACTCCTCTAAGTTTGTGGTTAAATGGTTAGATGGTTCCCAGTGGTTACAACGGTTTCCGCCCCTGAATGACTCTGACCAGTACGACGATGATGGCAACGACCAGCAGGATATGGATAAAATAACCCATCGTATAGCCGGTCACCAGTCCCAGCAGCCATAGAATTATCAGCACAACAGCAATGGTCCACAACATTTTCTCCTCCTTTCTGAATGATCATTCCCACTATCGGCAATCGCAGCACCATAGCAGCCGACAGTGATCCTACACACCCTCTTTGGTCTTGTACTCAACGGTCCTACTGGACGATGATTTCAAAAAGGACTCTCATATTTGCCTTTGCTGCTTTTGAGTAAAGCTCTTTAGGGGCCGCTTCTCGTATTGCCGGGCGTGTCTCGCCATAGCCGATGGTGGAAAGCCTGTCCCTTGTAATGACGCCCTCGTTAACCAGGTAGGCCCGGACGGCATCCGCTCTTCTTTCACTCAACTTTTGGTTATACTCTTCCGTACCGGAAGCAGAGGTATACCCAGCAATACGGATTTGAGCTTTGGGGTTTTCTTTTAAAAGCTGGACATTCCTTTTCAGGATCGTCTGCGCTTCTGGCTTAAGTGTCGACTTATCGAAATCAAAATGCACATCCTCAAAAGCGAGAATAATGATCTTCGGCTCAACTGCGGCGACCATAACCTGCTCCTGGACCTCTGGCTCAGACGCCATGATGACGACCTTCTCCTCAACGACCTCTTTAGCCATGGGCATAGGTGTGGGTTCGACGATCGGCTCGGACTTCACGATCGGGAACTGCGCGGGTTCAGATATTGGTTCATAACGAGCAGCAGGTGCCGGTTTGGACCCACCGAAATAGAAGGTCAGGCCCGCGGTGTACTCCAGGTTGTTATAGACACTGCCCAAGGCCAGGACGTGACGGACGTCGCCCCGGAGGGCCAGCCAGTCCGTCAAAAAATATTTAAGGCCCGCACCATAATCAAAGGTGGCCCGCGTCTTGTTTTCTGTATTATCGCGGTAGTTGATGGTCATGCCCCCGGCACCCGCCGCCAGGAAGGGAACCAGCTTGCCGCCAGGCAGGAAATGGTACAGCCCCTCGACCCGGTAGTTGTAAACATTGGTGTTGGTGTCGGTGGCCTTATACTTAGTATCGATGTAATCAAAGACCCCCTCGGCACCCCAGTTCTTCGTAAAATCGTAGCCAAGCCGCAGGCCATAGACCGGACGGTGCTCCAGGTATTGATTTCCTTCAAACCAGTATCCTCCCACAAAGGGGGAGACGGAAAAGCTCTCCGGCCGGATTTCAGCCAGGACGGGTTTACTGAGGGCAAGGCTCAACAGCATTGCAAAGACAAAGCGGAATTTCTTCATTGCAGCCTCTTTTCGTTTGGCTCATCCCCGCTGCCGGCGCTTGCTTCATCCATTGCAGCCGGCAGTGGGCATACAGTCTTTTTGGCCTTGTACTCGGATTACTCGATGGTCATCCGGTTCTTTACACCCTTCACACCGTTTACGTCGTTCGCGAATTTGGTGGCCAGGTCCTTTTCGGCAGTGTTCTTCGCTTTGCCACTTAATGTAACCACGCCCTTCTTCGTGGTGACAGAGGTTTTGAGGGCACTGGTCGAACGGTGATATAGCAACGTCATCTTGACCTGGGTGGTGACGGAGGCGTCATCGATCTTTTCGCCTACCGTGCGCTTCATTTTCGCGGTTTTTGTCACGGTCATCTCATTATTTACGTCTTTAACCCCTTCGACATCCTTGGCGTATTCCGACGTCAATTCCTTTTGCGCCTGACTGGCGGCATTGCCGCGCAGGGTCACGATGCCGTCCTTGACGTTGACCTCGGTTGTGCGGGCGCTCACGCTGCGATGAAACAAGAGCGTGGCTTTCACTTTATCGCGGAGCCACGCATCAGAGTTCGTGGGGGGAGGCGTACCTTGGACTTCCAGCTTGTTGTCCACACTCTTGACGCCGGGGAGGCCTGCTACGGTCTCCTGGGCCAATGATTTGTGGGAGTCTTCGGCGACGCTCCCCGTCAAGGTGACGGCACCATCCTTGGACTCGATTTTGATATCATCCCCCTGCAGGTAGGTTTTGAACAAATAGGACTGCTTGGCAGATGACTCGATACGGCTGTCCATTTTCGATGCCTGTACCGGTGCACTGAACGCCAGCAACGCCATCGCTGCCACCGCTAGAAATATAAAATGTCTTGCTTTCATTGTACGTTCTCCTTTTATTGTTTTGTTGTTACTGTTATTGTTTGAACTCTTTTACTCCAAAGACCTCTTGCCTTTCGGAGTTCCGGTCGCGGTGTCTCATGCAACCACAGCCGAGAGCACAAGGGGCGCCGTTGCATGATACCTCACTCGCACTACTTCCCTAATCCCGCTAAACGGGATAAGTAAGTTTACGAATTATTTCCCGCCGGAAAGACGCAGAAAATAACTTCTAACTTCCTAAAACCTTCTTGAACTGACCGATCTTCTCTTGAACTTTGCCTGCGATCTTTTCAACGGTGCCTTCGGCTTCCAACTTTGGATTATCGCTTAGTTCCCCGGCAACCTCCTTGAGCTTACCCTTAACTTTATGAAACTTGCCTTCCGCCTGGTCTTTCGTGCTGGATTTCATGTTATTCCTCCTTTCGTGTCGTTTTGACTGCCAGCCCATTTTGTTTCAATGGGAAAATCTTTTTTGCAAACCGATCCGCGCTTAGGTCTTCCCCAACCCCACTGGGTGGAAAACGGTGTGGAACTTCCTTTCATAGGGCTCTTTGAGAAGGGTCGTCGCTCCCCGAAACACCCGATAATGCTCCGACTTCAGGTGGGCCATAAGGTGCTCCTGGGTATCCCATTCTTCAAGGATAAAAAAGCGATTTCTATCCACGATATCCTGACAGACTTCACAACTCCGGCATCCTGCTTCCACCCTTATGGAACCGGACAGCGAAGCCATTGTCTGTACCAACTCCAGGCGCTTTTCAGGAAGTGCCTTCATTCGTATGATTACAATGATCATAACCATCCCGTAGCAAATGGCCTGCCAATAGTTGGAGAAAAAGATTATTCATGGATTAATATATGATAACAGATTGTTAGCTTTATTGGAGTAAGCAGCAGAAAAGCATGGAAGGATTCTTTGGGCCTCACTATTTGGTGGAACCTCAATATTTTGAGGGATACTTTGCAAGGAAGTGGATACTATCCCGGAGCTATTCGGTCTTCGAGCGGAGTATCCAGAAGCCCGTAGAGCGGCACTTCTCAATAGGTGGGATAGCCCTGATATGAATCTGATCGAGCACAATTGCATCTGCGACTTGAACAGCAGTTCCGGGAAGAGTCGGTATTACATTATATGAAAAATTATTTTGGTAATCTGACTGCACGAGATGGAGAAAAGAGACTTCAATAAGGGACTTGCAACCCTCTGTATAGGTGGCGGTATGAAAATTGCGATCGCAGCAAGGTCGTAATAAATAGCGCTTAGTAAAATATAGGGATTACCATGTATGTTTTACTAAGTTAAATGAACTAATGATAAGCTTGATATCAAAGGAGCAAGGTACATGGCGAAACTAGTTCCAATTGAAGAAGCGGTCGGCCTTATTAAAGATGGGGATACCGTTATGATCGGCGGCTTCATGGGCTGCGGAAATCCACACAAAGTAATTGATGCCCTCGTAAAGAGGGACGCAAAGAATCTGATGGTGATATGCAATGATGGTGCATGGCCGGAATTCGGAGTAGCCAAGCTGATTACCAGCGGTCAAGTCAAGAAGCTTATTGCGACGCATGTCGGTCTGAACCCCGAGGTTGGCAAAAAAATGAATACCGGCGAATTGCAAGTAGAGCTCATACCGCAGGGAACATTTGCAGAGCGTATCCGCTGTGGAGGCAACGGCTCGGGTGGATTCCTAACTAAGACAGGTTTCGGAACAATTATTGCCGATGGGAAGCAAGTAATCAGCATTGATGGGAAAGAATATCTTCTTGAACTTTCGTTGAAAGCGGACGTAGCACTCATCTGCGGCAACAAAATAGATAGAAAAGGCAATGTATGGTATCGGGGCACAACACGTAACTTCAACGTGGTCATGGCGACCGCTGCCGGCATTGTCATAGCTGAGGCTGATAATGTTGTGGAGCTTGGTGAAATTGAACCGGAGAATGTTGCAACCCAGGGTATTTTTGTAGACTTCATCTTGGACGGAGGTAACGCGTAATGGAAGACGTTAAAGGCTTTATTGCTGCTAGAGTTGCTAAAGAACTCAAAGATGGTGATGTAGTAAGTCTGGGTATCGGTCTGCCGACCCAAGTTGAAAACTATCTTCCCGAGGGTGTTAGAATTACGCTTCTTTCAGAAAATGGCATCGTTGGAGAGGGGCCGCAGCCGTCTACCGCGGATGCGAGTCCATATGTTGTTGATGCGGGTGGACAACCTGCTTCTGTTCTTATCGGGGGTAGCTTCGTAGACAGTGCGGTTTCCTTCGGTATCATCCGCGGCGGCCATGTAGATGTGGCTGTTTTAGGGGCTCTTGAATTTGACGAGGAGGGTAACTTATCGAGCTGGATCATACCGCGTAAAAAGGTTCCCGGCATGGGCGGTGCGATGGATCTGGTCATAGGAGCCAAGAAGGTTCTTATCGCGATGGGGCACACCAATAAGGGCATGCACAAGATCCTGAAAAAGTGTACTCTTCAGCTTACTGCCGTCAAAGCGGTGGATATGATTGTAACTGAAATGGGTGTAATGGTTGTAACAGGTAATGGCATTGAATTGCTTGAATATAATCCTGATTTCACAATTGAACAGATTCAGGCAGCAACCGAGGCACAGCTTATCATTTCTCCCAATCTCAAGAAAATGGCAGTTTAAAAGCGATAACAAAATGCCGGCTAAACAGTGAGTCATTTGGCATTTATGAGGAAAAACTATGAACATTTCAGACGTCAAAGCCACTGCCTTTGCGATGCCGCTGACTAGCCCGGCATTCCCGCGCGGGCCTTATCGATTCAACAATCGCGAATTTCTGGTTATCACCTACCGCACGGATCCGGAGGTGTTACGCACGGTAGTGCCAGAACCGCTGGAAATTTCTGAACCGCTAGTGAGGTATGAATTTATGCGCATGCCCGACTCGACCGGTTTTGGCGCTTACACCGAATCCGGCCAGGTCATCCCGGTAAGCTTTCGTGGTGCGAAAGGCGGCTATGTGCATGCGATGTACCTGAATGATCATCCGCCCATCGCCGGTGGGCGCGAGTTGTGGGGATTTCCGAAAAAACTTGCCTCGCCTAAGCTCGATGTCGAGATTGATACGCTGGTAGGCACGCTCGACTATGGAAAGGTGCGCATCGCTATGGTGACGATGGGATTCAAGCATTGCGCGGCAGATCATGCCGCGGTGCTGGCCGCACTGGCGGCACCGAATTTCCTGCTGAAAATCATTCCACACGTAGACGGTTCAGCCCGTATCTGCGAACTGGTGCGCTATTATACGACCCAGGTAACGCTTAAAGGCGCCTGGACAGCGCCGGGTTCGCTGGAGCTGCATCCCCATGCGCTCGCATCGGTTGCTGATTTGCCGGTGCTCAAGATCGAGTCTGCCCTGAACTTTGTTGCGGATCTGACTCTTGACCTAGGTGAAGTTGTATACGACTATCTTTCACTTCCAAGGGGAAATGCCGGTTAGCATGTCGACCCAAAGAGCAACGGAAAAGCGGCTGATCGACGACCAGCCGTTCAGTCCTAAGCTGGCGTTATTTCAACTTCAGCACAACCTCGCTCATCCCGCCGGGAACCCAGTGCGTGGCAAAGCCCAACCGCTTGAAGACCTCGAGCATCTTCTCGTTGTCGGCTAGGACATCGGCCCGGATATCCTCGAGGCCCCTTTCACGGGCTACCCCGATGAGGAGCTCGACGAGCTTGGACCCCAGGCGCTTGCCCTGGAATTTTTCCTTTACGAGAACCGCCACTTCACCGGACGTCGCGTCTTGGTTCATAATCAGCCGGGCCACCGCGATCATGCTTTTCTTGCCCTTTTCCTCTGTCTCTGCAATTAACGCCATGTGCCGGTCATAATCGATATTACAGAAAAGGGTAAGCCATTCATGGGAAATGTCTTTAATAACGGAGAAGAACCTTTTCCGCAAGGTTTCCTGGGACAGGGAAGCGAGCATCTCGTGCTCCGCGGGTTCGTCCTCGGGGCGGATGGCGCGGAGCACGACGGCGGTCCCATCCGCCAGTTGCCAGGGGGTGGTGTATTTGGTCGGATAAGGGGTGATAATCAGGTGCGGATAGGGCGAACATCCGTTCGGGTCGTAATCCTTATCCAGAATGATGCGGGCATCCAGGGCGCAGGCTTGGCCATTGCCGATGGCCAGTGGATTGATATCGATTTCCGCGATCTCGGGAAAGTCGACGATAAGATTAGAAAAATTGACCAGGATGGCCTCGAGCGCTTCAAAATCCGCCGCCGGTTTGCCCCGAAAGCCCTGGAGTATTTTATACACCTTAGTATCACGGATCAACATTTTTGCCAAGGGTTGGTTGAGCGGCGGCAAGCCAATCGAAAAATCCTTGATGAACTCCGCCATGGTACCCCCCATCCCAAAGAGGATCACCGTACCGAAATCCCGGTCCTTCTTGGCCCCGAGGATAAGTTCGTAATCGATGTCCGTGGCCATTTTTTCTACCGCCACACCCGCGATGGCCGCCGCCGGAGCGCGTTTCCGCACCCTTTGCAGCAACTTCTCATAGGCTTCCTGCAGTTCCGTCCGGGAATCTATTCCCATGATGATGCCCCCCACGTCGCTTTTGTGGGAGATGTCCGGCGAGACAATTTTGATCACGACGGGATAGCCCACTTGGTCGGCGATACAGGCCGCCGCTTCCGGATCCGGCGCGACCTGCGCCATGGTTACCGGGATACGGTAGGTCAGGAGAAAATCCTTCGACTCTGCCTCGTTGAGCAGCGTTCGTCCTTCCTTGCGAACTCGCTTGATCAGGTCCTGCAGGTGTTCTTTTACCGGCGCTTGGTGCGCCGGCAACTCGCCGGGGACTTCATAAAGCTGATCGAGACGTCGCTTGTACCGGCACATATTCACATAGGTGCGGACCGCTTCTTCGGGGGTGTCGAAGGTGGGAATACTGTTCTCCACAAAAATACGCCTCCCCGCCTCGACGTCCTCTGCCCCCATCCAGGTAGCGATAACCGTCTTCCCGGTTTTTTTCGCACTATCGGCCACCGCTTGCGCCAGCAGAGTGGAAGGGGCAGAATCCATGGGGACGTAAATTATGAGCACGGCATCCACCAGGGGGTCCCCGAGGCAGATGGTAAGGGCTTGGACAAACCGGGCAACCGTCGCGTCACCCAGCACATCCACAGGATTCGCCTTGCTCCAGTAGGACGGCAAAAAGGCGCTCAGTTGGTTGATGCTCTCGGGAGAAAGGGATGCCAACTCCCCACCCAAATGCATCAGAGCATCGGTTGCCATCACGCCGGGGCCACCGGCAGACGTGACAATGGCCAGCCGCGGACCTGCCGGCAACTTCTGGGAATCCAATACCTCGGCCGCATCGAAGAGTTCCGCTATTTCCCCGACCCTTACTACGCCTGCTCGCTTGAAGGCGGCTTCGTATACCGCGTCGTCCCCCGCCAGCGCGCCGGTGTGGGAATGAGCAGCCCTGGCGCTCTCCGCGAATCTGCCGGGCTTTAAGATAATGATCGGTTTCCGGCAGGCAAACCCCCGTGCCGCACTCATGAATTTTCGCGCGTTGCCCACGCTCTCCATATAGATCAGAATGCTGCTGGTGGCCTCGTCGGTTCCTAAAAAATCGATCAGGTCGCCAAAATCGACGTCGAGCATGGAACCGAGGGAAGCGAACATGCTGAAGCCGATCCCTGCGCTGACGGCCCAATCGAGAATCGCGCTGCCGAGGGCGCCGCTCTGGGAGATGAAGGCGATATTTCCAGGTGGCGGGTTGCCCCGGAGGAAGGTCGCATTTAAGCCCCGGACGGGTCGTACAAAGCCGAGGCAGTTCGGTCCCATGATGCGCATCCCGTATTTTTTTCTGAAACCGTCGAGCTCGCGCTCTAACGCGGTACCTTCTGCACCAATCTCCTTGAACCCGGCGGAGATGACGACGATCCCCGCCACGCCGGCCCGGCCGCACTCTTCGACGACTTTCGGTACCGAACGGGCTGGTGTGGCAATCACGGCTAGCTCTACCTGTGCGGGAACAGCGGCGATGGAGGGATAGCACTCCCTATCCAACAGACTGCTCTTAGAGGGGTTTACCGGAAAGATGCGCCGCTCCTTTGACTGGAGCAGGTTCTCCAGAATTGCCCGACCGATGGTACGTTCTTCCTCCGAGGCCCCGATCAGGGCGATGGTTTTAGGATCAAACATCACTTGCAGGTGGCTCATTTTTCTCTTCTCCTTTGCGAGGTTCGCCCTGTTGTGATTCTACTCAATGAAGGTTCCTGCCATTCCATCAATTTCTCGCGATAAGGGCCGCCGAAGTTGTCCATGGCCAAGGCAGGCATATTGTGATTGTTGAGCTTACCGCTAACTTTAAGAACGCCGCTACTTTTTGAACAGCAAACGCGTGCCGGGCTTTACCAGGGCGGCAAGCTGGAGCGCGTCCCAGTTGGTGAGACGTATGCAGCCATGTGACTGGGTGCGGCCGATCGTTGACGGTTCCGGGGTGCCGTGCAGGCCGTAATGTTTCTTGGAGATGTCGATCCACACGAGCCCGACAGGATTGTTGGGACCGGCGGGGACCGTAACTTTTGCATCCCGCGGGTTCGCGTTCCAGAACAGGTGAGGATTGTAATGATAGGCCGGGTTGAATTGTACGCCCTTTACTTTCCACTTGCCGATCGGGAGCGGGTCGTGCTTGCTGCCGGTGGTGACGGGAGCGTAGAACAAGATGTGACCGCTTGCGTCGGTGACGGTAAGTGCAGACCTCCTCTTCATGACGGTCACGACGACGGTCGGCTTTACGGGCGCGCTCACCCTGGCTGGTGCGCCTTCAGGCGCAAGCGGTGCAGGCGACGCCTTTCCGGCAGGCAGCACCATTGGCTCCACGTTTGGAACCTCGATCTCTTCGCCGGCGGCAAAGCGGGATTCCGGATTCAGTTGCCGCAGCAAGGACGGTGTACTGTGAAAGCGTTCTGCAATTGCTTCGAGCAGTGACGTATAACCGAGAGCGGAGAGCGACGCCTGCTGCTCCATGTGAGCGGGGATGGGCGTGAAAGGTCCCGCCGCATCCTCGGGGGTGATGCGGTAGCGCGTAACGGGGGCGACCATCCGTTCCGGTTCGCCTTGCTTTTGAAAGCAGTCGAGGGCCTTCGTTGTGTTGGCGCCCCTGCGCCCGTCGAGCACGCCTGGCGAGAAGCCGGCGCGATCGAGCATGACCTGTACCTGGAGGACATTGAGGTACGGCGGCCGCGGGGCGTCAGCCGCCTGGGCAAGCACCATGAAGGCCATCATCATCCAGAGTGTCGGCATCATTTCCTTTCTCTAATTCTCACGCAAACCCTCAAAAAAATGGTAATCAATGCTTGGCCAGGCACAGCGGCGGTCCACGTTGCGCCACTCGACAGCGCCCCGAGACGGCGGCTGCCGAGGAAAGTATAAACGAGGCTGACGGTGCCCACCTTCTGGTGAACATCGACCCGATCTAGTCCCGGATGAATCTGATGAATTGGAGTCCGCGGACATGAGGGCAGTAAAGACACACGTTGAATCCCGCGTTCAGGCGGTGCATATTTTTACATGTTAAGTTGCTGGTGTGGATCTTTAAGAGTAAAAGGCCGGATCACCTTAAAAGGTTTTTCCGGCCCTTGCTCTCGCCCTTATTTTACGATGATCTCAAAAAGGACCCTCATGTTTGCCTGGGCCGCTTTTGAGTAAAGCGCCTTAGGTGCTGCTTCATAGACTGCCGGATTTGTCTCGCCATAGCCGATGGTGGAAAGCCTCTCCCGTGTAATAACGCCTTCGTTAATGAGGTATTCCTGGACGGCCTTCGCCCTTCTTTCGCTCAACTTTTGGTTGTACTCTACAGTACCGGAGGCAGAGGTATAACCGGCAATGCGGATTTGAGCTTTAGGGTTATCCATTAAAAGCTGAATATTCCTTTTCAGGATCGTCTGCGCTTCCGGCCTAAGTGTCGACTTATCAAAATCGAAATGTACGTCTTCAAAGGCCAGGACAATGATCTTCGGCTCCGCGGCGGCTGCCATCACCTTCTCCTCAACCACAGGCTCTGGCTCTTCCGCTACGATGATGACGACCTTTGCCGCCGCCACTGGTTCCGGAGGGGGGGGCGGCGGAGGGGGTGGTATTGGCTCAGGCTTCGGTTCATACTTCGCAACAGCGGCCGGTGCGGGCTTTGCCGCGCCACCGAAAGCAAAGGTTACGCCCATTGTAACTCCAATATTATGGTAGGTCTCTTGCTTAACCTCGCCAACCATATAATCTTTGAGATCGACTCTGAGGGCGATCTTGTCTGTTACCCAGTATTTCGCCCCCACGCCGATATTAAGAGCAAACATGTCCTTAGTCTCTATCGAAGGATGATACTGTGCTCCACCTACACCGGCGAGGATAAAGGGGTTGAATCTGCGCTCGGGCATAAAGTGATAGACGAGATCGAGATGATAAAAGCCGAGATCGACGCCATCCATGGGACCTCCGAACTGTCCTTCCTTTTCACCCGTTTTTGTCTTGTCATCAACGTTGGTATGGATAAATTCCCCGACGCCTTCAATGCCAAAATGCTTCGTGAAATTGTAGCCGAGCCGTAGGCCAAATATGGGTCGGTTTTCCAGATTTTGGTCGCTTTCGAAGAAATTGTACCCTCCGAACGGACCTACTTCAAAGCTTCCCGCCTTTATCTCGGAACGAGCAGACAAGGGTAGAAGAAAAACAAGGGCTGCTACCATCAGCGCTGCACGATACGTTGCTTTCATTGTACGTCCTCCTTTATATTGTTGCATTTTACTGTTGCCCTTCCCGGCTCTTTGAAAAAAATCGGGATATCGCGTTGCTAAAAGAACGAGGCGTTGGAGAGAGGCAAAGGGAGGCGCAGGCTGAATTGCCTGCCTTCCCTTTTGCCTACTTTCACGCCCAAGGCCTCATGCCTTATGGGACATTAACGACCGTGTTTACCATCGTAACTGAAGCACCCAGGGATAACGCTCTGCCGTTCAGCGTCACTAACGCGACGTTGCCGGCAGTGGAGAACGAGGCTCCCGCCTGAGAAATGATGGTTCCTACCATGGTCCCGCCGCCGCCTGCGTTGATCGTCGCGAAAGTACCGACCTGCCAGAAGACGTTCTTGGCCTGGGCACTGCCAGCCAGGATGATGCTCTGCGGGAATGCCGCTCCCGGGCCGCCCACGGTGAGCGTACTGCCTATTTGGAACACAAAGATAGCATTTGCATCCCCAAGGGCGTCAAGAGTGAGATTTCCTCCCTGGATCAAGACCGACGAGGCGTTTGTGTAGACACCCGGATGTATAGTTGTCCCAGCCAAATTGCCAGCCAGAACTCCGTTAGACGGCATTGCCGCCAAGGCCAGATACGCGGTTTGTGCGTCGAGACGGGCTTGAGTTGCAAGCGCGCAATAGGCAGCATTTACACCAGTGGAATTGGGGCCCGTGGTGGAATTGGTACATGTGTAAATCGTCCCGTTCACTGCTCCAATATTGGACCCCGTTTCCGTAAAGATATCTCCTTCCGTATCGTGGAACCCGGTCACCGACGTAGCAGCCGTAGCTATCGTCCCGATATTCCCATTGATGACCGTCAGAGTCCCCTGGTTGGTCATCCCGGCGGAACCTCCAAAAGTCCCGAACGATTTCACCAAGCGAAGGTTTGGCGCATTGGTTACGGTCAGTTGTGCGGTTCCTGGTGGTACGAGCGGGTTGGTCGGATCAGTGGCGGTGATTGTGATGGGCCCGCCGACGGTTAACGCCGTGGCCACACCATTGGAACCTGGTGCATTGCTGATGGTAGCAATAGCCGAGACAAGCGGCGTGGTCTTCCAGGTCATGGATGACGTCAGATCCTGCGTCGTTGCATCCGTATATGTCCCCGTGGCGATAAACTGCTGAGTGTCCCCAACACCAATGCCCGCAGTGGCCGGGGTGACCGCGATGGAAACCAGTGTTGCCGGAGTTACCGTCAGTGTTGTGCTCCCCGATGTGAGCACGAGCGTGATTGGATCAGTATAAGTGGCGGTGATCGTCGTTGTGCCTGTGGTTAAAGAAGTTGCCAAGCCATTGGAACCGGGGGCATTGCTGATGGACGCAACGGTTGAGACGAGTGGCGTGGTCTTCCAGGTTACAAATGACGTCAGATCCTGCGTCGTTAGGTCTGTGAATAACCCCGTGGCCATAAACTGCTGCTTTGTCCCAAGGGCAATGCTCGGATTGACCGGGGTGACCGCTATGGACAACAGTGTTGCCGGAGTTACGGCGAGTGTAGCGGGGATTGCTGATATTATACCCGTGCTCGGATCAGTGGCGGTGATCGTGGTTGTGCCTACTGTTAACGAAGTTGCCAAGCCATTGGAACCGGCGACATTGCTGATGGACGCAACAGTCGAGACGAGCGGCACGGTCTTCCAGGTCACGGATGACGTCAGATCCTGCGGTGGGCCGGCTGTGAATATCCCCGTGGCTTTAAACTGCTGTTTTATCCCAAGGGCAACACTCGCATTGATCGGGGTAATAGCTATGGACACCAAGGTTACTGGGGTTACGGTCAGTGTCGTGGTACCCGATGTGAGCGAGAGCGTGATCGGATCAGCATAAGTGGCGGTGATCGTCGTTGTGCCTGCAGTTAACGAAGTGGCCAAGCCGTTGGAACCGGCGGCATTACTGATAGAAGCAACTGCCGAGACGAGTGGCGTAGTCTTCCAGGTCACAAATGACGTCAGATCCTGCGGCGGGCCGGCTGTGAATATCCCCGTGGCGATAAACTGCTGTTTTGTCCCAAGGGCAATACTCGGATTGACCGGGGTGACCCCTATGGAAATCAGGGTTGCCGCCGTTACTTGCAGTGTTGTGCTTCCAAATATTCCAGAGGTCGGATCGGTGGCGGTGATCGTCGTTGTGCCTGTGGTTAATGAAGTGGCCAAGCCGTTGGAACCGGCGGCATTGCTGATAGACGCAACAGGCGAGACGAGCGGCAAGGTCGACCAGGTCACAAATGACGTCAGATCCTGCGGCGGGCCGGCTGTAAATATCCCTGTGGCTTTAAACTGCTGTTTTATCCCGAGGGCAATGCTCGGATTGACCGGGGTGACCCCTATGGAAACCAGTGTTGCCGTAGTTATGGTCAATGTCGTGGTCCCCGATGTGAGCGAGAGCGTGATCGGATCAGTATAAGTGGCGGTGATCGTGGTTATGCCTGTGGTTGACGAAGTGGCCAAGCCATTGGAACCTACGGCATTGCTGATGGTCGCTTTAGTCTCGTCCGAGGACTTCCAGGTCACGAATGGCGTCAGATCCTGCGGCGGGCCAGCTGTGAATATTCCCGTGGCGATAAACTGCTGTTTTGTCCCACGGGCAATACTCGGATTGACCGGGGTGACCCCAATGGACAACAGTGTTGCCGGAGTTACGATCAGTGTTGTGTTTCCGAATATTCCAGAGGTCAGATCAGTGGCGGTAATTGTGATTGAAGGGGCGCTTACGGCTGACGAAGTGGCCAGCCCATTGAAACCGGCAGCGTTGCTGATGGTTGCAACAGTCTCGTCCGAGGACTTCCAGGACACGGATGACGTTAGATTCTGCGTCGTGGCGTCTGTGAATATTCCCGTGGCGATAAACTGCAGTTTTGTACCACGGGCAATACTCGGATTGACCGGGGTGACCCCAATGGACACCAGTGTTGCATTAGTTACGGTCAGTGTTGCGGTTCCTACTTTTCCCGTGGTCGGATCACTGGCGGTGATCGTGATGGGGCCTCCTATGGCTTTAGAAGTGGCCAGCCCGGAGAAACCTACTGTATTGCTGATGGTTGCAACTGCCGGGTTCGAGGAAGTCCAGGTCACGGATTGTGTCAGATCTCTTTTCGTGTTGTTTGAATAGATACCAGTGGCCATGAACTGTTGTGTCGTTCCCTTGGCAATGCTCTGGTTCGGCGGTGTTACCTCGATGGTCACCAACTGGGTTGGAAACCAATGTCCGGTTTCTCCGCCGCCGCCGCATCCTGTAATTAAAAAACCACTTAGGATTAAGATAAATAAAAGATAAATTTGTCTAACCTTAAATATATTCATAACCGTACCTCCTCTTCTGCTCATAATGAGCACTCTCTTTGTACCGATTGTTTGCATCTTTAGATCTTCTTCCATATTTGCCTTCCTTTGTTTGATAAGGCATAGCTTTTTATTTATTATTGGAACCGGACTACTCGATGGTCATCCGGTTCGTTACGCTCTTCACACCCTTTACGTCACCGGCGAGCTTGGTGGCCAGGTCCAATTCGGCCACGTTCTTGGCCTTGCCATGCAAGGTGACAACGCCACGCCTTGTCTCTACCTTAGTATTGAGGGCGCTGGTCGAGCGGTGATAGAGCAACGTCATCTTGACCTGGGCGGTGATGGAAGCGTCATCGATCTTTTCTCCTGCCGTTCGCGTCTTTTTTGTGGTCTTTTTCACGGTCATCTCATTATTTACATCTTTAACCCCTTCGACATCCTTGGCGTATTCAGCTATCAGATCCTTTTGCGCCTCGCTGGTCGCTTCGCCGTGCAAGGTCACAATTCCGGAATTCACGTTAACCTCAGCTTTAGAGTCGTTCAAGCTGCTATGGAGAAAGAGTATGGTTTTCACTTTCATCCTGAGCCACGCATCTGATTGCTCAGCAGGGCGCTCTCCTTTAACTTCCAGTCGGTTACGCACGCTTTTTACCCCAGGTAGACTCACCATGGTCTCCTGGGCCAATGATTTGTGGGATTCTTCGGAGACAGTTCCCGTTAAGGTAACAACGCCATCCGTGGACTCGATTTTGATACTATCATCCTGGAGGTAGGTCTTAAACACATACGATTTCCAGGCGGTTGATACGATGCGGTCATCTATCTTGGCTGCCTGCACAGGCACGCTGAACGCTAACAGAGCGACTGCGACCACCATTAGGGATATGGAATATATTGCTTTCATGGTACGTTCTCCTTTTATTGTTGTCGCCGTGCATCTCACTACTTCCCTAATCCCGCTAAACGGGACAAGTAAGTTTATGAGTTATTTCCCGCCGGAAAGACGCAGGAAATAACTTCTAACTTCCTAATACCTTCTTCATCTGACCGATCTTTTCCTGAACTTTGCCGGCTATCTTTTCAATGGTACCTTCAGCTTCCAACTTTGGATTATCGCTGATTTCCCCGGCTATCTCCTTGAGCTCGCCCTTTACTTTGTGAAACACGCCTTCCGCCTGGTCCCGCGCGCTTGATTTCATGGTATTCCTCCTTTAGGATCCCGATTTAATTGCTGGTCTATATTACAACTCCCTTTGCTTCTCAGACGGAACTTTCATCCCCATTATTAGAGGATAATGAATATGGGATAGCAAATGGCTTGCCAAAAACAGAAAGGGGACCAGAATCTTGGATTCATCTTTTAACTACAGGGGGTTGTCTTGATGAGAACGAGCAACAGAAAAGTATGAGATGCTTTGTTTGGCCTCAATATTTGGTGGAACCTCAGGATATTGAGGGGTGCTTTGGGGAGAGAGACTGGCAGATTGAGATGACCATGGATGAGTATGTCTCCCTGCATCAGGGCTTCCTAAAGAGCACCGTCACCAAACGTCATGAGTTTTACTCAAGCTCGGTGCCGGATCCCAACATGATAGCGAGCGCTCGTGTTGATTCATAACTTTCCAGCGCGATTTTGACAAGGCTGGTCATGGGCACCGAGAGGATCATACCAATCGGTCCCAGAATCCATCCCCAGAAAACCATGGAAAGGAAGACAACCAGCGTTGATAAACTCAGGCCTTTGCCCATAAGCTTAGGTTCAATTATATTACCCACGACAATATGCACAACAATGAAGGCCAGGATGGTGAGAAGGGCAGACCCAACCCCCAACTGAACGAGAGCAAGAAGGGCGACAGGAAAGACAGCGATGATTGAGCCAATATTAGGAATATAATTCAGCAGAAACGAAAGTGTACCCCAAAGTACCGGGTAATCAACCCCGAGAATTAAGAGCCAAAGCCAGATCACAACGCCAACGACAGCGCTGAGCAAGGTTTTAATCATTAAATATCGCTTAGCGTCCCGGCTGAATCTGCCAATAGTAGTCAGAGTCCTCTCCGGGTTTTTTAACAACTGTCGTAATTTATTTGGAAAATCTGCTACCTCCAGCAGGATGAAGGCCACTGTAATCAGGATCAGAAACGTATTGGTGAGGATGGTGCTCAAGGCGGAAAACATACCGCCGGCTAAGCTCATCACCCACCCCTGATTGAAAGTACGAGCCAACTCTTCCGGGGGAATCTTAAGGCCCTTCGCATGCAGCCAGCTTATTAAAGCAGAAATGTGATTTGATAATCGTTCTTGATAGTCGGGAAGAGAGCCCAAGAAACGATCCAGCGATGGACCAATCAAGGCCAAAGAGTAATCCGACAACCAGGACGGCCACCAAAATTAGGAGAAGCGCAAACACCTTCGGGATGCCCTTGCGCTGTAGCCAGAACAACGGCGGAGTGCAAATGACGGAAATGAACACCGCCAGGCAAAAGGGAACCAGGATGGAACTGGCCGCCTTCAACCCCGCTACCACGATGATAAACCCTGCTAGGATCAATATTGCGGGTGTCTTGGCAGTGTGCATTTCACATTATCATTCATTAAATATCCGCTTACTCCTTCGGCTTTTCCCTTTACTTCTCGCTATATAATGCCGCCTTTATTTCATCCAGGGCAGCGATTACCGGCGTAAGGGATTTCTTTAAAACGTCCAGGTCCTGAAAGGTTTTATTAGCGACGGGAGCTATGGATCCGACCCCTTTAGGCGTTAAGTCATTAGACAGGTAGATCTGGATTTCCTTCAGATCGGTTATGTAGGCCTGGTATGAACCCGTGATTCCGGCACCTGCCGTATGTACCTTATCATAGATTTCAGCCAAATTTTTGCGGCGCTCTTCGCTGAGCTCGCGAATCTGTGGATTTGTAAAAGCATCCCCCTGCTTTTCCCATTCAGCAAAATACTCCGTTTTTCGTGCCTTCATTTCCGCAATGTGTTTGAGCACATTCTTACCGGCACTATCAAGCTTGGCGAGATTGTCCGAATAAGCGTCGAAGTTTTTTTTCAGATCGGCCTGTCCTGCCTTGATGAGTGAGTCAAGTGATGCGGCTGTGACATCGCTCTGGACAACCATTTTTCTGATATCGCCGTCCACTTCCCGTATCGATTTCGAGGTTCTGGCGGACCGGTCCATGCCGGTAGTTGCGCAACCGACCAGTAAGGCCGCCGTGACGAGTAAAAGCATGGTGAAAAAGGCTAGTGCGTTATTTCTGAGTTTCATAATGTTTTCCCTTCAGTTATGAGTAAATGGTTGATGTGTAGCTATTATGTCCTCTGTTCAAGTACTCCCGGAAGATGACCACCCTTCAGGGACGAATAACGATAGGCGGAAAAAAGATACTGATGCCCGGCGGGGGAGGCGGTTCATAGACGACCGGCGGCGGAATATAAACTCTTTCCCTGTAACCATAAGGCCGATACACGCGCTGCCGATAGCGGTCGCGGTCATACCCACGTCCTCTTGGCTCGTAAAAGCCGTTGCCATGTTTTCCTTTACGTTTATGGTCATCTTTGCCGAAAGCCGGTGCCACGCCTATACTGCTGATCATTGCGGCCAAAACAACCCCCATCATAATCTTGTCCACCAGGGATCTGAAATTCCATATACCTGCTGTTTTCATAAATGTGCCCCTTCTTGATTATTTCTTCTTGGACTTTTGACCTAACCCCGTTCGGAATATTTTATCGGTACTTTTCTGCTGTTCATCCGACATGCTGGCATAGAGTGCCTCGAAAGGTGGGATGAACTTATTCAGTTGATCCAACTGGGCCGCGGTAATTTGGCTGTGGAATTTCATATGCTCGACAGCATTCATGGTCTTAGTGTTCTCAGCGCTGCCCTTGGTAAGGGCATCCATGTCTTTCGCATTTTCCCGCATCACTTGGATAAGGTTATTCCATAATACCTCCTGGGTCGCGGTGATCTTGAGGACATCTCGAAGCTGTTTGATGCGGGCCTCTGTATGGTCGACAGCCGAAGTCATAGCAACTGCCGCCGCTTTCTTTTTGCCTGCGGCGGCAAAAGAAAGATTTGCATTGGCGAAAAATATAGTGGAGAGCAATGCCACTATCGCAACAACGAGTGTAGCTGAAAAAGCAAATTGATAAGCCTTTTGATTCATGATCTATCTCCTTTAATCATTAGCGTTTGCCAGCTCTAAGCGGTTATAACCAAAATTACTCGACTTTCGCACATTCTAATTACATAGGTTCTTATTCTTTTGTCCCCTTCCCTTTTCACCTCCTTAAAAGACTTTCATAATCCTTTCTTAATTTGTACCTCCCCGCACCGAAATAATGATCAGGGTGTGCTTGGGGATGAGATGATCAGGATCATATTGAAATAGTAATAGCAAAGGGCCTGCCAAGAGCTTAAAGGAAAGCATAAGTTTTGATTCGACCTTTAATAACGGGTGATTAGATTGATAGGAGAGGTGAGTCAAAAAGCATAAAATGATTGTTTCAGCCTCAATATTTGGTGGAACCTCAATATATTGAGGCTAAACAAACCGTGCCGTACTTTTCTACAGTTCTTTTCCATTAATCGAACCATCTGTTATTAGTGAATGTAGTACATATTATGATTCCCCTTCGGCTCTTGGCAGGCTATTTGCTATTAGTACTGCTATGAATACTACCAAAGCCAGGACAGCTTTAATGAAAATCTGCTTATATTTATTGTTATTATCCCTAGCACTTCTTAGCTTTATAAGCTGCGAGAGTCTCCTGCCGTCCGCTAAGGTCATGGTAAAATCGCAATGGCAGACTTATGACAATGCCAAAGAGGATTACGAAAAAAT
>ORJL010628017.1_pt1 | contig 22408 bp, 27 predicted proteins | sample 1779941 | NCBI WGS metagenome assembly ORJL01 (sample SAMEA104232317, study PRJEB22302) | groundwater metagenome | biome: forest; feature: aquifer; material: groundwater | place: USA | collected 2011-08-07 | depth 5.8 m
GTTTAGATATCGAACTCTCCTTTCCTCACTCCTTTGAGGAACGCTTTCCATTCCCCTTTGGTGTAGAGGAGTGTGGTTTTCTTGGGATCTTTCGAGTCCCGAACTCCCACAACTCCTCCCTTGCTGGCGACGAGGACGCACCGCCATGGCTTGACGATTCCGCTGACACTCGACTTTTTGAAGTCGTTATCGGAGAACCGTACATTTCCGGCTTTCTGAGTGCTACTTCTCATACATTTACTCCTTTTTAGTAAGGTACCAGCAACTTCTTATACTGTTTAGCACAAAAATAAAATATACGTCAAATATCCAGGTTTGGAACTAACTGGGTGTCTCTCAAATTTTTGTTAATTGGATATGGCTTCCAAGCGCCTTTGATGAGCCTTGTTTGAGTTCCGTATTTTTGTTTTTTGTATTTATAAATGAAGAATCTATCGCCACTCGAATAAATAGATCCACTTTCAAGAATCTGATTTAAATTAGGAGTGATATGAACCAAATAAATCTTTGGTGACTTCTTTAAATTATCAAACAAAGAATTTTCAGTTAGCAATGATCCATTTGGCGTATTAAGCATACGTAATTGCCATTTATGCTCACCCAATACCTCTTTTGTACTGTGACTTCCCGGATCATGATTGAACATGTTGTAGAAAACATGTGCCTCAGACCACAAATTCATTTTTTCATCAAATGTCATATTTTAATAAATCCATTACCGATGCAATACCGTCCATTTCTTTTAAATATTTTTGTTCACTTCTTAATATTAAATCAAAAGCAAAAGCCATAATTCCTTGTGATGGCATGATTTTTACCATATTTGGATCGAACCACCATTTAATCTTAGGTAATCTGTATCTATCTAACGCGTCGGCAGTTTTTAAGAAATCGATGATTTGTTGATTTCTTAGGTAAACATTGTCCTTTCTCAGGATATCGTAAGAAATATCATGATAGCATATAGCTGAATAAACTTGTTCTTTATCTTTATCGGTGTAGTTAAAATTGAAAAGCTTTGATATCTCAGGAATATGGTCTAGAAACCAGTTGGCAGCTCGCTGACCATGTCCATCATCATCCTTATCATGCTCCCGTCTTATATCATGAAGAACAGCAGCAGTTAATAAATTCTTAGGGTCAAAATCAATTTTTTCTTGCCGATTATAGTTTATAAGTAGGAAAGAAAAAATGGTGACTCGTAATAAATGCCGGAAGCCATGCAAAGAATTTGCAAGATTAGAATTAAGAAACCAATCTAAATGAGGAACTATTTTGAAAAGACTCTCAATATCTTTTATATCAAAACGTAGGGGATTTTTAATCAACGAGAAAGGATTATTTGCAGCTATCCAATCAATTGTTTCTTGATCCATATACTGATGTGGAGGAAGATTTTTTTCTTTCGCTAATGAAACTAAACTCATATTTTTTCTTTTCTTAATTTCTTTCGTAATTCTTCATCTTTTCGTTTTGTAAAAATTGCAAGTTCTTCGTTGGTCATGACATCAACACCCAACTCTAAAGCAATGGTTCTCAATTTTGATTCTGCATTTCGTATTTTATCTTTACTATCGACTAATAGCTCAAGTTCAAGATGATAGCCCCACACCTTACTATATTTTAATGCCAATTCAACGTCTTTATAAATATAGTTATGTCTTTTTTGGAAAGAATGTTGAATCTCTGTGTATCCTAATCCAGAAAATAATTTCACCGCTTTATCAATTTCTTTAGGATTTATAGAGATCTCGATTTCTTCAAAATCATGCCCTTTACCGATTTTATTTAGTTTCAGAACCAACTTAGCTGTTTTCTTTGAAATATTATTTACTACTTTGAATAATTTATCAGGTAAAATAAAAAAATAAACATCCTTATCATCTTCACCTAAATCTGTAGCATGTTTTTGAAAAAAGGATTTCAACTTTTCATGCCTTTTCTTATCAAATATTGATCGTAATTCAACCTCAATATGTGGTTTCATCTTCATAATGAAATTATATAAATTTTTACATAAAAAAACAATCTCAGACCTTGACTGTAAAAATATTACTTACTTCAAGAAAAAATTATTTTAAGTTAATATAATCCCCTCTGGGCCTTGAATAAAGACAAATCCTCATAAAACTTCTGTGCTAAAATAGAATGGCGATGCAGAAAAAAACCAAACCGATATTAATTCTTTTCATTGGGAACAGTTTTAGCTACTACCATAGCTTGCCAAAACTGATAGCTCATTTTGCTCGGGTGTCAGGCTCCGGAAATATTATCGTGGACGGCGTTTTTCGAGGAGGCGCTACGCTTAAGATGCTCTGGCGTGATGGTAAGGCGCTTAAAAAACTCCACAGTAAAACTTGGGATTATGTAATTCTGCAAGAACGCGGGCGACTTGGAGGGATCGTTAAGGATGGCATCGTTCATGTCGGAAGGCCCAAGGTGTTTTTTACATATGCCACTCGGTTCGATAAAGAGATTAAAAAGATCAATGCGAAGACGATTTTATATTGCCCTCCTGCATTTCTTGGCATCGGTCAACCCGGCGATGCGAAGAAATTACATGCTGCATATGCGATACTTGCACGAAAGTTGCATACAGTAATGATCCCCTCTGTGGCAGCCTTCATACTTGCTTTAAAAAAGCGACCGAATTTGAATCTGCATGAACATGACGGGCACCATCCAAATCCCCTAGGGATATATCTTATCGCCAGTTTGTTTTATAAGAAACTATTTCACAAAAAAATATCCAACCTTCCCTTAGAATCATATTTGTCCAGATCGGCAAGACTCCCCAAGAACCCAAAAATGATAAAACTATCTAGAGTCGATGCTCAGTTTCTCTGGTCTGTCGCCAACCGTATAAAGTAATCTTCTTTTGAGTTCCTTTTATTAGAAAAATTATTTTAAATAAGAATCAAGGAAGTTAGCAATCTTCGGATACGCATCAAGACGATTTTTTAATTTCGCCAAACCATGCCCTTCGTCACTATAGACTAAAAGCTCAGTCTTCATCCCACGCTCATTGAGTTGCCGATGCATTTGCTCAGCTTCGGAAAGAGGAACCCGCGGATCATTCTTCCCATGAATAATTAAAAGTGGGGCTTTTATATTTTGTATAAAATTAAGAGGAGAAATTGACTCTAGAAATTTTTTGTCGGTTTCTAAGTAACCATATTCTGCTTCGCGTAATGATCGGCGCCACACAGCAGTATTTTCTAAAAAAGTAACAAGATTGGAAAAACCGACAATATCCACACCGGCTGCCCACAAATCTGGAAAAAAAGCGAGTCCCGCTAAAGTCATATAGCCACCATAACTCCCACCCATCAGAGCAATTTTACTCGAATCAATTTCGTCTCTTGTTTTTAAATATCTATGGAGTGATTCCAAATCTTTCACAGAGTCCATCCGTTTTTCTCTGTCATCAAGCGCTAAATACTTTTTACCATAACCAGAGCTGCCACGGACATTCGGCGCAACGACTACATAACCATGATAAACAAAATATTGTGTAAGCGAATTAAAACCGGGGCGAGATTGTCCTTCTGGTCCGCCATGAATATTGATTATTGTTGGTAATTTTTCTTTCCTATCTTTTGGTAAAAAAATAAAAGCAGGAACTTTCAACCCATCAAACGAGTCGTAATGTATTAACTCTGGTTCAACAAAAATTTCTTCTGGTATTTGACGTGGACTATGAGTAAGCTGCCAACTCTTATTTTCTTTCTTTGACCACACCCAAATATCTTTATTTTTGGTCACGCTTTCAAGAGTAAACACTAAATATTGACCATCATGGGACCATTGCATCCCATTAATCATTCCGACTGGAAAAGACTGATTCTTTAATAATTCCAAAGAATCTGTTTCATAGACGCTTAGCTTCCCATAACCGTCTTCATTTAAAATCGCTGCCAAATTTTTAGCATCAAATGTAAGAGCGATAACATCTAAATCCCAGTGCGGCGTCAAAACAAATTTACTCTCTTTCTTTTTTAGATCATAAAAACTTAAACCACTAAAATCCCGCTCTTCATTGCTTGTAAAGAAAAAACCACTTTCGTCTGGAAGCCAACGCGGAGCTCCATACTCTGCCTCATTTTTATGGGTAGTAAGTAATTCAATCGCCCCACTCTCTAAATCACACAGATAAAGATCATGATTAAGAAATGTATGTTGTTTTCTTATGACTATCTTTTTACCTGTTGGCGAGAAACCAAAAGCATCGCACCAGCCACCCTGGCTAAAAATCATCTTAGCTTCCCCACTTTCAATGTTCATAACATACACATCAAAATCTGTATTATTTCGTTCATTTGATGAATAGGTAATGAATTTACCATCCCTAGACCATCGGCCCCAGCGATATATATAATCTGCTTTATTTGTTATAGAACGAACATTTTTCGTGGCAACATCATAAAGATAGAATTGCGTTTTCTCATTACCACTCTTCCCCATACCAAACATGATTTCATTTCTTGTCGGAGAAAATACCGCAAAATTCACCGACTCATCGTAAGAAGTCAATTGTTCAGGAGACCCGCCATCGCGGGAAATTAAATAAAGTTGAGATGTTCCAGTTAAATTACTGAGAAAGGCAATTGTATCGTTTGTGGAGTTAAATGACCCAGCTGCGGAAAATTTTATTTCAAGAAAGTCTTGAATTTTATACTTTGTATTCATATTCACTTTGATTCTATCAAAAATTCATTGGAGTTGCTATGTTTTCTAGGACCGAATAAAAAAAGACGGACTTTCGGTTATTCGCCGAAAGCCCGCCTGTCATTGATTGAAACGTCTACGCTGCAGCGGAATCGCTGTGGTCATTGCCACAGTTTTCCTACTGACAGTCGTCTTCTGGGCCGGAGTCATCTTCTTCTGGACCATCTGGACCTTGCTTCCGAATAAGCATGCTAGTCACCTCCTTTCTTAGGGATCTTTTACTACTCTTCAAAATACTAGGTATAGAATAATATTTTTATGAATAAATGTCAATAAAAAAATCTCTGGTATTGCTACCAGAGATTCTCTTTTTTCTTTTCTTCTTCAGAACCAATAGGCAAGGCCGAATGCCAGAGCGCTCGCGGCGCCATTGATTTTTTCTTCCTTTGCCAGCGGATCGTCCAAGGCGATGACTCGCCCGCCATTTGCCGAACCGACAACGCCGAGCGTCAACGCCAACGTCTGCGATTCCAAACGCCACAGATACCAATCAAACCCGAATCCGAGCTTGATATTGTAGGTGGTGTTGGACGCTAAGCGATAACGCGCCGGACTCGCTTCCAGAGACGTCATCCCCCCGCCGATGAAAAAATGCCCGCCGAATGTCTTGGTGCTGGATTGTTGATTAATCCATTTCCCGACAATCAAGGACACATCCGTCGTTTTCATGTCGAAGGTTTCGCTTTTGGCTTTCGCGGGGAAACGCATTTGATCCGCGGAGATTCCCCAGACGATTTTTTTCATCGGACGAATCCGGAATTCAACACTGGCTCCGGAAACGCCAGACCAATTGGCACCGCTGGCGCTGACGGAATAGTCAGCTGCCATTGCCGTGGCACTTGCCAGACACACGCACAGACTAACCATCATTCTTTTCATAATCAGCGCCTCCTGTAAGCACTAGCTATATAGAGTTGTAAAGGTGTATTCTCGTGAATAGATTATACAATATTTTTTGAAAACGTCAATAGTCCAGTAAAAAGGGTGCCCGACTCTTACCGCGGGTTGGTTTCAATAATCCCCGCAGTAAAGACATCCAAGCGCTGTTGTAAATTAACTGTGCCGTCGATATTCGTACAAGAAAGCGCGTAATTTGTAGACGTATCCGCTTTCACTTCCAAGATTCCGTTGACCGCATCCACTTTCGTACTCTGGCCAGTTCTTAGATTTTGAATCGCGCAGACGCCGCTGTCTTTCGCTACATCATTATGACTGCACTGCCACAGCAAAGTTCCTTTTCCATATTTCGGCACGCTTCGATCTTTCACGCCAAAACCGCATTGCGGCAGACATTTTGTATACGCCGAAATCGCGCCCGTGTCGGTGAGGCCGGAAGGCAAATTCACCCGAAACTTATATTCATAATGCGTCCGAGACTTCAAGCCCGTATCAATAAAACTGGTTTGCGATCCGGGGAAGTCCGCCACAGATACAAAATCTTGTCCGGCTTCCGCTCGCAAAACCGTATAATCACTACCCTGAAAATCAATATTGCCTAAACTCACTGATGTGCACGGCGGTGCTCCTCCTCCGCCACCACCTCCCCCACTTAATTCATTACTATTGGAATTACTCGTCCAATTTTGTAAAGGGATGACGACTACTTTCGGTAGAATATTCGGTTTCGGAATCGGCGGTAGCGTATCCGAATTAGTTGTTTCTCCATCTGGTGTAGTAATTGTAATGGAAATCTTATCTTTATTAGTATTGGTGCGATTCTTTTTATTGGCACAGGCGGGCAAAAACGGTGGCGAGTCCGCGCCATTTTCTACGCGACACTGCACGTCCTCGGTAATCGAGTCTCGAATCTGACAGCCAAAATCCACCCCTGCCATACAAAGCGACACGGTAATCGGCGATGTAATCGCCACCACGCTGATTTCGACAACACTCACTACTACATTAACGACTGATGTCACAACATCAGTAACTTGACCCATGACTTCACCAATGGGATCGAGTATTTGCCCGACGACATCCACGGTTCCGCCAGCGCTCACTGGCTGATACAGGGATAACATTCCTAATAGCATTGCTCCGGCTAATAATTTTTTTGCCATAATACCTTTTATTATAGCAAAATGAGAGGCCTAAAAGCGAATGGTTATGGGCATAATAATTGTGTTCTGCGTACGCGGCGCCAGCATTACTTCGCCATTCGGATAAAACACTCCGGCTTGATCCGCGACACCAGTTACCACCACTGGTTTTTGCAGCCAGACCGCGGTAATGCGGCGTACGCGATTCGTCAGCCGCAGATATTGGGCGAGATTATTTTTTATCCAACTGTTATTAGTATTGTGCAAAATAAAATCCGGCTGCTGCTGATTGAGCGACCAGAGATATTCCGGATAAAATAATTCGCCGCACACCGGCGCGGCAAAAGAATAATTGGAAGTGTGGAGGATAGTTGGCATTCCCGCGGTGATTTCGTAGCGCGGGTCAAAAATCGCTCGCTGTTTTTCTACAGAAGAAATCTGCTCCGCATAACGATTGAGATACCACGGGCGCCAATGAGCAAAAGGCCAGGTTTCGCTGGTGATGGTTAAATGATTTTTGTTATAGATCGCCGCTGGAATACCTTCAGGAGAAAACAAAATGCCGCTTTTATATAACTTCCCCGCTTCCGGACGAAGCGACACGGCAAAAAGATTTGTCTGCCAATGACGAGCGGCTTGCGCGTAGACTGCTAAAAGAGAATCCGCGTTTTCAATCGTGCTGGTATAAAAAGTTTCTGGTATGACTACTAATTCAGGCGAGGTCGCTAACGGCATAGTGAGTAAGGATTGAATAACCTCCAACTGGCTCTTGGGACTCGCGATGAGCGCAATCTCTAATTGGCGCAGTCGGGCATTATACTGTTTTTGATTTTGGATTAAGAAGGCAGATGCGATCAACCAGCCTATCCCCCACAAACATCCAAACACGCCAAGAATTTTCCACCGGAATCTAGTCTGCCAAAAAAGGAGAAGCGCGGTGGCGAGCATATTCCCGCAGGCAACAAAAAAAGTAAGTCCAATAATACCCCCAAGCCGGCTCAAACCGACGAGACTGGTTTCACCAAGCGGAGCGCCAAGCATTACCATCGTGGTTGGCAACAAAGTAAACCGCGCTTGCAGATAATCCCAAAGCGTCCATAAAAATGGCAGAGCGATCAACGCGAGCGCGAGAGATCCATATTTTTTCGTCAGCTGGATACTCACCGCAAAGCCGATAAACCAAAGTATGCTCGTCAGATAGAGCAATGGATCCAGTACGAAATAAGTTGTACCGAATAAAAAGAGTAGGCGAAAGAGTAGTGTCGCAACGATGATCCGAGACCAGCGATTTTCCCGAAGCAGATAATAAAAAAATGGCGCAAGCGCGACGCTCACTAAAAACGGCAGTGGTGTATTCAGTGCCAGCACCGCGAGTATTGCCGAAACCAACGCGAGCCACATACTACTCAAGCACGCGAGCGCTTACGGTAGTCTGGAGATTTACCAGTGGCGCATCCGGGAATTGAGTCAGCGCGCCTACTTGAAGCACGATCGTAATCCGCGCCGGATACGGATTCGCTTGCGAGGGACCGCGAAAGACAGTGAAATTTAAATTATGAATCCGCACATTATCCGCAGTAATTCTTTTGAAATTGATGCCGTCAATGCTCCGCTCAATGGCAAGCGCGCTGGACACATTATTCCAACGATAGGTTACGGATTGATTCTTCGCGTTATTAAAAGTCAGGGAAATACCATTCGTCACAAAACCAGTACCGGTTCGGATTTCCCGGCTTATCTGCTCGATGGCCAGACCAGCATTACTGTTTGCGGCAATGAGCGCCGTGGTCATGCGTTGTGTGCGCAGCGCGCGGATAAAAATTCCGGAGGTAACGCTGATCAACATCATAAAAACCGTCATCGCGACTAGTAATTCAATAATGGTGTAACCAGTGCGGGAAGGTTTACGATTGATAGAAAAAATGCGCATAGTGTATTAACGCCAGTTAAAAAAAGTATCTTCTAATTGAATACTGGACTCGCCGCCGCCACGAGTAATCCAATTCACATAGGTAATGACTTGCACGGACTGGCCATTCGCATCATTTTTAATTGTTATTTTTCTTTTGAAATTCGTTGCCGGTCCGGCATCATAACTATAGACGCCACTGCCGGAATCAAAATCAAGAAAACGATCAGCATACACCGATAAGGTCAAATCATTATAATCTGATTCGTATTCACCATCGGCAATGCCACTATTCCACGCCACATTTCCTAAGAGCACATTATGATCTAAAAGATTTTTCGCCAGCTCAATCCCCTCGCTTGCGAGCATCACGCCCGCATATTGATTGGCAATCACCCGATTCAAACTTAAGGAGCGAGACAAAAGCGTAAACACGCCAAGCAGTCCAACAACAATCAAAGACATTGCCACGAGCGCCTCTACCATCATTTGGCCTCGGGAATTGTGAAAATCGATTTTCATGGGTTAATTCGTGGACACTTGGCCAGCGCTGTTAATTTTCACCTGCACGCTAGAATTTCCTTTTTTCGCAATGAGCGTTATCAACCCATCATCAACATTGGCATCGCCATTAATAATCACTTGCGGATCCGGAGGAATAAACAGCACATCGGAAACGCCAAGCGGCGCTTCAAACCCAAGACGAGCTTCCAAAGATCCGGTTTCAATAGTTTCGGCGGATCCGGAATAGCGATTGTCCGATGCGGAACATTCCGGAGCAATATCTTTAAAAATCAGAAAAGTGCCGTTCGGTTCAAAATGCGCGCCATAACCGCAAAAGGCGCTGTCCGCATTATATGCCTGAATCGCAAGCGACTTTGCTCGCAAGATCGTGCTTACAATCCGCGCCTGATCGCGAAGTAAAATAATTTGCTGTTCACCACTCCGGCCGTAGATGACCATCAGCGATGTTAAAAGCAAGGTAATGCCTAATGTGACTAAAACTTCTACAAGGGTAAAACCCCGCACTAAACGAGTACCGCGAAGCTTAACATTTTCATGATGATACGTAATCATTTATGTATTTTATGGAATGATTTCACCCGCACTACGTTGACGACAGCTTCGGAGAAAATGCAGTACTCGTTTTAGTGACGGGGTAAATCCAGCTTGTTGATTTCGATTCACTTCTTTATTGTAACACACCAGCATTTCACTTTTAGAAGTGAATTGGTTAGATAATATTAAAAAATCGGAAGTACGTTTCTATAATCTGCGCTCCCCAAAAAATGAGCGCGAGCGCCCCAAGCACCACAAAAGGCCCAAACGGCACCGCGTCTTTCATTCCCATTTTGCGGCCAAAAATTAAGTAGAGACCCCAGAGCGCGCCAATAATAAACGCAAAGCCCATCACAAAAAGAATATCCGGCCAGCCGAATACCAAACCCAACGCGGCAAATAATTTCACATCTCCCATCCCCATCGCGCGGCCTTTGCTCAAAAGAATAATCAATAATAATCCGGCGCTCGCGACCAATGCCGCAAACAAATGGTTAATCCAGATATTATTTCGGAGACCGAACAAAACTGCCGGACCACCGATAAAAGAACCAGCATAGAGGCCAAATTGATGGAAATAATACGCAAGCCCCGTGAGCGCGAGACCGACGCCCGCCAACGCAAGATTTAATTCGTCGGGAATAATTGAAAGCCGAAAATCAACCACCGTAATCAATACAAAAAGGGTCAACACTGCGACCCAGAGCGCGCTGGAAAGAATATAATAAAGGTGCGGAAAAAAGGGCGTATACCAATGCAAGGGAAAAAGAAAAATAAAACCAGTGAGCAGTTCCACGAGCGGATACTGCCAAGAAATTTTTTGCTGGCAACTTCGGCAATGACCGCCTTGCACGAGAAAACTGAAAACGGGAATTAACTCGTACCAACGAAGCGTCTGCCGACAATGCGGGCAATGCGAACGGCCATGAGCGCCTAAAAAGATATTGCCGTCCCCCTCATAGCGAAGCGAGAGGACGTTTAAAAAACTGCCAATGGTGAGGCCAAAGATAAATAAGAATATCGGGAGAGGAAAACCACCCATAAAAAAGAATTATTCCGCGCTAGAACGTAACACAGAAATGCGGCTCGGTACAATTCGGCACATTACCCGTATATCCGCTGATACTCACTTTATTGCTGTCCAGATAAATCGCATCGCCGGTTGCGGCTTCTAATTTTGCCGCTAAAATATAACCTTGATTGCTTTGTTGGCTGTAGAAATATTCCGTTGCCGTGCTCGGATCTGTCGGGAGTTTATCAATTTTCAAATTTGGATCAATGAGTTGGTTCAATGTATCCGGATAGCGGCCATAGCGTGCATAGTAAAGCTCCAAGCCATTTTGCACAGACTTTAAATCGGAGACGCGGCGAGTGTCGCGGCCCTTGGCGCGAGAAGGATTTAAGCCGACAAAAATCGTCGTGGCTAAAATACCAATAATGGCGACCACAATTAAAATTTCAATTAAAGTAAAACCTTTGCGGGATGTAATATGCATATTCGTTTTATTATATCATACTCGCTTTAAAAGGATTGAATCAAGCCGTAAATGGGGAGAAGTACCGAGGCAAAGAGCAAGGCTACCATTACACCAATACCCACCATTAGAAATGGCTGAATTAGTTCCACTAAGTTACTGATAATCGAATCCACTTCCCGCGTATAAAATGTGGAAATACGAGTCAGCAATTCATCAAGCTTACCGGTGCTTTCTCCAACCGCGACCATTTGGCCGACGAGCGGCGGGAAAAAATCGCTTCGTTCTTCCAGCGCATGGGAAAACAACTGGCCTTGCCGTACTGCTTCGGCAATTTCATGAATCGTATCCCGATAAGAAATACTGCCCACCGTATGGCCGGAAATTTCTAATGCCTGCGCCACTGGAACGCCACCCTTAATCAGTACGCTCGTAGATTCGGCAAACCGAGCCACATACATTTTTTTGAATAAATCCCCCATCACTGGTACCTTGACGACAATTTCATCAAAGACAATTTTGCCCTCCGGCGTCCGAAAATAATCAATGAGGATGAAAATCCCCACAATACCAATCACGACAAGCGCGATCCACCATTGAGAGATAAAGGATCCGGTGGTTAATAAGATTTGCGTGATCAAAGGCAATTTAATATTCGATTCGGAAAAAATCGGCTGGAGCTGTGGAAACACAAAGCCTACCATCACGCCCACCACCACAAGAAATAAGGCGATCACTACTACGGGATAAATGAGTGCGTTCCGAACTTTGGAAACAATCAGATTTTCTTTTTCCAAATAATCCGCTAAGAAACTGGTTACTTCTTCCATTCGGCCAGTCACTTCCGCGGAATGAATCATACTAATATAGAAAGTCGAAAAAATCGTGCCGTGCCGCTCGAGCGCTTGCGAAAGTGCCAAACCCGCGTCCACATCGGAAGAAATTTCGAAAATCGCTTCTTTTAAAACTGTGTTGTTAGTTTGGCGATAGAGATTCCGCAAAGAGTCACCCAAAGAAATTTTCGCATCGAGTAAAATCGCAAACTGGCGGGTAAACACCATTAAGTCGGTTTGCGTGACGCGTTTAAAAAGCGACACGAACCGGTCGTACCAATGTAGAATCTCCGTGCTTTCCAAACTTAAAATATAGAGCTCGTGCGTGGCGAGAATATTAAACGCTGCTTCCCGATTTACTCCTTCCACGAAACCGGTTTGGAGTTCCCCTGCTTGTGTGCGCGCTGTGTATTTAAACTTCATAAAATATATTTAGCTTCGCTCTAAAAGAATCCGGAGCTCGGATGGATTTAAGGAATATAATTCGGCGTTCTCCATAGAAATTTGTTTTTTTCGAACAAGATTAGCGAGCGAACGATTTAACGTAATCATTCCTTCTTGCATACTGGTTTCAATCACTAAATCAATCTGATACGATTTCCGTTCTCGGATTAAATTCCGAATCGCGGAATTGGTAAGCATAATTTCGCAGGCCGGCACGCGGCCGCCGTCAATTCGCGGCACGAGCCGTTCTGAAACAATACCGACTAACGTCGCGGCTAACTGGGACGTAACTTGCCCTTGCTGGCCCGGAGGAAAACTATCAATGATCCGATCAATGGTTTGAGAAGCGGAATTAGTATGCAGCGTGGAAAAAACCAAGTGGCCGGTTTCCGCGGCAGTCATCGCGGTGCCGATAGATTCCGCGTCGCGCATTTCACCAATCATCAATACATCCGGATCTTGGCGAAGCACGGTGCGCAACGCATCGGCAAAGGTCGGCGTATCGAGGCGCACTTCCCGTTGAGAAATAATGCAACGATCTTGCACGAATAAATACTCAATCGGGTCTTCGACGGTAATAATATGATCTGTGCGCTGATGATTGATTTCATCAACCATCGAAGCAAGCGTCGTGGATTTTCCGTGACCGGCTGGCCCCACCACTAATACAAACCCTTGAGACAAACGAGTGAATTCATTTAAAATCGGCGGCAAACCCAACTCATCGAGTGTTTTCACTTTTCCCGGAATCAAACGGAGTGCCGCCGCCATAAAGCTCCGCTGAAAATACACATTCACCCGAAAGCGAGCTTTGTCCTCGTACGAATATGCTAAATCAATTTGGCGATCACGCAACAAAATCGCCTTTTGCTCCGGCGTTAAAAACGCTAAAATCAATCCTTCGGTATCTTCCGGAGTGAGTACGGTCTCTTTTTGGAGCGCGATCAACACGCCATCAATCCGCAAGGTTGGTTTTCGGCCAACCGCCAAATGCAAATCTGAAGCATTTTGCCGCGCGGTGGTTAATAGTAGCTCGTCCAATTTTTCTTTGTAGTTAGCCATATATATAAGTATACCTAAGAAATAAAAAATCGTAACATTGTTATTCGCCAGTTTCCCGAAGCACCTCTTCAATACTCACGACACCGTCCAGCGCTTTCACAATGCCATCTTGCCGCAGGGTGATCATCCCCTGCCGACGCGCTTCTTCCATAATTTTCTGATCAGTAGGATTGTCCGTAATAATACCTGCGAGCTGCGGTGTCATTTTTAATATTTCAAAAAGCGCGATACGCCCAACTATGCCTTTATTTTTACACACCGAACAGCCGGGCGAATGATACACTCGATATGGTTCTTTCACTTTGAGCTTCGTTTTCACAGCGGCAGGAATTTTATCCAATTCTTTTTTAATAATATCAGATATAGAATCTGATGGCGCTTCTGATTTTTTGCACTTATCGCACAGCTTCGGCACCAATCGCTGGGCAAGCATTAAATTCAAGGAAGATGGCAATAAGAAACTATCTACTTTCATATCGAGCAAACGAGGAATCACGCTAGTGGCATTATTGGTGTGCAACGTGGAAAGCACAATATGGCCAGTGAGCGCGGCGTGTACTGCCAAGCCCGCGGTTTCCGTATCGCGAATTTCTCCCACCATAATAATATCCGGATCCTGCCGCAAAATTTGGCGCAGTCCGGCCGCAAAATCATAGCCAATCTCCGGTTTGACTTGAGATTGATTCAAGCCATCCATATAATACTCCACCGGATCTTCCAAGCTCACAATATTCACTTCCGGCTTATTTAAAATTTGCATCAACGCGTAGAGCGTCGTGGTTTTACCAGAACCAGTCGGACCGGTAATCAAAACCATACCGTACGGTTTTTCAATTCCCTCTTTCACAATTTCGGAATTAACACCGGTCAGACCTAAATCAACCAAACTTTTTAAACCGGTCGCGGGATCGAGTACTCGAATCGCCACCTTTTCTCCAGCCGGCGTAGGAAATGTGGCCACGCGAAAATCAATGTCTTTGCCAAAGACAATACTGCGGAAACGGCCGTCTTGCGGAATTCGCGTTTCGTCAATTTTCAAATTCGCCATTACTTTCACACGGGACACGAGCGGCTGATGGAGTTCAATCGGCATTTGCTGGACTTCTTGCAGATCACCGTCAATCCGAAAACGAATCCGCATTTTTGTCCGCTCCGGTTCAATATGAATATCCGATGCGCCTACATTTACCGCTTCCCGCAACGTTGAAGCGACAATTTTAATCACCGGTGCTTCTTCCGACACTGCGACTCCTTCTTCTAATTGAATCAGGCGTTCATTGGTTTGGATCTTGCCGGGTTTAATATTGAGCGATCGCACCGCCGCTTCCACTTCATTTTTAAAAGGAGAATATTTCCGCAAGACTAATTCCAAATCGCCGGGCGTAATTAAATACACGCCTAAATTGATCCGTTGCTGTTTAGCAATAAAACGGAGCGCGTCTTGAGCTTTCGGATCATCCGGATGCACCATGCCGATAACGAGCATATCTTTCGTTTTAGAAACGGGAATCAGTTTATAGGTCCGCGCCACTTCTTCCGGAATGATTTGGAGCGTGGAGCCGTCAATTTCCTCCGGCGCCACTTTCTTGTAGGGCACTTTTAAAAATTGGCTTTTCACTTTGGCAATATCCGCTTCGCTCACCAGCCGCAGTTCCACCATTAAATCTTCAGCATTTTTTCGGATCAGCGCCGCTTCTTTAGAAACTTTATCCGCCGCTTGTTGCGTGAGTAAACCCGCGCTTATTAAATTTTCCAGTAATAATTTTTCATTCATATCAAATACGCCTGCGAGCAGAACAGCGACAATATCCGAACACCTTCCATTTTAAAACTTAATCAACGGATTGCTCCGACCGCTCTGCCCAACTGCCGGCGCACCCGCGTACTGTTGCAGGGAACGGAAGGTTTTATTTTGAATCACGGTATCCGGATCAAACTGCACTCCAGCTAAATCAGTCGTGAGTTGCTGTTCTTTCGAAATAAATAATCCTTCAATCGCCGGCACAGGCGCAAAAAATAAAACGTATGCGCCGCCAATTAGAACTGCGAACGCAACAATAGCGCCAATGACGCCGGTCCAGTTAATTGATTGTTTTTCTTCTTGTAAAATAATTGCCATATAAAAATTATTTAGTCGGTTGATAATAGGTGTCGACGGTGAGTGTGTGGATGAAAAGATTTTGCTCCGGCCGGCCGGCGTGCTCGGTGCGCAAGGTGGCTACATCCATAATGCGGATATTGGTTTCTAACGCCGCGATAAACGTCTTGAACGCTTCGTAGGAACTGAATAATTTCAAATTCAGACGCAAGGTGCCAATGCCTTTAATCAAATTGATATTTTGCTTGACCGGCAGATATTCCAAGCCTACTGATTGAATAGAAACGCTACTCGCCTGCGCAATCGCTTGCAACTGCTCCACCACATCCGCCACTCCTTCCCGTGGCGGCAAAGCCCAATCAATCCGTTGTTGCTGCTGTTTTTTATCTTGCTGGGTTATGGTCAATTGCTGAACCTTTGTTGTTGCTTCGGCTTGCCGATTATAACTTTCAATCAAAGAAACTCGTTGAGCACGCAATTGCTGAATCGCGTCGTATTCCGGACGGATAAAACTGGCATACACCACAAAAGCGGCAATCACCAAGCCGCCGGCAACCAATAAACTCAAAACTCTTTTAGTAGAAGCTTTCATTATCGTAAAAGACTTGGCGCTAAGGTCAGCACGACTTTGAACTGCACTGCCCCATCACTTAATTGCGACTGGCTCAAAATATACCGTTCCACGGAACGATCTTGATCAAACATTCCTAATTGCTGGCCTAGCGTGATAAAAGAATCCGCAAAACCTTCCAAGGTTAATTTTCGCTCCGGCGTTTTCAAATCCACGGTGCTGTAATACACTTTCGTGCCGGTCACCTGCTCGAGCCAACTCCACACTTTTGAACTTACTACGTGATTCTCTAAAATGCGATTCAGGTTCGCGACTTGCGAATACGAACGGAGTAACGCCGCTTCTTCTTCCGGAGAAATAGTCCCGCCTAATTTTTGAATATCAGTTTTAGTTTTTTCAATACTAGAGTTTAAAAAGGGAGTGTACCCAAACGCAAGCCCGAGATACACCAGCACCGCAATTAAACAAATGAAAAAAGAAGCCGAGAGTAAACGCCACGGCCAGCCCACCGGCATTTTTTCCGTTTGAAATTGCTTAGTGAGATCTTGAGAAAATCCAGGTGGTATAAATGTAGGCATTGTTTAAAAATTCTTTATCCCTAAACCAATGGCAACGGCGAACGCCGGGCCTAACTCTTTCACAAATAATTCAATGTCTGTCGGATAATGCAGGAGCGCGAACGGATTCGCCCGACTGACTGGCAAACCAATCTCACTCGTCACATACTTTTCAATTCCGGCTAAATTAGCGCCGCCGCCAGACAAAATTACGCGCTTGACGGTATCACCATAGGACCGTTCGAAGTTATCTTTAACGCGTCTTGCTTCACTTATTATAACATCCAAAATAGGTAACATTAATGTGGATAACTCATACTCCCCTCCGGTGCCGGTCAAACCGCGCATTTTTTTCAAATCCTCTGCCCGCCGCACGCGAATATTCAAACCGGTCGCGATTGTTTGCGTGAGCGAACCGCCGGCGAAATCCGTCTGACCGATAAATTTGAGCAAGCCGTTTTGGGCAACAGCAATCGAAGTAGACCGCGAGCCGATATCCAGAATAAGCGATAATTCTTTCGCTCCAGAAGTCAGACTGCGAGCGGAACTCAAACCTTCTACTTCGAGCGCCACTAAATTCAATCCCGCGCTTTTAAAAATATTCTGGTACTTTTTAATCAAATCATTGGGAACAGAAATTAACAGCACTTGTTGCTTCGTTACTCCATTTTCATCTTGGCGTTCCCCCACCTTCAGCCAATCAATCGTTACTTGTGTCACCGGCAACGGCACATATTGTTTTACTTGAAACGTCATCGCTTGGGAAGTATCGGTTTCCGACATCATTGGCATTTCTAACAACGACGTGAATGCGGCAAAGGACGGCAAGGATGCAATCGCGTCTCGGGTTTTGGAACCAGTATGCTTCACTACCAGCTGAAGCAAATTCGCGGTTTCCTGCTCGAGCATTTGAAACGCGCTTGTCTGAATCGCGTTATTGAGCCGTTCCAAGTGACCGTAGCTTTCCAATAAGCCATAGGTTTTTAAAACCGGACGATCCTGATCTTGCGCGAGCTCGACCACTTTAATCGAAGTCGTGCCAATATCCACGCCAAGATAGGATTTTGTGGGAAGCAATTTTTTGAATAAAGAAAACATGGGGCTTTACGGCTTTAGAAAATTAACTTTATTATATCAGAGATGTCGCTTTGGACTAAATGCAAAATTTGGTTATTGGGGATTATCTTCCCGCCGTTGTGTTTGCAATGCCGCGCACACCTCTCCTCAACACGCTTTGCGATGAGCTTGTGCGAGCCGTGCGAAGCCTCAATTCCAATCTATCAGACCTTTTTCTGCGGCACATGCAAAGCCCGACTGCCGGATAATATAAAAACGTGTCATCAGGACACACCCTTTCTTCTGGCCGCGGCCACTTCCTATCAGCACGACGGCGTAAAAAATCTGCTGTGGCATTTTAAATATCAAAAATGGCAACGATTACAACAGCCGCTCACGCAATTACTTGCTCGCTACTTCCGCAACCTGCGATATTCTTTTGAGGAATATCTGATTATCCCCATCCCCCTGCATCCAACACGGGAAAAAGAACGCGGTTTTAACCAAGCCCACCTGCTTGCGAAAAATCTTGGGAAAATACTTTCACTACCCCTGAACACCACCGCGCTTATCCGCACGCAAAAAACGCATACTCAAAAGGAGTTGAGAGATTATACGGCGCGAGAACAAAATGTCGCGCAAGCTTTTATGGTAACTAATGCGGAGCAGATCAAAAATAAAAATATTATTTTAGTGGACGATGTGTACACTTCCGGCGCGACAATGACCGCGGCCGCTCGAACGCTCAAAGCCGCCGGCGCGAAAAAAATTATTGGCTGCGTGATTGCGAAAACTTGAAATCTGAAAAGATTTCCCCCCGCCATCGGCTTGGTTTCTTTTGGAAAAAATAAGTTATGCACTTTTTTCTCGCTTCTGCGAGAAATATATTTTAAAATTAAAATAGTATTTTGATCCGTTTGATGAACTCTCTTGAGGAGAAATCTCAAATGAAAAAACCTCTGGAACCGCAAGAAAAAAATTCAGTGTTGGGGCAAGGAATGATGATCGCCGATGTCCGGGGGCCAATGCTCCTCCGGCGATTTCACCAAAGAAAATTGGAGCCGCTCGCGTTCACGAAACCAATTCTCATTCTTGGTAAGGAACGCGAACACGGCATTGGCTGTCTCTATCCGCAAAATTCGGAAGATACAGATAAAGGCGAAGCATAGCTTCGCCTTTATTTTTTGGTGGACTATGGGGGGGAATGGTTCGACTCCGCTCACCACAAGTCGAACTCCTCTCTTCTTATGATGAATTAATACTTTTTGGTGGGCACTTGTGGACCCTAGGAGAATCGGACTCCTCTCTCCCGGATGCAAACCGGGTGCTCTACCACTAAGCTAAGGGCCCACCAAAATGTATTATCGGGTGCCCTTAAGATTTTCATATAGTAAACCACATATGACACAATTTGCAATTCTATTCTCCTTTAAACATTTGACTGTAGATAACTTATTTGTTATATTTTAGTTAATTACTACAAAAAGACCCTTATGTGGTTCCGTCCACATTGGGGGCTTTTTATTTTTGGGTTTGTAAAATGTGCTTTTTATCTTTTATATAAACGATTTTAGCACCTGTTCTTTTGAGAAGCACAGAGCATTTTGCTTCAATATTAGGAGATAAAACAACGAGTAATTTATTTCTTTCTATTAAAAACTTAACAAGACTTGCATAATCTCCATCGCTGGAGATAATAACTGCTTTCTCAAACGTATTTTCATAAGTATCTTTTGTAGCTTGCAAAACAAGATCAGCATCACAGTTTCCTTTTGGCTTTCCTGATCCATCGTATATCACTTCTTTAAATACGAGTGTAAAGCCTGATTCTTGTAAATAGGTATAAAGATTTTTATATTTTGGAATAAGACCGATGAAAAGATAAGCTCGCTCTACACCATATTTTTCGAACAGCCATACTCTCAACCTTTTATAATCCAAAGACCACCCTAATTCTTTAAGTGCATTATTTAGATTTGCTCCGTCTATATATGCAAAATTGTTCTCTTTTTTATGCATTGTAAAGATTTTCTATTATCTTACAAAATTTGAAAAATTGTTAGCTGAAAAAGAGTGCGGCTCAAAGCGGAAGGTGGAGGATTCGAACCTCCGAGGGGATTTCTCCCCAACCGCATTTCGAGTGCGGCGCACTAGACCACTATGCGAACCTTCCGCTTTGAGCCCCATTCAATCCCTATTACTGTATCAATAAAAAATCTGTCCGCCAACAGGCGGACAGATTTTTGTTTGGATATTATAAAACTGAACTTAAGAAAGATGGTTTGAAACGAGTTTTGTCATCTCAAACATATTAACGGTCGCTTTCCCACCGAACACTTTTTTTAACGCCTCATCGGCATTAATGTTCCGTTTATTGTTTTGATCCTGAAGATTGTGCTGTTTAATGTACACCCAAATTTTCTTCACTACCTCAGCGCGCGGCATCGGACCCTTGCCGATCACCACCGCTAATTCAGGACTCACATTCATCGGTTTCATGAAAGCAGAATTTACTTTTGCCATAATAGAATATTTTGTATCGATTTAATTATTACTTCGCGCCCATGATGCGAAACATCTTGGTTCCACATGTTGGGCAAGTACCGGTCATCGCTCTTCGCGTCTTACCGCCCTTGCCCTGCATACTTACTTCTTTAGGGTCTTTGATCTCCCGCTTTGCTTTGCATTTTACGCAATATCCTTCAACTCCTGCCATATAAATAAAATTTTATTATAAATAGAGTTATTCGGCCTTTTGGCTAGTATATCACGCTTATTCAAGGGCTGGCAAATCTTTTGACGCCGAATTCGGAATAGTCAAAAAACTCACCCAACAGTAATAATAATCAGAGACTTCGTGGGTCAGGCGGGAGAATATATTATAAAATAAAATTCGTCCCAAAGCCGTTAACCAGCCGGAGAGCCAAGACACTCACTGCGCTTCCAAAAGCGATTGTCCTCACAACAACTGCTTTCAAAAGAAACCCCTTGAATACGCGCGATCCATTTTCAAGCAAACTAAGATTGATTATAGCAAACTCCTCTTGAAATTCTATATCTAACTGTGGACAAGTCTTCCCTATTCGCCCTACGCTATACATTAAGCCCTCATAGCTCAACGGACAGAGCAGTCCCGTCCTAAGGGAACGATAGAGGTTCAATTCCTTTTGAGGGCACTACAAAAGCTCCATCACGTTAATATCCGCGCCGGATTCTTTTTTGTACTCCCCTTTCGCGGTTTTGAGAATAATCTCCGCAACCTGTTCCGGCGGCACGCCAGTAAAATTGGTCATCTGCGTTGCGGTTGGCCCCGGATTGACCGCAAATACTTTTTTGTCCGGTAACTCTTGCGCTAAGGCTTGAGTAAAACCGCGAACTCCAAATTTGGTCGCGCAATAGACGGTCAGATTTTCGTGCGCCCGCAAGCCCGCGGTACTGGAGATATTAATAATCGTTTCCGTCACATGCGGTGCACATTCTTTGGTGACTTTAATCAATCCTTCCAAATTGGTCCGAATCTGGATTGCAATATCGTCATAACTCAACTGTGCCAAGTAATTCCAGATAATCACGCCCGCATTATTCACCAGCACATCAATTTTCCCAAATTGATCAATAATCTTTTTTACTGCGGATCGGATACTCGCATCGTTTGTGACATCCAGTTGGATAACTAAAGTATCCGCCGCTCCCAGTTTCCTACACTCTTTTGATACTTCTTCTGCTTCGCTGGAATTACGATGATACGTAATGACTACCCTCGCTCCCTCTTTCGCAAATTGCAACGCAGTCGCTTTGCCAATACCGCTACTAGAACCAGTAATAAAGATGACTTTGTTTTTCATATTTTTATTATAATACGATTTGCGATTTTAAATGGCACAACTTCCAAAAAAACAAAAGTTGCTATACGCTATATGCTATTAGCCACGTGCTAAGAAAGGGCCTATAGTTCAGTGGTAGAACGCCTCCATGGCATGGAGGAGGTAGGAGTCCGATTCTCCTTAGGTCCACCATTTCAGATTTGCCGAAGAAGTTGCCTCGGGGCTTCGCCCCTCGGCATTGGTTTCCGCCAAGAAATTCCAGGGGGTTTTGAATTCCGCCAAAAGAATTCCCGCCGAAAGTCGGCGGTTCCCAAACGAAGTTTGGATTGCGCCAAAGGCGCAAGAGCCGATGAAGAGAGATTTTTAGAAATTGTCGGTGTAAGTGCAATGCCTTTATCAGTTTAATTCCCGAAGCTATGATCAAATACTTTATTTATTGTAGAAAATCGAGCGAGGACGAAGAACGCCAAGTTTTGTCTATTGAGGCACAACTTACAGAGCTTCGGGAATTCGCCAAGCAAAATAATCTTTTCGTTGAAAAAGAGTTTTACGAGAGCAAGACCGCCAAAGAGCCGGGCAGAGTAGTTTTCAACGAAATGCTTGGCGAAATTGAAAAAGGCGTTGCACAGGGAATTTTAGCGTGGAATCCCGACAGATTGGCGCGTAGCTCGATAGCCGGCGGGCGTGTGATATATCTCGTTGATACTGGCAAAATCACCACGCTAAAATTCCCTACATTTTGGTTTGAGCCGA
>ORJL011477428.1_pt1 | contig 22389 bp, 29 predicted proteins | sample 1779941 | NCBI WGS metagenome assembly ORJL01 (sample SAMEA104232317, study PRJEB22302) | groundwater metagenome | biome: forest; feature: aquifer; material: groundwater | place: USA | collected 2011-08-07 | depth 5.8 m
AATGCATAATGCATAATTCACAATGCACAATCACAATTCATAATGCATAATTATGAATTGTGCATTTCGTTGCTTAATGCACGAATTATGACCTCTGGCTCCCGGTCGCTGACCTCTGATACTCGATATCCGTTGTCCGATATCCGTTGTCTGACTTCTGGCTTCTGATCTCTGACTTCTGTATTGGCTTCTGACCCCTGACCTCTGGAATGTATAGAGTCTGATCATTTCGGGAATCCTATTTTAATGATGTATAAAGCCCAAACTGCGATGTGCAATGCACGATCACGATGCACAATTCTTAATTATGCATTATGCATTATGAATTATGCATTATGCATCCTGGGGTGATTAGAGTGCGTATCTTGGCGCTTTTCCTAGCTGGACTGATTTGCCTGTTAATTAGTCTGGTAATAAAGGCCGTGGTTGATTTCCGATATTCCAGAAATGACGAGCAGGATCACTTGGTTATTTCTATTAAGGCTCTACATAGCTTATGGAAGTATAGTATAACTTTACCCACATTTCAATTTGAGTGGGATGATGGACCACAACTTAAAGTAGATCAAACAACTAAATCGGGAACAGGCTCAATACGTAAAGCGAAACATCAAGTGCGTTTCCGTTTTTGGCGAGAGGATTTTTTTTATCTGCTCTGGCCTAAAATTCCTGGAATTTTGTCACAATTACAAAAGATACATTCAAAATTTAATCGTGGTATTCATTGTAAGTTTTTAAAGTGTCATTTAGAGATAGGTTTTCGTGATCCCATTCAGACTGCCTTGGTTGTGGGAAGTTTCTGGGCAATCTTGTACTCTTCCTTAGCCCGGTTTTATCGTCAGGTTACGATGGATACAGATCACCCTCAAGTTCACATTATTCCACAATTTCAAAAACCAGGGTTTTCTTGTGAAATTCACTGTATATTTAATCTGCGTATCGGCCATATTATCATTGCAGGATTAAAATTATTACGGATATTTCGACGTGTGAGAGGGGGGTAGGCAGATGGGGAATCACCCAATTGAAGCTCTCATGAAAACGGCTATGGAAAGCATTCAACAGATGGTTGATGTGAACACTATTGTTGGTGATGCAGTTGAAACTCCAGACGGATCAGTAATCATTCCTATATCAAGGGTGGCTTGTGGCTTTGCTGCTGGGGGAAGTGAGTTTCCTCCACCGGAGGGACAGAAAGAAGATCCAGGAAATGGCCAACCTCAGAGTAAAGAGGCACCTGCCTTACCCTTCGGTGGTGGAAGTGGGGCAGGAGTTTCCGTCCAACCAGTAGGGTTCCTAGTGGTTGGAAATGGTCAGGTGAGATTACTTCCGGTAGACAGTAATGCTGTTGTTGAGAGAATTATTGACGTAGTTCCGGATGTATTTGATAAGATAACTAATTTGTTTAAGAAGAAACATTGCGATGAGGAAGTTGTAACCGTCGTTGATCATTAAGGGGTTAGAAGTTAAAAAAGCTGTTGCTTCCGATTAGCAACAGCTTTTTTACTTTAACTGATGTTATAAGCGTTTATGCTATTCACGCCTTGGTCTATTGTATGAAATTTTTACATACATATGGGACAAGGGGGATAAACCATGGTTAATCTTATTTGGCTTTTAATGTTAGTTTGCGGCATAAGTGTAGCTGCCGTGACTGGTCGGATAGAAGTGGTAACTACTTCGGCACTAAAAGCTGCGGAGCTGGGGGTAGAAGTGGCCATCGAATTAATCGGAGTCATGAGTTTATGGTTAGGACTTATGAAACTAGCCGAAGATGCCGGGCTCATCCGTGGGATTGCTAGGATATTTGGTCCTTTGATACGACTTTTGTTTCCCACCCTTAAAGTTGGGAGTCCAGCGTTAGGAGCTATTATTATGAATTTAAGTGCTAATATCTTAGGTCTAGGTAATGCTGCTACTCCCTTTGGACTTAAGGTAATGCAAGAGCTGCAGAAGGAAAATCCCAATCCAGATGTAGCCAGCCCTGCTATGATTACCTTTTTAGCATTAAATACCTCTTGCATAACCTTAATACCTGCCACAATTATTGGGGTACGACTTAAAGCGCAATCGGCTAATCCGACTGAGATTATAGGCACTACGATTTTTGCGACTGGTAGTGCCATGACGGTGGCAATTATAGTGGATTTTCTGATTCGTATGAGGAGGAGAGCATGAAGGCCATCGCTGAGATATCTCGTTGGGCTATACCACTGCTATTGTTAATTATTCCTGTTTTGGCTTATTTACGTAAGGTTCCGGTCTATGAATCTTTTGTAACGGGAGCAGAAGAAGGATTTAAGACTGGAGTACGTATTCTGCCGTTCTTAATTGGGATGCTAGTCGCTATACAGGTTTTTGTAGCTTCAGGTGCTTTAGATATTATCTCCCGATTCTTGCAACCCGTTCTTTCCCATTTTGGCCTAGATCCCAATCTTTCAGCTATTATCCCTTTGGCGATCATGCGCCCTTTGAGTGGATCAGGGGCTCTCGGCGTAGCGACACAACTTATCAACCAATATGGTCCGGATTCTTTTATTGGACGTTTAGCGTCTACCCTCCAAGGAAGTACCGATACAACCTTTTTCGTTTTGACCGTTTATTTTGGTTCTGTAGGGATTAGAAAATATCGATATGCCTTAAAATTGGGTCTTCTTGCTGATTTTGTTGGGTTGGTTGCTTCTATCTGGATTGTAAGCAGAACGTTCTGAACCAGAGGCCGAAGGTCAGAAGCCAGAGGTCAGAGACGGATAAGACCTCTTACATAGTAAGAGGTCTTATATTACAATTTTTCATATAGAGTGATAAACTCTTTGGAACTTACAATTATTATATTTTTATAATCTTGCATTCCATGCTTAAAGTCATTTGTTATCAAATATTCAGCTTCACCCTTAATGGCACATTTCAAAAACATTTCATCAGTAGGATCTTTTAATTCTTGACACTCAATATCGATAGTATTATATAGAAGTGCCGTAATAAAATAAAATCATTAAATATTAAAGCAAGGAAACTCTCTTGCTAATTTCATCAATATTGTACCTAGCAAAATTCTTAGTTATCCAAACTAATTCCCCAATTGTATCTTGGGCAAAAAGGAGTTGTAATTTTCTTTGATCAATTAGCTCAAATATCTCACGCAGTCAGCATCTCTCCCAGTTAATCCATGAATGAAAATATTTGTATCAATTACAACCTTAATTTTTCTTCTTATCATTCGCCCGTACTAAACCAAAAGATTTAATGCTTTCTTCAGCGGTTAAGCCTTTCTTCCTTATTGCCTCTTAAACCAATTTGCTCATATCCGACATGCAAGTCAATTTTACATCTTCTTCATTTACTTCAGGTTTTTCTAAAGTTTTCATAGCTTTTCCCTCCTCAGATACGCTAACTTCTTCCTTGTCCATATGATATCACCTTCCAAATAGTTGTTCGAGAATATTATGCCCGATTTTACCATAATAGAAGAAAGGATTAGTTTTGGTTTCTTTATAATCTTTTTGAGCATACTACACATGAACCGAAAGGGGGCATGGGTAGATGCTTTTTGTACTATTACCGGCTTATAACGAAGCACGAGCACTTCCAATTCTACTGGCAGATCTGGAAACGACTTGTGCCAAGTTAGCCCATCGCATCGTTGTAGTTGATGATGGGAGCACAGATTGTACGTTACAAGTTCTTAAGTGCTTTGCTAGCCAATACCAAAACGTGGATGTTGTTGAACATGGACAAAATATGGGTTTAAGCCAAGCCTTGAAAAGTGGCTTTCAGCGAATCCTGGCTTTTAGAGCGGGTGATCTCGACGACAAGATGTATGACGATAAATCCTTACCCGATGTAGTGATCACAATGGACGCAGATAATACTCACCCGGCCGATAGGATTCCACTTCTCTGTGCCCAGATTGCGGCTGGAGCAGACTTAGTCGTTGCTTCTCGTTATGCGCCTGGGGGGGAACAATTTGGTCTTAAATTTGGACGTAAGCTTCTTTCTTGGGGAGCGGGAAAAGTTATGCAGTTCTTTTTTCCACTTGACGGTGTTCAGGATTATTCTTGTGGTTATAGAGCATATAAGCTTAGTGTTCTTCAGAAGGGCTTTCGAATTTATGATGAAAAGCTCATTGAAAATTGCAGTTTTGCGGGAATGGTAGAATTATTACTAAAGTTAGCTCCACTATGTAATAAAATTTCCGAGGTGCCTTTGCAACTTCATTATGAACGTAAAGAGGGAGTTAGCAAGATGAGAATTTGGACTACAATTTTGGGATATGTACAAGTGATTTATCGCCTTAAACGTAAGTCCACGGGATCGATGGAATGGGTAGAGGAATAAGTCGTAGTATCTTAACTAGTATTCTAATAGTAGCCTTATTGTTGCGTCTAAAGGGAATTAACAACCCCCTTTTAGATGATCAAGCTTGGAGACAAGCCGATACGGCAGCAATGGCCACTCATATGTTAGGGCATTTAGCGGATTTTCCTGGAGTATTTTTTCCACACTTAAATTATGATGCAATAGTACCTCAAAAAGTCGAATTAGAGTTTCCGTTTTTGCCGTATCTTTTAGCGGTTACCTGGTCGATTTTAGGATGGGCGGATGTTTGGGGGCGTCTTTGGTCAGTACTTTTTTCTTTGTTAACTGTTTGGGGGATTTATGACCTAGCCCGCAGGATCTTTTCTGAACGAGTTGCTCTTTTGGCGTCTGGAATTTACACAGTTATGCCTCTGGCTGTTTATTATGGCAGGGTGATTATGCCTGAACCAGTAGCTCAGGTTTTGAGTGTTTGGGCGATCAACTTACTTTGGCGCTGGCGCCGTGCTCCAACATTAGGTAAACTATGTGGGGCAGGATTACTGATTTCTGCTGCTATTTTAGCTAAACTTCCCCAGTTAATGCTTTTTCCAGTTGCCTTGTTTTTAGGATTTTGGCCCCTTCGACGTTCGGAACTACGCAATCTTGTGCTTTATTCCCTTCTAGCCCTGTTTCTACCTATGGTATACTATACTTGGGTGCATTTTCGATCTGATTATTCTTCACAATTTGTCTCAGGAATAGTTTCAGGCCAAGTCGTCCAAGCTCAAGAGTATCATTGGGAGGAACTTGGGAAAAACCTCAGTAGAAGTGGACTATCCTTGTTTGTCCTTCTACTCACGTTTATAGGTGGATTGAGGATTATTCTTTTTCCTTCTTTGGCTCGTTCAGGGTTGGTTGTTTGGTTGATGGTCTGTCTTTTTTATGTTGGAATTGTCTGTAGCCGTATACCATTGGACTACTATTTGGTACCGATATTACCTTTAGTAGCCTTATTAAGTGCTTTGGCCTTGGATATAATTGACGATGTTCCAGGCACAGTGGGGGGGATAGTCCTTATTTGCTTACTTTGCTTCGGCACAGTTCAGACACTCAACCCAAAATATGCTTGGGATAATCGATATTTGGTCCAAGCCGATTGGTTGAAACAGAATACCTCTGCCCAGAGTGTTATAATTTTAAGTGATCCTCCTCCGATGACCTTTTATTATGCTAGACGGGTTGGTTTTCGTTTAATCGACTCTGATGATCAGAAGGCACTTGCTCAAATAAAAATATTACCAGCTCAATATCTTGTTCGCTTGCCTAAGAGTGAACGCAAGTCGGGATTTTGGGAGAGCATCAGGAAGAGTTATCCGGAAATCGGGCCAGGTGTTTATTGGCTGGGGAAGTAGCATTACTTTAAGAAATGAGGTGATTATAGCCTGTGGTAGATTATTCCAATAAATTTACCAAGAAAACCATTGCTCCGAGGTATTTAAAAGAAGATCAACGATTATTATCTAAAAGTTCTAAGCCAACTAAAAATCAAAGCCCTGTGGGTTCCGAAGATAGGCCGCTTGAAGAGGAAAGGTTACAGAAATTTTTAGCTAGGGCCGGGGTTGCTTCCAGACGTCATGCAGAACAAATGATCCTCGATGGAAGAGTTAATGTTAATGGAATAAAGATCCTGACGATGGGGACCAAAGTTGGGCCGAAAGATCGGATTGAAATTGACGGTAAACCTATCCTTCAACATGAAGCGTTTCATTATTACTTGTTACATAAACCCTCAGGAGTTATTACAAGTACCAGTGATCCAAGTGGCAGAAAGACAGTTTTAGACCTTTTGCAAGGTCTTCCGGTGCGGGTGTATCCTGTGGGAAGATTAGATAGTGATACTAGTGGCCTTTTGCTTCTAACAAATGATGGAGAATTAGCTCACCGCTTAATGCATCCCAGTTTTGGAGTAGCTAAGACTTACCGGATATGGCTAAAGGGACCTGTTGATTCCAAAGCAATGGTAGTTTTACGTCAGGGAGTTTTATTAGATGATGGAAAAACTGCCCCGGCGGAAGTACACAAGACTAAGATTTCAACAGGCAGTGATCTAGAGATCCTAGAGATAACTATTCATGAAGGTAAGAATCGCCAGATTCGGCGAATGTGTGATGCCGTCGGTTTTCCGGTATACAAATTAGAGAGGATTCGTTTTGGCCCTTTGACCGATCCCAATTTAAAGTATGGTCAATTTAGAACTCTTTCTCAGAGTGAGATCCAAGAGCTTTATAGTGAAGTAGGCTTGCTTTACAATTCATAATGCACAATTCATAATTCACAATTCATAATTCATAATTAAGCTTGTGCATTAAGCCTTGCGTCTCTGACTTCTGACCTCTGACTTCTGACCTCTAAATTAGTGGGCAGGATACAAAGGGTGGTTAATTTCTTTTTTCCATTTCTCAATATCTCGGCCTCCGTAACATTGTAGGCAATTGGCTACCGAGTTAACTTTTTCGTGCTCTGTTTCAATTAAAACAAAATAGTGTCCGGTGCGGATCTCGTGTTCATAATGACGGGCCCGATCTTCGGATAAGCCGTAGCTAAGTAAGGCCTCAACAAAGCCTTGACCATGGGGATGATGCAATAAGTCATAGGCTAACGGTCCAGCTACCACAACTTCTCCCAAGTTGGGGACTTGAATAGGTGGTGCTTGTACAAGCCAAGCATTGTATTTATCAAGATTTATTTCCGGGGGCATAAAAGCCAGTTCATCCGCGATTTCTTCATGAATGGAACCTTGATGAAGATACTCGCTTCGTACTGCTACAGAAATTTTACTATTGGCGAGGGATTCCCCTTGAATTTCTTCGATAGCTTCTTTAGTTTGTTGTGGACCTTTGAATATTGCAACGATAGCTCTTGACATGGGTTTACCTCCATAGACATTTTTATTTAGTATGTCCGTAAAACAGTTGCTTACCCTAGTTTAAAGCAGGAAAAGTGTATTTAATAGAGAATAAGCTTTGTCAATAGGAAAATGGAAAATTTGACTTACACCTAGTTATTGGAGAAAGCCTTAGTTGTAATTTATGACCTAAAAGTTCTACTTTTGACTAGGTATAAAAAACGACTTTCTTAAGAGTTAGAAGTCTGTAAGAGGAAGAGTGGGATGAGCAGGGATGAAGATTAGAATTGGCGATGAGTTGCTTACTGAACACCTTAGAGTACGTATAAGGCTTGATTATCGTGGGGAGCAGCGTAACGGTCGCTTCTTTTTTGGAGGAAAGACTAAAGAACAGGTTGCAGAATTAGCAAGAGAGCAACAGGTTGCAATGTTACGGAATGTACCTTTGCAGGGGCTTATCCTTGAAGATGTAGATTTAAGTTTGGAAGTCTATTCCGTGAATGAAGCGATTGGGCGCAGACTGCGTGATGTAGCATATGCACCTATATTATTGACCCTTCGCTTGGAAAATATCGAGGATTTACTTCCTTTACTTTTGAGACCCGAATTTCGCAAAATTGAGTTTTTAAGTCCCGATACTGTTAATATTCATCGTTTAGATTTAGAACGGGTCCTCTATAGATTTAGTCTGGCCTTTCAACAAGAAATAAAAGTTTTAGAACAGAAATACCTTCATTAGGCTTCCTTTCGCTCCTTTTAATAAATAAATGAATGTCACGAGGTTATACTACCAATAACTTACAAGATTACTTTTTAAAACAAAATGTAATATAATATTAAAGGAACACTTTTTAGTGTTCCTTTAATATTGAGAAGAAAATCAAAAACTTGATTTATATAAAATTTGAGGGCAATTGTTAGTCTTATTTATAATCATGCTACCTGAAAGTTATACATTCTACCCTAGAAATAAGCTGGTTGATACTATATGTAGTAGTTAACAACGGAACAAAACTACAAAATATGGATAATGGGTTCTGATTATAGCTTGTTTTTATCTTCGTGCTTCAGTTTTAACGCTATGGAGTCTGATGGTACTAGTGAATCGGGATAAAGATAATTTAACATGCGAGGGAAGAAATGCTATGAATACTTGCCAAATGAAATATCATCATGAAAAATGTCTTAATACCAAGAAACCCTTTGCTCGGGCTTGTCGGCTGTGTAAAGATGCCTGTCCACATCAGGCAATCAGTGAAAATTGGATAATAGACCCTGAAAAATGTACGGAGTGCGGTGCTTGTATGGCGGTTTGTCCTAGTGAAGCTTTTGTCGATCGGATGTTAGAGAAGCTTCATGATTATTTAGTAACCGCTGATCCAGTGGTATTAAACTGTCCTCAAGCAGTTTCGCGAGGCTTTGAAATAGCTTGTTTGGGGATTTTAAACAGGGATCTTTGGTTTATTCTGATTCTTCTGGCTGGTAAAAAACCTGTAAGCATTTTGACCGGAAACTGCGCTGAATGTCTGGATAAACAGGCTTGTTTAACTAGTGTGCAAACTTTTAAAGCTGTAAACGCTGACTGGCCTGAGCACTCCCGTGTTCAGATTGTGGTTTGCCCGGATACTGAAGAGAAATTGCCTAATCAGTCCTCTTTACCGAATCGAAAGGTCTCTTCTTCAGAGAATTCCTTAAGAGATGTCCTTAGTTCGTTGCGCCGAAACAGCCGAGAATCGGTTGAGCGCTTTCTTCCCAGCATGATGACATCAACCTTCTCGGGGTTAAATAAGTCCTTGATCAGGAACTGGTTAGTAGAGGTCTTACATTCCTCACCTGAGGTTATGGTGCCCTTCCTAACCTTGGAGATAGCAAAAAATTGTACGAATTGTGGGGTTTGTGTGGCCATTTGTCCTGAAGTCGCGCTAGAAAAACAGGAAGAAGACGGGAAGATCTCATTGTCGCTTGAGCCCTGGAAATGTGTGCAATGTAATCGCTGTGTGGAAATATGTATTCCAAAGGCTCTAAGTATTAAGCCCCACTCCTTCTCAGTTCATCAACTTATTGGGAAACAATTATTGCATGAAGGCTATCCTCAATTTTGTAGCAGGTGTGGCAAGAAAATCTTTGATAAATCCACAGGAGATCTCTGTGTTGCCTGTGCGACTTCAGAAGTCGGAAGTCAGAGGCCAGAGGCCTGAAATCGAAGTTCGAGTTTCTAAAAAAAATAGCCCGATGTACGGACTACTTGTTAAAGCAATTTCATTAACTCATCTATTGTTAAATCGGCTTGCTTCAAGATACTCTTTAGAGTCTTTAAATCAACAATTATACTAGTGTGAACCGGTACACAAAAACCCCTCAATCTCAAGAGCTTCCAAAAAACCCTCGATAGCCTCCTGAACATGCTCGAGGGCTTCTTTTCGATCATTACCTTGAGTGACGCAACCAGGAAGAGCGGGGACAGTGATAGTAAAGCCACCACTTTCGTTTTGTTCAAGAATAACTTTAAAGCTTCTTTGCATATCTGATACCTCCGTACCAATACTCTTACGTACCAATACTCTTATTTAATTCAGTCAGGAGCGTAATTACCTTTACATTATCCGATCTTCCTGTGGCAACCTCTGCCTTTTTATACTCCATCTTGTTTCTTTAAAACTTACTATACCATTTCATGGATATTGCGTCACGATATTTATATTAACCCTTTATTAACCCTATGATTTCTGGAGTTGATAACTAGCTTCCCATCCAAATAGTCGGAAAACATAGGGTGCTCCTAGAGATGTCCAGAACCCTCCAACGACTGAGATAGGGAGATAAAGCCAGGAAAAAGAAGAAGTTAACCTATACCAGATGAGAAACCAAAGTCCTAGAACTACTAACCCGAATAGAGTTTTAAACAAAGAAATAAATATTTTTGTCCGTTCTCGGTAATCTAAAAAGTGGTCTTCAAGAAAATATCCAGCCGTTAAGCCAATGATAAAACCAATTAAAAGCAGGCCTTCTTTAGAATGATAAATTGGCAAAAAGAGCAGGGGCAAAATTATAGCAAGTGATAGCTTGAGTGGAAGGGAAAATGGTAGTTTAAAAAGTCGTTTGTCTATGACTTGAAAAATTAAAACACTTCCCCAACCCAAAATATAACCCCCTAAGACATCACCAGGCCAGTGCACACCTAAATATAACCGTGAAAAGCCTATGACCAAGATCATTACAATCCCAAAGATCTTCCAAACAAGCTTAGGACGGAGTTGCCAAAGATAGGGATAGAAGGTAGCTGCCCCTTGGCTATGACCGCTTGGAAAAGAATAGCCACCTGCTGAAGATGTGTAGAGCGAACGGATGCCGGGTTGACCAATTGGTCTAGCGATTAAAAAGAAGTTTTTCAAAATGCTGTTTAAGCCCATGGAACAGAGAAAAAGTGTGGCTAAGCGTATTCCAAAGCGTTTATCCAAATTCCAAAAAATCGTACTTAGTAACAGTATATATATTGGTTCACTACCCAGAAAACTTATGGAAATAAAAAAGAAGTCAAGGAGAGGAGTATGTATTGCTTGGATTGACTGATAAAAAGCAGCAGGGGATAAATTAATGCCTAACAATGACCACAGGAACAACTTGCTGCATGATCCGTATGTTTTTTACTAGGTTCACGCAGAAGTTGTTTTGCTAAATGCTGAGTGTGGGAAACGGGTTGCTGCTGTATTTCAGTCACTAAATCCAAAATGGCTTGGATTTCCTGTTTAGTTAAACCTTCTTCGATTGCTGTGGTAATAGCTGTACGTAGAGTTGGAAGAGCGTTGACCGCTGCTGCAGCAGAGATTTGAACGATGGTTGAGGTGCGTTGGTCGAGACTCATAATATTCCTCCCTTGTAATTAGTCTTAGCTTATTATCTTCATAGTATAACACCTTTCTACAACTACTAGGCTTCTTTTCAATAATGAATTGGCATAATATATGGTATATGCCGAACCCATAGTTTTCTGGAGAAGAAATTAATGAACTCATTCAGCTAAAGCTGAAACATCGAGACTTCGGTGGGAGTCTACCTCCACCGAAGCAGAGTACGGAATTCTCACTCCGTATAGAAGTGGGAGTCTTGGAAGTGGATAAAGGAAAGGCTAGTTGGGATGATGTTAAAATACTTTCTAGCCAAGAAAAACCAAAGGTTGGCTGAATAGAGCAACATAACAAGGATAGACTTGTTCACCACTAACAATAATATGGGCTTCAAAAATTGCTCTGGAGAGCGCTAAGTGGAGCAAACGAAACAAGTTCGAGAATGTCCTTGGCTTGAAGGGGTCTTTTCAGGATAGTACTCTGGTGGCGGACTTTCACTAATAGCTCGGCTATTTCCTGATTAGTGATAGCTATTCCTTTAGATTCAAGTAAACGGATAATAGCTTTGCGACCGGAGTATTTTCCAAAGGTAGATGAATGCTTCCGAGATACGCTTTCCGGTGGAAAAGCCTCATAATTGGCGATATCTTTATACATTCCGTCAAGATGAACGGAGGAAGTATGAGCAAAAACGTCACGACCGACTATGGGTTTGTTCCTTTGTATTTCCCGATGGGTGGCTAAACTAACGACTAAACAAAGGGCGCTTAACCGGTAATGATCAAAACGGACATTTAGATTGAGACCGTATTTTAGAGCAATAACGACTTCTTCTAAACAGGCATTGCCCGCTCTTTCGCCCAGCCCACCAACAGTAACGCTAACGGCGCGGAAACCTGATTGAATCGCAGTTATGGCATTAGCAGTAGCCATACCAAGATCATTATGAGCGTGAAATTCCAGAGGAATATTGACGGATTTAGGTAAATCACTAAAGCGGGTGTGTATATCCAACGGATTCATAATTCCTAGTGTGTCGGCAAATCTTATTCGATTAACGCCAAGTTTTTGGGCCTCTAAGCATATCTGTAACAAAAAGTCTTTATCGGCTCTGCTGGCATCTTCAAGGCCTAAACAAATATACTTAACTTCTTTTTTGGCTTGTACGATACACTCACCCATTTTTTCAATGACCCAAGAGCGACTCTTTTTTAATTTACGGACGATTTGTTGGTCGGAAACAGGAATAGAAATCGCAACTCCTTCAACACCAGTGCGAAAGCTGGCCTCAAGATCAGCAGGTACAGCCCGGTTCCAGGTTATTAAACGAACGGGGAGGTGGAGGGATACCAGTTGTTCTATCGTGGCTGCTTCATCAGGCCCCATAGCCGGAACTCCAACTTCTAGTTCATCAATTCCAGCATCGGCAAGGGCCCGGGCAATAAGTTCTTTCTCTGGGAAACTAAGGGCAATTCCCGGTGCTTGTTCACCATCCCTTAAAGTGGTGTCACATAATAAAATGTTTTCTTCCATAATAGACCACCTTCTAAAATTTTGCATGCCATTAGTAAAAGGTTACTTTTTGTGTAAACATATTAGCTGGGTATACTTCCAATCCATCTTTTTGTAGAAATCCAAAGCCAGTGTGTTATTCCGATCAGCTAATAACTGTAAGCGCCTTACGCCTCGTGCAATCGCCCAACCTTCAATGGATAATAGCAGTTCCTTTCCTAGGCCTTGACCTCTACAGTCGTCTTCGACGACCAAATCTTCGATTAAGGCAACTATTCCGCCTTCGGCAGTGGAAACCAAAATCTGTGCCGTGCACATTCCTACGATCTGTTGATTTAGTTCCGCAACCATTATGCACCGATTAGTACAATCGCCTAGCATTATTTCTAGACCACTTTGTTGAGTTAACTCATCAAATGCGAAATCGGTTTCTATGGAAAACAAAATCCTAAGCAGCTTAATCATACTGCTAAGGTCAGAGTGGTTAGCCCTTCTGATAATGTAGTTAAAGATCTGATCAGTCACTGACCTGCCACCCCTAACGAATGCGTTCTAATAATTCTCTAGATACATTAGAGCAAACCAATCGCATCTGCACGACATTGTTGACAGTGTTGCATCTGTGGAAGTATCTCGCCAATACTGTTTCGGCAACTTGATATCAGTTCTTTAGTCGGGGCCATGATATGAGCGAGCTTCCCTTGAGGGATTACGGGTACTATGTTATGAATGTTTGCACCTCTTTTTTTGATTTCTAAACCCAAGCCATATAAAAGCTTATCGTTGATACCAGGAATAAGCACAGTGTTGATTTTTAAAGTCATTCCTGCCTTTGAAGCCAACTCAAGTCCAGCCAGTTGATTTTTAATCAGTATCTTTGCAGCTTCAGGACCTACAAAAGTTTTTCCTTCCCAATGAACATAACTGTAAATTTGGGCGCCGACTTGCTCATCCAGGGTATTAATTGTTACTGTAACGTGAGACACTCCAATCTCCACCAATTCTTCGAGCTTTTCTGGTAAGAGAAGGCCATTGGTGCTTATACACAGGATCATCTCCGGGAAGTTTCTTTTTACCCCTCTCAGGGTTTCGAACGTTGCAATGTTTGCTAAAGGTTCTCCGGGACCCGCAATTCCTACAACGGTAAGTTTTGAACCGATATCGGAGGCTTTAGCCTGCCTGACTGTTTGAAGCGCTTCTTCTGAGTTTTGCACCCTACTGGTTACACCTGGACGGGATTCGTTAGCACAATCAAATTTGCGCACACAATAATTACAGGATATGTTACACCCGGGCGCTACGGCCAAGTGTATCCGTCCGGTTTTACCATGCCCGTAGGTTGAGAAACAAGGATGTCCGAGATTAAGGTGTGGAGTATTCATATTTCCTTGCGTACATTTTTTATGCATCTTAAATCCCTCCAATCGTCTTTTTATTCGTACATTTCAATTCGCAAAATTAAGCTGATTTTGCTTTAAATGTATAAGCGCGGCGGACACAGATCCTGCCACAAGCCTGGCAACCAATGCATTGGTCTTTATTTACAATTTTTGCTACGTGCCGCTCTGTCCCCTCAGCATCCTCGAAACTTTCCAGACCTAAGCATTTTTGGCCGCATAATTTCACACATCGCCCACATCCAAGGCACAGGGCTCTATCTATCTCTTCAACAAATTGCGGAGTCCAGGATAATCCGCCAAAGGTTTTGTATTTCAGTACTTCAATCACTTTTCATCCATCCTCTATAAATTAAGATTATCTCGCGTTATTTCCCTCGTTCTTAGCATTTAAACCTAAAATAAAGGTTTTCAAACTTTGTCATTACCCAGTTTCTTTTTTAACCATGGCGGTAGTTTTTTTGAAAGCAGCAATTTGTTCAGTCTGTTAAGTTCTTCAACGATCAGCGTTCCTTCTGGTACTTTCAGAGGATGAATACCGCTTTGAACTAAACGTGCTGCCGCGGGACCGCCAATCTGTGTGCAATAGATGATGGCACACTCTTGCAGCAGGCTGATTCGTGCATCTACTTTATCATTTGAGTCCGTGATTTCAGCGGCATGAGATGTATGGCTGATTTCTTGCCCATCGCTACCGAACTTATATATTTCAAACGAAGGGGCGGAGGCAAAATGTGAGTCAATTGTTAATTTGTCGCTGCTGGCAAAGGCTATAAACATACCTTTAACCTCCCTATAAATAACAATTCATAATTCATAATTAAGTAACGCAACGTATTTTAAATTGTGCATTGTTTATTCTTGATTGTGCATTATGCATTCTGCATTATGCATTGATGAGTTCCTCCTAACTTACTGAATTTAAGGTGTCAAAGAGAAATTGTTGAGTGCCTTCATAACCAATCCAGCGTTTTTGTGGATAGCCGGCACGGTCAAAGACTGGCAATCCCGCTCTTAAATGGGGGAGCTTAAGCAACCCTGCGGCTTGACGACCGTTTGAATTGGCAATAATTAAAGTACTATGACCCGCTCGTTCCTCGAGTATTTCCAAGTCTCCTACTTCAATCGGGATAGGTAAGGATAGCTTGTGGATGCCCGTCTGGGATGCTGCCAAGGCCACAGAAATCTCGGAACCTACCTCAACCAGACAAGAAGCTAGACTATACAGTAGATCTATCTCCAGAGCTATAGCTATCTTTTGACCGCCAAGTTGGTCATGATAGTCGGCCAGCGTATCCAGCAAGCGGCTTCTTTGACGGAGTAGCTTTTCTGGTATCAACTTACCCGATAGCTTAGCTAGAGTTAAAACGAACGAATCTGTTGCGGTGAGGCCAGTTAATGAAGGAAAGTTAAAATGGGGGATTTCGTACGTTTGCTTAAGTATTTCTCCAGCTTTCTCCATACTTAGTCCAAACGATAAACAGGCGCTGCATTTTGCCAAACGCTGAAAATCTTCGAGTAACGTTCCTCCCTGAACCACCGGGGCAGCTTCCAGTTCGGCATGCCCATCCAGAGAAATTGAAAGATCGGGAATTGTAATGGGCCTATATCCGAATTCCCTGACGATTTCTTTTAGTTCGTCAACATCGCCTGGGGTTAGATGGCAACCGGGCAATAAGGCGACGGAAGGGGCTTCGTCAGAAAAGGAGTGTTCAAACGAATGGGTTGGATGCCCGGCCAACGTCGTAACCAGAGCCTCTACCGTCCTCTGATAACCTTCTTGCATTGACCCGATATAGTCCGGCGTACTTGCCAGTACAACAGGCATATCTTGTAAATCCGGTCTTTCTGAGCGAAGGCTAGACAGTGCGCTGACCATGTCGTCTCCATAGGTTTCTGTTAGGCCGGAACTCAGCACTCCGATAATTTGAGGCTTATATTTATCGGCTGCCACGGCAATTCCTTTTTTGAGATGTTCCCAGCCGCCAAAAATGACCGAGTCTTCCAACAAGGCTGTTGAATTAAGGGGAATGGGTTCCTTATAGTGCCTTGAAAGCTGTAACCGAATGAAAGAAGAACACCCCTGAGAACCATGGAGTAAAGCTAGAAGTCCATTTACGCCGAGGTAGGCAAGTGTAGCTCCTAGAGCAGGGCTGTTTTTCTGCGGGTTTCCCTGATAATGTTTTGTATTAGTCATCTTGTTCACCCTCCATCGGGGGAAATTCCCGTCTTAAATGCCCCCAAACAGGACTAAGCACCGTACGCGTTAGGGCTTTAGCAAACGTAACCATCCCCTGATAACCGGCATAAGGTAGTTTTCGTCCGTGGTTAATATCCAAAAAGGGTGTTCTTGTTTTATGAGCTAGATATTTTGTTTTTCCTCCGGCGACGATGAGGTCCGGTTTTTTCTCAGCAATAATTTTCAAAAAGCCCGCTGAACTTGTGTCTTCGATAATCTGTGCTGAGGGATCCATAAGTGCTTTCATTCGCAGAAAATCCTCCGGTGTGGAGTTTTGGGTTCCTCCAGCTAAGATATTTATCCCTAATTCGGCCAAGGTAGAAACCATAGACCAGGTTTTAACCCCGCCAGTAAACAAGATGGCCTGTTTATTCTCCAAAAGTTTTTTGTGTTCTGCAATGATCTTTCGTGTTTCGTTTTCCTTCTCTCGAACATATGCTAAGGTTCTCTCCAGCAATTCAGGACACTTTAGTGCTTTGGCAATATTTATCAGCGTTTGAGAGGTGTCTTGAATCCCGTAAAACGACCCCTCTATAAAGGGTATACCATAGCGAATTTCCATTTTCCTTACTAAATTGGTAAGACTTTTGGAACAGATAAGCACATTAAGGCTTGCTCTGTGGGCTGAACATAAGTCATCGAATTTGGCATCTCCAGTAATGGCCGTTTGAAGTGTGATCCCTAAGTTTTTCAAGTCGGGTAAAACTCCCCAAAGATCTCCGGCGATGTTATACTCCCCAATCAGGTTAATTGCAAGGGGGATTTTCTCATTAGACCCCTCACTTGTACCTATGACCCGATCAAATAAGACTTCTCCCGCAATACGATTTCCGATATTTTTGTCCCCCAAAAAGCCTGGGCAGTTAACAGTAATAACTGGAATAGTCAGTTCTTTTTCGGCTTGTTCGCAGACTGCGTTAACGTCATCCCCTATAAGCGAGGAGACACAGGTTGCGTAAACAAAGATTGCTTTTGGATTATGCCTAGCGGCGATTTCCAAGATGGCTTCCTTCAGCTTGATCTCTCCGCCGTAAATTACATCATTTTCCATAATATCAGTGGTTAGTCCCCGCCGGAAAAGTTGGGAACCCGAGGAGCGAGCTCCTCGGTTATCCCAAGAGTTTCCGGCACAGGCAATCGGTCCATGAACAAGGTGAGCGGCATCTGTAATGGGCATGAGCACAACTCTTGCCCCATCATAAGCGCAACTTCGCTCTGCGCCTTCGCCGGGGAGGGCCTTCATGCATAATTTAGGCGACCCGGCCTCCGCCATCGAAGGTTTATCTTTGAGATCCAATTTTGAAAGGTTGGTGAACATGAAACAGCCCTCCGTTCTTTACCGCATTAGTTCAAAGAATGCCTCTGGAGAGTTCCTGTCTTTTTCGTCCAGAAACGTATTCGCGATCATTGTAATTAAGTTTATGATTCCTGAATAGCCAATGATAGGATAACGATGGAGGTTTACCCGATCCGTGATGGGGAAACCTATTCTGACAAGCGGGATATTGGCGTCACGTGCAGCGTACTTGCCATGGGAGTCGCCGATTAACATATCGACTGGTTCTGTAACAAGAAGGGAACGAAGATGCCAGAGGTCTTTGCCGGCATAGAGTGTGGCTTCTTGCCCGTAAGGGCTTGACGTGAGTAAACTTTCCATTGCTTTTTTAAATATAGGGGTGGGATTTGAGCAAACGATATGGACCGGTGTTCCTCCCATTTCGAGTAAAAAAGTGACGACTCCTAGAAGGATATCAGGGTCACCAAACAGTGCAAATCTCTTACCATGAATATAGGGATGGGCATCCGTCATCGCATCGACGGCAAGTCCCCGTTCAAAGGTTATTTCCTCTGGAACGTCCGCTCCAGTGAATTTGGCAACGGCTTCGATGAATTTGTCCGTGCCCGCGATCCCAATGGGCATGGAAAGCGTTTCGACAGGAACTGCCTTACTGTCAAGATATTTACTGGTTGTCGGAGTTGAGAAAGTCTGTAGGAATAAGAAACTAGCAGCGTTTAAAGCATCGTTCATTTCTGTAAGAGGTGTTCCCCCAGGGTACAATTCGTAGGTGCCCAAATTAGGAGCATCCACAACATCACTATAGTCGGGTAAAAGTGTATAAGGGGTATTCATAACGTTGAGAAGTCGTTTATATTCACGAAGATTGGCGGGATAAGTGTCAAAACCAGGGACAATATAGAGTCTGTCGTTGATTTTATCCTCTTGTCTAGGCGTGGCTAAGCATTCAATGAGGCCTTTGAGCATAGTGTCGTATCCTGTTATATGAGACCCTTTAAAGCTTGGAGTGTTGGCCAAGGCAACCGGAAAATCTTGGGGAATCGCTTCTTGCTCCCGAGCATTACCTAGAAACGAGTTAATATCGTCCCCGATGACTTCAGCCATACAGCTCGTGAATACAGCGATCACTTTTGGGTTGTAGATCGCATAAGCATTCTTTAACCCTTCAATAAGATTTGACTGTCCGCCGAACACCGCTGAGTCCTCGGTCATAGAATCCGAGACTGCTGCTATGGGTTCCCTGTAATGGCGGGATAAAGAGCTGCGATAATAGGCGGTGCAGCCTTGCGAACCGTGAGTAAACGGTAGGCATCCTTCTATCCCTAAGGCACAAAGTAAGGCGCCAAGGGGTTGGCAGGCTTTGGCCGGATTGATGACCAACTTTTCACGGGCAAAATTCTTTTCTCGGTATTCTTGAGTGTTTAGCCATTCTATGGTTGCTTTTGTACAACTAGCCATGTGAGACATCCTTTCTGCCCAATTTATTTATTCTTCCATGGTGCCTTGATTGATTTCCAGGTAGGGCTGTTTATGGCCATATCCATATCCCGAGCAAAAATAGGGAATCCTTCGTAGCCGTGATAAGGACCTGAATAATCCCAAGAATGCATTTGACGGAAGGGAAGACCCATTTTCTCAAAGACATACTTTTCTTTGATCCCCGATCCAACTAAGTCAGGCTTTAGCTTTTTTACAAACTCTTCTATTTCATAAGCAGTAACATCATCATAAATTAAGGTCCCGTCTTTTAGATGATCTATAGTCTTAACATAATCTTCATTGTGCCCAAATTCGTAGCCAGTCCCGATTACTTCCATGCCTAAATCTTCATATGCTCCAACAATGTGTCTTGGGCGAAGGCCTCCGACATAAAGCATTACGCTTTTTCCTTCTAGACGTGGACGGTAGGTATCAATCACTTTTTTCATTAGTGGTTCGTATTTTCCGATCATTTTTAAGGCTTTTTCCATGATGCTGTCATCAAATTGCGCAGCAATTTTAAGAATTGATTCCTTAATTTTCGTCGGTCCGAAGAAGTTGAATTCTATCCAGGGGGTTCCATAAGTTTCTTCCATGTGCGTAGCGATGTAATTCATACTTCTGAAACAGTGGATTAAATTAAGCTTGACCAGATGTCCGTTCTGAAGCATTTCCATTGTGGAGTCGCCGGTCCAAATATTTACAACGTTTAAACCCATTTCTTCGAGGATTCTTTTGCTAGACCAGGCATCTCCGCCAATATTATAATCCCCGATAATTCCAATGTCGTACGGCCCAATTTCACGACCTGGCCCTTTGCCTAAGAGATGATCACGAATAGCATCATTGGCTATATGATGACCAAGGGACTGGCTTATTCCCCTAAAGCCTTCACAACGAACAGGGATGATTGGCAGTTCAAGTTCCTCGCTCATGCGGCTGGCGACGCTTACAATGTCGTCTCCAATTCAGCCAACAGGACATTCTGAGAGAACAGAAATTCCTTTGGCGTTCGGAAAAAGCTCAACAACCTCGCGTGTGATGGCTTCCAGCTTTTTGTCACCGCCGTAAATAATATCTCTTTCCTGGAAGTCTGAGGTGAATAGAAAGGGTACAAAGTTGTCAACGCCCATTTCGCCTTCTGCTAAGTTCCTGCGGTTACCCCAAGAATAATATCCACACCCAACTGGTCCATGGGAGATATGCACGACATCCTTGACTGGACCCCAAACAACCCCTTTAGCCCCAGCGTAGGCACACCCCCGTGCGGTCATGACACCCGGAACTGTTTTCGAATTAGATTTAACTGCACAACCGTCACAGGAAGCATCTTTGACTGTAATATGTTGACTCCGATTCTTCTTAACCTTTGGAGAATATTGATCCAGAACCTCTTCCACGACCTGTTTTCTGAAAGTTATTGTGTCCTCTGTGCTCATAAAAGCTGACCTCCCTCGTTTCAGTGTCGCTGATTGATATTACATTTCCATAATGCCGTATTCCATCAATAAAGCTTCTAATTCCTCCATGCTAAGCGGAGTTGGGATGGTCATCATGGTATTATTCTCAATTTTTTGGGCTAACGCTCGATACTCATCTGCCTGTTTATGTTGAGCGTTATATTCGATAACGGTCATTTTACGTACTTCTGCGCGTTGAACTTCATTATCTCGGGGTAAAAAGTGAATCATTTGCGTATTTAGGGATTTGGCCAGGGCTTCAATTAATTCATTCTCTTTGTCCACTACACGGCTGTTGCAGATCAAGCCACCTAGTCGAACGGTTCCGGTTGTAGCATACTTAAGGATACCTTTTGCAATATTATTGGCGGCATACATGGCCATCATTTCGCCGGAGGTTACAATATAGATTTCCTTGGCTTTATTCTCGCGGATCGGCATGGCAAAGCCTCCGCACACAACATCTCCTAAGACATCGTAGAAGACATAATCCGTTTCCGAGGTATAAGCACCGTTTTCTTCCAGAAAGTTAATGGCTGTGATTACCCCTCGACCGGCACAGCCTACCCCTGGTTCTGGGCCCCCAGATTCTGCACAGCGAACGCCCAAATATCCTTCCACCAAAACATCATTCAACTCTAAATCTTCGACAGTCCCTCTTTCGCGGGCTAAGTCCATTACGGTTGTTTGGGCTTTACTGTGAAGAATCAAGCGCGTGGAATCTGCTTTAGGGTCACAGCCGACAATAGTAACTTTCCTCCCCATTTCAGCTAGTGCGACGACCGTGTTTTGGGTTGTGGTCGATTTTCCTATGCCACCTTTGCCATAGATTGCGATTTGTCTCATTTCAGTTTCCTCCTCTACAATGATTCTTAAATGACTGCCTTAGGTCCAGTTTCTTTGGTGCGTACACGGACGACTTCTGTCAAAGGACAAACGAAAATCTTGCCATCGCCCATGTGACCGGTTTGATTAGCGGAGATGAACGTTTTAACGGCAAAATCTACCTGGTCATCTTGGACTACTAATGTTAATAATCGTTTGGGAATCCAACTGATCACAGTCTCTTGAGCATGGGAATTACTTATGACCAAGTTCAACTCTGGATCAATTTCTGATGCCCAACCACCGATGCCTCCTTGTTTGCCTCTGCCCTCGACACTCTGGATCGTCAAAGCAGGAAAACCAGCATCTTCTAGAGCCTTTTTAGTTATAGGAACCTGGTGACGTCTAATCACGGCGATAATTTCTTTCATACTCTATAACCCCCTTGTCCCGCTGCTTACGGTATATACAGCTTCGACTTCCGTCACAAAGATTTTTCCATCTCCCATGGTTCCGGTTTGGGCGTTATCGATAATGACATTTATAGCTTTTTCTACAAGGTCGTCTTCAACAACCGAAAGCAAAATGGTTTTGGGAAACTCATCATAATTTACATCTCCAATGCGAATACCCTTGGTTCTACCACGACCAAAAACATGCATTTTGGTTAGGGAAGGAAATCCCGCCTCTGCCAAAGCCTCGGCCACAATTTCTGTTTTTTCCGGTCTGATAATCGCTCTAATCATTTTCATAATTGATTTCTCCCTCCGTTTTTTTCAGTAAAACATTTTTAATTTTGATCCAATAAACTATATGGGTAGTGGTTTTTCTGTGGCATCACCTCCTTAATTTGGAAAAAAACAAAGAGAGCCCTTATTTTATATAATAAGGGCTCTCTTTTACACTTTGACGCTCCAAATCCAAGATCTGGTGCCCGTCGATCATATTAAGTTGTGATAGCTAGTTGATCGGATGAAAACACTCTTACACTCTAATCACTTTATCACTCTATACGGCTGTATCTCTTTTATTCTGCGGTCTTAGCCTAATTTTTGATACCTTGAAAGTACTATTGCTTAGTGAGCAATTAGCGGAATTTGCGTCAGCGCACGCAGACTATAAGGCGTTAAG
>ORJL011528336.1_pt1 | contig 22386 bp, 17 predicted proteins | sample 1779941 | NCBI WGS metagenome assembly ORJL01 (sample SAMEA104232317, study PRJEB22302) | groundwater metagenome | biome: forest; feature: aquifer; material: groundwater | place: USA | collected 2011-08-07 | depth 5.8 m
CCGCCCCATCGCTCCAGAATGACAGACAAGAAGCTCCCCAGAAACACTGGATTTTCATCCTCGGTGGTGCCGATCGGGGCGTGGGTAACCCCGCGGTAATGACATCTGGCTGACCCGGCCCCTACCGCGGGGCCATGAAATGCCTGTCAATCCCCCAGATGCCGCGTTCAAACCCATCTCGGTTGCAGCGTGGCGTTAGTTTCCAAGGAAGAAAGGTCCCCGTATTCCTTTGTCCTTGCTTAGCCAGAACCGTATTGCCCCCGCTCAACCGCCGCCCGCATTTCCTCCCAGGCGCCACGCGCCTCCTCCACGGACCCCTCGTCCTCTATGGTTGAGATGTCCCCAGGGTCGTGGCCCAGGACCACCGCCTTCAAGACCCGGCGCATGATCTTTCCACTCCGGGTCTTCGGCAGCATGCCGACGAAATTCAGATCTCCGATAACCGCGAGCGGGCCAAGCTCCTCCCTCACGGTCTCTGTCAATTCTGCTTTGAGTTGCGAAGACGGCTGGTACCCCTGCCTCAATACCACAAACGCCGAGATGATCTCCGCCCTCAGCGGGTCCGGACGGCCCGTCACGCCTGCCTCTGCCACGGCAGGGTGCCTCAGGAAGGCGCTCTCCACCTCGACCGTTCCGATCCGGTGTCCGGCGATCTTGATGATCTCGTCCGCCCGCCCGCCAAACCAGACATAGCCATCCTCGTCCATGTGGGCGGAATCGCCGGTAAAGTAGACCCCTGGTATGCGTTCCCAATAGTCCGGACCATACCGGCCGGGTTCGCCCCAGAGACTGGCCGTTAGCCCAGGGAACGGACGCTTCAACACAACGATCCCTTTTTCCCCCGGGGCGCATGGCTCTCCTTCCGGAGTCATCACCGCGACCTCGAAACCCGCCAGGGGCATTCCGGCGGAGCCGGGTTTGATGGGCAGCATCCCCAGTCCGAAGGTGTTGCCCACCACCGGCCCGCCTGTCTCCGTCTGCCACCAATGGTCTATCACTGGAACGTTCTCGCCGAAGACCTCTTTCTGCAGCCATTCCCATACTGGCCGGTTCAATACCTCCCCGGCGCAAAGCACGCGCTCCACAGAGCCCAGGTCGAACTGACGGGCACATTCAGCGCCATAGCGCATCAAGAGACGCGCTGCAGTCGGAGATGTGAACAAGCCGGTCACCCCGTTTGTCTCGATTATCCGGTAGAAGACCTCCGGTCCAGGGTGGTCGATTGCGCCCTCGTAGGCGATAGTCGTACAGCCCAGCAGCAACGGAGCGTAGACGATAAAGCTGTGTCCCACCACCCAACCGATGTCAGAAGTCGACCACCAGACGTCGGAGGGCTCTAGCCCATAGCACCACTGGCCCGTGCTCCGGATGCCCACCTGGTAGGACCCGTGGGTGTGTACTACTATCTTCGGCCTGGCGGTCGTGCCGGACGTGGCCAGCAGATAGGCCGGCTCATTGGCTTCCATGGACACGTGCGAGGCGTCCCGGCCCGCCCCCAGAGCCAGGAACTCCTCCCACAAGATGTCGCGGCCTGGTTGCAGGGGAGGCTCTTCCACCGAACGGCGAAGCAGCACCACGCGCTCTACCGTCTGCCCTCCGTTCTCCAGGGCCGCGTCCACAATCTCCTTCAGCCTCACCTCGCCGCCCTTGCGCCAGGTTACATCAGCCGTGAAGACAGCCCTGGCCGAGCCAAGCTGGATCCTGTCGGCCAGTGCTCCACTGCCAAAGCCGGCGAATACCACCAGGTGGATGGCGCCGATGCGGGTGGCCGCCAGCATTATGATTATGGCCTCCGGACAGGTAGGCATGTAGATCGCTATGCAGTCACCTTTTCTAATGCCCATCCCCCGAAGAGACGCCGACGCCCGCTTTACCTCCACCAGCAATTGTTCATAGCTGTAAGTCCGCCGGTCCCCTTGCTCGCTCTCAAAAACAAGAGCAGTGTGTGCGCCCCGACCGTGGTTCACGTGGTAATCGAGACAATTGAAACTGAGGTTGGTTTGAGCGCCGATGAACCATCGGAAGGTCGGAGGCGTCCAATCCAGCACCCGGTCCCATTTGCTGAACCACGGTAGCTGTTCGGCGGCCCGCCCCCAGAACCGCTCCGGGTCCTCCAATGCCTCCTGCCTCCAGCGAGCCACAACCGTATCGCCCTCGTTCAATCCTTCAACCTCCTTCCCGTCAGCGCCGACCGGGGACCGTGCTCCACCCTGCGCCCGACTTCAGCGTCGGGCAGCCTAATAATACCCGTCGCCCCCTAAACGGGCAAGGGTTTTTGCTTTTAGGTGGAGTGGTCCAGAACCTCCCGATAAAGCGCCACCGTCTCCTCGGCCACCCGCCTCTGGGTATACCTGGCTAGCACTCGTTCGCGTCCGCGCTTGATCAGGTCTGCGCGCAGGCCGGAGCTCGCCATTAGGCGCAGCAGCGAGGCGCGGAGCGCAACGGAGTCCCCTTCCGGACAGACCAGACCGGCGTCACCGATGACATTTGGTATCTCGCCCGAATCGCTCCCCACCACCGGAACCCCACAGGCCATCGCCTCGATGATGACCCGGCCGAATTGCTCCTTCCAGCGAGGAATGGTCAATGAGGGCACGACCAGGGCATCCATCTCCGCGTACTGAGCCGGCATGTCCCCGGAGGCGAAACTCCCCGGGAAGACAATTCGAGAGCCTATGCCCAATCTCTCGGCCTGCCCTTCAACCTCCTGACGCAAAGGGCCATCTCCGACAAGCAAGAGCCTCCAATCGCCCTGCAGTCCCGCTACCGCCTCCAATAGCACATGCAAGCCCTTTTCCCTTACCATCCTCCCGGCAAAGCCAATCGTGAAACTCCGCGGCTGCCGCGACCTCTCCGGCGGCCGGAACACCTCGGGGTCCACCCCGAACTGGGGTATAGTGGCCATCTGTCCCGTGTATCCTTTGCGCCTGAGGATACCTAAGGCCTCGGCATTGCCGGTGACAGCGCCCTGGGACCGGCGTAGAACATACCTCTCCATGAGGCCAAAGGGCGGCGGGAACTGACGCCAGAGGTTTTGCCACGTGAAGAAGACCGTTTTGACCCCCCGGCGGATAGCGCTCCGAACCGCCAGGTATGTAACCAGATCGTAGGGCTCCTCGTCAATATGGAGCAGGTCCGGCCGAAGCTGGCCGAGGAGCCGGCCCAGTTGCGGATAGAAATGAATGTGAAAATGGCCGTTGAGAAAGGGATTCTCCACCTGCATCCGGTAGCCTGCAGTCTCGCCCGGCTCCAAGAGCGCCCTCCTCTCACCCATCCGCCAGTAGGGTGGCGCTATCAGAGTCAGGTCCACACCCGGCAGCGAGGCCATCTCCACCAGCTTCTTCCGGTAAGCAGCGAGATAGCAGGCCTTGGATACCATCAGGACCTTCATACGCCCCGGCCCTTTCTTGCCGTCACGTGGAGAGCTACCGCCCCGAGCGGGACGTTCTTGAATAGAAGATTGGATTCCAAATAGGCAGCGCTCCAGAGCAAGCGGACTAACCCGCGGAAGAGGAAGTTATCCAACCAGCTCTTTCGGAACCACTCCTCCTGACCAACGTACGACAGCACGTCTCTGAATTGGCCCAGAGGATGCATGCTATAGGTCACCCTCTCCACCTGAAGCCCGGCCTCCAGAAGCATGCGCTGTGCGGTCTTACGGGTGAAGCGCTGAACGTGACCGCTGTGACGCTCTTTGAGGTCTCCCCCCCAATTCAGCTTCCAGAGCAGCCAGTGCAGACTGCCGGGCTGACCTTCGCATGGAATCAAGGCATGTAGCAGGCCGCCCGGCTCCAGAACCCGTACGATCTCCTCCAGCGCCCGCGCCGGGTCCTGCAAATGCTCCATAACGTCGAAGACCAGGACCGTCCGAAACCGTCGGTCCAGGTAGGGGAGCGAGTGGACGTCCCCGGCGCTGTAGTGTGACCCATCTCGCTGCGACAACCCGGCCGACAGCGACCTCAAGTCCGGGTCGCAGCCAAAAAAGACAGCGCCGGGGTTGTTTTCTTTCAGGGAACGCATAAACCTGCCGGCCCCGCATCCCACTTCCAGCGCCCTCCCATCGCGGCCTCGCACTTCCTGCCTGGCCCGGCGCAGCACGGTATTCCACTTCGACAGGCTCTCGATGCCCCAGATTCGCGCCTGGGGCCCAGTCTCGTCGGTAACCTGGCGATACCCTTCCAGGGTTTCGACTGCCGTCTTGGTCCAGGTGAAGCGTCGGGCCTGATCAATGCCTTTCCGGCTCATCTCTTTCCTCAGGCCTTGGTCACCGAGCACGAGCGCCAGGGCGCGTGAAAGATCTGCTTCATCGTTAGGGTCGAAGAGCTGAGCCGCTCCCCCCACCACCTCCGGCAAGCTGCTGGCCCAGGAACAGAGGACAGGGGCTCCGCAGGCCATAGCCTCCAGGGGGGTAAGCCCGAACCCCTCATACAGCGAAGGGAAGACGAAAGCAGCGCACCCTGAATAGAGGACAGCCTTGTCCTCCTCAGCGACCAGCCCCAGGAATACCACCCGGTCCCGAATTCCCAGGGACTCGGCCATCCCCTCCAGGTCGGGGAACGAGTCACGCCTCTTCGAAAAGGCGCGCCCTGCTATAGCTAGCTGGGGTTGTTGAGGCAGAGCAGCGAACGAGCGAAGCAGCAGTGAGAGATTCTTCCGCCAGTCCAGCCCGCCTATGTAGAAGAGATAGCCCGGTTGGAGACCGTACTTCCTCCGAACTTCGTCCAATCGGCCCTCGTCGACCACAGGGCGCATGGTTTCGTCGGGCGCCAGATAGGCCACTCGGACCTTCTCCATGGATATCCCCAGCACCCTCACGACGTCATCCCGAGTCGAAGCTGAGTCGGCCAGGACGATATCGGCGCGCCGGGCGGCCCTGGCCGCCAGCCAGGTGTACGCCCTGGCCTGGGGAGATCTCCTGGTTTCGGGAAAAAGCATCATGATCAAGTCATGGATCGTAACCACCGTTTTGCAGGGCTTCACGAGCGGCGCTCCCAGATAGGGAACGTGAAGCAGGTCGGCACGAGCCGCCCCGGCCGCCCTCACCAGCCCCACCTGCTCAAACCACAACTTGCCCAGATCGCCGCCAAAAGGCATCGACAACGGGGCCACCCTCCAGGGAGTATCACGCCCTTCAAGCAGAGAACTGGCCAGGCGCTGAGCCGGTCGCGGACAAACCACCGTTATCCTGTCATGCGAGACCTGTCCCAGCGCCCGTATCAATGCAGCCGTATACTGGCCGGTCCCAGTATTGGGGTGAAGAAGGAAGTAGCCGGAAATGGCGATGTGCATTCGACGCCCTATTATAACCTATTTGCGCCGACCGGCTTCAACTTAATCTGACCGTCCCTCTCTCACTGTGGACGCATTATCCATTTTGTCATTCCCGTGAAAACGGGAATCCAGAACAGTTCGATCATGACATTGCGTTTCCGAGAGGGGATTGGTACGACTGGGCTGCTGTGGATTCCCGTCTGCACGGGAATGACAAGTCGCCAATGGACGTGGCTTGCCTCCCCGGAATAGTTGGAACACGTGTGGCATTGCCTCGCCCGCCGGCTGCTCTTGCCTCAAGCAACGGCGCCAGACCGACGCTGAGCAACTTCCCGACATGGACCAATCTCAGCCGATTGGACACGCTCACCGGTTCTGCGTAGCCGTATGTCCGGACGACCTTGACAGACAATCGGTGTCTACCTAGAATCGAATCAGATGAAGACCTCCGATTTCGACTACCACCTGCCACCGGAACTCATCGCACAGACCCCCATAGAACCCCGGGACCGGAGCCGTCTGATGGTGGTAGACCGGCAGACCGGCGCAATTCGGCACACGGTGTTCTCACAGCTTCCAGGCCTCCTGCGAGCAGGCGACCTCCTTGTCTTCAACGACAGCCGGGTGGTCCCGGCGCGGTTGGTCGGGCGCAAAGAAGGGACTGGAGGCAAGGTAGAGATCCTGTTATTGAGGCGTGGCGCGGACGGCGCCTGGGAGGTCCTCCTTAAGCCCTCCCGGCGGCTACGGCCCGGCGCTTCGTTCCGCCTGGCCATCGAGGCGCCCATCGCTCCCGCCGATGACAACTGCGATTCTCACGACGCGAACGCCTCAAACGGTACCGAAGTCTGGCTGGAAGGACGGGTGATCGGGCGCGCCGAGAGCGGCGCCTGGATGGTGTCCTTCAACGGGAACCCCGACCTGGAGAGAATGGGACGGGTCCCGCTACCGCCCTACGTAAAGCAGACGCTGGACGACCCAGAGCGCTATCAGACCGTATACTGCAAGACCAAGGGCAGCGTGGCTGCGCCCACCGCCGGCCTTCATTTCACCCCCGAGCTCTTGGCGGACGCCTCGCGCAGCGGCATCGGACTGGCTTTTCTCACCACGCACATCGGCCTCGATACCTTCCGCCCCGTGGCGGTGGAGGACCCCGCCCATCATCCCATACATTCCGAATGGGGCGAACTCACCGAGCCCACGGCCCAGCGGATCAACCAGACACGGGCCTCGGGAGGACGTGTGGCCGCGGTCGGCACCTCCTCTGTCCGCCTTCTCGAGACCGCAGCCGTCAGCGGCGAAGTCCGCCCCTTCAGCGGATGGACCCGCCTCTTCATCTCTCCCGGCCACCAGTTCCGGGCCGTAGACTGCCTCCTCACCAATTTTCACCTCCCTCGAACGACCCTTCTGATGCTGGTCACGGCCTTTGCCAGACGTGATTTGATAATGGACGCCTACGAGGAGGCCATACGTGAACGCTATCGCTTTTACAGCTTCGGCGATGCGATGCTGATAGTGTAGGTCCTCAAGTTTAGAGCAGGATCTCTGGATGAGGCAGACGAGTCTCCGGGGTCCTTTTCTGCACTCGCAAGGCCCGTGAGGCATATTGCTCGGTAAGGGAAAGCGAAGTTGAGGCCCTGCTAAGGCCAGGTCCCTCCTGCCCCAAGAAAGTACTATAGTATCGGTCAGAGTCGCCATGGTATAATACACTACATAATCGCATAGGAGGGTCGTATGAGCATCAAGGCAGTCAAGCACCTAGTAGCAACCCTACATTCCGACGAGGGAGCCAGAAGCCGTTTCGCATCCGAACCCGATGCTGTGCTGTCTGAGTACAGACTGACGGCCGGTGAGAAGGCCGCCATCAAGACGGCGCACCTCCGCGTCAGGCCGAATGGCGCCGTGAGTCGGGAGCAGAGCGCCGGGACCTTGGTGTTCTGGATCCCTTAACACCAGTATCGGTTCTTCGCCTTTGACGCTGGACGCAAGACTGAGAGTCTCTCTATCGCAACACAGCTCCCTGGTCCTTCGGGAGATACGAAACACCATAGATAGGGGCATCTGCGATAAGACTCTTCGTCGGCTGTGTTTGGAGGCGATAATGAACCAGGCGGGTTCGACAAATGCCCCCGTTCTTCGCAGATCCTTCCTAACCACGGTGATCTGCGGGTCGCTTGGCGGGCAGGTGTCAGACGCCGTGCCCGCCGGGGCGGCCGTCGAGTTCTTCAACGCCAGCCTGGACGTGTTAGACGATGTGGAAGACCAGGATGCTGAAGACGCCCTCTGGCGCAAGTATGGGCAGGCGGTGGCGATCAACGCCGCCACCGCTCTGCTCATGCTGGCTCAATTGGCCTTGACCGGGCAAGGAAGAGCCACCGGGCACTCCAGGGTCATCAGAGGGATGGAAGCCCTGGCCTGGTCCGGCGCCAGAGCCTGTTCCGGCCAACACCGTGATCTGGCCTATGAAGAAGTACCCGCTATCAGTGAGACGAAGTATTTCGACATGACTGCGATGAAGTCAGCATCCCTTGTGGACTGCGCCTGCAGACTCGGGGCCATCTCGGCAGATGTTGTCGATCCTATGGTTGACACGTTTGGGGAGTTCGGGGAGCATCTGGGGGTTTCGTTGCAGGTCAGCAACGATGTGGAATCCTTGGGCGAGAGTGGAACGGCAAAGAGCGATATCGTTCGGAGGAAGAAGACCTTACCCGTGATCTTCGCTCTGGCCCATGCCGTGCCCCCGGAAAGAGAATGGCTACGGGAGCTGTACGGCGCGCGTTCTTGCGTTGATCCTATCGACGAACGGCGAGTGTTGGAGATCCTTAGAAGCTCCGGCGCCATCCACTATTCGCTTGTGCAGGTAGAGCTACACCGCGGAAAAGCTTTGAGCCTACTGAAAAAGGCGCACATCCCGGACGCAATCATTGGCGAGATTAGATCGGCATTAAGCTTTTGATAGTCACACATTCTGACCAGTAGAATGGCTGCCTATTCTTCGACATATTCTCCATACCCGCGGCAGATGCTGAATCGACTCGCTCACCCTCTCCTCTTGGGACTGGGTCTTGTTGTTGGCATCTTTGTCTTGTCTGTCTTCCTCCGCACCTTGTCCACCCCTTACCTCGGTATCGACGCCACGTTTCGCAACAGTGAATGGCGCGTCGGCCAGGTCGATGGCAACGGCACGGCCTATCGGGACGGCATAAGGCCAGGCGACCGGATTCTTCTGGTCAACGGCCTTGACCCATCGGAGGTGTCCGGCGGACTCGATTATGTCGGCGCCTTTCACGCCCAGAATGTCCAGGTTGTGGATGCAACGGGCGCCACCAGAAACAGTGCCGGCACCACCGGGCCTGTCCCTCCGGGCGCCCTACAGGAATCGATCGGCTTGTTTGCCGTAGCCTCCGCCTTCTGGCTGACAGGGTTCTTCTCCTATTCAAAGAAACTGAACTCCAAGCCGGCCCTCCACCTTCAACTGATGTGTCTGGCGGTGACTATCGCGGCGGTCTCAACCCTGGGGTCCATGCGCGGCTGGGTTGAAACCCGACATCTTGAGATCGTCGGGCTTCTCCTGTTCCCATGGTTAGCGGCCCGCCTGTTCTTCGAATTCCCATTCCGGAAACGTCTCAAACTCTGGGGACGGGACCTCACGAATCTGATCTATGCGCCACCAGCCCTTCTGCTACTGACATACGGGTTGACTGGTCACCAGGATGAGGCTCTCTACACTTGGTTCCGGCCCGTTGCCTTCTATAACCTGTCGTTTGGGTTTGTATTGTCCTTGACCGTCGTAGCCCACAGTTACGTCGCCGCATCCTTCTCAAGGTTCAGGCATCAAATCAGTATAATAGCTCTTGGCACTGCAGTCGGACTGCTCCCACTGCTGCTGCTGGCGGTGATTCCGGACGCCCTGGGCTTCGGCGCCCTCATCCCGCCGGGCATCGCGACCATGGGAATGATCGCCCTGCCTATGTCCATAGGTCACTCCATCATGGAACATAGGCTCATTGACATCGACATGGCGATTCGGCGGGTGACCTGGTATGGAATGGCGGTTTGCTCCATAGTTGGGGTGGGGGTTCTCGTCCTTTGGGCCACGCAGCCGCTGGTTCCCGAGCTAGGCTTGCCCTGGCGCGTAGGGCTGCTCTCGGGATTAACCTTCCTGGTTCTGATTATTGCCACCCCAATACGCGACATGATGAGAACCACAATCGCTGTGAAACTCCACCAGGGCAGATACGACTACCAGAAAGCGTCGTACGAAATCGTAGCCGACCTCGCCTCGAAGACGGAATTGGAGGACGTAGCCAAGCTGCTGGCGATAGACATCTCCCGCTTTCTGAGACTGGACGGAGCCTGCGTCCTTCTCAACCCGGATGGCAAGAACCTGGTGCTGGCAGCGGCGCATGGGAACTTCGCTGGCCATTCGGCCCTCCTGGGCAAACTCGTAGAGGTTTGCAGCGACCTCGGCGAGAACCAGCTCTTCCCGAACCAGGCGCCGGCAGGATCGGGCGCAGCCTTCTTGGTACCGCTCTCACGGGGAAAGAAACAACTAGGGATCCTGGCGTTGGGCGCTAAGACAGCCAGGTCTGACTTCAGCGTCGATGACACCTATTTTATGTTCAGCATCCAGACCCAGGGGTCCCTGGTTGTAGACAACGCTTTGCTGCTAAGAGAAACCAGAAAGCATGCCCAGGAGACGGAACATGCCCTGGCACAGCAGCGCGAACACGCCGAGTACCTCGAACATTCCCGCCTAATCCTCGAGCAATCCTACGTCAACATCGTCAGGACTCTGGTTCTGGCAGTGGAAAGTCGCAGTCCGTACACCAAAGGACACTCGGACCGGGTGACACAGGTGGCCCGGCGTATTGGAGCAAAGATCGGATTGCCTGCCGAAGAACTCAATATTCTGCAGATAGCAGGCCGGATCCATGACATCGGGAAGATAGGCACGCCTGACAGCATCCTGTTGAAATCGGGCCCCCTCGAGCATCACGAGAGGGCCGAGGTCGAGCTCCACCCCCTCAAGGGAGTAGAGATCGTCCGCTTCTTGGACTTCCTTCGAGACGTGATCCCCATTGTGGAGGGACACCACGAGTGGTTCAACGGGGAAGGGTATCCTAGCGGCCTGCGGGGCGGCGAGATACCTCTTGGCGCCCGCATCATATCGGTCGCAGACGCCTTCGATGCTATGACTTCTGACCGTCCCTATCGCAGGGCCTTGACCTGCGAAGAGGCCATAGAAAGACTGAACCAGGGCAGCGGCTCCCAATGGGATCCTGTGATAATCGAGGCCATAACGAATCTGCCGGGTCTTGACAACGAGTACGCTTGACAGATCCCTATCGGGCGCTGGCCCCGTATTACGACTACTTGCACCAAGCTTTGGAAGAGGCAGCGAGTCGTACTGAGGACTGGCTTGATGCCCTCCTGAAACCCCTCCAGGCAACGACCGTGCTTGACTGCACTTGCGGTACCGGTCTGCAGTCCATAGCTTTGGCCCGGAGGGGATATTCGGTGACAGGGTCGGACCTGAGCGCGGCTATGTTGCGAAGAGCCCGGCTCAATGCGGTCGCTGCCGGCGTGAAGATCCCCTGGGTGCGCGCGGACATTCGCCGGCTCGAGGAAAGCATAAGCGGCCGGTTCGACGTTGTCATAACGTGCGGGAATTCACTCCTACATCTTTCAACCAAGGACGACCTCTGCGCTGCCATCAAGAGCATGTACGCGGTCACCACGCCGGGAGGCAGTCTCTTGATCGACCTGGCGGACAGTGAGGGCAGCCTCCTTGCGCCTCACCCTTTCGCGTCAGGAAGAGTCACGCTGCCCGATGGCCTGAGCCTATCCTTGTACACTACGGAGGAGCGGAAGGGGGATCTCATCGTCCTCAGCATATTCATCGCCCGGGACACCACGGACGGTCCCCGGGTGTCTCACATCAAGATGCGATTAAGAATCCCTGGCCGAGAGGAACTCGTTCAGCTTCTTTCGAACTCTGGGTTCGGCCAGGTCGCCGATATCTCGAGAAAGGGATCCATCACACTCCTGGCAAGGAAGACCGGAACCTAGCCGCCTCCCTGCCTCTGCCTCACCGCCCTCAACACCTTCTCCGGTGTTATGGGCAGGTCGGTAATCCGCACGCCAATGGCGTCCTCGATGGCGTTGGCCAGCACAGCCGCTACAGGACCGATGCCTGATTCCCCCACACCTTTGGCGCCATAGGGTCCAAAGCTTGAGGGATTCTCAACGATATTCACCGCAATATGAGGCAGATCTACTGCAGTAGGCATACGATAGTCGTGCAAGGTCTGCACCAGCACCCGCCCCCCTTGTCTGATCACCTCTTCACCCAAAGCGTAGCCCACCGAGAAGGCGATTGCTCCTTCGATCTGGGCCTCCACGTTCATGGGGTTGAGGGCGAACCCTGCGTCCTGCGCCGTAAGGTACGATAGCAGACGTACATCTCCCGTCTCCGGGTCCACCTCCACCCTCGCCGCCTGGACACCGTACGACGGCGAGTCGATGGCCCCCTTCGCCTCTTGTTTGGCCGTCACCAGCCTCTTTTGCCCCTCGACGCTGGAGCCCATGACAGGGCCTCCCGTGGACATGATGGCGGTCCGGGCCAATTCCCGCACATGAACGCCCCTGTCGGGGACGCCCCGGACAAATACCCGCTTATCCCTGAGCACCAGGTCCGAGGGGCTTGCCTCCAACTTCTCCGAAGCCAGGGCCAGCAACTGGTCCCTGGCGTCCTGCGCGGCAAAGCGGACCGAATTGCCGGCACGCTGTGTAGTGGCCGAGGCACCTGTGCTCGATTCGAACGGTGAGGCGTCGGTGTCCGCCACCACTAGCGCAATATCCTCCAGGCCCAGGCCAAGTTCCTCCGCGGCAATCTGGGCCATGGTAGTATACTGGCCTCCGCCCTGCTCCGTGATGCCCGAGAGCAAGGTCGCGCTTCCATCTTCGTTGATAGTGACCATGGCCCGGGAAGGAGCCACGAACTCCAGGGGAAAGACGTCCCACTGACTGCAGCCGATTCCAATCCCCTGGTTCAGACCATCCTTCTTGATGCCCTTAGCCGTCGCCTCCTGGGCTTCATCCAGACATTGGCCCAAGGCTACGTTACGTAGTACACCGTGCCCGGTCGCCGAGGTAGCCCCCTCGGTCAGGGCATTGAGGCGGCGCACATCCCAGGGGTCCAGGCCAAGCTTCCGGGCCATTGAGTCCATCTGCGATTCGATGGGGAAGGCGGTCTGGGGCGAGCCTGGCGCTCGCACGTGCCCGGCTGGCGTGTTGTTGGTATAGACAGTCCGGCCTACCACATCGATGGCCTGCGCCCTATAGCCGCCCACCAGGTTGAAACAGGTATGCGCCAGGCCCATTATGGCGTCGTTATAGCCCCCGGAGTCAAAGCTGATTTCGCCCAGCACCGCTAGAAGCCTGCCGTCCTTACCCATGGCCGTCTTAAGCCTGGTCACCGAAGGATGACGCAGAAAGCTCATGCAGAACTCGTCTAACCGGGACATCTCCACCCGCACGGGCCTGCCGCTCTTCAAAGCCAGCAGTCCGCAGATAGGCTCGATGGTGGCAAGACCCTTGCCGCCGTGGTCCCCGCCCACCGTCGGGGCGATCATGCGGACCTGGGAGACCGGCATCCCCAGCGCTTGTGCCACCTGGCTCCTGAAGACAAACGGAGCCTTCGTGCTACACCAAATGGTCAGTCTGCCTGAAGGTTCGGCCGACGCCACCGCAATACGAGGTTCCAGATAGCCGGCGTGGACAGCCTGCGTGACGTAGGTCTCTTCGTGAACCAGATCTGCGCCGGCCAGGGCGCCCTCCATATCCCCCCAGGAATAGCGCACCTCATTGCGCACGTTGCCGTACCGCTTCGACGGAATGATGTCCACGTAGCCGGCCAACCCTTCGTGGATAATGGGAGCGTCCGGCCCGAGGGCCTCCTGCGGACTGAACACCGCCGGCAGTTCCTCATAGGTAACTCTCACGAGCGAGAGAGCCTTCTCCGCTGTAGCACGATCGACCGCCGCCACTGCGGCCACCGGCTCTCCGATGTGTCTCACCTTATCCCGTGCCAGGATAGTCCGGTCCTTGAGGAAACGCCCAATTCGAACGGGCTGTATGTCCTGGCCCGTGATCACCGCCTTGACTCCAGGCAGACGCACGGCCTCGCCGGTGTCCACGGTTACCAGGCGGGCGTGGGGGGAAGTGCTGGTTAGGATCATTCCGACCAACATGCCGGGCAGACGCAAGTCGCCAGCATACATCGCATCGCCTGTGGCCTTTTGCCTGGCATCGACTTTCGGTACGCTTCGGCCCACCACGGCGTATGACATGACCCAACCTCCTGACAAAGTACGCTTGGACCACCGAACCGGTAGAGGACGAGGCCAATCTACCATTCAGGGGTTTGACTGTCAATTGAGAAACCAGAATCGAAGGACCGTTTGACAAAACGGTGCCGTCAGTACTCGATTCCCCGACGCGCCCGGACACCCCTGGCGAAAGGGTGTTTGACGGGAAGCATCTCCGTGACCAGGTCCGCCGCCTTTATGAGCTCCGGTGTGACGCCCCTCCCCGTGAGCACAAGCTCCAAGCGCTCCGGTTTTGAAGCAACTAACCCCAGGACCTCGGCCTCCGAAACAAGTCCTGCCTTCAGAGCGGTAAGCGCCTCGTCGAGAATGAGGAGGTCATAGCGGGCGCCGTCCCTCAGCGAAAACGCCTGCTCCAGGGCCTCGCGGGCAACCGCCAGGCGCTCTTCGCCCGATAGGGAGAAGTAACTGGAAGGGCTGGGTTGGATGATCTCGAAGGCTGGCCAGCGTTCGACGAATTTGTGCTCTCCACAGCGTTTGCTGCCCTTCATGAACTGCAAGACGCAGACGCGCCAACCTTGCCCGCAGGCGCGCAAGGCAAGACCAAGAGCTGCGGTGGTCTTGCCCTTTCCATCGCCTGTGTACAAATGGACCAGACCCCGAGACCCCGTCACGTTATATCATCCCAACCCCAAACTCAGATGTCCGGCCACGCCCCTTGGACATGATCGAATAATCAACGCGCAGTTGTCGTGATGCCTGATCACGCGCACGGGTTGGTCTTCATCACGAGCGTAGGGCGAGGCAGTGCCTCGCCCCTACCGGCGATGCCACAACTGGTGTCATATACCCGTCCTCACGTGGTAGGGGCGATGGCACCGCCTCGCCCGCCGGTTGCTCTTGCTTCGGCGCGCCGGACCCAGCCTGATGCAACAATCTCCCGGCATGGACGCGCACCGTGTTACTCCTCCTCTGCCTCGGGCCCCAAGTCATACTTGTCCCCGTACCCCCGCGGGGTAACCATGGCGCCACCGAAGGTGGTGGTGCGGGAGTTCCCCACGATCACAGTGGTGAGCATCCCGATCTCGAATTCCAGCATGTGGTCCAGGTCGGTGACGGCCACGTCCTGGCGCCGGCGGTAGGCGCTGGTTACCAGGCCCACCGGCGTCGCCCCTCTTCGGTATTCGAGGAACACTGCCCGAGCCTCTTCTATCTGCCGCGTCCTCCGCCCACTTTTGGGATTGTAAAGCGCCAGCACAAAGTCCGCTTCAGCCGCCGCCCGCAACCTGCGGATAATAGCTTCCCAGGGTGTCAACAAGTCGCTCAAACTGATAACGGCGAAATCGTGCATCAAGGGCGCACCCAACAGGGCAGAAGCGGCGTTCAGGGCCGACACGCCAGGCACAACTTCGATGTTCTGCGTCGATGACCAACCCCTGGCCCTGGCCACCTCGTAGACCAGGCCCGCCATCCCGTATACCCCGGCGTCCCCACTGGAGACCACCGCAACCTTCCTCCCTGCCTCAGCCTGCTCGATGGCCTGCCTGGCCCGCGCCACTTCCTGTCGCATTCCGGAGCTGATCACCTCCTTGCCCAACAACAGGTCTTCTATCAGCCTGAGATAGGTCTTGTAACCGACCACGACGTCGCTGGAGGCCAGGGCCGCCCTGGCGCGATAGGTCATCTGCGCCTTCGCCCCCGGTCCCAACCCTACTACGAAGATCATTCCAGTATCTTCAGGCTGGACCGCTGTCCTAAGAGGTTCCACCCTGGCCACCGCCACCGTGACATTGCCGGACTTCGTCTTCGCTATCAGGAGCCGTTCCGTCCCGGCGCTCAACATGGCCGCTGGTTCGCACACGCCACGGCTGCCCACAAGTCGACGAATCTTCGCTGAAGGATTGGGGATATCGATTACCTGATCGAGTTCTTGGGCACTGAAATAGGTGATCGGAAGGCCGTGGGCGCGGGCGAACTCCAGTATGCCCTCTTCGTCGCTCTTGATGTCGATGGTCGCAAGGTTGCGGACGCTCTTCACGGACAACGCATTGTCTTCCAGCACTCTGAGGACCGCTTCCTCCACGTCAGACCCGCTCACCCCCCGATTGCAGCCGATTCCCAAAGCCAGGCTCTTGGGCCTGTACACCACCGAGCGCTCCAATAGCGAGGCATACTGCGCTCCGATCAGCCGGTCGGTCACGACCAGGGCTGCCACGCAGGAAGACGCGTCCAGAGACTCCAGACTGTCAAAGGGCCTGATGTTGCCTGGGAGAGGCCGGTCCCACCAGTCTCTCTGACCCGCATCCTGGAAGAACCCGACGGACTCCCCGTTGACCATGGCCGCGCCAGCCATCGTCAGATTCCCCTCGCCCTCGATCACCCATCCCAGCTCGCGCCCGAGCAGGTCGGGGGCCAGAGTTCCAAGCACGTCAGATCCAGTCGTGATCACGGCCTCACCGCCCAGGTGGGAGGCCACCAGCCGGGCCAGCTCGTTGGCGCCACCCAGGTGCCCCGAGAGAACGCTCACAGCGTACCGGCCGGAGTCATCCACGACCACCACGCCCGGGTCAGTCTTCTTGTCCTTCAACAAGGGGGCAAGCAGCCTGACCACGGCCCCCAGGGCGATGAACAACACCAGTTTCCGATACCTCGGAAACAACTCGTGGAGCAGTCCACCGACCGGCCCGTCGAATGACTCTGCCCCCTTGGCCTCGATGCGGGACAGCACCCTGGAAGCGACGTAGAGGTCGCCGCCGCCGATTCGGTCTCTCAGCCTCGCTCCCAATTGAGCGCCCGTCGTGGTGATAGCTACAATGGCCAGGTCCGGTGGCTCAGTCCGAGGCATCGAGGCTCTTGCGGCCCTTCCTGTAGCCATGGGCGAAGTTCTTATCGTAGAGTCTTGATGGCTTTCCCCTGATGGCAGCCTGGACGCCCTGACCCAGCGCCCATCCCACCAGAATCAGGGCTTGTCGCTCGATACCCGCGTCCCTAACCCTGGAGGCGATGTCGGATAGAGTACCGCGCACAGTCCTTTCGTCAACCCAGCTTGCCCGCTGAACCACCGCAACCGGCGTATCTGCGGCATATCCGCCATCCAGCAACTGCTTCACAACCTCCTCGATCATTGCTATGCTCAGAAAGAGGACCAGCGTCGCCTGGTGCTCAGCCAGACTGCCGAGGTTCTCCTTCGGTGGCACGGGCGTGCGTCCCTCCAAACGGGTTATGATCACGGTCTGGGAGACATCTGGCAGCGTCAGCTCAATACCTAGAGAGGCAGCGGCGGCGAAGATCGAGCTCACGCCAGGCACAACCTCGTAGGCTATCCCGTGACCTTCGAGCACGTCCATCTGCTCCCGCACCGCCCCGTAAATGCTCGGGTCGCCGGTGTGGACTCTGACTACCGTCTTGCCCTGCGCCACGGCTTCTATCATGAGCCCCGTTATCTCTCCCAGCGTCAGAGAGCTGCTCCCGTGTATCTTCGCTTCCTCCCTGGCGTACGCGCACACCATGGGGTTGACTAGTGAATCAGCGTATATGATCAAGTCCGCCTGCTCGATGATCCTCTTGCCCTTGAGCGTTAGAAGCTCGGGATCGCCGGGCCCGGCGCCGACGAAGTACACCTTGCCTTCGGGACCGCTCATCTGGGACGCCTGACGATCAGAAGCGAAAGGTAGTCCAGCTTCTGGCCCCGAAGCTTGCTGATATCCCTGACTATCTCTTCACTAGGGCTGGATACCCTCTTTATGTAAACTGACGTCCTCGCCAGGTCCAGCTCCTCGAGAATGTCCAGCACCTGGTCAAATACGCTGTGCACCTTCAGCAGCACCACCGTATCAAAGTCCAGAAGCGTAGCTCGAAGCTTCGCTCCTTCGTAGGTTGCGGGCAGGACCGCCAGTCGATCGTCGCCGCTGGCCAGAGGCGTCTGCGTGCAGGCGGCGGATGCGTTGATCGACGAGATCCCCGGCACTATCTCGATCTTCACCCCGGGGTTAAGTTCCTTCAACATGTCAAAGATATAGATAAAGGTCCCAAAAAGGAGGGGGTCTCCCTCCGTCAGGAACGCACAGTCCTTGCCCGACGCCAGCCTCTGGAAGATCGCATCACACGCCTCTTTCCAGTAGGCCCGCAAGATGCCGAGGTCCTTCTTCATGGGGAATACCAGTGGCAGCACTTCCTGCCTGTCCTCGTCCACCAGGTGGGAGACAATCGAGTAGGCGTAGCTTTGATCCCGGCTGGTCTTTCTGGGGGCTATCACCACCGGCGCTTGCTGCAACACCCTGACCGCCTTGAGGGTCAACAACTCGGGGTCCCCGGGACCCACCCCCACTCCATAGAGACACCCGCAACCTTCCAGCAGAGTATCGCTCAAATTCCTACCTTCCTCGCCGCACTAACTACAAAGACCGGGTCCAGGGACTGAAAACGGAGCAGACCGCCCACTCCCTTGCTGCGAGCCACATTGACCATCGTGACCTCGACCTCGAAGCCTCTGGAGGCCAGTCCTCGCACCATGCCCTCAAGATTGGAGATTGTAGCCAGATTGGCCACCACCCTGCCGCCCGGCTTCAGTCTACGAGCGGCGACATCGAGTATGGCCTCCAGCCGGCCTCCACTGCCCCCGATGAAGACAGCGTCTGGGTCCGGCAACGAGGAGAGAGCGCCGGGCGCCACCCCCTCCACTACTCTTGCATTGAACACGCCGAACCTGGCGAGATTGCCCCGGACCAAAGCAGCGTCCTCGGCATGCTGTTCGACGGCGTATACCTGCCCGTACCTCGCTACTAGCGCCGCCTCGACCGACACCGAACCTGATCCCGCCCCAACGTCCCAGACGAGGCTGTGATCTCTTAAACCGAGCTTGGACAGACTGACCACCCTGACCTCCGCCTTGGTTATCAGTCCCTTCAAGGGCTTCCTCTTCAGGAATTCGTCGTCCGGAATGCCCATGGCCCACTGCCTCCGGCCCACACGGTCGGGCGGGTCGTTCTCTCTGACCAATACCAGGACGTTGAGCGGTGAGACCTCGAGGCCGGCAAGACCGGCCAGGTCGGTCTCCGTGACCCTTTCGTTCGCACCTCCCAGATCCTCGCAAACGAAGGCGCGGTATCCCGTCACACCCCTGGCTATTAGCTCACGAGCTACGGCGTCGGGAGAGTTCTTCTCATCCGTGAATATCCCTATCTTCCGGCTCGCTACTATAAGGTCGAGGGTCTCTTCCATTGAGCGTCCATGGACGCTGGCTAGGGTAGCATCGTCCCAGCTCTCCTTGATCCTGGCAAAGGCCACTTGCATGGAGCTGATAGCGGGAATGACCTCGATCTTGTCCTTGCCAAGTTTGCCGGCAAGGTAGCGGGCGATGCCATAGAAATTGGGATCGCCCGAGGCGAGCACCACGACCTTCTCGTCTTTCATCCCCTCCTCGATAAGACTGGCCACCGCTGCCAGGTCCGACTTGATGAGAGCCCTCCGTCCAGACGCATCCGGGAAACAGTCCAGAAGGCGCTGGCCTCCTAAGATGATGCCGGCTCCGGCGATCAGGTCCAGGGAACTCAGGGACAGGCTGGATGCCCCATCAGGGCCTACGCCAATGATATGCACCCTATCCATCAGCTCTGGCCCTGCCCAATACCTGTCCGTCGAACCCAACCAGAACACACTCTATCTGCAGCGCAGCGTGGGCATGGCTCAGGGACTGGAGACAAGCCAGCTCGCACAGTCGCTCAAAGACACGGTGCGCTTCCCTCTCTGGCAGCATCTCGGAGACGTGGCGGGCGGTGTTGCTCTCCCGAATCTGGTCGACCAGTGTTGGTGAAACACCACACCCTTGCGCTACCTCAGCCAGAAACCCAGCATCGACTCTGGAATGGCTCACGTGGGTCTGGAGATTGCCCGCAGCAATCTTGGACAGCTTGCCCATCATAGCTACGATCACCACATTTCGAATGCCTTTGGAGACGCATTGGCTGAGAGTGAATCCGACGAAATCGCCCATCTGGATGAACGCCTCGACCGGTAAGTCCAGAATTCGCTGGGCATATTTCTCGGTCCGCCCGCCGGTGGTTAACACGACGGTCTCACAGCCGTTGGCCTTCGCCACTTTCAATCCCTGTGTTATGCAGGCGCGATAGGCGGCCGTGGAAAACGGTTTGACTATGCCCGTAGTCCCGAGGATCGATATTCCACCCATAATGCCAAGCCGTTCGTTCAGGGTCTTCTTGGCCAGTTCAGCTCCTTTCGGAGCCGAGATCACCACTTCCAGCCCTCGCTCCCTATCCCTGCCCAGGGCCTCCGCCACGGAATACTCAATCATCTTGCGAGGAATTGGGTTGATCGCGGGAAATCCAACCTCCAGCCCCAGGCCAGGCTTGGTAACCGTCCCGACGCCTTCGCCCCTGTCTATGGCGATCCCCGGCCTGCCAGTCCACCCCACAGTGGCGCAAATCTCGGCCCCATGGGTCACGTCCGGGTCATCCCCGGCGTCCTTGATCACGCAACAGAAGGCCTGGTCTTCGCTGAATGTACACTTCTCCACCACAAACCTGGCCACGCCGCCGCCTGGAAGGATTATCTCGACAACATCCACTCGTTCCTGAGACCTGAGAGACATGGCGGCCGCCTTTGCCGCTGCCGCGGCGCAGGAGCCGGTAGTATAGCCGGTCCTCAGCTCACTCTTCTGCTTTGCCATCCGCTTCCGCTTCCCGAATCCGGTCCGCAACGATCTCCGCCAGCTTGGGATGAAAGCCGATATGCGGACCCAGGGTGATCCTGACCCCTTTATACTGGGCCTTCATCTCCTCCACGGTTTCCGGCAAATCCCTCTGCACATGACGCCCGAAGTGCAAGAAGAACGGTATCATCAGTATCTCGGTGGCCCCCTGAGCCACGCACGTGGCCGCAGCGTCCGGGATGGACGGCGGATTCAAGTCCATGAATCCAGCCTCCACGATCTCATACCCAGTCATGTCTTTGACCAGAGCCATGGTCCGGTACATGCCCTCGTTGGCTTCGGCGGCGCGGCTCCCATGGCCGAGAAACAAGAGCGCCTTCTTCATAACATCGAACCCCCGATTCCCCTTATCTCGATGACACCAGTTGTACCCAGTATCGCTATGCCTCCCACTATCCCGGCCGCCGGGTTGAGGGTTCTTGAGGCCAGTTCCTCTCCTCCCGTGACACTGATGATAACCATTGCCCCCTGCCTCGGAGGCAGCACGCCGGCCACTGCATCTGCAATCATCTGATGAGGAACCGGGTTTATGGCGGCGTGCCCGATCTCTACCGGCAGACCGTCTCTCACCACTCTGCCGACGCCCCGTCCCCCGTCAACAGTGACTCCAGGGATATCCTTTGCAGTAACCGTGGCACAGATCTCCACTCCATCGGTAACATCCTCGGGATCTCCGGCCTCTTTCATGACGCTGGCCGTGGCAAAAGCCACACCGCCGCTCTCCCCCGTTCGCGCTTCTTGAACAGGTACCCTGAGAATGGCCCCCATCGGGGAGCGAAGCTCAACCACGCTACTCGCCCGGCCATGAAACAGCAACTCGGAGGCGGCCCTGGCGGCGGCAGCGGCGGCGGCGCCTGTGGTGAACCCCCCTCCGGCTACGCCGGCTGCAGCCCGCACTTGCCGGTCTGGAGGAGGCGTCTCCTCCAGCGTCATCGGCAGGCTCGCTAAGGAATGCCCGAACTCGGCATCGATCAGGTTCAAGAGGTGAGCTGCTCTGGGTAGGCGAAGGTCGCTATGTCGAATCAATTCCGTTTGGGCAAAGACCTCCGGCGGAGGACCGGATGTAACCACCCGCCCAGCGTGCATGATATAGACCCGGCCGGCGTAGGCGGGTACCAGGTCTATGTCATGAGTTGCTGCTACGATGGTTACCCCCCTCTGACGGTTGAGAAGATGGAGCAGCGTCATAAGGCGGCTGGCGCCGAGCGGATCAAGGCCGGCTGTGGGCTCGTCCAGTACCAGCGCGGATGGCTGCATCGCCAGGACGCCAGCCAGGGCAGCTCGACGTTTCTGGCCGAAGCTCAGACTGTGAATTGGCCGGCTGCCGAAGCCGGTCAGCCCCACCAGGTCCAGCGATGTTTCCACCCTCTGTGCAACTTCTCCCGCGCCCAGGTCCATGTTGCGGGGCCCAAAGGCCACGTCTTCGCCAACGGTGGCGGCGAAGAGCTGGTCGTTTGGGTCCTGGAAGACGTATCCAATGGTCCGGTGAAGCCAGCCTCCACTGCCCTTCAGGACCTCGCGCCCATCGACCAGTACCTTCCCCGACGTGGGAGATAGAAGCCCGTTCAGATGGCGAAGGAGGGTGGTCTTGCCAGAACCGTTGGGACCGAGAATAGCGACGAACTCCCCGGTTTCGGCCAAGAAGTCCACCCTGTCCAAAGCCAAGATGCTGGGCGGATACTCGAAGCTCAGGGTAACTGCTTCTAGCCTAGATCCCATAGTTCGTACCCGCCCAGAACGCAACACCGATCAGTATCAGGGCCACACCCAGGCTCAGAGCGTCCCAGGCGCCCGGCGTACGACAGTTTTCGGTAGGCAGCGTCCCCCGGTATCCCCTGGCGGCCATAGCCTGGTATACAGCTTCCGCTTTGTCATAAGAGCGGGCCATCAGCATGCCGGTCAGGACTCCATAAGAACGCATGCCCTTGAGCCAGGAGCAATGTCCCAACCGGGAGAGCTGTGCCTCACGAATCCTCTGCGCCTCGTCCGAAAGGAGAAACAGGTACCTGTAGGTCAATGACGCTATCTCGATCAGGACCGGGGAGAGTCTGAGCCTCGAAG
>ORJL010109828.1_pt1 | contig 22372 bp, 12 predicted proteins | sample 1779941 | NCBI WGS metagenome assembly ORJL01 (sample SAMEA104232317, study PRJEB22302) | groundwater metagenome | biome: forest; feature: aquifer; material: groundwater | place: USA | collected 2011-08-07 | depth 5.8 m
CGGCTTGGGCTGGATGACCGACGGCGGCAGGTGGAAGAACTCGCCATCGAATCCCACGGGGTCGTTGGTCCAGATGGCCTTCAGCACGCGGATGAACTCCGTGGCTCGCCGGCCCCGCGCCTTCATGGTGGCGCCGGCGGCGTCGTACTCGTCCTTGGACCAGCCCAAACCGAGACCAACGCGCAGCCGTCCTCCAGAGAGGACGTCGAGGGTCGTGAGGCTGCGGGCCAGCACGACGGGGTTGTAGTAGGGTATGACCAGGACGCCGGTGCCCAGGGCGATGCGGTCGGTGAGGGCGGCCACGTAGGTCAGGCACTCCAGAGGAGCCAGGTTGTGCCGGTAGGGCTCGGGCAGGGCGCCATCGGGCGTGCCGGCGTAACGCGTCTGGGGCGCCACGGGATAGAGGAGACGCTCGCTGACCCAGAGGCTGTCGTAGCCCAACTCCTCGGCGCGACGGGCGACCTTGACGACGTTCTCCGGCGTCGCAGCCGGGCCCGTGTGGGGGAGGCCGAATCCAATCCGCATGCTGACCACTCCTTAGACCGGCGATGGGGTTTCGCTTGGGGCCCAGCTTACCAGAGCGGCGGGGCATGGCAAGCGGCAGGGCGCAGCAAGCGGCAGGGCGCAGCAAGCGGCAGGGCGCAGCAAGCGGCGCCCCTACGACGGCCCGGCAGGTCCAAAACGCCGCTGCTATAATCGGCACCACCCCCAAGAGGAGTAGACAACCATGGGTAGGCTGGATGATCGCGTGGCCTTCGTCACCGGTGGCGGGCATGGCATCGGCAAGTTCTACGCCGAGCGGCTGGCCACGGAGGGCGCCAGGGTGGTCATCGCCGAGATCGACGGGCCGGCGGCAGAACGCGTGGCTGAGGGGATCTGCGCCCAGGGCGGCGACGCTCTGGGCATCCGCACGGACGTCACCGATCCGGCCAGCACTCAGGAGATGGCGAAGCGCACGCTGGAGCGCTACGGCCGAATCGACATCCTCATCAACAACGCCGCCATCTTCGCGACGGTGGCCATGACCCGTGGCCTAATCGAGGAGATCAGCATCGAGGAGTGGGACCGGATGATGGCCGTCAATCTGAAGGGCACCTTCCTGTCTACTCTGGCCGTGCTTCCCACGATGAAGGCCCAGCGTAAAGGCAAGATCATCAATATCTCCTCGTCCACGGTCTTCAACGCCCCTCCCGGCCGGATCCACTACATCACCACCAAGGCCGGCATCATTGGGTTCACCCGCACCCTGGCTCGCGAGGTGGGCGACTTCAACATCAACGTCAACGCCGTGGCTCCGGGTTCGACCCTGAGCGAGGAGAACCCCAGTGCAACCATCGTCCAGATGCGCCAGAATCGTGTGGGCGAACGCTCAATCAAGCGGCTGCAGACGCCCGAGGACCTGCTAGGCACCGTTGTGTTCCTCGCCTCCGACGACAGCGACTTCATCACCGGCCAGACCATCGCCGTGGACGGCGGGGCGGTGTTCCACTAGAGAGAGCGCCAGCGGCGCATCTCCCGTGCCGCAAGTCCCGGCTCGGCCGTGCTAAGATTCCTCGGCAACAGGGACCAGTAGCCCCCCCCCATAGCTGCTCCGCAGGCTGTGCCACGCCGCAGAGCACCCCCTTTATCTCTCGGGGGTTGAACGCCGGGACGGGTGACCGGATCAATCCCCAGAGGCCAGAACCAGCCTGGTCGGTACTAGCAACCAGAACCGGGTCCGGGCGTGTTAGCCGGGCCGGGATAGGTCCGCTCGGTGCTGTTCAACGCTGGCGGGAGGACACAACCCAATAAGGTGGGTGACTGTAACGGACAGGTGGGCGTCATTGTTACACAGTCGGGATGCGGTCGAGCAAAGGTCAGAAGATGAGGGGATTGGAGGCGGCGGGCAAGGCCAAAGAGCACCAACTGGTGTTCCCCACGCCTGGGTGTGGGATGGGTAGTCCGCGACCTCGTGTGGGCGGCAAGTTCCTCTGGGTGGGCGACGAGAAACTGTACGTCCGTGGTGTGACATACGGGACCTTCCGCCCCTCCGCGGACGGCAATCAGTTCCCCGACCCTGAGGTCATTGAGAGGGATTTTGCCGCGATGGCCGCCAACGGGCTCAACGCGGTGCGCACGTACACCGTCCCGCCCCTTGGGGTGCTGGATGCCGCGCTCCGGCACAACCTCCGCGTCATGGTGGGCTTGCCGTGGGAGCAGCACGTCGCCTTCCTCGAGGACGAAAAGCGCGCCCGATCCATCGAGGAGCGGGTAGGCGCCGGTGTGCGTGCCTGCGCCGGCCACCCGGCCGTGCTCTCCTACGTCATTGGCAATGAGATACCGGCGTCCATCGTGCGCTGGCACGGGCGTCGCCGCGTCGCACGCTTCCTAGAGCGTCTCTATCGGGCTGCGAAGGCCCAGGATCCCGAGGGCCTCGTCACCTATGTCAGCTATCCCTCGACCGAGTATCTGGACCTCCCCTTCCTGGATCTCGTCTGCTTCAACGTCTACCTGGAATCGCGTGAGAGGCTGTCGAACTACCTCGCTCGCCTGCAGAACATCGCTGGTGACCGGCCGTTGCTCCTGGCCGAGCTGGGGCTGGATGGCTTGAGGCACGGGGAGAAGGCGCAGGCGGACGCTCTTGGTTGGCAACTCAGCGCCGCGTTCACGGGAGGCTGCGCTGGCGCGTTCGTGTTCGCCTGGACAGATGAGTGGCACCGGGGCGGCTACGACATCGAGGATTGGGCATTCGGCCTCACGGACCGTCGTCGACGGCCCAAGGCCGCGCTGGCAGCCGTCCGCGAGGCATTCGCGGGAGCCCCGTTCCCCGCCGACATGGCCTGGCCTCGGGTGTCGGTGTTGGTCTGCACGTACAACGGGTCGCGGACGATCCGCGAATGCTGCGAAGGTCTGATGAAGCTCGACTACCCCGACTACGAGGTGATCGTCGTCGACGATGGGTCAACGGACGAGACGGCAAGCATTGCGCTCGAGTATGGCTTCCGAGTGATTAGGACGGAAGAGAATCGCGGGCTGAGCAGCGCCCGCAATGCCGGCCTGCAGGTTGCCACGGGCGAGATCGTCGCCTTCATCGATGACGATGCTTGCCCGGACCCCCATTGGCTCACGTACCTCACTGCCACCTTCAGGGAGACCGCCTACGCCGGCGTGGGCGGGCCCAACATCCCGCCCCCCGACGGGCTCATAGCCGATTGCGTAGCTCATGCCCCAGGCGGTCCCATCCACGTCCTTCTCTCCGATCGAGAGGCAGAACACATCCCGGGCTGTAACATGGCATTTCGGAAATCCCGCCTGGAGGCGGTTGGAGGCTTCGATCCGCAGTTCCGCAGAGCGGGGGACGACGTGGATATCTGCTGGCGGCTGAGGCAGGCCGGTGACAACCTGGGGTTCAGTCCCGCCGCCATGGTCTGGCACCGCCGTCGCGACTCGGTGCGCGGGTACTGGGAGCAGCAGCAGGGCTACGGAGCGGCCGAGGCGCTGCTGGAACGGAAGTGGCCGGAGAAGTTCAACTCCGTCGGGCACCTCTCCTGGTCAGGGCGGCTCTATGGCAAAGGACTCTTCCAGGCCCTCGGCTGGCGCAGGGAGCGGATCTACCACGGTCCCGGCGGCAGCGCCTTGTTCCAGTCGGTCTATGAGCCGGCCGCCAGCATGCTGGGATCGCTGCCTCTCACGCCGGAGTGGTATCTCGTGGTGATAGCGCTGGCCGCTCTCGCCGCGCTGGGTCCATTGTGGCAGCCGTTGCTGTTGGCACTGCCGTTGCTGGCCCTCGCCCTCGGCGCGTCTTTGACGCAAGCTGGTCTGGGCGCTGCCAGCGCCTCGTTTCCCGGAGTGCCCCGATCGAGATTCCGGGCGTTCAAGATGCACGCCTTGATCATGTTTCTGTACCTGGTCCAGCCGCTGGCACGCCTGTCTGGCCGCCTCAGAAAGGGCCTCAGCCCCTGGCGCCAACGCGGCGTGAAGAGGCTGACGCTGCCCTGGCCGCGGGCGTACACCGTTTGGAGCGAGCGATGGAGGGCTCCAGGGGACAGGCTCCAAACGTTGCTGAGAAAACTCCGGGCGACCGGCGTGCGAGCCCGCCTAGGGGGCGAGTACGATCGTTGGGACATGGAGGTCCGGGGGGGGCTGTTTGGCCTGGCCCGGCTACGTATGGCGGTGGAGGAGCACGGGGCGGGAAGACAGCTCGTGCGGCTGCGCTCGTGGCCGAAGTGGTCCTGGAAGGGGTTGCTCATGGCCGTCGTGTCGGCCGGCCTCTCCATCGGTGCTGCCGTCGACGGCGCCCCGGTTGTCTCGGTCGCATTCGGAGCGAGCGCCACCCTGCTGGCCGTTCGCGCGTTGCGAGAGTGCGGCGCCTCCTTGGCCACGCTCCTTCGCGCCACGCGGGGCGGCGACGCGGTGAGCGAAGAGCTCGATCATTCGTCGCGTCCGTCGCGGGCAGCCGAACCAGCCCTCGTGCGGGTACCGTTCGGCACCGACAGTCTGCCAGTCCATGGGTTGCACTCCACGAACGAATCGGTCCGGGGGCGGCGCGTCGCCAGCGGTGTCTCTCTGCTCGACCTGCGGAGTGACGAGCGTGGAGACGAGTCGGATGAACGCGCTGCCCACATTGCGTAAGCCGTAACGAGGGCAGGGCTTGACGTATTTTCGCCGGGTTCTTCGCTACCTTCGGCCTCACTTGCGGCTGTCGGTGGGCTGCCTGGTGGTCGCGGTGCTGGCTTCTCTGGCCAGCTTGCTGGCGCCATGGCCGCTGAAGATCCTGGTGGACAGCGTCCTCGGAAGCGAACCGCTGCCGCCCGATCTGGCCATGGTCTTGCCCTTCCTCACCCAGGATCGCCTTCTGTTGATGGTCTTCGTGGTAGTGATCGGGCCGGGGGTGACGCTCCTGGAGAATGGACTGACCGTGCTGAACGAGTACGTCAGCACCAAGCTCGAGCAGAGCATCGTCCTCGACTTCCGCAGCGACATGTTCCAGCATGCGCAGCGCCTCTCGCTGGCCTTCCACGACCATCGTCGCTCCGGACAACTGATCTACGCGATCAACTTCCAGGCAGATCAGGCGGCGAGCCTGCTCATGACGGTGCCGCCGCTGGTCCAGAGCGCGCTCACGCTCATCGGCATGTTCTGGATTCTGTTGCATATCGACGTGCAGTTGGCCCTCCTCTCCCTGGTGGTCGTGCCGTTCCTGTACGCCTCCGTGGGCTACTACACCACCCACATTCAGGAGCGGATACGCCAGGTCAAGGGGATGGAGGGCGAGTCGCTGTCGATCATCCACGAGGCGATGGCGATGCTGCGGGTGATCGTCGCCTTCGGCCGCGAGGACCACGAGTACCGCCGCTTTCGCGACCAGGGTGGGCGGGCACTGGCCGCCCGAGTGCAGCTCACGGTGCGGCAGACGCTGTTTTCGCTGGCGGTGAACATGACCACCGCCGTGGGCACGGCTCTGGTCCTCGGCCTAGGGGCCTATCATGCTCTGACGGGTGGCGTCACGGTGGGAGAGCTGCTGGTCGTCATGGCCTACATCGCCTCGGTCTACAAGCCGCTGGAGGCGATCAGCCACACCGTCGGCTCGCTGCAGGAGAAGTTCATCAGCCTGCAGATCGCCTTCGACCTGCTGGATACCGATCCGGAGATCAAGGACGCGCCCGGGGCGCAACGCGTCGGCCGGGCAGAGGGGCGCATCACCTTCGAGGGCGTCCACTTCGGCTACCAGGGCCGGGGCGGCATCCTGAAGGACATCAGCTTCGACGCGCGCCCGGGGCAGGTCGTTGCCCTCGTCGGCCAGACTGGCGCCGGCAAGACGACCCTGATAAGCCTCATCCCCCGCTTTTACGACCCGCAGCAGGGGCGGATCTTGCTGGACGGGACGGATATCCGTCATCTCAAGCTCCAGTCGCTCCGCCAGCAGATCAGCATTGTGTTGCAAGATCCGCTGCTGTTCTCGGGCACCATCGCCGACAACGTGCGCTACGGGCGGCTCGAGGCGAGCACGGACGAGATCATGGAGGCAGCCAGGGGTGCGAACGCCCACGATTTCATCATGGCGCTACCGGACAAGTACGAGACGCAGATCGGCGAGCGCGGCGTCCAGCTCTCGGGTGGGGAGCGCCAACGGATTTGCGTGGCTCGTGCCTTCCTCAAGGATGCGCCGCTGCTGATTCTGGACGAGCCGACCTCCTCGATCGACTCGAAAACGGAGGCCGTCATCCTGGACGCCCTGGACCGGCTCATGGTGGGACGCACGACCTTCATGATTGCACACCGTCTCTCCACGATCCGCCACGCCGACGCGATTCTCGTGCTGAGCCACGGCCAACTAGTGGAGCAGGGCACGCACCAGGAGCTGCTGGAGCGGGAGGGCATGTACCGGCAGATGCACGACGTGCAGATGGGGCAGCGAGATAGGCATGGGTTGGTCCTGGCGGGGCGATCCGCGGTCCCGGCGGGAGACCACGTGTGAACCTGCTCCGTCGGAAGAAGATCGTCGTGCTCGGCATGATGAGCAAGATGCCGGTGCCCGGTGTGGTCTGGCAGACTGTGCACTACCTGGTGGGATTGGAGCGTCTGGGCTACGAAACCTACTACGTCGAGGCGCATGCCCGAACCCCTTCCACGTTCGCTCTGAGCGAAGGCGACTACGGCTCGGCGGGGGCGGCGGCCTTCATCGCCGACATCATGCGGCGCTTCGACCTGGGCGACCGCTGGGCCTTCCAGGCTCTGCATGCGGACGGTCGTTGCTATGGCCTTAGCGAGCATCAGCTCAAGCAGCTCTATCGTTCGGCCGCGCTCCTCATCAACCTGCACGGCGGGACTGAGCCGCTGCCCGAGCACAGCGAGACGGGCCGTCTGGTCTACCTGGAAACCGACCCGGTGCAGTTGCAGATCGAGCTGCACGCAAACAGGCAGGAGACGATCGGTTTTTTGGCGCCGCACTGCTGCTTCTTCACCTTTGCCGAGAACTACGGTAACCCCGATTGTGGGCTGCCGGTCTCCGAGCGCTTCCACTTCCAACCGACCCGCCAGCCCGTCGTGCTCGACTTCTGGCAGTCCCACAATGGTGGAGGGGACAGGTTCACCACGATCGGCAGTTGGCGCCAGGTTGGGCGCGACGTCTCCTTCCGGGGCGAGGTCTACCATTGGAGCAAGCACCACGAGTTCCTGAAATTCATGGGGCTGCCCGGCCGGACGGGCCAAGCGTTCGAGCTGGCGCTGAACCGGTATAGCGACGCGGATAAGCGCGAGCTCGAAAGCAACGGGTGGCTGGTGCAGGACGCGCTGGCGTTCTCGACAGATATCGATGCTTACCAAGGGTACATCGCCGGGTCGCGGGGCGAGTTCACGGTGGCGAAGGACCAGAACGTGCGGCTGCGGAGTGGCTGGTTCAGCGACCGGAGCGCCACGTACCTCGCGGCGGGCAGGCCGGTTATTACCCAGGAAACCGGGTTCAGCAACATCCTGCCGACCGGTCGGGGCCTCTTCGGGTTCTCGATCATGGAGGAGATCGTCGAGGCCATCGAAGAGATCAACGCCGATTACGGCCGCCAGTCGCGGGCGGCGTCCGAGATAGCCCGAGAGTACTTCAGCCACGAAGTCGTGCTCGGGCGATTGCTGGCGCAGGCGGGGATGTAGCGGCGTGGTTGCACAGCCGGCAATGGTCGTCCACGCCACGGATGCGTGCCTGGTCTTTGACCTGCGGGCGTCCAGGGTTTCAGGCCCTGGGCAAAGTCGGGAGGCGCCTTCCGAGCCAGAGGCTGATCTGCGATGAGCATTACTTCCCCCTCGCCAGAAGGACCAGATCCGGCAGCGGCCGCGCCAGGGTTCCGCTACGACTACGTCGTCGACGTTAACGGGGACTACGCCGCGGCCAAGGTGCTGGGGCTGGTTGGGAGCGACAAGCGCGTGCTCGAGCTAGGCTGCGCCACGGGGTACATGTCGCGCGTGTTCAGGGAGCAGGGCTGCCAGGTGGTCGCGGTTGAGATCGACGCCCGAGCGGCAGCCCGCGCCTCCGCCCACTGCGAGCGCGTCATCGTCGGCGACATAGAGCGGATCGACCTAGACGCTGAGTTGGGCGACGATCGCTTTGACGTCGTCGTGGCGGCCGACGTCTTGGAGCACCTGAAGGATCCCGTACCCACGTTGCTCACCGTGAAGCGTCATCTGAGGCCGGCCGGCTATATCGTCGCCTCAGTGCCCAACGTCGCGCACGGGAGCGTACGTCTAGCGCTCCTGGGTGGCGAGTTCCCCTATAGTGAGCGCGGGCTGCTGGATGGGACGCATCTACGATTCTTCACCAGCGCCAGCCTGGAGAAGCTCTTCGCCGACGCGGGGCTGGCCATCACCCACTGTGAGCGGCAGCAGCGAGCGATCGCGGCCTCCGAGGTGCCCTACGACGCGGCTGCCATTCCGCCGGACCTCTTGGAGGCGCTGTCCGAGGATCGCGAGGCGCTGACGTATCAGTTCGTCCTCGTCGCGCGCCCGACGCTTTCAGAGAAGGAACATAGCCCTGCGACCCAGCCGGCAGCGGAACCCCAGGCAGAGAAGGCGTCCGCATTGCGCAAGCTCGCCGAAGCGCGGCGCGAGGAACAGGCTGAAATGCGGCGCCTGGCCGAGGAGCTCCGACGGGAGGGGGAGGCGGCTCAGCACCAGGCCGGTGAGCTTCGACAGGCTTTCCAGGAGCAGACCAACCAGTTGAGAAACGTGGCAGCCAAGATCGAGCGGGTAGCCAGCCGGCAGGACGGCGTCGAGGCATTGCTCACCAAGATGGGTGAAGAGCGCGATCGACTGCTGTCCCAACAGGAAGGGCTCCAGGCTACACTGTACGACCTCCAGACAGCCGTGGCGGTGATGGAGGATGCGGCGCCGATGCGCCGCGCTCGAGCGGGCGGCTCGGGCCCGGCCTCGGACGACCGCACCGCCTATCATCATGTGCTGCGCCGGGTCCGGGAATCCGTTCGTCGTCTGATCCCGCTTGGTGCCATTGTCCTGGTCGTGAGCAAAGGCGATGAGCGGTTGCTGGATCTGTACGGCCGCACGGCCTGGCACTTCCCTCGCGGTAACGATGGCGGGTACCCAGGCTATCACCCGGCCAACGGCACCGCCGCCGTGGCCCATCTCGAGGCGCTGCGGGCCCTGGGTGGCGACTTCCTGCTCATTCCCGCGACAGCGCTTTGGTGGCTCGACCACTACGCCGAATTCAAGCAGCACCTGGACCGTCGCTACCGCCCGGCAGTACGCGATGAAGACACGTGCATGATCTACGCCCTGCGCGAGCCGGCCGCGGCCGGCGAACGGGATTGGCAGAGCGAGTTCGAAGAGGTGCTGGCGGAGTTCGAACGCCGGTTCGATCATGACCCGGCTATCCTCGACCGGCACACAGGCTTGGACTTGGCCGCGGCTTTCCCCCAGCGCACTGTCTTCTCGCCACCGAGCGCGGGCTCTCTCCTGCCGTACCTGGACCACAGTGTCGATGTGGTCGTCTGCCCCCAGGATGAGCCTCCGGGAGAGGCACGCAGAGTCGCGGCGGCGGCCGTCGTAACGGTACACGGCCGGGGCGCCGCGCCGGACCAGACAGCACATGGTGCGCCCGGTGCCGGGTCCGCGACCCACCTGACGATCGAATGGACGCACGGTGGAGCTGGTGGCAGGCTTCCTTCCGCCTCGATCATCATCCCTTGCTACAACGAAGTGCGGTACACAGAGGCCTGCCTGGATGCACTGCTGGCATCGCTGCCCCCCGCTTTCAACGGCGAGATCATTATCGTGGACGACGCATCCACGGATGAGACGGCGCAAGTATTGCGCCGAAGCGCGAAGTCGAACGGCCACCTGCGGTTGCTGCGCAACCGGCAGAACTCCGGCTTTGTCCGCAGTTGTAACCGCGCAGCCAAGGTCGCCATCGGCGAGGTCCTGGTCTTCCTGAACAACGACACGCTGCCGCTAACCGGCTGGCTGACTCCCCTGCTGCGTCAGTTCCGGGACGTCACTGATGCGGGGGTCGTGGGCGGCAAGCTGCTCTACCCGGATGGACGGTTGCAGGAGGCCGGCGTGACCGTATTCTCGGATGGCTCGATCAGCCATCCGGGTAGGGGGAGCTATGAGATCGAAGCGCCAGCATACAGCTACGTGCGCGAGGTCGACTACTGCTCGGGAGCTCTGCTCGCCACGAGACGTTCCCTCTTCGAGCAGGTGGGTAGCTTCGACACGCGGTACTGCCCCGCCTACTACGAGGACGTAGACTACTGCTTCGCCGTGCGGGAGCAGGGATATCGGGTTCTCTACCAGCCCGAGAGCGTGATTGTCCATTTCGAGGGTGTCACCTCGGGTACGGACCTGGCACAAGGGGTGAAGCGCTACCAGGCGGTAAACCGGGCCGCATTCGTGGAGAAGTGGCGCCAGGCCCTGAAGAGGCAGCGGCCGGGCTCTGGACGATTGGACTCCAAGACGTGGCAAGACCTAGCCGATCGCAGCGAGGGAGAGGCGCCCCCCACCCGATGAGCACCAAACGGGCCCTGGTCTGCGCCCCGCGGATGCCTGAATACGACCGGGAGCGCGGCTCGCAGCGCGTCTTCGAGGTCATCGAGTTCCTGCTGGAAGCGGGCTGGGATGTCAGCTTTGTAGCGAAGAGCGCGGTGGGCGCCGAGCGATACGTTCGGCTCCTCCAACAGCGCGGGGTCGCAACCTACGCAGGTTTCAGCCCCCAAACAGACCGCTTGATTGCGCAGGGTAAATTCGACCTGGCCGTCTGCGCGTTCTGGTACATCGCCGAGCTCTGCCTGCCGGCCATCCGCTCGCTCTCTCCTGCCACGCGGGTCATCGTCGACTCCATCGACCTGCACTTCCTGAGGACAGCCCGGCGGCTCTTCTCGGCGGCCGCGGCGAGCGGCGCCCCCGGCGCGCTGCCTGACTCCTACGCTGCTGAGACGATCCGTGAGCTGAATGCCTACGCAGCAGCGGACGGCGTCCTGGCCGTGTCGGGGAAGGAAGCCGACCTGATCAATGATCTGACCGGCGATCAGACCCTGGCGCATACCGTGCCGCTGAGTGAGGATCTGCCCCGCTCACCCGTCCCCTTTGGTGAAAGAAGGGGGATCTTTTTCGTCGGGAACTTCCGGCACCTGCCGAATGGCGAGGCGGTTGAGTACCTCTGCACCCGCATCCTCCCCCGACTCGATCCTGCCATCCTGGCTGAACACCCCGTCTACGTCGTTGGCAACGCCATGACCGACACGATCCGGGCGTTGGGGACGGGGTGGCCCCAGGTGCAGATGGTCGGCTGGGTCCCGGACCTCCGGCCGTACTTCGAGCGGGCTCGGATCTCGGTCGTGCCGCTGTTGCACGGGGCAGGAGTGAAGGGGAAGCTTATTCAATCCCTGATGCACGGCACGCCGGCCGTGGCGACGGGTATTGGCATAGAGGGCTTGGACCTACGAGACAGGGAGCACGTCCTCGTGGCCGATGCCCCTGACACCTTCGCCGCCTCCATGCAGCGCCTGCTGACGGACACAGAGCTCTGGCAGCGTCTCGCGGGGGCCGGTCGTGCCCACATCGCGGCCATTCACGGGCGCGAAGCGGCCCGCCCGGGCTTCTTGGGCGCGGTTGCCGCCGTGCTGGCCAAAGCGCCGAAGCGTGCCCCTTCTGTCGGGACCAGCCGTTCGGGCCGAGGGCACGTGACTGACCAGGGGTACGAGGCACTGAAACAACGCCTCCGTGAGGCCGTTTCGCGCGCCGTGCCAGCGAAGGCGAAGGTCGTCGTCGTCAGTAAAGGGGACAGTGAGCTGCTGAGACTGCCGGGGAGAGAGGGTTGGCACTTCCCACAAACCGATGGTGGGGAGTACGCCGGCCACTACCCGGTCGACAGCGCGGCGGCGATCGTCCATCTGGAGGCACTGCGGGCTAGGGGAGCCGATTACTTGGTCTTCCCCAGCACGGCGATCTGGTGGCTCGACCACTATGCGGGCTTCAACGAGCACCTGGAAGGCCGCTATCAGGTGGTGGTGCGCGAGGAGGACACCGGGATCATCTTTTCCCTGCGGCAGCCCCGGGGGAATCAGGACCGGGGCCTGGACCGGGCAGCGTTCGAGCCGCAACGACCGTCGATCTCCGGGCACACCCCGTTTTCCAACGAGCCCGGGAGCGCTCCGGCGACGGTGTTGGTCATCGGAACGTACCGCCGGGGCAGCGTGGACCGCGTTGACGACGTGATCGCCGCCCTCGCTCGCGCAACGCGCTACCAAGTGGAGCAGCGCTGGGCAGCCTTGGGGGCCGAACCGCCGACGCAACGCGTCGCCAACGTCACCGTGGCCCACCTTCCCGACGTGACCCTACAGGAGCAGGCCCTCGATCGGTTGCTCGCCAACGAGGAGCTGCAGCGGTTCGAGTACGTGCTGGTCACGGATGCGGACGTGATCCTGCCCGCGGGATTCACCGACGCCTTTTTCGCCCTGCAGCGAGAGCTTCAGTTTGCGGTCGCCCAACCGGCGAGGACAGGCGCGTCCACGCTCGGCTGCCCGATGGGGGAGCAACAGCTCGGCGTCATCGCGCGGCAGACCTCCCTCATCGACCCTACTTTCATGTTCAGCCTGCATCGATCCACAGCCGCCCTGGTGCTCCCATTCGAGGTGGCCGCGGCAAGCGAGCCAGGCCGGGAGGCGGGTTGGTTCGAACGTCTGGCTGACCGGGAAACGAAGATGGGCATCATCGACGCAGTCGTCGTTGGCCCCGGCTCGATGGCTACTGTGGACTCCGATACGATGTTCGAGATGCGAGCGCCAGACCGATGCAAGGTGTTGGAGGTGTTCAACGCGCAGGACGGCGTCTTACAGGGTCAGGCCATCGGGGCCGGGCCTAGCCAGCCCCGCATTAGCGTCGTCGTGGCTACCTACAACCGTAGCCAGTTGCTGGCGGAGTGTCTGGACAGCCTCGTGGCGCAAACCCTGGCGCCGTCCGAGTTCGAAGTCATCGTCATCGACGATGGCTCGACCGACGACACGAGGAACGTGTGCGGCAGGTTCCTGCCAGCGCTTCCGCTCAAGTATTTCCGTCTGGAACACGCGGGAAGGTCGGCCGCGAAGAACCTTGGCATCTTCGCGGCGAGTGCACCCCTGCTGCTGTTCTTCGATGACGATGACATCGCCGACGCGGACCTGCTGCGGGAACACCTCGCTACGCACGCGGTCCACCCCCAGGAAGCGGTGGCTGTCCTCGGTTATACGACGTGGGCGCCGAAGCTCCACGTCACTCCCGCAATGGACTTTGTCACGGGAGCCGGCGGCTTCCTCTTTAACTATCAGCGACTCAAACATGGACAGATGCTCGACTTCACGCACTTCTGGGAGGGCCGAGTCTCGTGCAAGCGCTCGTTCCTGCTTACCCACGGGGTCCACGACCAGCGTCTGGCATACACCATCGATATCGAACTGGGCTATCGGCTCTCCAAGTTCGGCCTACAGGTAGTCTTCAATCCTGATGCGAAAAGCTACATGACCCGGCCGGTGACGTTCGATGAATTTTCCCAGCGGTGCGAAGGGAAAGGTAGAGCCCAGTTCTTCATCAGTCGATTGCACCCAGAACCCGCGGTCCAGGAGTATTGCGAGGTCTTGCGGGCGGAGGAGCGGTGGCGAGACACGGGACCGTTGTTGGAAGAGAAGGTGCAGCGGGTCCACGAACTCGAGTCGCTCCTGGTCGCAGCCCGTGAGCCGGTGGAGAGGGACCCACTTCTGGCGGAACTCCGAAACCTCTACAAGTGGACGTTCAGCGCCTTCAAGCTGAAGGGCATCATCGGTGCCATGAGGACAAGCAGGGTGGGCCAGGCCCCGCCGGCGGACGAGGGCGCGGAGGAGCTACCTCAGTTATCCGTCATCATTCCGGCCTGGAACGTCACGCCCGAGTTGGCCGAGATGATGGCGCGCAACATCGAACGGGTATGGCAGGTGAGTGCGCTCGATCTCGAGGTGATCGTGATCGACAATGGGTCCACCCACCACGTACCGTTTCGGTCGACCCGTACGCTCCGCTACGAGGAGAATCGTGGCATCGCCGCGGCCTGGAACGCGGGCGCGGACCTGGCTCGCGGGGTCGCCCTCTGTTTCCTCAACAACGATGTCTGGGTCGAGCCCGGTTGGGACACCGCGCTGTCCGAAGCTGCGTTGGATGGGAGGCGCATCGCCTTCCCTCACACCGATCAGGGGAACGGGCTCGGACCGCAGCAGGCTGATACAGCAGGCTTGGCCGGGTGGTGTTTTGTCCTTTCGCGCCAAGTCTGGGACGAGATCGGTCGCTTCGACGAGACGTTCAATCCCGCCTTCTTCGAGGATACGGACTACTTCCACCGCGCCTGGCTGCTCGGGGTCGAATTGAGTCCCGTGCCGGCCGCGGCGGTCAAGCACAGTCGAAGGACGTCGGCCAGGCACCAGCCGCACATGGACTGGCTGTTTCAGGCGCATAGACTGAAGTATGGCTGGAAGCACGGGGTGGACCCGACCGAGGCCCCGCCGTTCTACCATCGCGAGATTGTCCCGTACGAGCCCCGCGGGCGGCGGGTACCGGCGTGAAAGTCGGCTGAGACGAGCGAGGCCACTAGGACTGCGACTACCGCTCCCGTCGGGGGCAGCGCCGTCGACGAAGTCCAGACCGCCCGGCTAAGCACTGTGGAGCACCATGGAACGCCGGACCTGAACCAGAGCGAAGACCGGTCGTTGCCCATGTCTCTTCGACCATAGCAGGCAGGAGTGGGGGTCGCATGATGCGCCCTGGGGCAGCGGTGCCTTCATGACGATGATCGTCGTGAGTGGCGCCATCGCCAACAAGTACCTCAATGGCGGCGCGGCGTGGACCCGCCTGAGTTGGCTCCTGGGCTTCAAGAAGCTGGGCTTCCAGGTCTGCTTCGTCGAGCAGATCGCTGGGGCGCATTGTGTCGATGGCGCTGGGGCCGTGACGGCCTTCGATCAGTCCGTTAACCTGGCCTACTTCAAGGAGGTTGTCGAGCAGTTCGGGCTCTCCAGCACGGCAACCTTGGTGTGCGAGGACGGCCCGCAGACCCATGGTCTGACCTACGCTGAGCTTCTCGACCTCGCCGAGGGCGCCGATCTGCTGGTGAATATCAGCGGCCACCTGCGGCTCGAGCCCCTCATGCGCCGCCTGCGCCGCAAGGCTTACGTCGACCTCGATCCGGGATTCACCCAGTTCTGGCATGCGGCCGGCAACACCGGGCCCCACCTCGATGGCCACGATTTCTTCTTCACCGTCGGCGAGAACATCGGCAGCCCGGTCTGTCCGATTCCCACGAGGGACGTTCTTTGGCGTCGAACCCGACAGCCGGTGGTGCTGGAGCACTGGCCGGTCTGCGCCGAGGGTGATGCCGACCGCTTCACGACCATCGCCAGTTGGCGCGGGCCGTATGGTCCCGTCCAGCACGGCGGCAAGACCTTCGGGCTCAAGGTGCACGAGTTCAGGAAGTTCGTCGAGCTGCCGCGGCAGGCCTGGCAGCGGTTCGAGATCGCCCTGGATATCCATCCGGCCGACGAGAAGGACCTGAAGCTGCTCCGCGACTGCGGTTGGCAGATCGTCGACCCGCGAGTGGCCGCGCCCGACCCGATCGCGTTTCGGCGCTACGTGCAGACGTCGGGCGCCGAGTTCTCGGTTGCCCAAGGGATCTACACAGAAACGGAGAGCGGGTGGTTCAGCGACAGGACAGTCCGTTACCTGGCTTCGGGCAAGCCCGCGCTGGTCCAGGACACCGGATTCGGTCGCACCTACCCGGTTGGCGAAGGGCTGGTGGCCTTCCGTACGCCGGAACAGGCCGTCGCGGGGGCCAAGGAGATCGGGCGCGACTACGCTCGGCACTGCCAGGCCGCCCGGGCGCTGGCCGAAGCCCACTTTGATTCGGACAAGGTGCTGGGCCGGCTGATTGAGGAGGTGGGCATCGCGCCATGAGTCGAGCCCAGGTCGCCGTGAGTTGGCCTGGCCGCGGCTCGAACTCAGCGGACGGATGTCACTCGACGCCGCGCTAGGGCCCGATACACACGGAGCCGGCGTGGACCGCCGGCGATGGACGGTCCTGCTGCTCAGCGCGGCCGTGTCGCTCGCGCTCTACCTGATGCTTCAGTGGGTAGTGCCGGGGCTCTCGTGGTCGGTCCCCAGCCACGCCGGCGATCTCTTCCCCTGGGTCGGCCGGCTTACGCGAGAGGTCCTCACTCCCCTTCAGAAGGCTGGCGGCCTCGAGTTGCACACGGCGGCCTCGGTAGGCTTCCTGGTCCTGTTAGGGGGGCTGTTCGCCGCCTACCTCGTGGCGCTCCGTGCTGCGGCGGGCCAGCGTTCGCTCCGGCTGCAGGCCGCCCTGTTCGGGGCGGGCGCCACCTTCCTCATGATCCAGACGATGGCGCCGGCCATGCTGTCGAGCGACCTGTTCGCCTACGTGGTGTACGGGCGCATCTTCGGCCTCTATCATGGTGACCCCTACAGCGAGGCGGCGGGACTCGGCCCGGGTGATCCGTACGGAGAGCTGTGGACAATGGCGTTCATCCCATCGTGGTATGGACCGCTCTGGACACTGATCTCGGGCGCACTCGCCAGGCTGGGAGGAGAGCACGTTGGCCTGACGGTGCTGCTGTTCCGCGGGGTCGCTGTGCTCGCCGCCCTCGCCGCAGGGGCTCTGGTCTGGGGCTGCCTCCGGCGCGCCGCACCGCACCGCGCCACCCAGGGCCTGGTCTTGTTTTTGTGGAACCCGCTGCTGGTGCTGGAGGCAGGGCTGAGCGGCCACAACGACGTGGTAATGGTGGCCCTGGTCATGTTCGGTATCTGGCTCCATGTTGGCTCCCGACGTTCGCTGGCCGTGACCGCAATCGTGCTCTCCGTGCTCGTGAAGCCGGTGTCTGGCCTGATCCTGCCGCTGTATCTCCTCATGGTGCTCCGCTTCCTACCCGGTTGGGGCGGACGCCTCCGTTACCTGGCGGTGAGCGGAGCCGGGGCCGCGGTGGCGGTCGCCTTCGTGCTCGTCGTGGCGCGGGCGGGCCCCGGCGCCTGGCAACCGCTCCTTGGGGGCGCCACGGGTGTCTACTACTACACCAACAGCATCAACGAATCGCTCTTCGCGGCGGTGCGGCAGTGGCTGGGCGAGGAGCCAGAATCCATCCGCGCCCCCCTGTGGTTCCGGGGTTGGTGGGTGGCCACCAGCCAGCGTGCCGACCTCTGGTCGGCGCCCGATCCCTCGGCCGAGATCATCGGGCGGGTTGAGCCCGGGATCGAGCTCCTGGTCCTGGCCCCGCAGATGAGTGAGTGGCTATGGGTCTACAGTCCGGCAACCAAGCAGAAAGGCCATCTGCACGGCGAAGGGGTGGCGCAGACCGAGCGCCCGGCCGCCGCCGACACCGACCCTGTCCTCGCTCGGTTGGAGGCCGGGCCCGCGGCGAGCTGGACTGTCCAGCAAGCCCACCAATGGATGCGCGTGCTGGGCTGGGGTGCCTTGGGCGCGATCTGGCTTGCGGCCGCCTGGCATGCCACTGACCTACGACGGCTCCTGGTTGGGGCCACCGCGGTGATGCTAGCCGCCTACTGGCTGGTGCTCACCTGGTTCTGGCCCTGGTACGTCATCTGGGCGCTGGCGCTGGCCGCGCTGGTGCCGACGAGCTGGCCCGCCGGACTCGCCGTAGTCCTATCCGCCACCGTACTGAGCCTCTATGCTGCCGGCGGTTATCAGGGCAGCGCCCACGAGTGGATCTACACCTACCGATCGCTGCCGGCCTTCGTGCTGCCGCTGCTCCTCTGGCCCCTGAGCCGTGCCCTTCGGCTGGTGGGACGATGACCGCCAAGGTCTCCATCCTCTTGAGCGGCATGATCGCGGGTGTTCCGCACCAGGGCGGGGCGACGTGGGCGGTGCTGCAGTATCTGCTCGGGTTCAAGCGGCTGGGCCACGAGGTTTGCTTCGTCGAACCGGTCGAGGCGGCGGCGCTCATCCCGGCCGGTGCCGCCCTGGATCGCTCGGCCAACGCCGCCTACTTCCGCCAGGTCATGGCGGAGTTCGGGCTGGAGAGAAGCTCGGCGCTGCTGCTGGTCAGCACGCGGGAGACGGTGGGACTACCGTACGCTGAAGTGTGCCGGCAGGCAGCTCGCGCCGACGTACTGGTCAATATCTCGGGCATGCTGACCGACGAGAGGCTAACAAGCCGGATTCCGTTGCGCGTCTACCTAGATCTCGACCCGGCCTTCAACCAGCTCTGGCACGCCGCCCAGGGGATCGACGTGGGCCTCGCCGGCCACACCCATTTCGTAACGGTCGGCCTGGCGGTTGGCCAGCCGGAGAGTACCGTGCCCACGTGCGGCCGGCCGTGGCTCACGACCTTGCCGCCGGTCGTGCTGCCTTGGTGGCCGGTGGCGGAGAGCCTGACCTACGACGCGCTCACCACCATCGCCAACTGGCGCGGTTACGGCTCCATCGAGCACGAAGGTATCTTCTACGGGCAGAAGGCCCACTCCTTGCGCCCCCTGATCACCCTGCCGACGCTGACCGACGAGCAGTTCATCCTGGCCCTCGCCATCCACCCGGACGAGCGAAAGGACCTAGCGGCGCTGGCGAGCAACGGCTGGCGTCTCCTGGACCCGCAGCAGGTGGCGGCCACGCCGGCCAGCTACGGGCGGTTCATTCGAGGATCGAAAGCCGAATTCGGGATCCCCAAGGCGGGCTACGTGACCGCGCGCAGCGGGTGGTTCAGCGACCGCAGCGTCTGCTACCTGGCCTCGGGCCGGCCGGTGCTGGCCCAGGAGACCGGGTTCAGCCGCTTCCTGCCGACGGGGGAGGGGCTGCTACCGTTCGAGACCAGCGACGACGTACTCGCGGGGATTGCCGCCTTCAGGCGCGACTACCCGCGCCACGCGCGGGCGGCGCGCGCCCTTGCCGAGGAGTATCTGGACTCGGGCAAGGTGCTGGGGCGCCTCCTGCAGCGTCTCGGAGCCGCATCGTGACTCCGGCGGTTGAGACGCTGGCGCTCAACCCGAGCGCCGCCGACCTGCGTGCGGCGCTCGAACAGGCGCTGAGCCGCCACTTCGGCGTTCCTTGCCGGGTCGCGAGGCTCGAGCGTCGCCCTTCAGCCTATCGCACCAGTTTTGCCATCGAGGAGCTCGACGTATGGCTGGAAAACGGAATGCGCGCGGCGCTTATGCTCAAGGACTTGAGCCGGCGAGCCTTGGCGATGAGCGCGCGGCGGGCCAAGCCGGCCTTCCTGTTCGATCCACTGCGCGAGATCGCGACGTACCGAGCCATCCTGGGTCCGAACGGCGTGAGCGCGCCCACCTACTTTGGATCGGTGGTCGATCGCCGCCGCGGCCGCTATTGGCTCTTTCTCGAGAGGGTGGCGGGGCTGGAACTGTATCAGATAGGCGACCTCGCCGTCTGGCAACAGGTGGCCCGATGGCTGGCCAGCATGCACGCGCGTTTCCCGCCTCAGGCCAGCCCGCCGGTGCTGGCAAGGAGCGCCCCGCTCCTGCTCTACGATGGAGATTTCTACCGCCGGTGGGCGCGTCGGGCGCTGGGCTACGTGCGTCGGGCCCAGCCGCCTCAGCCTCCTCACGTTCTGCGCGGCATGGCCCGGTTGGCAGGAGGCTACGACCGGGTCGTCGATCGCCTGCTGGCGCTGCCGGCCACGTTCCTCCACGGCGAATTCTACGCCTCGAACGTGCTGGTGCAGGAGACCGCCCAGGGCCTACGAGTGTGTCCGGTGGATTGGGAGATGGCGGCAGTGGGCCCCGGATTGATCGATCTCGCCGCCCTCACCAGCGGCACATGGAGCGAGGAGGAGAGGAGGACCCTGGCCATGGCATACTACGACGCGCTGCCAGCGACGCTCGAATGGCTACCTTCGCCGGAGGTGTTCTGGTCGGCGCTCGACTACTGCCGGCTGCACCTAGCAGTCCAGTGGGTGGGCTGGTCTCAGGAATGGTCGCCACCGCCCGAGCATGCCCACGACTGGCTGGGTGAAGCGCTGGGCCTGGCCGAGAAGGTGGGGGTGTGACACCGAACGGCAGCACGAGCGAGGATAGGGCCCGCTAGCCGATGGCCGCTGAGCGGTTCCTCGTCGTTAACGCCGATGATTTCGGTCAGAGTCCCGGCGTGAATCGGGGCGTGATCAGTGCCCACCAGCGGGGCATCGTGACGAGCGCCAGCTTGATGGTGCGCTGGCCCGCCGCCGCCGAGGCCGCGTCCTTCGGCCAGACGCAGCCGGACCTCAGCCTGGGACTCCATTTCGACCTGGGCGAATGGGCCTACCGCGAACCCGACTGGGTGCCCGTCTATGACGTGGTTCCGACGGACGACGCCGTGGCTGTGGCAGACGAGCTCCAGCGTCAATTGGCCAAGTTCCGCCAACTCGTGGGCAGGAATCCCACTCACATCGACTCCCACCAGCATGTCCATCTGGACGAGCCGGTGCGTTCCCTCCTGATCCAGGCCGCCCGTGAGCTGGCGGTTCCCGTTCGACACTTCACGCCGGCCGTCCGGTACAGTGGAGCCTTCTACGGTCAGACGAGGACCGGCACGCCGTTCCCCAGCGCCATCAGCGTCGAGGCGCTGATGCGGGTGCTCGCAACTCTCCCGCCGGGTGCCACCGAGCTAGGCTGCCATCCAGGAGAAGGAGATGATCTGCACGGTATGTACCGTGCCGAACGCGCCCAGGAGGTCGCAGCCCTGTGTGACCCGCAGATTCGTGCGGCTCTGGTCGCCAAGAACGTCGAACTCTGCTCCTTCAGCGATGTGACCGCCCGGTTGGCGACGCCGAGGGGCGAAAGCGAGGGGCAAGGGATCCCCAAGTGAAACCATCATCCAGACGCGCCAGAATCGTGTGAGTACATTCAGGGAGGAAGCCGATGTCTAGATTGAACGGTCGAGTGGCTATCGTTACCGGTGGGGGCCATGGCATTGGCAAGGTCTACGCCGGACGCCTGGCGGAGGAAGGGGCCAGGGTCGTCATCGCCGAGATCGACGGGCCGGCAGGCGAGCGGATCGCCGCCGGCATCCGCGCCCAGGGCGGCGATGGCCTCGCCATCCCAACCGATGTCACCGATCCTTCCCGCACCGAGGAGATGGCCCGGCGTACCCTGGACCGCTATGGCCGGATCGACATCCTGGTCAACAACGCTGCGGTCATGGCCACCGTTCCGATGAACCGAGGCCCCATCGAGGAGATCAGCGTGGACGAGTGGGACCAGATGATGGCGGTCAACCTGAAGGGCATGTTCCTGTGCACCCGGGCCGTGCTGCCGGCCATGAAGGCCCAGCGGCGGGGGGAGATCATCAACATCTCCTCGAGCACACCCCTCTACGGTCCCCCGGGCCGCATCCACTACGTGACGACCAAGGCGGGGATCATCGGCTTCACCCGCACCCTGGCCCGCGAGGTGGGCGAGTTCAACATCACCGTCAACGCCCTCTCCCCCGGCTCCACCTTGAGCGAGGAGGACCCGGCCCCGTCCGTGATCGAGATGCGCATGCGGCGGGTAGCCGACCGCTCCCTCAAGCGGCTGCAGGTACCGGAGGACCTGGCGGGCACCCTCATCTTCCTGGCCTCCGACGACAGCGACTTCATCACCGGCCAGACCATCGTCGTGGACGGGGGAGCCGTGTTTCATTAGGAGCGCGGGTTTGCCTTGACACCCTTCGGAGGCCCGTGCTAGATTTCCGTGCGATCAGCCGACCCCTTGGGTCGAGTGATCGGCAACAAGTGAATAGGCGTTGCGCTTCTTATCCAGAGAGGTGGAGGGAGACGGCCCGATGAAGCCCGGCAACCCGCCCTGGGCGGGTGCCAACTCCGGCAGATCCGGATCTGCGAGATGAGAAGAAGGTAGCACTTCAGTAATGGAGCCTCTTCTTAACGCAGAAGAGGCTTTTTTGTACCCTTCCTCACCCTGGCCCGGCCTGGGCGGAGAGAATCGCTGAATCCCGAGTCAGGCTAGAACGAAACAAGACACGATGTCCTACATACTGGGACTCCAATGCCGCGAGTGCAGCCGCCGCTATGCGGCGCAGGCGGTTCACGTCTGCGAGTTCTGTTTCGGACCCCTCGAGGTCGTCTACGACTACGAGGCGGTCAAAGCGGTCATGAGCCGCGAGTCCATCGCGGCTGGGCCGCGCAGCCTGTGGCGGTACGCTCCCCTGCTGCCGGTGGAGGGCCGGCAGGTGGTCGACATCAACGCCGGCTTCACCCCCCTGATCGAGGCACCCAACCTGGGGCGGGTCCTGGGGCTGCGCCAGCTTTACGTCAAGAACGATTGCGTCAACCCCACCTACTCGTTCAAGGACCGGGTCGTCTCCGTGGCGGCCACGAAGGCCCGGGAGTTCGGCTTCGAGACCCTGGCCTGCGCCTCGACGGGCAACCTGGCGGGCTCCGTGGCC